>Ga0209240_1000001_pt1 | contig 207360 bp, 163 predicted proteins | sample GraSoi_2013_80cm_FD_185828 | JGI IMG/M metagenome (GOLD analysis project Ga0209240, IMG submission 185828) | Grasslands soil microbial communities from the Angelo Coastal Reserve, California, USA - Sample 9_17_2013_80cm (SPAdes) (version 2) | ecosystem: Environmental > Terrestrial > Soil >...
AGTGGGATTTCGCATCTCGCCGCAAGAAGTGCTGCCCCGGCTGTGGACACTTTTGCTGATTGCGTCTGACGTGCTCTCGGATGAGGAACTGACTGCTCTGAAGAGCTTTTGGATGTGGGAGACCCCCAAAGGGAGGTGGAACTACATCGCGAACTGGGAGGCAGCGAAGCGAGAAGCAGTGGAGCGCATTGGAGAATTCACAAAAGCACGGTTGGGAGAAGTTCTTTTCGAGAGCGGCTCAGACAGGAAAACAGTTCATTGATTTACTGGGACCTATTTATTGTTCTTACCGGATGCCGCGATGTGGCAAGGAGTTCGCCTGGGAGAAATCCTTGAAGTGCCGAGCGGACCATCCGGATTACCAGCGCGGCTTCCAGACGTGGAGCGGAGTCGAGGAGACGGACAGATATCGGCGGTGACTGTGGAATCTATCCAGACAGCCTGCGAGAAGAGCAATTGCCGCAGACACCCATGGAACCTGTGCAGAGCTTTTGTCGTTCGGAGTTTCGCCATTGAAAGTCGACTCACAGCATGAATCCGATGTAGACAAGGTCGAGCTTGGTAGATTGATCGAGAAGCGTGAAGTCGGAAAAATGGAGCGTCCAATGAATCCTCAAGAGGCAGCGGACCTTCTTCGAGTTCACCCGAAAACGATCAAACGTATGGCCGGTCGCGGAGAAGTGCCGGGTCACTTCCGCTTTGGCCGCTGGTATTTTTATGCGTCCGAACTGGACTGCTGGATGCGCGGAGAGATACACTCGTGCCATCGTCCGTGCCGCTAGAACATGCGAAGGAGGAAGACCAATGTTCCAGCGGACACGGTATCAGTTCGGATGGTTGCGTAGAAAGCCCCGTCGGCGAGGACCTGATGTGTGGGTATGGGTACATCGTTCGAAGAGGCTCGATGGGAAGTCGAAGGAAAATGCTGTGATCGTCGGTAATGTGGCTCAGTATCCGACAGAGGCCGAAGCGTGGCGAGCTACCGAAGGTCTCCGATTAACGATCAATACTGCACAACGCACTGAGGAGTTTACTTTCAATGCGGTAATTGATCGCTACCTGCGAGAAAAGCTGCCTAAGCGGCATTCTTCGGCAAGCAAGTACCGCTCCTGGCTAAGACACCATATCCAACCAAAGTGGGGAAGCGTTCCGATCCGGAATGTGAAACCACTGCTGGTGGAGGAATGGCTCTCGGGGCTCGATCTCGCACCCAAGAGCAAGGGTCACATCCGCAGCATTATGCACATCTTGTTCAATTGGGCGATGAAGTGGGAATTGATCGATTTGGACAGGATGAACCCAATGAAGCTAGTCCGTGTGGAAGGTTCGTCCAAGCGCTTACGGCAGCCGAGAACTTTGACAGTCAAGGAGTTTCGATTGCTGCTGAAACGGTTGGAAGAACCAATTCGCACAATGTGTATTGTTGCGGCGTGTCTCGGACTCCGCGCAAGTGAACTCGCTGGCCTGCAGTGGGGCGACTTTGATTGGGCGAGTCGTCAGGTCCATATCCAGCGCGGCTTCGTAGTTGGGCATGTTGATGAAGTCAAGACGGCCAACTCAAACAGGAATTTGCCGGTGCATTGTGCGCTGGCGAATCTCCTGCTCGAATATAAGGCAGAAACCGCGCCAGAGGCTGCGGACACCGATTGGCTATTCCCGAGTCCCTACGGGACCGGAAGGCCTCGGTGGCCGTGGACAATCCAGAGCAGGATCCTGCTCCCAACCGGTATTCGTATCGGTCTTGGCAGGATTGGCTGGCACACGTTTCGGCATTCTTACTCGACCCTGCTGCGCTCCTTGCGAGTGGATCTGAAAGTTCAGCAGGAACTTCTGCGTCACGCGGACATCCGCACAACCTTGAATATCTACACACAAGCGATGCCTGACGCGATGCGGAGAGTAAATTCGACTCCCACACGCTTCCGCCATATTGTGTTTTGAGGATTCCATGCACTAGTCTATTGGCGGCAGAGGGCGGCGGCGCCGGCGATTCCGGCGTCGGAGCCGTATTTCGCGAGTAGGAGCGGGATTTCGCAGCAGCGCGAATTGATGGACCACTTCGGAAGCTCGGTCTGCATGCGTGGGAAAAATTCGGCCATCAATTGGGCTATGCCTCCGCCGAACACGACTACATCTGGCTCCAGGAAGTCGATCATGTTGCCGAGCCAGACGGTCAATAAATCGGATGTCAATTCTAAAACTTCCCTCGCCACCGCGTCGCCGTCGTGGAACGCTTCTGCAACGTGTTCGGCGGTCAACTTCTGCAGGTTGCCGCCGGCGAGTTCGGGCATGCGCGACCGTATATTCGATTTCGCCAAACGCGCCCGCGCACGCAGCACTATCGCAGGCCCGGAGCACAGCGCTTCGACGCATCCGCGTTTTCCGCAGCCGCAACGTGGGCCGTTGTAGTCGATGCTCACGTGCCCGCCCTCCGCGGCGCTGCCGGTGCGTCCATGATAGATGCGGCGGTCGAAAATAATGCCCGTCCCGATGCCGGTGCCAAGCGTGGCATAGAGCACGTTGCGAAATCCCACGCCCGCGCCCCAGACGGCTTCCGCTAGTGCGGCGGCATTCGCGTCATTGTCGACCTTGGCGCAAACGTGGAAGGCACGCTGGACTTCCGCGGCGAGGGGAAAATTGTGCCAGCACGGCAGATTCGGCGGATTGAGGACAACACCCCGGATCGGGTCGAGTGGGCCTGGCGCGCAGATTCCGATTCCTGTGAGGGATGCGCGTGCTTGGGGCCGTTCATCAAAGACGGCGTAGATGGCACGGGCAAGGGCCGCAAATCCGGCCACGGCATCTTCGCGGGCCGGCATAGCGACGCGCTTCCGAAGGAGGATTGTGCCGTTTGCGTCGACAAGGCCGGCGGCAACCTTTGTGCCGCCGACATCCACGCCTAGCGTGAAGTCTTGTCGCTGGTCGCCGGCTGCTTGCTCGCTTGGACTCATTTGCTAATTATGACAGGACAGCCAGAAATGGCTGTCCCACCGTGGCAGGATTGGCTATTCCACGCGACGATCGTTCCATCATTCAATTCCTAGGCGCTGCTGCATTTGCTCCAAGGAGACGCGCTTGGTCTCTGGGTAGAGGAACAGGACGACGAAGAATTGCAGGACCATCATCATGGAGAAAAACGCGAATGGGTATGCGCCCGAGGATTTCGCGAGCTGCGGGAAAGTGTACGCGATGATGGCGTTCATGACCCAGTGGGATGAGCTGCCCAGTGCTTGGCCCTTGGCACGCACGCGATTGGGGAAAACTTCGCTGATATAGACCCAGATCACCGCGCCCTGCGAAATCGCAAAAAATGCGATATATGCCACCAGGAACCACAGCAAGTATTCCTGATGCTGGCGGGTCAGGAAAATGCGAGCGACACCGGCCAGGCACAGCGCCGTGCCGACTGACCCGATCAGCAGCAGCGTCTTGCGCCCCAGTTTGTCGATCACGGACATGGCCAGCAACGTGGCCAGCAGGTTCATGCCGCCGACGGCCACGGCTTGTAGATCGCCCGAAAGCTTGCTGAAGCCAGCGGCGGCAAAGATGTCGTTGAGATAGTAGAGAATGGCGTTGATGCCGGAGAGCTGATTAAACATACCGATGGTAATGGCCAGAAAAATCGGCAGGCGGTACTTCCGGCTGAAGAGCGGCTCGGTCTTTTGCAAACTCTCCAGATGGATGGAGTTAACGATTTCCTGCAGCTCTTGCTCAGGGTCGTCCGATCCCATCGCTTGCAGCACGGCCCGCGCTTCGTCGACGCGTTTTTGCGTTACCAACCAGCGCGGGCTCTGCGGAATGCCGAACAGCATCACCAGAAACAGGACCGCGGGCAAAGCCGCCACTCCGAATTGCCAGCGCCACTCGGTTGCCCCGAGGCCCTGCCGCGCGAGGAGGAAATTCGAAAGGTACGCCAGAAGAATGCCGATCACAATATTGATCTGAAACATTCCGACCAGCCGCCCGCGGATTCTTGCCGGAGCCAGTTCGGCGATGTAGACCGGGCCCAGGACCGATGAGCCGCCGATGCCTAGCCCGCCGAGAAAACGCGCCAAAAGCAAAATGTCCCAGTTCCACGCAAAAGCGCAGCCTAGCGCCGAGAGCACGTAGAAGACAGCCAACACGCGCAGCGTCGCTCTGGCTCCATATTTCTGGCCAGGAATGCCGGCGGACATCGCGCCGATGACCGTGCCGATCAGCGCTACGGAAACGGTGAAGCCCAGTTGCCGGGGTGTCAGAGAGTAGGCCAGCGTCAGCGAATGCGTGGTGCCGGCGATGACCGCGGTGTCAAAGCCGAACAGGAGTCCGCCGAGGGCGCCTACCGCGGTGGCCTTGAGTAGGTGGGGGTTGAGTTTCATCGAGTGTTTGTGCGCATATCGTCCTCTGCATCGTCCTCGTCGTCAAGGGTGTGCGAGCTGTAGCTAACACCCGACAAGCCCTCTCCACCACTTTTGGATCTGTTGTGAACTAAAGCGGACTCGTCTCGGAGGTTGAGGTTTTATGCGAATGGAAGGCGGGTAATGGCGGTGCGTTCCGCGCTGACGTTGTCGCCGCGGAGTTCGCGTAGGGCATAGGTAACAAATTCGGCGGTAACTTTTTTACGCCAACTCATATCAAAGTCGGTATTGTCGAGAGGTTTAGCGATGCGAGCAGCGAGCGTGGCGGCTTCCGCGATGGCTTCCGAAGTCAGCGAACGCCCGACGAGAAAGCTTGCGGCCTCCGCGGCAACGAGGGGACGCGAGGCTGCAGAGCCGATGACGATGCGAGCGTCCTCTATTACACCGCCGCTGGCAACGCGCGCAGCGGCAGCCACAGAAAGGACCGGGAAGTCGAAGGAGCCTCGCCGCCGCAGTTTCCAGTAGGTGCTGCGCCAATCGTGCAGAGGATCAAGGAGAACTTCGGCGAGGATTTCGTTGGGTTTGCGATGGAGATAGTTCATGCCGTCATTGTTGTAAAGATCGGCGAGCGCGATTTCACGTTCGCCGGAATGTGAGGCGAGACGAACACGCGCGCCTAGCGCCATGAGCGCAGGTGCGGTATCCGTGGAGGACACGGCCATGCACTTGGAGCTACTGGGGGCGACCCAGCATGTGACGCCGTCCTTTTTCATGCAGAAGTTGATGGATTTACGCCACTCGTAGGTTTGGTCGTAATAGTTGCAGCGTGTGTCGAGGCAGAGATTGCCGCCGAGGGTGGCCATATTGCGAATGTGCGGCGTGGCGACTTGCGACGCGGCTTGGACCAAGGCAGTCGCGCCGTTGTGGAGGCGCGGATCGGACGCGGTGTCGGAGAGAGTGAGGCAGGCGCCGAGTCGAGCGGCGGATTTGTCGAAGTGAATCGCACGCAAGGAGTCGATGTTGCGGAGGCTCAGCAGGGTGCGCGGAACTTGCTGGCGGCGCTTCATGTTGGGGAGAAGATCGGTGCCGCCGGCGAGTGGCATGGCGTCTGGGCCTTCTCCGTGGAGGATGCGCGCAGCTTCGTCCAGCGTTCGCGGTGCGCGAAATGCAAACAGCGGCAAGCGCATCATGAGCTGAGGACCTGCTCTTTCTGCGGGCGCGGCTTCGCTTTCTCGCGGCGCGGAACATCGTTGATCGCGTTGCCGTCGCCGCCTTCCCACGGCGGCGGGACGCGAAGGGCTTCCGGCCATTCCACGTGAGGGAAATGCGATGGGCCGAAACGAGGCGCGCGGCCGGCTTTTTTTTCGGCTAGCGCCTTCATGATTTTCTCCGGAGTGATGGGGACTTCGTCGATGCGAACACCAACGGCATCGTAAACCGCATTGGCCACCGCCGGCATGATGGGCAGCAGCGGACCTTGGCCCACTTCTTTCGCGCCGAACGGCCCCATGGGATCGGGTTCCTCCACCAGTTCGGTGAACACCTCGGGCATGTCGAGTGAAGTCGGACTCTTGTATTCGAGGATGGACGGGAATTTGTGTACTAGCGCGTGTGAAAGCTTTTTTGGCAAGCGACGAAATTCCTGCTCTTCCATGAGCGCTTCGCCGAGGCCCATGTAGACGCTGCCTTCGACTTGGCCGCGTACGAGCGTCGGATTGAGAGCGCGGCCGATGTCGTGGGCGATCCAGATCTTCGGAACGGTGATCCAGCCGGTGACGGGATTTACGGCGACTTCGACCACGGCTGCCGTATAGGAGTAGGTGGGAGAGGGGCCGACGCCGCCTCCTTTATACAAGGCCGGTGATTTGGGCGGCGTGTAAGAGCCTACGGTGCCGATGGTGCCAAAGCGAGCTTCCGCGAGGCAAACCGCTTCCTGGAAGGTGACGCCGTTTTCGGGGGCGGTGGAATCGAAGACGCGCTTTCCGGCGAAGCGCAGGCGCTCTGGCGGAATGGCGAGGCGCTCGGCAACAGCTTCGGCGAGTAGGGATTTGGCGCGCTCGGCGGCTTGCAGGGCGGCGTTGCCGGCCATGATGGTGACGCGGCTGGAATAGGAGCCGAGGTCGACGGGGCCGAGATCGGTGTCGCCGGTGTATAGGCGAATATCGAACGTGTCGAGGCCGAGAATTTCGGCGACGATGGAGGCCAGGACGTCGTCGGAGCCTTGACCGATTTCGGTGGCGCCGCAGAAAAGTGTGACACCGCCGCCGCGATCGAATTTTAGTTGCACGCCGGAGTGCGGCATTTTGTTCCAGTAGATGGGGAGACCGGCGCCGGTGAGATAGGCGGAGCAGGCCAGGCCGACGCCTCGGCCTTCTGGCAGCTTGCGGAATTTCTCGCGCCAGCCGGAAGATTTCACCACGCGGCGAATGCATTCGGAAAGATTTACCGTGCTGAGGCGGAAGAAATTTGCGGTGACGGCGTTGGAAGACTCGGCAATGCGCAGACGCAGGACGGCGGGATCGATTTGGAGCTTCTCGGCGATTTTGTCGAGCTGCACTTCCTGGCCGAAACGCGGCTGCACGGTGCCGTGGCCGCGCTTGGGTCCGCACGGGGGCTTGTTGGTGAAGGTGCGGCAGCCTTGGAAACGATAGCGCGGAACGTGGTACGTAGTGGTTTGCAGCGCTCCGGTGTAGAAAGTGCTGGCTACGCCGTAGGAGCCGTAGGCGCCGCCGTCGATTAGCGTTTGCAAATGCATGGCGGTGATAGTGCCGTCTTTTTTCACGCCCGTTTTGAAATTCATCAAAACAGGATGGCGGCCGCGATGGCAGTAGAAAACTTCTTCGCGCGTGAGGCAGATTTTTACAGGGCGATCGAGAAGTAGCGCGGCTTTGGCCACCACAATTTCGTGATTGAAGGGATCGCTCTTGCCGCCGAAGCCGCCGCCGTTGGGCGTGGCGATGACGCGAATGTGCGCTGGCGGCATTTGCAGAACTTTGGCGAGAGCGCGGTGGAGGTAGTGGGGAGTTTGCGTGCTGGTCCAAATGGTGAGCTTGCCGTCGGGATCTTTGATGGCCACGGAGGCGTGCTGCTCGATGGGGAGATGCGTGCTGCCCTGGTAGAAAAAAGTATCTTCGAAGATTTCGTCGGCTTCGGCGAAGCCTTGATCGACATCGCCGAATTCGAGCGCGACGCGTTTGTGAATGTTGCCTTCATCGCCGTAGTCGTGGATGCGCGGAGTTGGAGTGGCTAAAGCTTCTTCGGGATCGGAGATGGTGGCGAGGATTTCGTAATCGACTTGGATCAGGTCGAGGGCTTCGAAGGCGGTTAGTTCTTCGCGGGCGATTACGGCGGCGACGGGATCGCCGACGTGCCGGACGTGATCGAGGCAGAGGGCTTGCTCATCCTGGCTGACGGGGAGGATGCCGTATTCGATGGGGACATGTTTGCCGGTCAGGACAAGGTAGACGCCGGGGTGGGCGGCGGCGCGGGAGATGTCGATACTGCGAATGCGCGCGTGCGGGTGCGGGGAACGCAGGAGCTTGCAGTGGGCCATGCGGGGAAGGGAAATGTCGTCGGCGAAGCGGGTTTGGCCGGTGACTTTGGCGCGCGCGTCTACACGGCGGCGGGGGTGGCCGATTACGCGGAGATCGCCATCGTTTCCGTTGGATTTTCTTTCTGGAGGATCTTTTTGTTGCGGCATAGGCGCTCCTGATCTCTTTGCGCTCGAGATTTAGCCGGCTGCTTTGTTTTGACCGGCGATTTCGAGGACGGCGGCTTCCACGGCTTCGAAGATTTGAAGATAACCAGTGCAGCGGCAGAGATTGCCGGAGAGGGCCTCGCGGATCTGATCGCGGGTGGGATGCGGATTTTGGTCAAGGAGAGCTTTTGCGGTCACGAGAATTGCGGGCGTGCAGTAGCCGCATTGCGCCGCGCCGAGATCAGCGAAAGTTTCTTGCAAGGGATGTAGCGCGCCGTTCGTGCCGAGACCTTCTACGGTTAGGACGTCTTTCCCGTTGCATTCGAGGGCGAGGAGCAGGCAGGAAAGAACCGGCTTGCCATCGAGGAGGACGGCACAGGCGCCGCATTCGCCCAGTTCGCAACCATGCTTTGTACCCGTGTGGTTGAGATCTTCGCGCAGGACTTCGAGGAGGGTTTTGTAGGGAGCGAAGGAGACGTCGGTTTGCTCGCCGTTTAGAGTGAGGCGGATTTGCGTGGTTCTTTGGGACGCGGGAGAAATGGTCACCATTGTTGAGAACCTTTCTTGACGAGTTTCTTGCTGATGGCCCGAGATCGGCCGCCGTTCAGATCGGCGGACTTCCCGCGGACGCGCCGGTGTGATTGGGCAGCGGACGCAGCCTGGATTGGCCGTGCCACAGTTGGCCGGGATAAAGCCCGGCGGCCACACAGACCGCGGATTAGGTAAGTTGCAAAATTCTCGGCTAACTGTTCGGTGCTTAGCGTGCCCTGGGGGTTGAACCAAGCGATGGTGGAATTTAGTGCGCCCAGGATAGCGCGGGTGGCTAATGCTGGTTCGGTGGGAAGGAATTCGTTGGAGCGGATGCTGGCGGCGATCAGGCGGCGGATGCCGTGTTCATAGCGGTCGCGCTTTGCGAGCAGGCGTTTTTGCAAACGGCGGGGAATCGAGTTAATTAGGAGATGGGCGGCGGAGCCCTCGACTTCGTCGAGCACGCAGTGCAGATGGAAGAGGATGATTGCGCGGAGTTTTTCGGTTGCGGGTCGCGTTCGCGCGCGGCGAGTTTTCTCGAGATTGGCGATCAGGCGATCGAGGGTGTTTCGTCTTTGCCTCGGAGATAGTTGTAGAGGTTGGCAGTGGAGAGGTCAGCGGCGGCGGCGATTTCGCGCATGCCGGTTTCGGCGAAGCCGCGGGTGCGGAATTCACGGCCGGCGGCGCGCAGAATTTCGAGGCGGCGGGTGAGGTAGCGGCGTTGGAGGCGGGAGGTGCGCACGGAGACAGGATGGCATTCCGCGAGGTCGATGTCAATGAGAAGTGAACAAGTGTTCAGGTTATGAACAGAGGTTCAGAGTACATGTGTTACTGAGGGAACAGTTTGGCGGCAGTGGTGTAGAGGATTTGGCGCTTGGATTTGTCGGTTATGGGGAGGGCTTGGAATTTCTCGATGTTGCCTTTGATTTCGGGAACGCCGGGGCCGGGCCAGTCGGTGCCCCAGAGGACTTTGTCGGCGATTTCCTCGATGCGAGGGAAATATTCGAGGAGTTTTTGCGGCGGGATGCCGGAAATATCCATATACATGTTTTTGTGGCGGCGCACGAGAAAGAAGGCTTCGTTCATCCAGAGCGGGCGGCCGCCGTGGGCGAGGATCACGACGAGGTTGGGATAGTCGATGCAAATATCGTCGCAGAGCATGGGTTGGGCGTGAAGATTTCTGGCGCCGGGGAAGATGGAAGTGCCGGTGTGAATCATGACCGGCAGGTGATTGGCTTGCGCGCGTTCGTAGACGGCGGCGAGGCCGCGATCACCTTTGATGTAGCCGTTGGGCGAGAGGGCTTGGTGTGAGGGATGGAGCTTTAGAGCGCGGATGCCGAGGTTGGCGATGCGATCGACTTCGGCGCCCGGATCAGAGACGGTGCTGGGGAGGACGCTGCCGAAGGCCAAGAGCCGATCTGGCGCAGCTTTGCAATAGTTTGCGATCCAGCCGTTTACCTCAGGCGTGAAGCCGATGATATCGGGTGCCACATAGTTGATGAGGCCGGCACGTTCAATGCCGAGTTGATCGAGAAGTTTTAGGAAGGCTTTCGGATCAGAGCAATAACGCTCGACGTCGGCGTAGTCCTTGCGCCCCCGCTTGATCAAGTCGAGCGCGTGGGGCTTCATCATGTGGAAGGGCATGATGTGGACGTGAATGTCGATGATGGGCTGGATGGTCGAGGGCACGCGCAGGCTCAGTCGAAGCGCACATATTGGAAGTCGAGCGGCTTGCCGTTGACGCCTTTGACGGGCGGAGCAATCCAGTTGGCGAATTTGCCGAGCTCAGCGACGCGGCCGCTCATGAGGGATTGCACATACGCATAATCCTTGGGACTGGGGAGCCATTCAAATTCGTGAGCCTTCCATTGCTCTTCGGTGAGGATTTCTCCGGTGGGGCTGATGAAATGGCCAGTGAAATTGCCGATTTCGCGATGGAAGCCTTTGTGCGGCAAGGTCAAGCGGAAGGGGATGCCGGCTTGGCCGATCACGCGCTGCCAGCGGTTGACACCGTCCTGGATTTCTTCGATGTAGTCGTCGCGCAGGCGCTCGTTCAACGCGGTGAGAGCGGGGACCTGCTTGGTGTTGATTTTGTCGCCGATGACTTCGGAGACGGGGTACGCGGCATCCTGGAGAATATGATCGTCATCATGCTTGGTTTCGCGGAAACGGCCTTTGAGGCCGCTGGTGTAGTAGTTGGCGGCGTTGGAGGAAACGTCGGAGCCGTAGAGGTCGAGCGTGACGCTGTAATGGAAATTGAGATAACGCTGGATGGTTTGCAGGTCGATGACGCCGAGAGCGCGCACGTCCGCGGGGGCGTCGACTTTGTTTTCTTTCATCACTTCGCAGGTGCGCTGGATGATTCGGCTGACACCGCTTTCGCCAACGAACATGTGATGGGCTTCTTCGGTGAGCATGAAGCGGCAGGTGCGCGCGAGAGGGTCGAAGCCGGATTCGGCGAGGGCACAAAGCTGAAATTTGCCGTCGCGATCGGTGAAGAAGGTGAACATATAAAAGGCGAGCCAATCCGGAGTTGGCTCGTTGAACGCCCCGAGAATGCGCGGGTTGTCGGTGTCGCCGGAGCGGCGCGCGAGCAAGGATTCGGCTTCTTCGCGGCCATCGCGGCCGAAGTAGCGGTGAAGCAGGTAGACCATGGCCCAGAGGTGACGGCCTTCTTCGACGTTGACCTGAAAAATGTTGCGCAGGTCATAGAGGGAAGGGCAAGAAAGGCCAAGCATTTTCTGTTGCTCAACGGATGCGGGTTCGGTGTCGCCTTGCGTGACCACAATGCGGCGGAGGATCGAGCGATATTCGCCCGGGACGTCTTGCCATGCGGGCTGGCCTTTGTGCATGCCGAAATTCACTTCGCGCTTTTCGTCGCGCGGCTGGAGGAAAATGCCCCAGCGATATTCGGGCATTTTGACGTAATCGAATTGAGCCCAGCCATCGGGCTCGACGCTGATGGCGGTGCGCAGGTAGACCTCGAAATTGTGGCTTTCGTTAGGGCCCATGTCGTACCACCAACTGAGATAGGCGGGCTGCCAGTGCTCGAGGGCGCGCTGAAGAACGCGGTCGCGGCCGAGGTCGACGTTATTCGGAATTTTTTCTGTGTAATCAATCATCTGTAGCTCCTGCGGATTGGTCCGAGATTCTCTTTCAAACTCTTTCCCAATTGAATTTTACGGGCGCGCCGGTTCCGTAGACTTTGAGCGCGCCATTGGCGCCTACCGCATTGGGGCGAATGAAAATCCAGTTTTGCCATGCGGAGAGGCGCCCGAAAATGCGGGTTTCTAGTGTTTCGTTGACGCCAAAGCGGAGATTGGCTTCGAGGCCAGTGAGGGCGTCAGGAGATTGCGCGGCGCGGGACTCGATGGCTTGGCGAAGTTCGTCTTCCCAGTCGAGATCGTCCGGGGCGGACGTGACGAGGCCAGCTTCGAAGGCTTCCTTTGCCGAAAGCTCTTTGCCGATTTGTGAACGAAGCATATCGATGCTAGCGGTGGATTGATAAAAGCGCGCGGCAAGCCGCGAGAGATGATTGGTCATGGGAAGGGCGCCAAAATTTATTTTGGAGAGCGCGACGGTGGCGGGCTCGCCTTCTTGAGCGTCCCGCATGTAGACCCGATCGGCGGCCAGAGCCAGCTCGAACAGGGAACCGGCGAAGCAGGAATTGGGTTCGATGATGGCGAAGAGGGAGCGGGATGTTACGTCGAGGCGGGCGAAAGTGCGGCGGAGCATGCCTAGAACTTCGCGGACAAACCAGTTGTCCTGGTGGGCGACAAGAAAGGCATCGGTGGCGAGGACGGCATCGGGAGTTCCGCTGGTCTTGAGGAGCCAGAGGCCGAGGTCGAGTTCGCTGGAGCGCAGCGTGAGGATGGCGTCGTCGAGCTCGCGAGCCATTTGCAACGGCCACCAGTTGGCGCCTGCCTCGAGGACCTTTTCCAGGGTGTTCTCGACCGCAGCTTCTGGGGCGTGAACGGCGAGGGTGGCGGTGCGAGCTTCACGATTGTATTGAACGTCGACAAATTTGTAATGAAGGCCGGTATCGTCGACGGTGCGTTCCAGGGGCGTGAGAATCACACCTTTTGCGTTTGCGGGACGGTCGCTCCGCTCCGCGAGCTGGCGGGCGCGCTGCTTGATGTGCTCGACGAATTGCTGCGGCTTAACGATTTCGTCAACGAGACGCCAGTCTTTGGCGCGCTGGCCGCGAACGCCGTCAGGATTGGTGCAGAAAATGTCGGCATGGTCGCGGCGGACGTGACGTTTGTCAGTGACGCGCGTGAGGCCGCCGGTGCCGGGCAGAACGCCTAGGAGCGGAAGCTCCGGGAGACTGACGGCGGAAGAGCGGTCGTCGACGAGTACGATTTCGTCGCAGGCGAGCGCGAGTTCGTAGCCGCCGCCGGCAGTGGTGCCATTAAGAGCGGCGAGGAACTTAAGACCAGAGTGGGCGCTAGCGTCTTCGATGCCGTTGCGAGTTTCGTTCGTGAACTTGCAGAAGTTCACTTTCCAGGCGTGGGAAGAGAGGCCAAGCATGTAAATATTGGCGCCGGAACAGAAGATGCGGTTTTTGCCGCTGGTGATGACGACGGAGCGGATTTCGGGATGCTCGAAGCGAATGCGCTGCAGGACGTCGTGGAGTTCGATGTCGACCCCCAGGTCGTACGAGTTCAGCTTGAGCTTGTAGCCCGGGCGGATGCCGGCGTCCTCCGCGACGTCCATGGTTAGCGTGGCGACGGGGCCATCGAAGGAAAGACGCCAGTGCTTGTAGCGCGATGGGTCGGTGCGAAAATCGATGGAAGCTGCGGTGGGCTGAGCTTCTTGTGTTGCGGCGACGTCCACGATTCCTCCTAGTGGTTACTGCGAAGCGGTTTGGAGCGCTGCGGTTAGTTTGATGAAACTTTCTTCGACTGAATCGCCGGAAGTGTCGACGCTTGCGTCGGCTTTGCGGTAGAGCGGTTCGCGAGATTCGAGGATGCCGCGAAGATCTTCCATGGCGCGATCGCTGCCGGCCATGACGCGGAAATCACCTTGGGCGATTACGCGGGACATGTGTTCCTCGGGCTGAGCTTTGAGCCAGATTGTGTAGCAGTGCGCGAGAAGATAGTCGTAGGTTTCTTTTTCGGAGACGATGCCGCCGCCGACGGAAATGACGGCGCGATCGCTTGCGCGAAGGACGCGCTCGAGAGTGCGCTTCTCGATGGCGCGATAGCCGGACTGGCCGTAGAGGGAGAAAATTTCAGGGAGCGGCATGCCGGTATCCTTTTCGATTTCGTGGTCCAGTTCGATGAAGGAGACTTTGCGTTCCGCAGCGAGCTTGGAGCCGAGGGTGGATTTCCCGGCGCCGCGAAGGCCGATCAGCGCGACGCGGCTGAGGCGCAGATTTTGTTCCGGGCCGAAGTCGCGCATGAGTCGGTTGGCGGCTTCTGCGAGGCGATGGCTGGGTAAGCGTTCGAGGAAGCGGAAGATCGTTTGCGTTTGCGAAGAGTTTTGCTCGTTGTTTTGCTCGTTGTTTTGCTGGGCATCTTGCTTGTTTGGGGCGAAGAGTTCTTCGAGCGAGATGCTGAGGACGGTGGCGATTCTGCGCAGGAGCAGAATGGAAATGTTGCCTTCACCGGATTCGAGTTGGGCGAGGTGCCGTTCGGAGACGCCGGACTCGTGAGCCAGCGTTTTGCGGGTCATGCCGCGACGGTTGCGAAGATCGCGAACGCGAGAGCCGAGGAAAAGTAGAAACTCCTCACCAGAAAGCTGGGGAGCGCGGTGGAAAGAGAGCTTCGTTTCGACAGGGGAGTGTGATGCCACGGCGTTCCTCAGAGGTGCAGTATAATACATATTAAGGTGCATCGGTCAATCGCAAACTATTTGCGTACAAAGCTGACTTGCCATAGTCTCTACAACCTGTTGTATTAGAACTGTTTATGTTGCCATTCTCCAACGCGCGAGCGTCGATTGGAGATGCAGTATTCTGCCTAGTGCCCGAGGGTGAAGACGATGTGCGACACGGTAGGTTGCTTCCCAGCTGCTATGGCCTGTTCAGACAGGCACATTTCGGCTAAATTTGCGCCGGTAATCGTTTACACTTTATGGCGTTTTTGCTATGTGCTTAGAAACAAGCTTCATGAATAAAGCGCACGAACTGCTTGCATCGTTCAAGTCTCGCTTCGGCACAGGTGCTTCCGTTTGCAGGGCCCCGGGGCGGGTGAACCTGATTGGGGAGCATACCGATTACAACGACGGCTACGTGTTGCCAGCGGCGATCGGCTTTTCCTGCTGGGTGGGGATTGCGCCTCGTGTCGACCGCCAGCTGATTCTATTTTCCGAAAATTATGGTGAGGTTCACGAAGCAGGTCTGGATGAGTTGGGAGTCCGCGGGTCGGGCCACTGGGCGGACTATCCGCTGGGCGTAGCGTGGGCGCTTCAGGAAGCGGGATACCGGCTTCGGGGCGCCAACATTGATATTGCCGGCGATGTGCCGCTGGGTGCGGGGCTCAGCTCGTCGGCGGCGATTGAGGTGTCGACTGGGTATGCACTGTTGTCGGCGGCGAATCATACGATCGACCGCACTAAGCTGGCCTTGCTGTGCCAGCGCGCGGAGAACGAATATGTCGGAGCGCGCGTGGGGATTATGGATCAGTTCGTTTCGTGTCACGGGCGAGCGGGCCACGCGCTGCTGATCGATTGCCGGTCGCTCGAATATCGACCTCTTAGAATTCCTGCGAAGGTGAGCCTGGTAGTTTGCAATACGATGATCAAACACAAGCTGCAAGCGGGCGAATACAATGTGCGGCGCGCAGAGTGCGAGGAAGCAGTGCGAAAACTGTCCGGTGCGCTGCCCACAATTCGGAGGTTGCGAGACGTAAGTTTGGAGCAGCTTGTGCAAAACCGAAGCTTATTGTCGGAAACGATTTATCGACGATGCCGGCATGTTATTTCTGAAAATGAGCGTGTTCACGAAGTGGCCGATCTTTTTGAACAGGGCAAAACCGAGGGGCTGCGCGAGGTGATGGCGGCATCGCATCAGAGTTTGCGCGACGACTATGAAGTGAGTTGCCAAGAACTGGATGCGATGGTGGAGATTGCAGGGCGGCAACGAGGAGTTTATGGTGCGCGCATGACCGGCGGGGGTTTTGGCGGATGCACGATTAATTTTGTCGACGTGGAGCACGCGACGGAATTTCAGCAGCGCGTTTCGGAGGAATACGAATCCGCGATTGGCCTGCGTCCGGACATTTATATTTGCGAAGCATCGCAGGGAGCGGAGCTGGTGGAAACGACGGCTGAAAGCCTTCCCAGGGTGAGCCGCTGAGGAACGCAGGCGTGACACGGCGCGACTTGTGAAACGCATGGATACTTCGCTGCTGCAGGAGGTGCCACACCGTAGGTTCAATCCACTGACGCGCGACTGGGTATTGGTTTCGCCCCATCGGACGAAGCGGCCGTGGCATGGGAGAGTGGAGAAGCCGGCGGCGGCGAACTTGCCGGCTTACGATCCCACTTGCTACTTGTGCCCGGGAAATGAACGGGCGGACGGCGCAAGTAATCCGAAGTACACGAGCACATTCGTGTTCGACAATGACTTCGCGGCGCTTTTGCCCGATGCGCCTTCCTTCGACGTAGATGACGGGGGCTTGCTGGTGGCGCGCACCGAGAAGGGGATTTGCCGGGTGATGTGTTTTTCTCCGCGGCATGACCTGACAATTCCGCGGATGTCGCTGCCTGCGATTTGTGAAGTGATTGGCGTATGGACTGGGGAATTTCGGCGGCTGGGAGAGATCGATTGGGTCCGGCACGTGCAAATGTTTGAGAATCGTGGGGCGTTGATGGGAGCGAGCAATCCACATCCGCACTGTCAGATTTGGGCGAATGCTTCGGTGCCGGACGTTCCGGCGAAGGAGTTGGCTTCGTTCCGGGCATATCGCGAAGGAAAGAAGTCTTGCCTGCTCTGCGATTATTTGCAGCTTGAATTGCAGAGTGGCGAGCGGTTGATTTGTGAGAATGATGAGTTCGCTGTGGTCATTCCGTTCTGGGCGGTGTGGCCGTTCGAAACGCTGCTAATGAGCAAGCGGCACTTCGCATCGGTCGAAGAGCTTGCGGGGCGCGAGGCGGGATCGCTCGCGGACATTCTTCGGCGCATCACGATTCGCTACGATAACTTGTTCGAAACTTCGTTTCCGTATTCCATGGGGTTTCACCAGCGACCCACCGATGGGCAGGATTACCCCGAGTGGCATTTTCACGCGCATTATTTCCCGCCGCTTTTGCGCTCGGCCACAGTGCAAAAGTTTATGGTCGGATATGAACTCCTGGGGAATCCGCAGCGGGACATCACGGCGGAGAGCGCGGCGAAGAGATTGCGGGAGGTTGCAGAGATTCACTATTTAGATCGGGTGTGAAGAGCCTTGAAAGACTGGGACGCGCCAAAGCGCGCCCTACAACTTCGGAGGGAATATGTGGAAGAAAAATGTGCTGGTGCTGATGATTCTGCTTGTCAGTGGCTTGGTGGTAGGAGCTCAGGGAACTCGATGGACCGAGAAGGAGGCGGCGGACTGGTACGCGAAACAGCCGTGGCTGGTGGGCAGCAACTACAATCCCGCGGACGCGATCAATGAGTTGGAAATGTGGCAGGCGGACACCTTTGATGCAAAGCGGATTGATTTGGAGCTGGGATGGGCGGAAGGTATCGGGCTAAACACAATGCGGGTGTTCTTGCATGATTTGCCGTGGCAGCAGGATGCCGCAGGCTTCACAAAGCGCATTGACACTTTTCTGCAGATTGCGGCGAAGCACCACATCAAGCCGCTGTTTGTGCTATTTGACTCGTGCTGGGACCCGGAGCCGCGGCTGGGAAAGCAGCACGCGCCGCGTCCGGGAGTCCATAACTCCGGATGGGTACAGAGTCCAGGGGCGAAGGCGCTGCAGGACCCGGCACAGTATCCGCGGCTCGAAGCGTATGTGAAGGGTGTGGTGGGAGCGTTTGCCAAAGATGAGCGAGTTTTAGGCTGGGACATCTGGAACGAGCCGGACAACGGGAATGGAGGGAGCTATAAAGATTTGGAGCCGAAGAACAAGAATGAGCTGGTGATTGCTCTCCTTCCGCAAGCTTTCGCGTGGGCGCGCTCAGCGCATCCTACGCAACCTTTAACGAGCGGCGTTTGGAAAGGGGACTGGTCGGTTCCCGAGAAACTTGAACCAGGGGCGAAGATTCAGATAGAGATGTCCGACGTGATTTCGTTTCACAGCTACGATAAACCAGAGGTATTTGAAAAGCGGGTGCGTTCGCTCCAGCAGTATCACCGGCCGCTTTTGTGCACGGAGTATATGGCGCGAGGGAACGGGAGCACGTTCCAGGGCACGCTGCCGCTAGCGAAGAAATATAACGTGGCGGCGATCAATTGGGGCCTCGTGGCGGGGAAAACACAGACGTATTTGCCGTGGGATTCCTGGCAGCATCCGTATACCGATCGCGAGCCGGCGGTGTGGTTCCATGAAATATTTCGAACTGACGGAACGCCTTACAGTGCGGAGGAGACTGCTTTCATCAAGCAGATGACGGGACGAGGCAGCAGCTCCGCGCGAGCTCAGTGAGAGCTGGATGTGAATGGCGCAGCGTCTATCGCAAAATTAGCGGGCTGCGGAGATTGGAATGATGGAGGGCCGTTCTTCCTGCGGAAGGACGACGCCGTCGCGGAAGGAGACGAATTTGCCGGAGTTGGCGGCGACGCGCGGGCCCGGCACGAGGATTCCGACTAAGTTCAGCGGGTCGGCGGCGGAGACGGTGATGGTTTCGCCGGAAGGCTGCTGCTTGCGCATGGCGCGGAGAGATTCCACCGCAACGGGGAGAGCGAACTGCTCGCCCAGAAAGCCGCTAACGAAGCGGCCGCCGCGGATTTCGCCGCGGTCTTCGAGCCGGCGGAGAGTGATCAGCACCTCGCGCCACTTGGGCAGGATGGCCTCGCGGGTGAGCACCTCGCGGAAGACGATGCCGTAGCGGCGCAGGAGCATCCAGCAGGTTGCTTCGAGCGCCACATCGCGATCAATACTTTCGCCGGAGTACAGCAGCGACCAGCGCCCGGTGCTGTGCCGCGGACGCGTAGTACGTCCGCTGCCTTGGCCGGAACGGCGCTTGGGATCGATGAGCGCGCGCAAATTATCAAAGCCATCGGCGGTGAGCAGCCCGGCGGCGACCAACTCCCACAGAGCGGTTTCTACTTCGGACTTTAGCTTGCCCGTGCCGCGCACGATGTCAGAGAAGAAGGAAGCGCCCCGCTGGCGCAAGAAGTGCAGGACAGCTCCGGCATCGGGGCTTAAGCTCGATGCCTCGGCGTCGCCGGATTCTCGCCCCGGGATCATCCAGTCGGATTCGTCGCGCGCAAAAAACGTGATCGGTGCGACGCTGCTGGGCACAACGCGGCGCTTTCCATCTGTTGGCAATTCCAATGTGGCGGGATGCGGCGAGAGGCGTCCCCAGCCGACCGCGCCCGTAAGGCAAAGTTGGTCGAGCTCCTTAGGATCGTAGTTGGCGACGCGGCGCGCGAGGATTTGCCGCTCCCAGGAATTTGCCGGCGCTTCAAAGCCTTGCAACTGGCGCAGTCCTTCAAGCAGACCGCGCTCGGCCAGCAATTGAGTGCTTGGCGCGACATGCTGCCAGCGGAACAGCCAGTTCATGAACTGTGCCGGAGTTACGGACTCAACTTGCTTCCTGAGTTGCCCAAGAGTAAGGCGATGGATGCGTGCCAGGAGGCGGCGCTCGCACCATTCCGTTTCGTTGCTGGTGGGATCGGTGAATTTCCCGCGCAGAATGACACCGCCAGTCTCAAGACGCAGCAGCGCTTTCTCGACGTCCGATGACGAGATGCCCAGCGCAGTGGCTAGCAGCGTCGCCGAGACGGGGCCACTGTGCGCCATCCAGCCGGTGATCATCGCAAGCTGAGCGTCTTCCTGGGAGGTTTCGGCGGAGGGCAGCTCTGGGAGCGGAGTGTCGAAAACCGCGGAGGGGAAAATTTGGCGGAAGGCGTTGGCGCGCTCCGCGGGAACCCAGTAAGTTGCGCCGTTGACTTCCGCGTGGCCCACACGCCGCTCCGCTACAAGCTGTTCAAAATGCGGAGTCCACCGCGGCACGGACTCCCGCAATTTTGTTTGCAAGCTATTTGAAGACGCCGCCGCGTCGGCTTCGGAAACTGGCAGTGCTACTAACGAGAGCAGCGCGTCGTGGAGTTCTTCGGCATCGCGCACGTCTGGCCAGGCATCGTTGCGGACACTTGCGATCGCGGCAGGGTCAAGACGGCCGATGTCGGACAAAACCGCTTCCGGGAGGACGCGGCGCATTTCGACGGCCCGGGCGCGGCGCTCTTCGAGCGGGGCGTCATCGAGGTACGCGTATGGATTGGCGTTCAAGATCTCATGCGAAAACTGCGACGGCACCGGAGTGTCGACGGCGAGGCAGCGGATGCGTCCTTCGGCCATATCGGTCAACACGCGCTGAAGCCCCTCGATGTCCAGAGCTTCGGTGAGGACGTCCTTCATGGTTTCGCGAATGAGCGGGTGATCGGAGAGCGCGATTTCACCTTCGAGATTTTCCGGGCACGCGAGAGCCTCGGGGAAAACGGCCGCGAGCAAATCATCAGCACGCATACGCTGAATATTGGGCGGGACCTTTTTTCCGCCGCGAAAACGGAGAAGAGCAAGCGAGCGGCCAGCGTCCCACCGCCAGCGCGTGGTGAAGAGCGGAGAAGGCATCACGGCCTGCTCGAGAACGTGCTGCACGGAATTGGGATGGAGGAAGTGGAAGACGTCGGCGAGTGGGAAGCTGTGCTGCTCGCTGAGCGAAATATTCAGGCCATTGTCGGTGGCGGCGGCTTGCAGCTCGAAATTGAAGGAGCGGCAGAAACGCTTGCGAAGCGCCAGCCCCCAGGCCTTGTTGATGCGAGCGCCGAAGGGAGCATGAATGACGAGCTGCATGCCACCGCTCTCGTCGAAGAAGCGCTCGGCGATAACCGTTCGTTGCGTGGGAACTGCGCCTAGGATCGCGCGCCCCGCGGTGACATATTCGACCACTTGTTCGGCGCCAGATTGGTCCAGCCCGCATTCGGCCTTAAGCCACTTCACGCCCTCCGCGAAATCGGCGGAATTGTGCTTCTCCAAAGCTGGTAAAGAACGCGGTACAAGCGAACTGATCCGTTCTCGCAACTCGGCTAGGTGCGAGGAGAGTTCCTGTGTACGAGCGGGAGCTTCACCGCGCCAGAAAGGCACGCTGGGGGCGGCGCCTTGCGCGTCTTCGACAAGCACGCTACCGGATGTCACGCGACGGATGCGCCACGAAGTGTTTCCGAGGAGCATGATGTCGCCCGCGAGGCTTTCGACGGCGAAGTCTTCGTCCACCGTGCCGATGGTGATGCCTTCCGGCTGCGCGACCACGGAGTAGAGGGAATTTTCTGGGATTGCGCCACCGCTTGTGATGGCGGCGAGTCGCGCGCCGCGGCGTGCGCGCAGGACGTGGTTCACCTGATCGCGGTGCAGGTAAGCCGCATAGCGGCCGCGCTGGCTGGCGATGCCTTCGGAGAGCATTTCGACGATTTCATCGAAATACTTCCGTTCAAGATTGCGGTACGGATAGGCCCGGCGGATGGACTGAAAGAGCGCATCTTCGGTCCAGTCCTCGGCGGCGCACATGGCTACGATTTGCTGGGCAAGAATGTCCATCGGGGAATCTGGAATGGCGATGCGGTCCAGGTCGCCCTGGCGGATGGCACGGACGAGCGCAGCATTCTCGAGAAGATCATCGCGGGTGGTGGCGAAGAGGCGCCCTTTCGGAATTGCTCCCCGCCAATGGCCTGCGCGACCGATGCGCTGTAGACCGACGGAGATCGAACGTGGCGAGCCAATCTGGCAGACGAGGTCGACGCTGCCAATATCAATTCCGAGTTCGAGAGAGGCCGTAGCGACCAGAGCGCGAATTTCTCCGGCTTTGAGTTTGCGTTCGGCGGCGAGCCGCAGCTTACGGGATAGACTTCCGTGGTGAGCGGCTACGGCGTCGCGTCCGAGGCGTTCGGCGAGATGGTGCGCGACTCGCTCGGCCAGGCGGCGAGTATTGACAAAGATCAGGGTCGACGAATGCTGCTTGGCGAGTTGCGCGAGGCGATCGTAGATTTCGCCCCACATTTCGTTGGATGCGACCGGGCCAAGTTCGCTCGAAGGCACTTCGACGGCGAGATCCATTTCACGGCGGTGGCCGATCTGCACGATGGCCGGATCGCTGCTATCGGAGCCGGTCAAGAAATGCGCGATCGTCTCGATGGGTTTTTGCGTGGCGGAGAGGCCGATGCGCGTAAGGCGCTTGCCGGTGAGCTGGTTCAACCGCTCAAGGGAAAGAGCCAGATGCGCGCCGCGCTTGTCGTCGGCTACCGCGTGAATTTCGTCAACGATGACGGTTTCGACAGTTTTAAGGATTTCGCGGCTCTTTGCCGCGGTGAGAAGGATGTAGAGCGATTCCGGCGTGGTGACCAGGATGTGCGGAGGCCGGGTGAGCATAGCGCGGCGCTCGTGAGCGAGGGTGTCGCCGGTGCGTACCGCGGTGCGGATTTCGGGCATGAGCAGGCCGCGCTCTCCCGCGAGCTGGAAGATTTCGCCGAGCGGCGTCTCGAGGTTTTTCTGAATGTCATTGCTCAAGGCTTTGAGAGGCGAGACGTAGAGCACTTCCGTGCGGTCGGTGAGGTCTCCGGATAGCGCCTTGCGAACCAGCGAGTCGATGCAGATGAGAAATGCGGCGAGAGTTTTTCCTGAGCCGGTGGGGGCGGAGATAAGGGTGGTTTTGCCAGCGAGGATGTGCGGCCAGCCCTGCGCTTGCGGTTCGGTCGGGGTGCCGAAGCGGCCGACGAACCACTCTTGGACCAGGGGGTGCGCCCACTCAAGGCCAGTTGTAGGTTGTGATGGTGCCGTAGTCATTGCGGATACTCAATTATAAACGATTGCGGAATCTCTCGCTTCCACTAAGCGCCCGGTTGGTTTTGAAGTCCAGGAGGAATAGAATCGCGCAGCCAAGTTCATTAGATGAGGCAAAACGGCAAAGAATGGCGACGAAACTCTTGGGAATCGACGTCGGGACGGGGGGAACGCGGGCAGTGCTGCTCGACGAGGCGGGGCGAGTATTGGGCGCGGCCACGGCGGAGCATGCGCCGATGTCGTCCCCTGAATTGGGGTGGGCGGAGCAGGATCCTCGCGACTGGTGGCGAGCGGCTCGCGGCGCGATTGCGGAATGCCTGATGAAGGCGAACGCAACGGCCAAGGAAATTGCGGCAATAGGGCTCAGCGGACAGATGCACGGCCTGGTGCTATTGGATGCGGCGGGAGAGGTGGTGCGGCCGGCGCTTATTTGGTGCGACCAGCGGACGCAGGAGGAGTGCCGGGCGATTATCGAGCGGGTCGGAGCCAATCGGCTGATCGAGCTGGCGGCGAATCCGGCGCTGACTGGATTTACGCTGCCGAAGGTTTGGTGGGTGCGCGCGCATGAGCCGGAGCTATGGTCGCGTGTGCGCTCGATCATGCTGCCGAAAGACTACGTGCGCTTCAAGTTGACCGGGGCGCGAGCTACCGATGTGGCGGATGCTTCGGGGACGCTGCTGTTTGATGTGGTGAACCGCCGGTGGTCTGCGGAGATGCTCCGGGAATCCGACTTGCGGCCGGAGATTCTGCCGGATGTTTTCGAGTCGCCGGAGGTCACCGGGCGCGTGTCGAACGATGGCGCGGGGGCCAGCGGACTTCGAGAAGGCACTCCGGTGGTTGCCGGCGCGGGTGATCAGTCGGCGGGCGCCGTCGGAATGGGAATCGTTGAACCAGGGAACGTCAGCGCGACAATCGGAACTTCGGGCGTGGTGTTTGCGGCTACAAGCAGTCCGGTGGTTGAGCCAAAGGGAAGAATTCACACGTTTTGCCACGCAATCCCTGGGCGCTGGCATGTGATGGGTGTTACGCAAGGGGCGGGTTTGTCCTTGAGGTGGTTTCGCGATCAGTTCGGGGGCGGGGCTCCTTACCATGCTTTGATGAAGGAAGCCGCCGAAGCGCCTGCGGGCGCGGACGGTTTGCTTTGGGCGCCGTACTTGATGGGGGAGCGTACGCCGCATCTCGACCCAAACGCGCGCGGAGCATTGGTAGGGCTTACCGCGCAGCACACACGCGCGCATGTGATCCGCGCGATTCTAGAAGGCGTGGCGTTTAGTTTGCGCGATACGTTTACGATTTTTCGGGAGCTGGGCGTGCCGGTGAAGTCGATCCGGCTTGGTGGCGGCGGAGCGCGGAGTTCATTGTGGCAGCAGATACAGGCGGATGTTTACGGGATGGCTGTGGACCTTGTGGCCGCGGAAGAAGGAGCGGCGTATGGTGCCGCGCTGTTGGCGGGTGTGGGGGCGGGTGTGTGGCGATCGGTAAAAGCAGCGTGCGAGACCGCGGTTCATGTCGCGAAGCAGGTCGAGCCGATAGGAGAGAATGTCGAGCTGATGAATCGTCGGTACGAGGAGCACCGAAAGCTCTATCCGGCGCTGAGGGGAGTTGGTCACTGGAACTAAGGCGGTCGGCCATTGTGGCTGATAGGCTGCCGCTAGTTCTTAGAGCTTATGCGCAACCTGGGAAGTAACGTACAATTGCTAAATCCGGAGGTTGGTGAACTGCGGAGTTTTTGCTCTGCGTTGCAGTAAGGAAGAAAATTCGATGGCGGTGACAAAGGATCCGAGGGTTGGGAGTGCGGCGAATCTTACTGCGGGTGCGGCAGATCTTGGTTTGTCCGCCAGCAGAGAAGCGCTCGCCACGTTGGCAGGGCGCGAGCTGCAGCCAAATCGCGGTATTCCGCTAAACCTGGACTGGATCGAGAATGCCCGCGTCAACACGAGTGCTGTGGAGCGGCGTGCGCAGACGCTGGTTACGCGGCGCACGGTGAAAAAAGATTGGCAGGTGGCGTGGCTGCTGCGCGCAATTTCTTGCATGGATCTGACTACATTGTCCGGCGATGACACGGACGAGCGCGTGCGGCGATTGTGTGCGAAGGGGCGACAGCCGATTCGGCAGGATTTGGCGAAGCTTCTGGGGATCGAGTCTTTACAGATCAAGGTCGCGGCCATCTGCGTGTATCACTCGTTTGTCGAAACCGCCCGCCACGCTTTGGAGGGAAGCGGTATCAAAGTTGCCGCGGTGTCGACGGGATTTCCCGCGGGACTATCGCCACTCGATGAGCGCGTGGCGGAGATTCGACGCTCGGTGGAAGCGGGAGCGCATGAGATTGATGTCGTCATCACGCGCGCGCACGTGTTTGGCGGGCGATGGCAGGCGCTGTTTGATGAGATCGCCACGTTCAAAGCTGCTTGCGGAAACGCGCACATGAAGGTGATTCTGGGGACGGGCGATTTGCTGACGCTGCGCAACGTGGCGCGCGCGAGCATGGTGGCTATGATGGCCGGCGCGGACTTCATCAAAACGTCGACAGGAAAAGAGGCGGTCAACGCGACGCTTCCTGTCGGGCTAGTGATGACGCGGGCGATACGCGAGTATGCCCAGCAGACGGGCATGGCTGTGGGGTTCAAGCCGGCGGGCGGCATTCGGACAGCGAAGCAGTCGATCGAGTGGCTGTCGTTAATGAAGGAAGAGCTGGGCGCGTCCTGGCTCAACGCCAAGCTTTTTCGTCTGGGCGCGAGCTCTATGCTGGCTGACATTGAGCGCCAGTTGGAATTTCACGCGACCGGGAGGTACTCGGCGGAATACCGGCATCCGATCGCGTGAGGGGACCGCGCAAGGAGCTAGCTGCATTGAGGTCGAGCTGAGCGCAACACATGAGTGTCACTGAAAAATTTCTTTCGATGGAATACGGTCCGGCGCCGGAGGATCCGCGCGAGGCATTGGTGTGGCTCGACCAGCATGCGCGCAAGCTCGGTCACTTCATCGGCGGCTCGTTTCGTCCCCCCGCCGAGGGCGTTTATTTCGACACGCTTGATCCTTCCACCGGCGAACCTCTGGCGGCGGTTGCGCAGGGGTCGGCAGCCGATATTGATGCGGCGGTGAAAGCCGCTCGCGGAGCGCTAGCGCAATGGCAGTCGCTTACGCCGCACACACGGGCACGCTACCTATACGCCCTGGCGCGGCAGGTGCAAAAGCATTCGCGTCGGCTTGCGGTCCTCGAAACGATCGACAATGGCAAGCCGATTCGGGAGAGCCGCGACCTGGATATTCCCCTCGTTGCGCGCCATTTCTATCACCACGCGGGATGGGCGCAGCTTCTGCCGCAGGAATTTCCCGGCTACGTCGCTTGCGGCGTGGTGGGGCAAATCATTCCGTGGAACTTTCCTCTGCTGATGCTGGCCTGGAAAATTGCGCCGGCGCTGGCCACGGGGAACACCGTGGTGCTCAAGCCGGCGGAGTTTACGCCGCTGACGGCGCTGGCGTTTGCGGAGATATGCCAGGAAGTGGGCTTGCCCGCCGGCGTGGTGAACATCGTCACTGGCGACGGCTCCACGGGTGAAGCGCTGGTGAAGCATCCGGAAGTCGACAAGATTGCGTTCACGGGATCTACGGAGGTTGGCCGGGCAATTCGCAAGGCGACAGCGTCGAGTCATAAGAAGATTTCGCTGGAGCTGGGCGGCAAGTCTCCTTTCATTATTTTCGAAGACGCGGACCTGGATAGCGCGGTGGAAGGATTGGTGGATGGAATTTGGCTGAACCAGGGGCAGGTCTGCTGCGCGGGTTCACGGTTGCTGATGCAGGAGAGCGTGGCGGAGACGCTAATCGGCAAAGTCCGCGAGCGCATGAGCACGCTGCGTGTCGGGCCGCCGCTCGACAAAGCGATCGACATCGGGGCAATCGTGGCGCGCGTGCAACTGGAGCGAATCCAGCGGCTGGTGGATCAGGGCGTTGCGGAAGGTGCGACCTGCTGGCAGCCGCCTTCGCTTGTGATGCCGTCGCGGGGGCTATTTTTTCCGCCGACGCTGTTGAGCAATGTGCATCCGACTTCGACCGTGGCGCAGCAGGAGATTTTCGGGCCGGTGCTGGCAGCAATGACCTTCCGAACGCCGCGCGAAGCTGTCGAGCTGGCAAACAACACGGTGTATGGGTTAGCTGCCAGCGTTTGGAGCGAGAGCATTAACGTGGCATTGCACGTTGCCGCGCAATTGAAGGCCGGCGTGGTGTGGGTGAACAGCACGAATCTGTTCGACGCGGCTTGCGGATTTGGCGGCTACAAAGAAAGCGGGTATCGGCGCGAAGGCGGCCGGGAAGGCCTGTGGGAGTATCTCGAGCCGGAATGGTTCAAGCGCGCGCCACGCTTGGAAATAAAGCCACTGGCGACGGACCAGCCGCCGAATCAGGAAATCGATTCCGCGGCGCCCCCAATAGATCGCACGGTGAAATTGTACATTGGCGGAAAACAGACGCGGCCCGACTCCGGCTACAGTGTCGAGGTGCGCAGCGCGAACGGCGGGCTTCTGGACGAGTCTCCGCTCGGCAATCGCAAGGATATTCGCAACGCGGTCGAGGCCGCCCGTAAGGCGGATGGCTGGTCCAGGACTACGGCGCACAACCGGGCCCAAGTGCTTTACTACATCGGGGAAAATTTGTCGCAGCGCGGGGAAGAAATTGCGGGACGCCTGGCTGCTCTAGTTGGCAAAGAGCGAGCTGGCGCCGAAGTGCGGCAGGGAATCGAGCGGGTTTTTTCGTATGCGGCCTGGGCGGACAAATATGACGGCGCGGTTCACAATCCGCCATTTCGCAACATCGCGCTTGCCATGCACGAGCCAGTCGGCACCGTCGGCATAGTCTGCCCCGCGGATGTGCCTTTGCTGGGTTTTTTGTCGCTGGTGATGCCTGCGATTGCCATGGGCAATACGGTAGTAGCAATCCCTTCGGAAACGTATCCGCTGATCATCTCCGACTTGTATCAAGTTTTTGAAACCAGCGATTTGCCCGGCGGCGTCGTAAACATGGTGTCCGGGCGCAGCGCTGACCTAATAAAGGTGCTGGCTGAACATGACGACGTGGACGCCATCTGGTCGTTTGCGGGCGAGGCTAGCAGTACGGCGGCGAAGTCGTTGTCTGTCGGGAATCTAAAACAAGTTTTCAGCGATGAAGGCCGTGCCATCGACTGGTTCAGCGTCGAACAGGGCGAGGGCCGCTGGTTCCTCCACCATGCTACACAAGTGAAGAACATCTGGGTCCCTTACGGCGAATAAGCATTCCTTCACTCGTGCGCGCGAGGCAATCCGCCGCCGCACCGCGTGAAACCTGAGCGCCGTCCTATGTATAATCGTGAAGGGGTCTGAACCCCGAACCGCGCCTCCCACCCGCGAGTTGGCAATTTTCCCGGACATACCGATTTCGGAGACGAACAGTTGGACGCTCCCGCCACCATAATGCATCGCGCGCTCAGCACGCTGCGCCGCGTCGTGATTGAAGCGGTGGACCCCGAGGTGGACGGCGGCAAATTTCCCATCAAGCGCTGCCTGGGCGACCGAGTTCGCATGCAAGCAGACATTTTTGCGGACGGCCACGATCTTCTGGGTGCGCGGCTGCTTTTTAGGCGAGCGGATGATTCCGAGTGGCGGGAAGCTGGCATGCGGTTGATCGAGAATGATCGGTGGGGAGGGGAATTCGAGGTTGAGGAATTCGGCCGATACGTTTACACGATCATCGGCTGGGTAGACGCATACGGCACCTGGGCGGCGGACCTAGCCAAGCGGGCGAAAGCTGGCGCCGAAATATCGGCGGACGTGCTGCGTGGAGTCGAACTGCTGCAGTCGGCTGCGGATCGGGCCAAGGGCGCGGATCGGGAGGAGCTGACTTACGCGGCGGAGCGACTGCGGGAGTTGTCCCGGGGAAATACTAAGGCGGCGGTTGAATTTGCGCAAAGCGGTGAACTCGCGGGGCTGGCCAGCCGGAACCGAGACCTCAGCCAAGACACGCAGTATGAAAGGGAACTGGCCGTTGTCGTTGATCCGGTGATTGCACGATTTGGCGCATGGTATGAGATGTTTCCGCGGTCGTGCACGACGGATTCGAAGCGACCGGGAACACTGCGCGATTGTGCCGGACGGCTCGGCTACGTCGCCGCGATGGGCTTTGACGTTTTGTACCTTCCGCCGGTTCATCCGATCGGCGTGACGGAGCGAAAGGGCAAGAACAATTCGCTGGTTCCTACTGCTGAGGATGTTGGGAGTCCGTGGGCAATTGGAGGAGCAGAGGGTGGGCACAAATCGATTCATCCCCAACTGGGAACTTTGCAAGATCTCAAGGAGCTGCAAAGGAAAGCGCGTGAGTTGGGATTGGAAGTAGCGCTAGACGTCGCTTATCAGTGTTCGCCGGATCACCCTTACGTGAAAGAGCATCGCGAGTGGTTTCGCGAGCGCCCCGATGGAACTGTGCAATACGCCGAGAACCCGCCAAAAAAGTATCAGGACATTTACCCATTCGATTTTGAAAGCAAGCACGCGCCCGAGCTTTGGGAAGAACTTAAGCGTATTGTGGTGTACTGGGCCGAGCAGGGGTTCCGCATTTTTCGCGTGGACAATCCGCACACCAAGCCTTTTGTTTTCTGGGAATGGCTGATTGACGAAGTGAAGCGAGACTATCCTGATGTGATTCTGCTGTCGGAGGCGTTCACGCGGCCTAAGGTGATGTACCGCCTGGCGAAGCTCGGGTTCACGCAGTCTTACACTTATTTCGCGTGGAAGAATACCAGCGCGGAACTGACCGAATATTTCACGGAGCTGACGCGCACGCCTGTACGCGAGTTCTTCCGTCCGAATCTATGGCCCAACACGCCGGACATTTTGAACGAATATCTGCAGAAGGGCGGCCGCCCGGCGTTTGCGGCGCGATTTGTTTTGGCCGCAACACTTGGCGCGAGCTATGGTATTTACGGCCCGGCGTTTGAGTTATACGAAAATCTACCCGTGCAGGCAGGCAGCGAAGAGTATCTGAACTCTGAGAAATACGAGGTTCGCGTTTGGGACACCGGCAATCCAAACAGCCTGAAGGACCTGATAACGCGCGTAAATGCGATTCGCAAGGCGAGTCCAGCGCTGCATGGCGATTGGAGCCTGCGGTTTCACCCGATCGACAACGAGCAACTGATTGCCTACAGTAAAGTTTCGGAAGATTTCTCGGACAAGATTCTGGTGGTCGTCAACCTGGACCCGCGCAGAACGCAAGCGGGTTGGGTTTCGGTCGCTCTCAAAGAGCTTAAGCTTGGCGACCATGAAGCCTATCAAGTGCATGACTTGCTGACCGATGCGCGCTACATTTGGCATGGCTCAAGAAATTTTGTGCAGTTAGATCCCTCGATCCTCCCGGCGCATATTTTCCGGGTTCATCCGATAGGTTGACCCTTGCAGGATTCATCCACCTCCCCGCCCATGGCTCCGCAACCTCACCCGGAGAGCTCCGCCTTGCTCTTGCAGGACGAAAACCTCTGGTACAAGGACGCGGTAATTTATCAGCTTCATGTGCGGACTTTCTGCGACAGCAATGGCGACGGCATCGGCGATTTTCGCGGTTTGACCACTAAGCTCGACTACCTGCAGGAGCTGGGCATTAACGCTATCTGGCTGTTGCCCTTTTATCCTTCGCCCCTGCGCGACGACGGGTACGATATTGCCGACTACACTTCGGTTCATCCGGCGTATGGATTGCTCCAAGACTTCAAGGATTTTCTCGCCGCGGCACACAACCGGCGCATTCGCGTGATTACGGAGATGGTGGTCAATCACACCTCCGATCAGCATCCCTGGTTTCAAGAAGCCAGGAGTTCCCGCGAGAACGCCAAACGAGATTGGTACGTTTGGAGCGACACGGATACCCGGTATCAGGGCGTGCGCATCATTTTCGTCGACACCGAGATGTCCAACTGGTCGTGGGATCCGATTTCCAAATCGTATTACTGGCATCGCTTCTTTAGCCACCAGCCTGACTTGAATTACGACAATCCCGCGGTTCGCGAAGCGATGTGGGAGGTGATGAAGTTCTGGCTCGATATTGGCGTCGACGGCTTTCGGCTGGATGCAGTTCCTTATCTTATCGAGCGAGACGGCACGTCCTGCGAAAACTTGCCGGAGACGCACGAGATTATTCGCGACTTACGCAAGCGCATCGACCTCGCATATCCGGGCAAAATGCTGCTAGCCGAGGCCAACCAGTGGCCCGGCGACGTGCGCTCCTATTTCGGAAATGGCGACGAGTTTCACATGGCGTTTCACTTTCCGCTGATGCCGCGGATGTTCATGGCCGTGAAGCTGGAAGACCGCAAGCCGATCATCGAGATCCTGGAGCAGACCCCGCAAATTCCAGACACTTGCCAGTGGTGCATTTTCTTGCGCAATCACGATGAACTGACGCTTGAGATGGTCACCGACATCGAGCGCGACTATATGTACGACGAGTACGCGGTGGACAAAGCGATGCGCATCAATCTCGGGATTCGCCGCCGCCTCGCGCCCATGATGGAGAATGACCGCCGGCGCGTCGAGCTTTTGACTGGCCTACTCCTCTCCATGCCAGGAACTCCGATCATCTATTACGGCGACGAAATAGGCATGGGCGACAACGTTTACCTGGGCGATCGAAACGGGGTGCGCACGCCGATGCAGTGGAATGGAGGATGGAATGCCGGCTTTTCGTCGGCAGATCCGGAACGGTTGTATTCGCCGCTGATCTCCAATCCCGTTTATGGCTACCAGGCGATCAATGTGGACTCGCAGAGGAGGTCGGCCCATTCGCTCTTGTCGTGGACGAAATCGGTGATTCAGACGCGAAATGCTTTCCGCGTGTTCAGCCGAGGCTCGATCGAGTTCCTCAATCCTTCGAACCACCGGGTCCTCGCCTACGTGCGGCGCCTCGGCGACGAAAAAGTGCTGGTCGTAAACAACCTGTCCAGCTCGGCGCAGGCTGTCGAGCTCAATCTGCAGATGTACAAGAGGCACATTCCGATCGAGATGTTCGGCAGAAACCTATTTCCCCGCATCGGGGACTTGCCATACCTGCTGACTTTGGGTCCTTACCAGTTTTATTGGTTCCGTCTCCGTCGAATTTGATTTTTGTGGATTGATGCCGCGGGGATTTGTCCGAATCGCGTACACCGTCGCGTAAATAAGGAGCAAGAAGCAATTGGCTGAAGAAAGTTTTCTCGCGGATGATTTTCTTCGCCAACTGATGAGCGTCGGCGAGGTCGATCTGCTAGTGGGTATTCCGTCTCATAACAATGAGTCGACAATGGGGCAAGCCCTGCAAAGCGTGGAGGACAGTCTTCATCAGAACTTTGTGCGCGAGCGGGCCGCGATCTTAAATCTGGACGGTGGGTCCGCGGATCAGACGCGGCAAGCATTTATGCAGAGCGGTGAGCGGAGAGACTCAGGCCATAAAGGTATAACGTCGCTTCGCACCATCCACCGAATCTCGTGCGAGTACGACAAGTCGCCGTCTCAAGGTTCGGCGCTGCGGAGCATTGTTGCCGCTGCCGATCTGTTGCGCGCAAGAGCGTGCGCAATCATTTCGCCTGCGACCAGCAGCCTGACGCCTTCCTGGGTATCGACCTTGCTTCGTCCGGTCTATCGCGAAGGCTTCGACTTTGTCGCTCCTCTTTACGCACGCAGCCGATTCCAGGGTCTCCTCGCGCGCGAGCTCCTCTATCCCATGAGCCGCGCCATCTTCGGTCAGCGAATCCGCGAGCTTTATTCCGATGAATGGGGATTTTCCGGGCGGCTGGCGAGCCAATGCTTGGAGAAAGATGTATGGCATGAGGAGGCGGTTCGCGCGCGTCCGGAAGCTTGGATGGCGATCACGGGGATGAGTGCCGGATTGAAATGCGGGCAATATTTTCTGGGACCCAAAACCGCGTCCCCGTCCGGCACTGGGCCGGACATTGTTGAGGCGATCCGTCAAACCGTCGGTAACTTGTTCTGGTGCATGGAAGCAAATCAGGCGACCTGGCTTGGCCTGACGAATTCGCAACCGGTCCCCACTTTTGGACCTGACCACGAGCTAACGTCGGACGGCGTGCCGGCAAGCTCGGAAAAGATCTTCGACCTGTTTCGCAGCGGAGTAACCGAATTAGAGCCGATCCTCGCTTCGATCCTGACGCAGGACACACATGCGCAGATCAAGGCGATTGCACTCAGTGATCCTGCCAGATTTCATTTTGTGCCGGAACTGTGGGTCAAAACTCTCTACGAGTTTGCGGCGTCCTATCATCATGCGGTACTCAACCGCGACCATCTCGTGCAGGCTCTGGTGCCGCTGTATCGCGGAAGGCTCTATTCTTTTCTGCTCGAACACGCGAATTCTTCGGCGGAAACGATGGAAGCACAGTCAGAGATTCTGTGCCAGGAGTTCGAACGCCAAAAACCGTATTTAGTCGAAAGATGGACAGGGAAGCGTTGAGGTGCAGCCATGAAGGAAGTAATTTTCCAGGGACTTAGCCAAGCTTATAGCAATCTTGTGCATATGTTTGCCGAATTCTTGCCCCGCCTGTTGGTCATGCTGGTAATTGTCCTCATTGGCTTGCTCGTGGCTTATGCGTTGAAGTCGATTTTGCGCGCGGTACTCCACGTCACCAGGCTCGACCGGTTGTCCGAAGAGGCCGGGGCTTCGCGCTTCCTGCGCATGGCGGCCCTTCCCTCCATGACGGAGCTGCTGAGCCGCTCGCTGTTTTGGGTCACGTGGTCAGGCTTTATCTTGATCGGGGTCAGCGTCCTGGGAGTCGCGGGTCTTCAGGAACAGATTTCGAGATTGTTTCTGCTGCTGCCGGCGATATTCGTCGCGATTTTGATTCTGTTCCTAGGTTTGGTGACAGCGAATTTCCTCTCGCGCGCTGCACTCCTCGCCGCGGTGAATGCAGGCTACCCGTCGCCGAAGCTGCTGAGCTGGTCCATTCGGTTTGTGATTTGGGCTTTGGCCGTTTCCATGGCTTTGGAACAGGTTGGGGTCGCGCGGCAGACTGTGCTCGCGGCGTTCTCCATTGTCTTCGGAGCTTTCATGTTCGGGCTGGCGATCGCATTTGGTTTGGGCGGGCAAGAGCTTGCTCGCGAGTTCCTGGAGAGAAACCTAACCGAGAAGAAGAGAGAAAAACACGAGGAACCCCAGCCGCTGTAAGCTGCATCCCAGGCGCCGCTCGGGCGAAGACCTGGGGAAACGCGCCAGCAATCATAGGTAGTCAAGAATGGATTCTGATCTACGCCGAAATCTTCCCGCTCAGTTGCCGCCGTTTCTAGCCGCACAGCGCTGGTTCGGCGGAAAGGCGCGGCAGATTCTCGCAGTCGCGATTGATGACTCGATTCCGATCGGCAGCGGTGAAACTAGGGCGGTTATTTTTGTGGTCACAGTGAAATACCTCGAAGGCGCCGAAGAGACCTACTCAATCCCGCTGGTTCCTCCAAAGCAATCGGGCATCAGCTTGCTGGCCGATTCGGGGCCAAGCTTGCAAATCGAGAATGGTTCCGTCCTCGTATTAGTCGACGCCTTCTCTCGCCAGGAATTTCTCGCAGAGCTCCTCGACATCATTAAGCGAGAAGGCGAGGTGGAAGGCGAAAAGGGCCGACTGCGCGGATCTCACGCAGCCTCTTTCCCGGAGCTTTTTCCCCCTTCCGACGCAGCAAGGCCGAGGCCCCTGACCGGCGAACAGAGCAACAGCTCCGTGATTTATGGTGACCGCCTGATATTGAAATTCTTCCGGCGCGTCGAAGAGGGAGATAACCCCGACCTTGAAATCGGCAGGTTTCTCACCGAAAGGGCGCGATTTCAGCACGTTCCTCGCATAGCCGGTAGCCTCGAATACGAATCGCAGCACGGAAAAGAAACGACACAAGCCATCCTCCAGGAGTTTGTGCCAAATCAGGGCGACGCCTGGCGCTATGCGCTGAAAACTCTAAGCGCGTTCTACGAACGCGCCGGAGATCCAGCTTCGGAGCGTGAACTCTCGGTTTCAAAAGAGCTCCCGGAGTTTGCGGGCGAGCCGATGACCCGCCTTCTCGCGGAGATGGGCCTCCTGGGCAAGCGGACTGCCGAACTGCATCTTGCTCTCTCTTCTGAAAGTGATGATCCGGCATTTGCTCCTGAGCCGTTCACAATACAGTTCCAAAATAACTTGGAAGCGTCCTGCGCGGAACTTACAGGCCGGACGCTGCGCTTGCTGCGCGCGCGGATAGCGAACGTGCCAGCGGAATACAAAGACAAGGCCGCGGAAATCGCCGCACGCGAGCACGAAATTGTCCGCGCCTTTCGTACCGCCTTAACCATTCCAATCGAAGCAATGCGCATCCGCATTCATGGCGACTATCATTTGGGCCAGGTGCTCTATACCGGCTCTGATTTTGTGATTACCGATTTTGAAGGAGAACCGGCGCGACCCTTGGCGGAGAGACGCACCAAGCAGTCTCCATTGCAAGATGTTGCCGGAATGCTTCGCTCCTTTCACTATGCAGCATTCGCTCCATTGCTTGCGTCATCGACGGGCAGTTCCGTTTCGCGGGGGCAGGTCGCCAAGCTTGGCCGCTGGGCGGAAGGGTGGAGCCGGTGCGCGGCAAATCGCTTTCTGGGCCAGTATTACGAAACTACTGGAACTGCGCGCTATCTTCCGGCCGGCTCATCGGAGCGATCGAAATTGCTGGAAGTCTACCTGCTCGCTAAAGCTATCTACGAACTCGGCTACGAACTCAACAATCGCCCCGATTGGGTTGGTATCCCTTTGGAAGGAATCTCCAGTTTGTTGATCGCCTAAAGACTGAGCTCTCAACTCCGCGGGTTGACTCAGCAATTTATTTTGAAGATTTCATGCCGCCAAGTAGCGTAATGGGAAAATGAAGCAGCATCTCGCCGACGGCAAGCGATTTCTGGTCATCATCGCTTGCTGAGATCTTCTCGCCAGTGAAGATGTTTTCCCAAAACTGAGGTGCGGCATCCGGCAGCTCAATCCTGGCGTCTCTCCAGAGAATATCCGCATCGCCCTTCCGTTCCTCCTGCGCGCGTGCCAGCCATCGAGGCGCTACTAGAAGAGCCCATTCCCGTTTGTAATGACGGAGGATTGCCAGAATATGCTCCGCGTGCGGCCCGGTGGCCGTGAGTTCGAGGAAATCGCCCTTTGCGAAGAGCTCTGATCGCTGCCGGCGAAAATTCAGCGCCTTCCAAATCGCGTAGAGTTTGATGCGGCCATCCTCCCAATCCTGCGCCAGTTTGCTGGCGAAAGAGGCGCTTGCCTTTACCTCCCGTTTCAGCGCCTCCAGCATGGATGCGCGTTTCGCAAAATCGACCGCCTGCCGGTTGTCCGGATCGACCAAACGCAAGTCCCACAGCTCGGACCCCTGATAAAAATCAGGAATTCCTGGTGAAATGATCTTCAGCACAGCCTGGCTCAAGCCGTTGACCATTCCGCTGTACGCGATGCTTTGCTGAAATGCGACGAAGTCCTGCAGAAAAGCATTGTTCTTGTCCGGTTTCAAGATGGCAGCGACGAACCTCTTGAGCGCGTTTTCGTGGGCCGCATTGGGCAGTGTCCAACGCGTGTGAACCATGGCCTCGCGCATGGCTTTAATGGCGTATGCCTGCAACCGTTCCACGAGCGAAGCATCGACGCGCGCGTTGGCCGGCCACACTCCCAGAAGCGTTTGATACAAGAATATTTCTTCGTTGCGATCAGGCACTTGCTGGCCAGATACTTGCGTTTTACTTCTCGCGTTAAGCTTTGACCATCGCTCCAGACGCTCCTTCCATTGGCCGGGAATTTCAGAGAGCACATTGATGCGAGCCCGCACGTCCTCGGCTCGCTTGGTGTCGTGGGTCGTTGTGGCGTTCATGGAGTTCGGCCAGTGCCTGCGCCGGTCTGCGATGAAGCGCGAGAAACTGTCGGCCACTGCTGCGGAGGGGCGGGGCTCTCCTCCCACTTCGTTCAGCGATATCAGCGGGTTGTACACATAAAGGAGGGTGTCTTCGAACGCCTTGGCCATGAGCGGGCCGGTGAATTGCTGCCAGCGCATCACGAAATTCAGTCGCGCTTCGCGCTGGTCTGGCAAGAGGTGCGGCCGGTTCCGAACAAGCAGGACGTCGCGGATAAAATCAAAGTGCGCCGGTTGCAGGTAAAACTTGCGAGTCCGCGCTTCTTGAATGGCCTGTTCGATCACTTTCGCGTCTTCGCGAGCCACTTCCAGATTTCGCGTATAGGTTCGATAAACCGGGACGTGCGCGGTGCTTTCAAATAGTGCCTGTGTTAGATCGCTCCGCGATAGATCTCGCGCATAGCGATCTTTGTCCGCGAGCAAGATCAACTGATGGGCCAAGGACCGCATCTCGACTCCCAGCAACGTGGACATGACCAGCTTTTTCTTCTGATATAAAAGATCCGCGTAGATTAGGTTTTTGCCGACAAAGCGGTCATAAATCTCTTCGATGCACTTGGCTCCTTTCGGGTCAACGAAGGCGCCGTTGAGCGCATTCAAAAAGTCGTAACCGGTTGTGCCGCTCGCCGGCCATTCTCGCGGCAGGCGCTCTCTCCGCCCCAGAATCTTTTCCACGAAGATGGAAATCTCACGGGTAGGCGCCGGATCGTTGCTAAGTTGTTCGCGCAGGCGATTCAGGTAAGCGAGTGGATCGCGTAACCCGTCGATGTGGTCGATCCGTAGGCCGTCAACGGGGGGCTGTCCGGCGAGCCGTGTAATCAGCGCGTGGGTCGCCTCAAAAACCCGGGAATCCTCCACGCGGACGCCGACCAAATCCGTGATTGTGAAGAATCGACGATAGTTGATTTCTTCGTTCACGTTCTGCCAGTAAGACAAGACATAGAACTGTTCCGCAAGCAACCGCTCCAACGGCGAGAAGCTGGCCGGATCGTTTGCTTGTCCTGCGAATTCGATCAACCTTTCGCGCAAGAAACTTTCCACGTCCGCATTGCCATTCACCACTTGGCGTAATCGTTCCCGGAGGTCCTCAAAGCGCAAGCGCTTGTCGCCGGCTTCCCCTGCCTTCACGGTTGCAGGAGAGGGAAGTTCGGCAAACGCGGCCACGATTCCGGAGTATTCTTGATATGCTGTGGAACCTTCGCCTATTTTGTCTCGGAGCCTCTCGATGTTCTTCCCGAGAATTCCACAGTAAGTCCCAGGCGCCAACGGGAACAAGGACTCGAAGTACTGCACGAAGAGGCGCCCCTCGGAAAATACCAGCTTGAACTCCCCCGCTTCCAATACTTCAGCAAACGGCCGCCCAAGCACGGGAAGCAAGACCTTGCCGTCAAGAGTGCGCGAGGGCGGATGCCAATCGACGTCAAAGTAGGACGCGTAAGCCGACTCCGTGCCGTGCTCCAGCACGTCCATCCACCACGAGTTTTCACTGCTCGCCGACATGTGGTTCGGCACGATATCCAGAATCAAACCCATGCCCCGATTACGCAGCTCGTTTTGCAGCAGCAAGAAGTCCGCTTCGGTGCCAAGTTCTGGATTGAGGCGCGCGGGATCGATGACGTCGTAGCCATGCGTGCTTCCAGGACGGCTGCGCAATATCGGCGAAGCGTAAAGGTGCGTGATGCCCAAATCGGAAAGGTAGTCCAGCAGCTTCGTGGCGTCTTGAAAGGTGAAATCCTTATTGAACTGCAATCGATAGGTTGAGGAAATGGGCGTGCTGCTCGGCATCAGAACTCGTTTTCCCTCGCCGGCCGCTGGCGCTTTTCATTGGCCATTGATGCGGAGGCTTTCGCGAAGCAACGTGAGCTCGTTGAGAAGATTTGTTGTTGCTGCATTTTCTGTCTGCGCCTGCTCGCGTAGTTCGTTCATGGTTTTGATGAGCGGGCCGTAACAAATGTTCTGGACCTCCCAGAGGACAACAGGGAAAGGCAAGGAGCTGACAAACCCGAGCAGCTTGAGAAGTCTTTGCACCGGCTCAAGGTTCGTCGGCTCGGAGGCGAAAACTTCCGCTTCGCGTTCCAGGCGCTTTCGAATCGTGTATTCCAAGCCGGGCACATCCAAAGGGATTTTGTTAACGGCCGCTTCCTTCAGGTAGCCCTGGATGCTGTCGAAGTCCGGATCGTCTTTTTCGAATGCCTGCTTCAATTGGCTGTTGAGGGCGATCTCCGCGGCGGACTCAAATGCCGGCGGCACCGGAATTCCCATCTCGTTAAGAAAACGAATCAGCGGCGCGTGATTCTCGTAGATGGCCCGATACGCCGCCGTGGCGGAAGCTAGCGAATCGTTAAGAATGATATCGACAATTTTTCTTTGTTCGTCGCGGAACAAGTTACGCAGCGAAAATGTGTTGCTGGAAAACGCCTCGCCCAGCACGCGCAGTGCGCCCGTCGTGTCCGCGTGCGCGAAGCAATCCGCCAGCATCTTCTTGATGTTGTCGTAATCTTCGAGTGGGTCGAAATGCTTTACGCCGCAGGCGAGGTTGTGGTCCCCCAAATGGAATACCCCGAAGCCCAAGCTCGCCGTTTCCCTGGTAATTTCGGAACTGAACGTCGCGCGGCCCACAGCCAGCTTCTGCTTGCCCTCGACCTCCAGGGAATAATCCTCGCGCTGCACGTTATAGCAGTAAATGCGCGTGCGTTCGGCGTACGATTCGAACAATGAGCTGATGGCGTAATGCCCGGCAAGCTGGCCGGTCGACACAAACGCGGGCTTGACCCATTTTTCGTAAATGCGCTTTCCGTCGGCGTGCTCTGGGAGATTGCTCTTTGCAGTTGCAAGGCGTTCCATGAATGCAGATTCGATTTCGGCCGCGCCGAAATCCTGAGCGAGCCGTATGGCGCGTCCGGCATACTGCATCACCTGCACCGTCTCCAAGCCCGACACCTCGTCGAAGAACCAGCCGCAGCTTGTGTACATCAGCATGGCGTGCCGCTGCATCTCCAGCAACTTCAACGCAGCGACCCGTTCCTCGCCCGTCAAAGGATGTGTCGAGTGATTACCCAAGAAGCTTAGGACGTCCTCTTCCGATCGGCTTAAGACCACCTGGATGTACTCGTCCCGAGCCGCCCATACATCCTTCAGCAACGGTCCCGCTTTCTGTTCGTACAGCGGCGCGAGTACATCGCGCAGCCAATCGAGCGCCGCGCGCAGCGGTGCCCGCCATTCCTGAGTCCAGCCCGCGTGTCCGCCGGAGTTGCAGCCGCAGTTTGACCGCCAGCGTTCGACGCCGTGAACGCAGCTCCAGGAGCTGTTGTTTACAATCTCCACAAAATGATCCGCCGGGTGTCGCTCGAGGAATTCCCCATAATTCGTGAGTTGCGCCAGCTTATTGGTTTCGATGTGGTGCAGCGCATAGGAAAGCGCCATCTCCCCAAAACGGTGGTGATGGCCGTAACTCTCGCCGTCGGTCGCAATGTGCACCAACTGCGGCCACTGCCGCGCGTCCGAAAAGCCGCTCATCAAGCGGTCGGCAAAGTGCTGGCCGTTGTCCAGCAACCGTTCGAAGGCCACGCCCTGGGAAATCGGTCCGTCGTAAAAAAAGACCGTTATCGTCTTTCGCGACGGCAATTGCACCAGGTACGCGCGGCTCGGATCCACGCGATCGCCGCTGACATCCTGCCACGATCGGCTGCCGCGCTTGCGAATGCGCTTTGCTTGCCGCGGCGCAAGTATCGTGAACTTGATCCCGTTTGCGGCCAACACGTCCAGCGTCTCAGTGTCGACCGCTGTCTCCGGTAGCCACATTCCTTCCGGGAGCCTGCCAAACCGGTATTCAAAATCGCGCACTCCCCATTTCACTTGCGTGATCTTGTCCCGGCAGTTCGCCAGCGGCATGATCATATGGTTGTAAGCCTGCGCAATCGCCGAACCGTGACCCGAGAATCGTTCGCGGCTGCTCTTATCCGCTTCACGCAGGGCTTCATACGTCTTGGCCGCTTTCTCGGCTATCCAGGAAAGCAGTGTAGGTCCAAAATTGAAGCTGATCCGGCCGTAATTGTTCACCAACTCCACGATGCGCTGTTCCCCGTCAAGGATTCGCGATTTTGCATTGGGCGTATAACATTCCGACGCCACTCTCTCGTTCCAATCGTGATATGGGTAAGCGGAATCCTGCAGCTCAACGGCTTCGAGATAGGGATTCTCGCGGGGCGGTTGGTAGAAATGTCCGTGTACACAGAGATAGCGCATGATCACCCCGAAGACGAAGCCGTGCGTTCAAACACGGCGAAAGAACGCGGCCGCAATGTAAGTGTGGAATGCACGGAAGTTCCAACCGTGGACGGAAGGTCCGTTCCCGGTCCAAGCCATGCAAGATCGGATGAGTTGATTTTCTTTTCCCACTCACCTTCGAGAATTCCGCTTCCCAGAACAGCGGGAGCATCCCCGAAGTTGAACAGCGTCGCGATTCGGCTCGCGCGTGTGTCCTGCAGCGCCAGCAGCACCTTCGACGGCCCAAATTCCTTGACCGACGGCGCTCCCGCATGACCCAAACGGTGTTCGTTGCGAAAACGAAGCAGCATCTGGTAGAAGCGCAGCAGCGTGTGATGCGGCTCTTCCTTTGCGAGATTTCGGTTCAGTTGCGAGCGGGCGAATGTTGATTCAGCCTGCGGATCCGGAATCTGGCCCTGCCACCGAAAGGCACGAAATTCCTCCGTTCGTCCGCGACGCACTGCTTTGGCCAAATTTGCGTCGCCGTGGCTGGTGAAGTATAGGAACGGCGCCGTCTCTCCATATTCCTCGCCCATGAACAGTAAGGGCACGAAAGGAGAAAGCAAATTTGCACCCGCCGCCAGTTTCAAGCTTTCGAAGTCCACAAGGGAGCTGATGCGCTCGCCAAGAGCGCGGTTACCGACTTGATCATGGTTCTGGGTGCATACCACATAGTTTGAGCCCTTGAACGGAGGCGGTGCATTCCCGTGGCGTCTCCGGCGATGGCGCGAATACTGGCCAGCGTAATACCAGCCTTGCTGCAGAGTGCTCGCCAAGTGCCGCACATCGCCGAAATCCTCGTAGTATCCAGAGTTTTCGCCGGTCAGCAACGTATGCACGGAGTGATGAAAATCATCGCTCCACTGCGACGCCATCCCAAATCCTCCCTCGCACCTCGGACGCAGCACCCGCGCATCGTTCAGGTCGCTCTCCGCGATGAGAGAAACGCTTCGGCCCGTCCTCGCGGCGAAAGCATCGGCTTCCTTAGACAGCTCCGCTAGAAAAGGGAACGCGCTCGCATCAAAGATTCCATGAATGGCGTCGAGCCGCAGCGCATCAATGTGAAAAGTCTCCAACCAGTAGAGCGCGTTCTCGATGAAAAAACGGCGCACCTCATCACTGTCCGGACCGTCAAAGTTCAGCGCCGCTCCCCACGGCGTCTTGTAACGATCCGTGAAATACGGGCCATACTCGCTCAAATAATTCCCTTCGGGTCCCAAGTGGTTGTAGACCACGTCCAACGCCACCGCGAGCCCCCGCGAATGCGCGGCATTCACGAGGATTTGCAAATCGCGCGGCGTTCCATAGCTATTCTGAACGGCAAACGGGTACACGCCGTCGTAGCCCCAATTCCTCGGTCCAGGGAATTGGGCGATTGGCATTATTTCGATGGTCGTCACGCCAAGGGCTGCAAGTTGATCCAGAGAGGCAAGCAGCGCAGCGAAAGTTCCTTCGCGCGTAAATGTTCCAACGTGCACTTCATAGAAGACGCTGTCCTCCAGCGCCAAACCTTTCCAGTTGCGGTCCGTCCATTCGAAGGATCGCAAGTCGACCAGTTCGGAGGGTCCGTGAACTCCATCCGGCTGGCGGCGCGACGCGGGATCCGGGCGTTCCGGCGAATCTCCAAACCGGTACAAATATTTCGCGCCGGCCTGAACGTCCTCGGCAATCACGCCGTGATATCCCAACGCATCCCGCTCCATGGGGAATGCCGCGCCCGTATTCAGCAGATGCAATTCGACCCGCTCATGTCTGGGCGCCCAAACCGTGAAATTCCATCCCCCTCCAGGAAGCGGAGTAGCCCCCAGGGCGGGGCGCGCATGATGGTTCTCTATCATTAGCCGGCGGCCTTTGACGGCACCGCGGACTGACCTTGGTCGGGTATAGCGTCAACTATCGCAGAGAGTGGAAGCATGCCTAGAGAGACTGCGGATCGAATAAACAGTGTCCTTGCAAGGGACCGAGTCCCCGTAACGATAGGCGAACAAAGAACCTACGAGCCATACAGAACTCTCTGTAGATTATCCCAGGTTTACACCTATCGTGCGTCGCTTCCAGCGTCGTTGGCTCCTGCTCAGTCATTTGGTTGGGTGTCTTGGTTGCCAGCGAGCTTATCTGGTCGGCTCTTCTTAATCATCAAGTGGAGACTGTGGTCTCTAAACGACGCGGCGGCTGACCCCGGATCGACCTCCGCGGCTAGATTCGCGGCGAGAAAGATCTCTCGTTCGTCCTGCTTTGCTCCTTCAGATGCCTCCCGTTCATTGCTAGCTACCCTTGTGCGCACGACCACGCGCGTTGGTCGAACGGCAATTTGCATGCCCTCGCCGGAAGCGTCTGGAATGGAGAAGCTGAGTGCCACCCAACTTCCAGACTCGCGAACGTGCACGCCAGAGCGCAGAATCTCCGATTCCGCCCGCGACCAGTTTGCGTCCTCATTTCCGGGCTCACGTCCTGATTGCTCGAACAACAGGTAAGCTCGTTCGCGGATTTTCTCGAAAATGGTTTGTTCTAACTCTTCGGACTCACGGCCGAAGAGGAAACTTGGAGTCGCCGAAGCCAGTGTCGGGCGGGTACTGAAGGCTGTCTTGGTCGCGGGCACTGTCCACCTCGGCGTAAACTACTGTGCGCTGCCGGCTACTACGCTGCGGTGTTTAGTTTGGGAGTGCTTAGGCAATTCTCTTGCGCACTCCCGGCCTGCTCCGTTGCCAACTCCGTGACGGAATCCGCCTCGGTTTGCGGCGCTTCAAGGTTCGGCATGCGCGGTGCCTTTTCGTGCAACAGTCTTTCCGTGGCCGCCACCATCGGCTCCGCATGAAATCGCCGCTGCGAAGACGAGTTGCAAAGCACATTTGCCACGGCCATTAGGCTCATGCCCTGGTGGTGCGCCAGCCAGCAGCGCACGATCTCGAAAGTGCTTCCCGGTTGAACCCGCGAAGGAGTGAAATCCACGGCTTCATAAAATCCATACGGTCCCAACAAGCCCATTACTTCCAAGTTCCGTACGTTTTCCACCGCACCCTCGGTGTCCGCAAGGAGCGCCAAAAAAGTCGAGTACGGAGAGACAACCAGATCCTCTGGCTTTTCTTGATTGATTGCCAATGCGGGCACTCCAAACGCCTGGTAGTGATAATGTCCGTCAACGCTCAATTTCGCGCAGGATGATTCCGAAATCCCCCACGGTATCGAGTGACTCTTGGCAAATTTCTTCTGTGCCCGTACGGCGGCCTGGGTGGTTTGGTCCAGGATCGTGTTCGGGTACGTCTTCATCCACAGCATGGGCATCAAGTATTCGAACATCGTCCCGGTCCATGACAGCAGGACACGCTCGTCCTCATAGCTCGTGTACCGGCGTTCTAGCGAGACCCAGCTATCCTGCGGAATTTCGCCTTTGGCGATGGCCACAAACGTCGCCGCTCGCGCTTCCGACGGCAGCAGGTCGTAGAAATACGGCGCCAGCCGTTGCTCCTCCACTTCATACCCGACGCTTAAGGCTTTTTTCTTCGCGTCAAACAGCGAAACGAAATCCATGCTCTTCGCCAAGCTGTCAGCCTTTGCCGCTACCGCCGTCAAGCGCTTCGCCATGCTCGCTGCGATGTCATTCGTTCGAGTTATTGCGGATCGCAGCAGGCGCAGCCCCGATTGCATTTCGCCGCCGGATCCCTCATCGTCGAGGGTGCCTGCAAGCTTTTGGTCCAGCGCCGCGCAGATACGTGGCAACGACTCCAGCGTCAGCCGCTCGGAATGGATAATGTTCTGCGTCTCCCGCGCATCGGTATACTTTGCGAACTGCGGCATCAGCCAAGGCGCGAAATCATAGAACAAGCTTTGCAGGTGCGTGATCCGCAGGCACAGCTCGTGCCCCCACCATGCCAACTCGCTTCCCGACTCCGAAAGCTTTTTGTCCAGTGCCACTACGTCGCGTTCAATCGCCGGCAGCGCCTCCGCCCATTTTACCGGCGACGCTCCTAGCGCTTTCACTCTCTTCTTCGATACCTGAACCAAAGATAGCCGCTCGTCCCACCGTTCCGGCCGCAGCAGTTCTTCGAGGGTGTCCAGGTGATCGGTAACGCCCCTCCACATGTGCGCTGAAAATATCGACTCGCTCACCGCTCCAAGGCATCCCTGTTTCAGCGTCCACAAACAGCAAATCAGGTTTCCATTGTCCACCGAGGAGATGAAGCGCGGCTTTACGGGCTCCAGCGTGCGCGTGTCGTACCAATTGTAAAGTTGCCCGTTCTGCTTCGGCATGCGGTCGATTGATTCAAAAGTCTTTTCCGTGTCGGCGAGAAATTCCGGGAACGTGAGAAAGCCCATGTCCATCGCCGCCAGCCTCGAATTGAGCAGCAGGCCCAGGTTGGTAGTAGAAATCCGATGCACAATCAGCGACGCAGGCTCTTGAACGATGTCGGGTATCAGCCAGTTTTCTTCCGGCGTGCTGAACTCCCGGAAAAGCCGCCACGTCCGCAGCGCGGCCTTTCGCAACAGAGCTTCATCCTTGGCTTCCATTCTCTTTTCTCCCGTGCGCGATGGCAGGCTCAGCCACTGCACGATGGGCTTGGAAAGGCCCCACAGCACCAGCAATGGCAGCGCCACCATGAACGACTCCGGGCGATCGACCGCCAAAAACAATCCGACAAAGAACGCCAGCCATGGCGTAATCTCCAAATAAATCTCCACCGGGCTCTTTTTCTGACCTGGCTCCTCGGCCTCCGCGGACGTCTCCCATTCCAGCAGCCGCTCGTGCGTCACCGTCATGCGCACGATCGAACGCACAACTGCGTCGATCGTCACCAGGCTCTGATGACACAAGCACGCCACGCGCATGAAAAGGTTCGCTTGCGACACTCCAAAATCGGCCGCAAGGTTCTTCCAAAACGCGGTCGTCAGCAGTGCTCGGCGCGCCCGCGCGATGGTCAGCGCGAACTGCGCGTACGTCGGCAGCGCCATGATCGCCAGCGTAACCAGAGTCCAGTAGAGAGTGTGTCTAGGAAAGAACAGCCATGCGCTTAGCAGCATCACGAACAGCGCCATTTCGGTCAAACTACGCCGCAAGTTATCCAGTATTTTCCAGCGCGAGATGATTGACAGGGGATTGCGCGCCATCTTTCCGAAAAAGTCCGGCACGCGTGGCAGCAGCCAGAATATGATCTGCCAATCTCCGCGAACCCAGCGATGTTTTCTGCGGCTGAACGCGCTCATGTGCGATGGATAGTCGTCCACGACCTCGATGTCCGAAACTAGCCCGGCCCGTGCATACGCGCCTTCGATCATGTCGTGGCTGAGAATTGTGTTGCAGGGGAACCGGTGCTCCAGCACCTGCTGGAACGTCTTGACCTCGTAAATTCCCTTGCCTGTGAAGCTGCCCTCGTTAAATAAGTCCTGGTACACATCGGAAACCGCGCGCGTGTAGATGTCGAAACCTGCGTCCGAAGAGAAAATCGCGGCCAGCCGCGATCGGTTTGCCGATTGAATGCTGATGTCCACGCGCGGTTGCAGGATTCCGTAGCCCTCTACCACCGTGTTTGTCGTCGCATCCACGACGCCCTTGTTCAGAGGGTGAGCCATTGCCCCTGCCAGCCTTCGCGCCGCATCGCGGGGAAGTTGCGTATCCAGATCGAGCGTGATCACATACCGCACGTTCGGCAAAATCGAGACATCGCCTGCTTTAACCGGAAAATGGTCGCTCGCCCCGAGCACCAGATTATTGAAATCCAGTAATTTCCCGCGCTTGCGCTCCCATCCCATCCAAATCCCTTCGGACTTGTTGTAGGTGCGCTGCCGGTGAAACAGAAAAAAAGTGCCTTTGCCTTCTGCCACGTATTTCGCGTTCAACCCTTCGATCAATTCCGCGCAGGTCTTGGCCAGTTGGTCCCTCTCGTTGAACTGCTGCGCGGCGTCCGGCGAATCGGTAAGCAGCGCAAAATGCAAGTTGCTGTCCCGATTCGCCAGGAACCGGATTTCCAGATCGCGCACGGCGCGTTTCATTTGCGATTCACTGGTCAGCAGCGTGGGTACCGCGACAATCGTGGTGAACTCAGCGGGAATGCCCTTGCTAAAGTCCAACTTCGGCAAAATCTTCGGAGGAATCAGCGTGGTGGCAATTTGATTGATGAGCGCCACCGCGCATTCCGCTGCCGGCAGTAACAGAAGTGCTATTACCGCAAAACCCGAAGCATGCGATCCAGCCCCAAGCACCGCCGCCGCAATCAGCGCACACGTAGCTAGCTCGATCCCCAAAATGTAGGAGAAATCCGGCCAGCGCATTACGAAACCCTGTACTCGCTCCGCAAACGTCCGCCGGTATCCGATTTCGCGTTCCAGGGTCTTTCTGCCGCCCCCAACCAGGTAATACCCCACGTGCGACTGTTTTTCGGCGATTCTCTCGTCGCCCATGCAGTGCAAGCGGCTCGCCAGGCTCAGCGCCGCCTGCGCAACCGACTGCTCATTCGCCTTGGACCGCTCGGCCATCTGCGTAATCGCTTTGCGATAGCTGTCGCGGCTTTCGAAATCCATTCGCGCGTATGCGCCACACGGATCCTTGCGCAAGATTTGCTCGACCACATTGATGCGCTCGAACAATTCCTTCCAATCCGTCGCCGAGATCTTCCGCAAACTCGCAACCAGTATCTGCACAGGAGCTATCCCGCTGTCGACAGACTCGCCTTCACCGTGCTGCGCTACCAAGCCGGAATACGGTGCGTCTCCCAACTCTTTTGCCCGCTCGGCCAACACTTCCAACAGCACAAATTCTGCAAACGCCTTCAACTCCCAAATCTCCGCCATTTCAAAAGCTGTTACTTCCTGAACCGCGGTAAAAAACTGCTCGAACGTCTGCTCGTTAAATTCATAGTTCATGGCTCGGAAATAACTGGCGACGCTCGCATACGCTCGCGGCACGCACTCGTAAACCGCGTTCTCAACCTGCGGAAGACGTCCCATGTCGCGAAGCCCTTCTTTGATTTCCTGCAGGCTCTCTTGCAAGATTCCGGCGCTGTCTGCTAGAGCTTTTGCTTCGCCGTTCAGTGCGCGTCCCGCCGCAGCGGCCGCGCGAAGCATTTGGCCGCGCGTCTCTAGGGCCTCCTTCGCCTCGCTCCACTTCGTCCTCAAGAAAGAGGCGCCCTCTTTGCTATCGCTCACTTTCCACGATTGCGCTTCCATCTGCGCATGGGAGCGAAGTTGCTCCCGTTGCATGGTTGCCGCTCGCGGCGGCAGCACTTCGTACGGGTGGCGCTTGCGTCCACCATTTCTTATCCAGTTCGAAGCCGGCGCTGTATTGGGGTCTAGGGGAAACTGCTGTTGGGTTGCCATTGCTCGTTCCTTATTCGGTTCACCGATAGCTTGCTGCCTGCAGTTCAAACATCTCGGCGTAACGCCCGCCACGCCGCAGCAATTGCTCGTGGTCTCCCTGCTCGGCAATTTGTCCGTTTTCCAGGACAAGAATTCGATCCGCCATTTTCACCGTCGAGAATCGGTGCGAAATCAGCAGCGCCATTTTCCCGTGCGTTAGTTCCGCGAAGCGCTGAAACACTTCGTGCTCCGATTTCGCATCCAGCGCCGCTGTTGGTTCGTCCAGGATCAAAAGTTGCGCGTCCCGCAAATACGCCCGCGCCAGCGCCATCCTCTGCCACTCGCCGCCCGAGAGGTCCACGCCCCCCTCGAACCTGCGGCCAAGAATCTGCTCGTAGCTCTTTGGAAGTTTGCGGATCACCTGCTCGGCCAGGCTCTTCTGCGCCGCCGAACGTAACCGGAACGTGTTCTCGCGCTCTTCAATTTTGCCGATCGCGATGTTTTCCGCCGCCGTCATGTCATAGCGCATGAAGTCCTGGAAAATCACGCCGGTTTCCTTCCACAAACCTTCCAGGTCGTATTCGCGCAAATCCACGCCATCCAAAAGGATCTGCCCCGCGGTGGGGTCATACAGCCGCGTAAGCAGCTTCACGATCGTCGTCTTGCCTTGTCCGTTTTCCCCTACGAGCGCCAGCCGTTCGCCTCGCTCCAGTCGAAAGCTCACATCGCTGAGAACCAGCCGCTCCAGCCCCGGATATGCGAACGAAACGTTCCGGAACTCGAAGCCCTCGCGAATCGGCCGTGGCATCGGCAGCGCGTTCGGTTTCGAGGAAACGGTGGGTTTCATCGCGAAAAACTCCAGCAGGTCCGTCACGAAGAGCGCCTGATCCGCGATGATCGAGAATGTGGCGAATACTGACTGTATGTTCGAGCTCGCCCCCGCGATTGCCCCTGTCAAAAAGTAAAGAGTGCCGATCGTCAGCGTGCCCAAAACCGTTTCATAAATCACGAACGCATAGCTGCCGTAGTATCCTAGCGTTCCCAGCAGGCTCAGCAGTCCTCCGATGATCAGCTTGCGCTTCGCCAGTCCTACCGTTTGTGAATGCAATTCGTTCGAAAGCTTCCCGTAGCGCCCCACCAAAAATGGCGAGAGGCCAAAAAGCTTCAGTTCCTTCGCGCTTTCCTTGCTCCCGCCGAGCACTCGCAAATACTCCATCTCCCGCTTCGCGGGTGTTTGGCGGAAGTTCAGCGAGTAGCCCAGGAACGCGAAATGCGTCTCTCCCAAAAACGCCGGCACCACGCAAGCCACCAGCGCCAGCAGGATCCACGGTGAGAAGAACAAGATTCCCGCCGCCAAGCTGACCGTCGTAACCAGTTGCTGGATCAGTTGCCCGGTCGCTTGGATCAAGACTATGCGGTCTGTCCCCTGCACCCGCGCCCGTTCCATGCGGTCATAAAACAAAGGATCTTCGAACGACGTCAAATCCAACCGCGACGCATGCTCCATGATCTTTGTGCTGATGTGCCGGCTGTACTTGTCCGCCAGCACCACGTCGCAGAAATTAATCAAGCGCACGAGGATCGCGGCCAGGCTGGCCAGCGCGAATTCCAGCGCCACCAGCCACCAAAAATAGTGCGGCAGGGCTGTGTGATGGGCGGTTAGGTTGTAGACGCCATCGATAATTAGCTGGGTGACTTTCAACACCGCGAGGGGAAGAAGCGCGGTCATCACTCGCAGCGTTACGCTTGCGACGATTACGTTCGGCGCTGCTTCCCATACCATGCGCAGCACCGGAGGAATGTTCTTAAGCGCCTGAAGCCGTTCGCGCCAACGCGGGGCGGGGCTTGAAATTGCTTTCATTTTGCCGGCTCCTTTACTCCGGTAATTTAGTGTACGCACGGAAACTGCGTTGCGCCCGGCGATTGGGTTTCTGCACGTGGGGGGCCACGCGATTCCTGAGCTAACCTTCTGTTAGCGCATGGGTTACAAAAAAGCTACCTCTCTGTTCTTCTGTTTTTTTTTCGCCCTCTTCGCAACTTCTTCCTAGTTGCTTTGCGTTAAAACTTTGCTCCTGCGAAATGCATCTAAGGACGTATACAAGATTGACTTTAGACCCGCCTGTACGCCCGTGCGATTGAACACTCTCTGCATCTAAATTTTTAGGAACCAACGGATGAATCGCGCGACATATAACCGTACCGCGCGCCTGCTCTTGGCGTTTGCGCTCTGTATCGCCAACTGCGCAGCATCGGCAGCCTACGAGATGCCGCTCACTGTCTCAGCCTTGCATGAGGCTTACGTCCTGGGCCAGCGAAATGATCAGGCCACCGCAGCCTTTCTAAGCCCGTACATGAAGCAAATAACAGAAGGCTTTCAAGCGCCGCACATCGCTGAAATTGAAATTCTCACGCCGTTCGCGCAGGTCGTCGACCTTTCCCGCCAGTCTCCTAGCGGCTATAGCGAAGAGCAGGCCGTTCGCGAATATCATCAGCGTGGTAACACCATCGTGGTTCGCATTCTCATCATGCTCCCAGCCGCCTATCCAAAGCCGGAACCTGCGCCAAACGAGGCTCCTGCGCCCCCGCCGCAATCGGCCCCACCGAACACCGCGCTACAGCCCGAAAATTTTTGGCAGAATTTTCGTTTTGAAACCAAGCAGCACGATAAGACCATCGCCAGCCGTTCCATCCGTAACAAGCCCATTTACTCCACACCCACCAAAGACACACCCGCCGTACTGGATGGCGCGACCGTCTGGCTCGAATATGATGCGAAGGATGTGGCGTCGGAGGAAACCGTGGTCGAAGTGACCACTCCCGACTCCAAAACGATCAATGCGACTTTCGACTTGAAGAAGCTTCGCTAGTCTTGCTTCTGGGGATATGACATTCGCTCGGAGCTAGTCGCCTTCATGCCCCTTTGGTAGTTGCGTCTTGATCTCATATTTCTGATTTGCTCGCACGTCGATGTCCGTGTCGAACGACTGATATCCCGGCAACGTGATCTTGATGTGGTGCTTGCCCGGACTCAGCAGCATGGCCCGGCCCCCGCCTCCAAATTCGTGCGCGTGTCCCGCAAACTGCTCGTCCACAAAAACCGCCGCCCGATCTGGATCAATCGAGAGCCTGACCTCCGCGCTCACGGTAGGGAATTGCGCCCGCGGATCTTTCGCTAGCGACACCCGCAACGTCTGCACCGCATTCGGTTGCACGCTGATCTTCTGGTCCACCGACTGGTAACCCGCCTCGCGCACGGATATTTCGTGCTCCCCTGGCAGCAGCAACAGTTTCTTCGACCCCTTCAGCTCGCTCAGGTATCCCACGTACCTTCCGTCCACCCACACGCCCGCCGTTTTCGCTGGTCCGTTCTGTGGATGAAGGCGTACCTCTCCAAGGATCTCGTTGCTTTGGGCCGCGACGGGCAGCGCCGCAGCGCACAGCAATGCTAGAAACACCCCTGCTTTTGGCATTCTCGGGATTCGTGTCAGCATAAGAAGCTCCACATCCTGGAATTCAGACGTTCAAAGAGTAGATGCAGGCCTTTAACCAACGGGTCACCTTGCCCAAGCATTGTAAGTGATCGTAAACAATAGGGATAGGAAGATTCGTAGATACAGGGGTAGTACTAAAACGTATAAATCTTACGCACTCTTCCGAATCAGCCGGAAACCCTCGGTTGCTCCCCAGCAACGCTGGCAGGCATGTGCCGCCCGGGCACCGGCCCCGAAGAGTCTCGCACCACGAACTCCGGCTCGATCGCGATTTCTGGCTGGTACCTTCCGCGCCCTTCAATGCGCGCAATCAACGTTTGCGCCGCAATCTGCCCCATCTTCAGCAGCGGCTGCCGCACCGTGGTCAGCGCGGGGTTCGCAAACGCCGCCCCCGCAATGTCATCAAATCCGACAACCGAGACATCGTCTGGGACTCGCAAGCCCGCTTCACGAAACGCCCAAATCGCCCCAATCGCGGAAATATCGTTATAAGCAAACACTGCGGTGAATTGTCGCTTCCGCGCCAGCAACTGCTTGCCAACCGGGTAACCGATAAGTGGCGTCGATTCTGTCCCCTCGAGTTGTACAGTTAGTTCCGGTCGAATCCGCATGCCAAGCTCTTCTGCCGCTTCCACAATCGCATCCCAGCGCACAACGGAATCCGAACTGAAGGGTTGACCTTTCACAAATGCAATTTCTTCGTGCCCAAGATTTCGCAAATGTTGCAAAGCCATCCTCGCCGCGCGCTTGTGATCCAGCACGACGTTGGTCACTCCCGGCACCCGCTGATGGCCTGCCACTGCCACCGTTGGCAGCGCCGGCTGTTCCGTGAGGGAAGTGTCCACTGTGATGAAGCCTTCGACACCGCGCGATTGCAGCATCTGCGCATACGTTTGCAGCAGCTTCTTGTCGTGCCGGTGGATCACCGTCAGGAAAAAGAAATTGTTCTGCCGCAGGTGCTGCTCGATTCCGCTGATGATCATCGAGCCGTACGCATCGCCAATTTCCTCTGCGATAACGCCAATGGTATACGTGCGCTGCAGGCGTAGCGAACGCGCAAAAAAATTCGGCCGGTAATTTAACTCTTGCGCCGCCGCCAGGATTCGCTGCTTCGTGTGCGCCGGAATAGATCGCGCGGCCGACGAATTATTGAGCGCCGCCGATACCGTCCCCGGCGTTAAGTTCAATTGCTCCGCGATCGTCTTCAGGGTCACGGTTACGCGCTCGGGTTTCCCCGCGCCCGCTTTAGCCTTACTCGGGGTCTTCATCGGCCGCCTCGACGTGACACTCACTCTGCGCGCAGAATATCATTATTTTTCTAAGATTTTATACTATAGTTTTCCTTGCAAAGGCCGGGCCGATTCTTGCCGGAAACGGCTTTCCTGCCATACACATCGAGGAGTCTTTATGATCAAGCGCCTCGCGCTTGCCTGCGGTGTAGCGCTTCCGTTCGTGCTCGGCTCCACCGTCCATGCCAACGACGACATTCCCAAGGCTGCTTGGAAGCGTCCCATCGGCGAGCCCCTCCAGAACCCCGGCACGAAAAAGCCTACCCTCGACGCCGAGCACATTGACAACGGCTTTTGGCAAGGTGCGCCCGTCGGCGGTTTTGGCGCTGGCACTTTCTCGCGCACCTTTCGCGGCGACTTTGCCCGCTGGCACATGAAAGCCGGCGTCCATAAATACCAAACCGTCTGGGCCAATCAGTTTGCAATGTTTCAAAAATCCGAGGGCGATGCGGATGGCGTCGCGAAGGTTTTGACCGCGGCTCATCCCTCTGGTCATGCGCTGAGTTCCTGGGAGTGGGACTATCCGGTCGGCGCCGGCGATTACTACGCCCTCTATCCGAAGTCCTGGTTCGACTACCGCTGGGAAAAATTTCCCGCCCACGTGACCGTCGAGCAGTTCTCGCCCATCCTTCCCGACAATTACAAAGAAACCAGCTACCCCGTCGCCGTCTACCGCTGGCACGCTGAAAATCCCACCAACCACCGCGTCACCGTTTCCGTGCTCCTATCGTGGGAAAACATGCTGGGTTGGTTCCGGACGTTCAATCGCGATCTGAAAGGAAAGATTAACGATGGCAATCACAACGCTTTCCGCTCCGAGCCATTTCCGCGCGCCCTGAAAAACTCGAAAGAAGTGCCCGGCTCCGCAGGCACCATGAAAGGCGTAATCTTCGACCGCAATCATCTCGGCCCCGTGCAAGATGAATGGGACGGCCAATTCGTGATCGCCTCTCTCGAATCTCCAGGCGTCGAGATCACCTACCAAACCACATTCGCGCCCGACCGCGACGGCAAGGAGATCTGGGCGCCCTTCTCGAAAGACGGCAAACTCGCCAACAGCGACGATAGCTGGACCAGCAGTGGCGAAGATCTAGCCGGTGCCATCGCCGTTCGCTTCACCCTCGAGCCCGGCGAAAAACGAGTCATTCCCGTGGTCATCGCCTGGGATTTGCCGGTCGTCGAATTTGGCTCCGGACGCAAATGGCATCGCCGCTACACCGATTTTTACGGTGCGACAGGCACCGCGGCATGGGCCATCGCTCGCGACGGCCTCGCCAATGCCTCCGCGTGGAGCGAAGCCATCGATGCCTGGCAAGCGCCCTACATCAACGACGAAAGCAAGCCGCTCTGGTATCGCGGCATGCTCTTCAACGAGCTCTATCCTCTCGCCGACCTCGGCTCCTTTTGGGGCCGCCCTGTAAGCTCGAATCCCCAAGCGCCTCCGGTCTACTCCTTCATGGAGTGCTATGACTATCCCTATTACGAAACGCTCGACGTCCGCTTCTACGGCTCCATGCCGCTCCTCAAATTCTGGCCCGACCTCGAAAAAAATGTGATGCGCGAATTCGCCGCCACCGTCCCGCAAGAAGCCGGCGAGAAAATGGAATGGATCTGGAAAACCCAGCATTCCGGCTCGCTCAACTTTCGCATTCGCAAAGCCAAAGGCGCGGTGCCTCACGATTTGGGTGTCCCCGATGAAGACCCCTTCCTGCAGATCAATCAATTCAGTTGGCAAGATACAAATGGCTGGAAAGATCTGAATCCGAAATTTGTCCTGATGGTCTACCGCGATTTTGTTTTCACCGGCCGCAAAGACAAGGAATTCCTACGCACTACGTGGCCCGCGGTGCAGGAATCGCTCGAATATCTCCGCAAATACGACCGCGACGGCGACGGCCTTCCCGAAAACGAAGGTTATCCCGACCAGACCTACGACGAATGGGTTGTGCGCGGCGAGAGCGCCTATTCGGGCAGTCTTTTTCTCGGCGCCGTGCGCGCCGCCGAAGAAATTGCCAAGCAGCTCGGTGACTCCGCCGCCATCCAGAAATATCACGAGCTCTTCGCCAAAGCCCAAGCCAGCTACATCAGCAAGCTGTGGAACAAGGAATATTTTCGCTACGACACAAGCAGCGAATACCGCGACAACATCCAGGCCGACCAGCTCGCCGGCCAGTGGTACGCCAACATGACCGGCCTCGGCGACCTCGTTCCACGCGAAATGCAGCGCAGCGCCCTCCACAAAATTTTCGATTTCAACGTCATGAAGTTCGCCAACGGCAACATGGGCGCCGTCAACGGCATCGCGCCAGACGGTTCACTCGTAAAAACCAATGAACAAGTCCAGGAAGTCTGGACCGGCACCACTCTCGGTCTAGCCGCGCTGATGCTAGGCGAGGGAATGAAGGACGAAGCCTACAAAACCGCCTGGGGCATCTATCACACCGCCTACGAAACCAAAGGCTACTGGTTCCGCACGCCCGAAGCCTGGGACATCACCGGTAACTACCGCGCCTCCATGTACATGCGTCCCGCCGCCATCTGGGCCATGGAAATGACCGAACCCCCGAAGTGATTTCGTCAATTTTTCACTTGACTTTTTGTAGAATCTGAGTATGATAGCACTTGGGTAAATACGCGCCCGTTTCCTCTGCTCGCACAGCAAATCCCTAAATCCTTTAAAATCTGAACTTACAATCGAGCGCGCCGTACATGCGCGCTACATGCGTTGTAGGGGCTGCGCTTTAGCGCGACCCAGCCTTTTCTTTCCGCGTCAAGAGCACGGTCCCAAAGCGACCCCGCGACGGAAGAATAGGAACGCGCGCCACTGAAATTGTGCGCCTAACTCCCTTAGAATGTGCAGTTACAAAGGAAATCGCCCCTAAGTCCTTTAGAATGCGCAGTTACAGAAACAGGGGGGGAGGGGGGCCCCCTACCGCGGCAAACGCAATCGCGCCTCGCACCCGCGGATGCCGCGACGATTCTCCAACGTCAGCGTCCCGCCGTGCGCCTCCGCGATTTGCCGGCTGAGCGCCAAGCCGATGCCAGTGCCGCCCGGCTTGGTGGTAAAGAAGGGGACAAATACGTTGGCTGTATTCTGAATCCCTGGACCGTCGTCGAGCACCCACACTTCCAGTTGCGAATCCTGGCTAGACCATCCCACGCTGGCCTGCGTGCCGCATTCCAGCACCGCGTCGGCGGCGTTGTGCAGCAAATTGATCAGCAGTTGCTCCAACTGGTCCGCGTCCCCGGAGATCATTACCTCTGGGCCCTCTTGGATTTTCACTTTCACGCGCGTTTCCAGCATCGCCACGCGCGAGATCCAATCCCGCACGCTGACCGGCGCGAGCTTCGGCGCTGGCAGCCGCGCCAGCCGGGAATACGCGGCCATAAAGCGAGCGAGCGCTTCCGTCCGCGACCGAATAATGCCGAATCCCTGCTGAATGTCGTCCATAAGCGCGCGATTCATCTCCGGCGATAGATCGCCCTCATTGCGCAGCGAATTCAATCCACTCTCCAGGCTTTGCGCCACGGACTGAATGGGCGCGAGCGAATTATTCAACTCGTGCCCCATCACGCGAATCAGCCGCTGCCATGCTTGCCGCTCCTCGTCGCGCAGCGCCCGGCTCAAATCGCTGAGCACCACCAGGTGATGCGGCAAGCCGGCTTGCCGGAACGAGCCCCGACGCATCCCCCAGCGCCCGGAGCCGCCCGGAAACGTAAGCTCCATAGTGCGCACCGCCTCGCCTTCGAGAGAAGCGCCGAGGCCCAGCTCGGCGGCGGTAAATCCCAGCAGCCGTTCGAGCGGACGCGCGAGCAATCGCTCGCCGGCGCGATTCACCAGGCGCAGCTTGTTTTCATTGTCGAACGTAAAGATGGCCACATCGATTTCTTCCATTACCGCGCGCAGCAGTGCGGTGGCTTCCAGCGCGCCCAGTCGCTGCTCGCGGAGCGTCTGGCTCAGCGAGTTCACCTCGATCATCACTTCGCCCATGGCATCGTCCCGCCGGGCGCCGCGCCCGCGCACGGAGAAATCCTCTTCGCGCATAGCCGCAAGAAGATTCGAGAGCGTCTGCAGAGAGAACGCCACGCGATGGCGTACGGAAACCGCAAAACCAAGCCACAAGCCAACAATAAGCAGTCCCAAAGTCCAGATGGTGCGAGAGGAATAGTCGCCGGTCCACAGCAGAATTAACGCAATGAACGAGCCCGGCAGTCCCGCCGCGACGGCCAGGAGCTGAATCCGGTGTTCGTAGCTGAGCGGCTTCATTCCAAGCCGTGTTTTTGCAAACGGCGATACATCGCGCTGCGGCTGAGCCCCAAAGCTTTGGCCGCCTGGCTAACGTTGCCGTCATGGCGTGCCAGCGTGCGCTGGATCAGGTGATGCTCCACTTCGTCGAGGCTCATTTCCTCCAGGCGCGCTGCGCTGCCAGGCGCCGCGGCGCGCAAACCGAGATCGGCGGCGCGCACCAGCGGCCCGGTGGCAAGCAGCACGCCGCGCTCGATTGCATGGTCGAGTTCGCGAACATTGCCCGGCCAGGGATGTTCGTGAAGAACCTGCGCGGCAACGGGATCGAATCCGCTGATGGTTTTGCGGTAACGCTGTGAATAGCCGCGCAGAAAATGGTGCGCCAGCAGATCAATATCTTCCTTGCGCTCGCGCAGGGGCGGCAGATGAATTTCGATGGTGTTGAGGCGAAAAAGCAGGTCCTGGCGGAAACGCCCAGCCGCGGCCTCCGTGGTGACATCCACGTTGGTCGCGGCAATCACGCGCACATCGACGCGGCGCGTGCTGGAAGAGCCCACGCGCTCGAGTTCGCCAGTCTCGAGAACGCGCAGCAGCTTGGCTTGCAGTTTCAGCGGCACATTCGCAATTTCGTCGAGAAATAGAGTGCCGTTGTCGGCCAGCTCAAAGCGCCCGACGCGATCGACCCGCGCATCGGTAAACGCGCCTTTCACATGCCCGAACAATTCGCTCTCGAAAACGCCTTCGGATAGGCCGCCTGCATTCACCGTCACCATCGGCGTGTTCGCCCGCGGAGATAAGGCGTGCAATGTTTGCGAAACAACTTCTTTGCCCGTGCCGTGCTCGCCGGTGATAAGCACGTTCGCGTCGGAAGGGCCGATGCGGCCAATGATGTCGAGCACCGGCCGCATCGCGGCCGATTCGGCAATCATGGTCGGGCGCGATTCGGCGCGCAGCAAGCGGTTTTCCGCCTCCAGCCGCGAAGCCTGCCGCAACGCCTGCCGCAAATCGATCTGCGTACGAAGCACAGTAACCAAGCGCGTGTTTTCCCACGGTTTGGGGATGAAATCGCGCGCCCCGCGCCGCATGGCTTCGACCGCAACTTCCACGCTGCTCCACGCGGTCATTACAATTACCGGGAGCGTGCTATCCATCATCTGGATGCGCGGGATAAGGTCCAGCCCTTCCTGGCCCGATGTAGTGTCGCGAGCATAATTCAAGTCCATCAGCACGGCATCGAATTCGCGCGCTTCGAGCGCGGCCAAAGCTTCGCCGGGCGAAGCAGCACCGTGAATTTCATAGCCTTCGCGTCGCAGCAACAAGCGCAGCGCCTCGCGAATATCCGATTGGTCATCCGCGACGAGAACGCGATGTGGATGTGAGTTAGTCGGTTTCATTCCGCCCGCAATCTTAGGTCTATTCTATAGTCCTTCGCACGCACCGCAAGCGCGGGCACAGCGCCCGGCAAGTATCCGAAATCGAAGCAAGCGAACGGCGTAACGCAGGTCCTGCCAAAGTGTGTGCATTTTGACGTTTCTCTATCTTCACTCGTAGCGCAAAGCCACTAGGGGATCGACTCGCGTGGCGCGCCGCGCGGGTGACCACGCTGCCGAAAGGGCGATCAGGGCAATGCTGCCCCACACGCTCAGCATTACCAGCGGATCGCGAGGCTGAGCGCCATAGACGATACTGGCAATCACTTTTCCTGTTGCCAGAGCGAGGGTTAGACCGACGACCGAACCCACGACCAGCAGCAACATCGTCTTGCCCAGCACAAGACGAAGTACCTGAACCGGATGCGCGCCGAGCGCCATGCGGACGCCGATCTCGCGCGTGCGCCTTGAAACCGCATAAGCCGCAAGCCCGTGAATGCCCGTTGCTGCCAGAACAATGGCGAGCACGCCGAAGGAGCTCAGGGCAATGGCTGCCGCCTGGGTTGGGAAAAACGCGAAGCCAAGCATTTGCTGCAGAGGGCCCGCGCCGTAGAGCGGCAGCTCCGGGTCGAGCCGCGCAATTGCCTGGTGTATCTCACCAACCATTTGCATTGGCGGCACCGAAGACCGCACCTCGAGCGTGGTGGTGGAATTGTAGGACTGCAGGATCGACCAAAAGACCACGGGCTGCCGCGACTCGGTGAGGGTTTCATATTTACCGTCTTCGACAACGCCGATGATTTCGGTGAATGGCCGGCTACGTCCGCCACGGAAGCGCTGGCCGACGGGATTTTCGGTATGCAACACTTGTTTCGCAAACGCGGCGTTCACAATGGCAACCTGCGGTGATTTCGCATCGTCGTGCCAAGTGAATTCGCGGCCTCCCAGCAACTTGGTTCCCAACGTGCCGAAGAAACCTGGCGAAACCTCATAGTAGATGACCGGGATTCGGTCAGAAGGCTGGGGGTCCGCTTTATCCGCGGGAAAGACGCCGGTATGAGACTGGTCGATGCTGAGCGGGAGCGAATTGGAATAAGCGACTGACTGCACACCAGGCAATCGTTGGATGCTCTCCAGAGCTTGCCGTTGAAAGGTGCGGCCGCGATCTTCGGAATAGCCTGCCAAACCCAACTCAAACGCCACGACCGAAACGTGCTGTGGCGCAAAACCGAGATTCATCTTCAAAGCTTGCTGGAGACCACGCAAAGAGAGGAGAGAAGCGGACACCAGTACAAAGCAGAGCGCGACCTGAACGACAACGAGTACGTCGCGGAGGGCGAAGCGGCCACGCCCCCAGGTTGTGGAGGCTCCCCTGAGCACCAGATTTGGATCTGATTTGGAAGCGCGCCAAGCAGGGGCCGAGCCAAAGAGGCCGCCGGCGATCAATGAACCCGCTAGAGCAAACAGGAAAACGCGCCAGTCCAGGCTAACGTCGTATTGCACGGGGAAGTCCAGGGGTGCGCGCCAGCGACTCAGCGCGTCGGTCAGAACCGTCGCCAATAGGAGGCCCGCGCTTCCGCCAGCCAAAGCGAGCATCAGCGTCTCGGTCAAAAGCTGGCGCAACACGCGTCCGCGGTCCGCGCCAATGGCCAAGCGGATAGCGAACTCGCGCTGCCGGTCCGTGGCGCGGGCTGTAAGCATGCTTGCGAGATTTGTGCAGGCTGCTAGCAGCACCAAAGCCGCGAGAAGCAAAATGCCAACCGTGAAAGCTTTCGCCGGAGCACCAGCCAAATCACCTATCAATCCGGGTTTGGACAATCTGAACCGCAGGCCGGCGTTTTCCGCGGGATATTGGCGGGCCAGTTCCGCAGCAATCGTGTTGAGGTCGGCCTCTGCTTGGGCCGGCGTAACACTCGGCTTGAGCCTGCCGACTACCCATGTATTCCAAGTCATTCGGTTCTCGAGCCACGCATTGCCTACTTCGATCTGCGGCTCCATCATCATCGGCACCCAAACCTCAGGCCAGTAGAAGAGCTCCGTGCCGTGGAAATCGCGCGGCGCGACTCCCAGCACCGTGTAGGGCTGCCGATTGATCCGAATTGTCTTACCAACGATCGCCTGGTCGGCTCCAAATCGCGACTGCCAGGAGTTATAGCTGAGCACCGCGTAGGGGCTGTCGCCAGGGTGTAGATCGTCGCTCTGGTTGAAGAAGTGGCCCAGCGCCGGACGGACGCCCAGCACGTCAAAGTAGTTTCCGGTGGCGAGATAACCCCCAATGCGGTCTGCGCGGTCTTGGGTCTCCAATTCCATAGGCGCAATCCGATATCCGATCAGGCCCGCAAACGTTCGGTTGCGATCACGAAGGTCCTTATAGTTTGGAAAGGATTGACTCGGGCCGTACTGCGCGTTTTCGAGAAAAGCCAATTCGTTTGGCCGTTCCACAGCGAGGGGACGCAGCAGGAGAGCATTCACGACACTAAACACAACCGTGTTTGCGCCGATGCCGAGCGCCAAGGTCAGTACCGCGACCAAGGCGAACCCAGGATTTTTCGCCAGCAGGCGAACGGCGTAGCGCAGGTCTTGCAGCAGGATCCTCATGCCAATCCTCCGATACGCTAGAAACGGTGGAAAGGCACAAGGCGTTTCCGGCTATCGGGGCTGTGGGATGCAGTGCAACGATGTCACGTACGCTGCGAGGCTTGCCGGCGCGCGGTCACTCCTACGAAAATACCTTCAGGCGGTCAGAGCAAGCGGCTCCAAGGTCACTTTGTGGCCCAGGCGTTCCAGCCGCCTGACCAAGGACCGGCGGATGCGGTTCACGTCGATGCGATCAAAGTGATCCGCACCGAGTTCCCGGTAGTCTTCCTTACGCTTCAGCATGTGATAGGCAATCTCCAGCAGTGCATGTGCTACCGCCATGACCGCGCGCTTGGCTCCCCGCCGAGCAGCAATGCGCCGATACAGCGCCGAGAGGTAGTTGTTCTTCATCATCGAAATGGCCCAGGCCGCCTGCGACAGACAACGGCGGAGCGAGACATTGCCCTTGCGCATCTTGCCGCTCAGCCGCTTCCCGGCGCTCTCAAAACTCCCGGGACACAAACAAGCCCAAGAAGCCAGATGCCCAGAAGACGGAAACTGATTCATGTTCATTCCCATTTCCGCCAGCATTCCCCAAGCGGTCACCCGATCAACTCCGGGAATGGTGCATAGCCGTGTGACCTTATCCTCAAAAGGGCGCATGCGCTTATCGATCTCCTGCTCGATCTCACTCCGTTTCGATTCCGTGAAGCACAGATGATCGTAAAGCTGTCGGAGCAAAAATCGATGATGCTCGGTCATACGACCTTCCAACGCCAATTTCAGTTCCGGGATCTTGTTCCGCAGCAGCCCTTTGGACATCTCTGCCAACCGGGCAGCGTCTTGCTCCCCGGCTAGCATCGCCCCCAAGATCGCTCTCCCCGAAGCACCCAAAGCATCGGTCGCTACCGATGCCAACTTAATGTTGGCATCCTCCAGCACCTTCTGAATGCGATTCGCAATCCGGTTGATCTCCTGTACCAAACTCACGCGATACCGCGTGAGGTCGCGAAGTTCACGGGTTGGTTGCGGGGGCACGAAACTCCCGCGGAGCAATCCGTGCTGCAGCAAATCCGCGATCCACTCGCTATCTTTCTGATCCGTCTTCCGGCCCGGCACGGCTTTGATGTGCTGTGCATTCACCAGCAACACCTCGAACTGCTCCGCAAGAATATTCCACACCGGCTTCCAGTACACTCCGGTCGACTCCATGGCCGCATGCGTCACGCCGCACTGCTCGAGCCAATCAGCCAACTGAAGCAGATCGTGGGTGAATGTCCCGAAGCGCTTCTTCTCTTTACGGCTCTTCCCCTTGGCCTCAGCCCACAACACACATGCGGTAATGCTCTTCTTATGTACGTCCAAACCACAACAGCAGGGATAGACAACTTCCATCGCGCGACTCCTTTCCACCGCGCGGCGTTGGGCGCTTCAAAAAGCGAAAATCTCCTACGCGTGCTCTCCGCAACTTCTGGAGGCTACAATTCGTTGTGCTTCTCAGCGTCCCAGCCATACTCGTAAGCGGGCTTAACTTGCGCCAGAGTAACTCGGCCTCTGTCGCCACGTGGCTGTACAAACGCTACGTCATCTCGAGCCCATTTTCATCCTTCGTTGTGGGCCCACAGAGGACCATGCCCTACTCGTAGCGAAGGGCGACGAGTGGGTCGACGCGAGTGGCGCGCCAAGCAGGGAAGCTGCAGGCGAGCAACGCGACTAGAGCCAGCGCTCCCGCGGCTGCCGCCAGCGATATGGGGTCGTAGGGCCGCACAGAAAAGAGCAAGCTGCTTAGCGCCCAGGTGAGGCCGAGGGACAGCACTAGCCCGGCCGCTAATCCGGCAAGCATGAGCGACATCCCTTGCCTGACCACCAGTCCAAGAACATCGCTGCGGGAAGCGCCGAGGGCCATGCGCAGGCCGATTTCCTGTTGGCGCTGGGTGACCATGTACGCGGTCACGCCGTAGATGCCGAGTGCCGCAAGGAGTATGGCGCCCAGGGCAAACGCGGCTAGCAGCGTGAGCGTCAGGCGGCGGCGTGCCAGGGAATCGGCCATCAGCTCCTGCATGGGCAGCACGTGGTCTACGGGCTGCTCGGCGTCCAGAGCGAGGACGATTTTCTGGACAGCGGGAGCCAGGCTCATGGTGTCGGCAGCGGCGCGGATGGCGAGTCCCATGGAATTTGTGGGATTTTGCGCCTCGGGCCAGTAAAGCTGAACGCGGGAGCGCGCCTCAAGGGTGCGATAACGGACGTGGCGTACTACTCCGACGATGGTCATCCACGGCGCGGTCGATTCCATGCCGCCACCGCGCTTGATGCGCTTGCCAATGGGATCCTCGTTAGGCCAGTAGGTGCGGGCCATAGTCTCGTCGATGATGGCTACGGGCGCAGCGGTATCGCTATCGCGGGCGTCGAAGAAGCGGCCGGAGACGAGCGATATACCCATAGCCTGGAAGAAGCCTGGAGTCACGACGCGCCAGTCGGCTTCCGGTGAAGCGTCTTGCGGAGCGACAGCGCGGGAATCCACCGTGGTCGTTCCGGAATTACCGCTGCCGCTCAAAGGCAAAATGGAAACCGCACCGGCTGCCTGGACGCCGGGTAATTGTTGGACGCGATCCACGAGTTCGCGGAAAAATGCCCTGGTCTGTTCCGGCTTTGGATACTTTGCGGTGGGGAGAGCAACTTGTAAGGTCAGCACGCCCTCAGAACGGAAACCCGGGTCTACTTCGAGAAGCTTGACGAAACTGCGCAGCAGCAGCCCAGAGCCGGCAAGAAGAAGAACGGCCAGGGCAGCTTCCGCGGCGACGAAAATGCGCCGCAGGCGATTCGTAGTGCGACCTTCGGTGCCGGTGCGTCCGCCCTCTTTCAGGATTTGATACTGGACGCCGCGGCTGGCATCCAGCGCGGGAGCAAGGCCGAACAGGATTCCCGTCCCGACGGCCACCGCAAACGTAAACAGCAACGCGCCGAGATCGACTCCGGTGGAGACAACACGAGGCAACGCAGTAGCGCTGAGGGTGACGATCACGCGCAGAAGAAGGGGAGTGAGGAGCAGGCCGAGCAAGCCACCTAAAAGGGAAAGAAGCAAACTTTCCGTGAGCAGTTGCCGAGTAATCCTGCGAATTCCCGCGCCCAGCGCCACGCGGACGGCAATCTCCTTTTGTCGGGCGGTGCTGCGCACCAGGAGCAGACCTGCAACATTGGCGCAGACCAGGAGGAGCACGAATCCCACCGCGCCCATAAGAACCCAGAGCGATGTCTTTACGTCGCCGACGGTTTCTTCGAGCAGCGGGTGCAGGATCAGAGCAAAGCCAAACCGTTGGTACGGATATTCCCGGTTCTGTTCGATTATGGACTGGGAGACTCCCTGCATATCGCTGCGAGCCTGCGCAAGCGAGACTCCGGGCTTGATGCGAGCGAGAACTTCGTAGCCATGATTGCCGCGGCTATCCGGCGCGAAATCAGCGGGCAGGAAAACCTGCGGCGTCCACAGGTCGGAAGGAGCTGGGTAGTCAAAGCCCCGTGGCATTACGCCGATCACCTTGCAGCTTCGGCCGTCGATGGCGAGATCTTTGCCGATGATTTGGGGGTCGGCGCCAAAGACGCGCTGCCACAACCCGTAGCCGAGGACGACAACGCGATCGTGGCCCTGCTCCGCTTCGTCGGGAGAAAAGGTGCGGCCGAGATAAGGTTTCACGCCAAGGATCGTGAAAAAGCCTGGTGAAACTGTCGCGCCGTTGAGACTTTGCGGATTTCCGCTCACGCCGAGGCTGTACGTTCCGGTGCTCATGACGGAGAGGTCGGAAAAGCTGCGGTTTTGTTGGCGGACGTCGCGAAACTCGGGCGCCGAAAACCAGTTCTGATCGTTTGGCAGCCCAATACCCGTGAAATGCGTCCAGATCTTCACCAGGCTCTCGGGGTTTGGATAGGGGAGGGGCTTGAGCAAAACGGTGTTGACCACGCTGAAGATGGCGGTGTTGGCGCCAATGCCGACCGCAAGCGTTAACACCGCGACGGCCGTGAAGCCCGGGCTTTTCGTTAGGGCTCGAAAGGCGTAGCGCAGGTCTTGCAGGAAAATATTCATGCGATTCCTCCGTCAGCTTGGAAACGAGGGAGGCGCCCCAATTGTTCCACGCGAATTGTAAAGCTTAACCGACGCGGGCGGTGGCTTTTTCCTCGCTGACCACCCAGCCGTCTTTGAGCTGGATGATGCGGTTGCCGAAGGTGGCGTTGCGCTCCGAGTGCGTGACCTGAATGATCGTGGTGCCGGCGTCGTTGAGGCGTTTGAAGAGTTGCATGATTTCGTCGCCTTGCGCGGAGTGGAGATTGCCGGTGGGCTCGTCAGCGAGGATCAGCTTCGGATTCTGAATCACCGCGCGCGCTACGCCCACGAGCTGCTGCTGTCCGCCGGAAAGCTGGTTGGGGAAGAGGTCTTTCTTGCCGACGATGTTGAAGCGATCGAGGACGTCGCAGACGAGGCTGACGCGCTCCTTGTGCGGAACATTTTTATACGAAAGCGGGATTTCGAGATTCTCGAAAACGGTGAGATTGTCGATCAGGTGATAGCTCTGGAAAACGAAGCCGATGTTCGCTTTGTGCAGCTCGTTGCGTTTCTTGACGTTGAGTTTGTGGACCGGCTGATCGTGGAAGTAGTATTCGCCGCTCCACGCGCTGTCGAGCATGCCGATGATGCTGAGCAAAGTGGATTTTCCCGCGCCGGACGGACCCATGAAGGTGACGAATTCGCCCTGCTGAATGTCCAGCGTGATGCGGCGCAGCACAAAAAACTTGCTGCCGCCAGCCTCGAAAACCTTCTCGAGATTTCGCAACTGAATCAAAGGTTCCACAAAATCTCCTTATCGCTCAAATGGACTTGCTCTAGTGTACCTGCCATTCAGGCATCTCTCTACGTCATCGGTGGCTGGGTAGGTCAGTTTCCGGTTAGCGTTATACGTCCAAGTGACTGACACGCTCTGCCCAACTCGACATCAACTGGACTCCCGAATGGCCGTCGCTTACGCTCGCAATATGAGCGTACTCCCTAAAGCAGTCACAGTTAAAAACCTGCTGATTTGCGCTGGGCTTTATTACCTTTCCCGGTGGGTCGCCTTCCCTTTAGCATTGGGTTTTGGAAAGGTGACACAAGGCAAAATTACTTATATCGGCGATTTCGAGGGTGCGGTCGTGATGCCCCTCGTTTTGCATGTGCCCATCGCGCTCGTCGCCGCCGGAGTGGGCGAACTCCGCAAGGAGCTCCGATCAGCCCGTTGCTAAGCAACTTGTACATGCGTCGTTTCGTGCTGGGATGGAAGAAGCTCGGGCACGAAAAGCGTCTTGCTGCATACATCGTTAACTACGCCGATGACTTGGTGATCTGCTGCCGTGGCCGAGCGGAAGAAGCGCTGGCCATCATGTGGAACATCATGACGAAGCTGAAGCTGACGGTGAATGAAACGAAGACGCGGGTCTGCAAACTGCCGGAAGAGAAATTCGACTTTCTGGGGTACACGTTCGGTCGGCGCTATTCGCCGAAGACAGGGCGCGCGTACATCGGTACGGTGCCCTCGAAGAAGCGGGTGATCCGCATCTGCGAGGCGATTAGTGAAATGACCGGACGGGAGCAAACTCTGCTGGATCAAGAGATGGTGGTAGCGAAGCTCAACCGCACGATGATTGGATGGGCCAACTACTTCTGTCTCGGACCAGTCAGCACGGCCTATCGGGCGGTGGAAAGCCACGCTCGCAAGAGGCTGCTTCAGTGGTTGTGTGCCAAGCACAAACTGGTGTGGCCGGCGGCCAAACGGTTTCCGGAGGCATCTCTGCATGACGTGCTGGGCCTCGTCTGCCTTACTAAGCGGACGAGCAATCTCCCGTGGGCGACATCGTGAACCTTTCTCCGAGAGCCGGAAGCGGGAAATCCGCACATCCGGTTCGATGAGCGGGGTGTGAAGACGGCAGCATGGTCCAGCTATTGAGGCACCGACAGACGAAAGAGTCGGCAACGGATAGGCTGAACCTAAACCACCGCGTCACACCTCGACTCCACACATCTACCTGAGGAGCGATCCATTTCTCCGATAACGGCTGCCAGTTCAACGGGTCGATGCAGCACCATCCAATCTGTTGATCCGACAATACTTCCATCTTGAAAACCGAACTGTCCGGCTGCACTCAATCAGACCCTAGCCAGAAGGGTGTTCCGTTTGAATCAAGGCTGGCCAACGACTTTTAGCTTATTGAGGCCTTTGCAGGTGAACTTCGGGCTAGTGTTGCACCGACCCATTGAATCCACCGCGTTAACCAGGCAGTAGTCTGCCAATCGGCCATAGAGGGACACCCTTTGGTTGGAAAGGAGTGTTGTCCCGCATTCATTTTGAAGTACTCGGAAATTTCTGTAGGTAATAGGACAGCAACTTTTCCTGTTCCGGTATTGGATCGTAAAAAAGAACCTCTACGACGGTGTTCGCACTGCACCAGACATAAGAATTAACTTTATGCTCATACTGCATGGACTTACCGTCTGCACCTTGTACCCCGGAATACCATTTCCCTTGATATCGCAAGATCTTGCCGGTCGCGCGGACTTCCTCAGTCACATCTGTCTGATTGCCCACGTGGCTCCACTCATGAGGCTTGTTTGAATTCTCCGGCCATCGTTCGAAGTAGACTGCTACGAGTTGCTTCACAGATGTACCGTACCCACCGGCGCACGTCACACGACCATCGAATTTAAGTTGCGGACCGCAGTGTCCATTATTCATTGCGGGCAATCCGGCTACGGAGTCCGGAAACATGCCGTCGGGTGTGGGTTCGTTGACCTGTTTTATGGGTCTTTCGTAGGCTGGATTGTCTATGTACAGCGCCAGTTGTTGCAAGCAGGCCGATGATAGACCGGCGTGATCGACTTCCGCGCACAACGCCTTGCCCTTTTGCACCTGATCGTAGCTGTCTCCATGAACAAAGGCGGCTCGGTACGTGTTTAACTGCCTGCAGTTCTCCCGCAGCGACAAATTCTTGATTCGCTTGCAATCATTAATATCCTCAAGCACAGGAATGAGTGGCAGGGAAATGCCCCACCAGAACGGCTTGTACATGCACGTTGCCGGCCACACTCGCTCGCATCCATTGCGATGGAATGTGACCGTCAGCGGAAAATAATTTTTGTCACCAACGACGGCACGTCGGCTGTTAAACATCGGGTTGTACATCGTCTGAATTGCCGCAGAAACTTCTTCCTGCCCGCTGATTTGGTCAGCCTCGTTTACCGTCAGCCAGTAAGAACGGAACTCCGGAAGTGGAAGTCCTCGCCAACGAAGTCCGCCCGAAAGAAAGAACCAGCCGAATGTTCCGCTCTTCGCCCGATCGTGCAGCTCGGTGTGTACGGACCATCCTTTGTAGTGGCTCATCTCGAGACTCAATCGCACGCCTCGAATGGACTTCCCGCTGACGGCGTCCACAACCCGTCCCGTCACGGGCAGGATAACTCGCACAGCAAGAAAAAAAACTAGCGCGATTGGAATTATGAGAAACACAACGAGGATTCGGAAAGAACGGCGCTTGGGAACAGCCCTATGATTTCCTTCCAAAATCTGGCTCATAGCTTGTGACCACCCATAGAGGCAAGTTTGTGACATCTTAATGGATCTGAGCCAATCATAAGTCAAAGCAAGTTGCTGAAATCGGTTAGCTCCCGATTAGCCCCGACTGCGTCTTCGACGCGTCGCTAGTGCCAGGAACTTGTCCAGGACGATTTCTTGATTTGAAAGGACTTATCAACAAGTTCCTGGAGAGTCGGGTAATCGGAATGACTCGCTACGGATGGCTTGGCGAAGCGCGCTGCCGGGTGGTGCGGTAGCGGCGGAGGCGACTGAAGAAACGCCGAGAATTGGCGATGTCGCGGGCGATTTGGGCGCGCAGCTCTTCCGGGCCCGCAAATTTCTTTTCTTCGCGGAGGCGCTTCCAGAAGCGTACCTCCATGCGCTTTGCAGTGATTTCCCCGGAAAAATCGAGCAAATTCGTTTCGACGCTCAGCGAAGCGCCGTTGAAGGTGGGCCGCATGCCGACATTGGTGACAGAGCGGCGGCTCTTGGTTTCACCTTCGAGCAGCGTTCGTGTCACGTAGACGCCTCGGCCCGGCAGAAGCTCCTGCTCCGGTTTCAGGTTCAGCGTCGGGAAAGTAAAGCGCCGGCCAGTGCCGGTGCCAGTGACAATTTCGCCGGAGAGGGCGAATGGACGGCCGAGGAGACGCGCGGCGTGCGTGACGTTACCGGCCGCGATTTCGCGGCGGATAACGGTGCTGGAGACGATTTCTGCGTCAAAGGCCACTGGAGAAATGATTTCGACCGCGAACCCGTGCCGCGCGCCCAACTCGCGGAGCAAAGCGACATTGCCTCCTTGCTGGTGACCGAAGCGAAAATTTTCACCCACCAGCACGGCGCGCACACGAAGGCCGCGCACGAGAATTTGCTCGACGAAGTCTTCGGGGGAGAGGCGCGCGAGATCCAGCGTGAAGGGAAGGACGACGGCCGCTTCGAGCCCGACGGCACCGAACCAGTCCATGCGCTGCGCGTTGGTGGAGAGGCGCAAGGGAGCGGATTCCGGGCGCAGAACCTTGCGGGGCGAGGGGTCGAAGGTCAACGCGGTGGCAACATCTTTTGTTTCGCCCGCGCGTTGAACGACGGCTCGCAGGATGGCCTGATGGCCCAGGTGAATGCCGTCGAAGTTGCCGATGGCCAGAACGCTGCCGCGTCCGGAGGAAGCGTAATGAACGGCCCATTCTTCGGGTGAGTTGAAGGCGAGGACAGCGGGTGGCTTGGCGGCGGGCGCGAACACGCGAGCGCGTTGAGTGGCCGACGGCCGGGGATCGTCAACGCGCACATCGAATTCCAGGCCGTCATAGGCAAGCTGCACGTGACGCAGGCCGAGCTTGCGCAGCCGGTCGTTGGTCTCTGCGTGAGCCAGATCGTGGGCGATGTGCGTGAACCAGGCGCGGCGCGGCTTCAATCTTTCGATCAGGGCCAGCGCCTGCTCAACAGTTTGGTGCATGGGATGCGGAGCGTCTCGCAGCGCGTCGACGACTAGGTCATCGAGATCTTCGAGAAGCGCGGCGGAGGAATCCGGCAGCGAACTGAAATCGGTGAGATATGCCGCGCGGCCGAAGCGAAAGCCGAGCACCTCGAGATCGCCATGCAGCAGCGGGATGGGAACAATCTGCACGCCCATCAGCTCGAATGGGCCATGGACGACATGGAGGTCGACGCTCGGGACGGTGCTTTGCGTGGGCGCGTCGTCAAAAACGTAGGCAAAGGCGCGGCGAATCACGCGAAACGTTTCTTCCGTGCTGTACACGGGGAGCGAAGATTTTTGGCGGATGTTGAAGGGGCGAATATCGTCAAAGCCAAGGATGTGGTCGGCGTGGCCGTGGGTGAGCAGAATGGCGTCGAGGCGATCGAGGCCGACGCGCAGCGCCTGCTGGCGAAAGTCGGGCGTGGTGTCGATGACTACGTGTTGCCCGTTGCGCGAGAGCAGCAGGGAAGGGCGTAGCCGATTGTCGTGGGGGTCCTTCGATGTGCAGACGCGGCAACGGCAAGCGAGCGAAGGCACGCCCATAGAGGTGCCAGAGCCGAGCACGGTGACTTTTATAGGAGCAGCAGGCATAACCTAACAAGAATTGTATCGAGGCGGAGCGGATTGCGGCGCGGAAAACGTCAGGGGCGCGTCTTCGCTTTGGTCTGCGCGGCGGCTTGCGCGGCCACGGCCTGGTTGACCTCGAGATAGGTCATCTTCAGCTTGCCGAGAAGGTCGAGGAGGAGAGACTCTTCGTCGGGAGCCAGATTACCTTTCGTTTTTTCCTGGAGTGCGTCGAGCATGTCGATGAACTCGCGCGCCGCTTCGGGATCGATCACCGGCTGGCCAGTGCGCGGGTCGGCGTAGGCGCCGAGTACCATCGCGGCATTGCTGCCCATCATGCGAATTAAGTTTTCAAAAGCCGGCGAGCGCTTGGGAATTTCCGCAGGAGGGACTGCCGCCGCGGGCTTGGCGGCTTCGGCTGGCGGCGCCGGCGGATGCTGGGCGGCCTCGCGGCGCGCTTCGCGCTCTTCCTGTTCAACGGCTTCCTTGCGCAATTCTCCTTCGGCGGTGAAGGGGCGTCGGTCGATGACGCGAAAGGCTTCTTCTTGCTTGTGGTCGGACAAGGCTAATTCCTCAGTAGTTGTGTTCTTTTGAAGTTTAGCATCGGGTCTTCGGTTTTGGGTAGGGGAGCGTGACACCTGGATGGACGCAGAACGCTTAGTAATGCTGGAATTTCGTGCCGGTCAGGGGCTATGCTGTCACCCGTCGGACAGGGCGCAATGGCTGCTTTTAAGGAGTAAAAGATGATTACACGACGTGAGTTTCTCGATGCACTGGCGGTGGGCGCGGCAGGGCTGGCGGTGGGAACTACGGCGAAGAGTTATGGCCGGGTAATGGGTTCCAATGATCGTCTGAATTTTGCGGTGATCGGACTCAATGGGCGCGGCTACGCTCACCTCGCCGGACTCAAGGCGAATAAAAGTGCTGCCCGCATCTCGCATGTCTGCGACGTGGACAGCAGTATTCTCAAGAAATTTGCGGACAGTGTGCAGCGGGAGATGGGCGAGGCCCCGGTGGCGGAGAAAGACTTTCGCAGGATTCTGGAGCAGAAGGATGTGGACGCCATCACGATTGCTACTCCCGACCATTGGCATGCGCCGATGGCCATCGCCGGGTTGCAGGCGGGCAAACACGTGTATGTGGAAAAGCCGTGCAGCCACAACCCTGCGGAGGGAGAGATGCTGGTGCAGGCGCAGAAGACGTATGGAAAGCTCGCGCAGATGGGCACACAGCAGCGCTCTTCACCCCACACTATAGAGGTCGTCGAAAAGATTCGCGAAGGCGTTATAGGCAGGCCCTACTTCGCGAAAGCCTGGTACTGCAATGTTAGGAAGTCGATTGGCACCGGCAAAGAAGTGCCCGTGCCGGCGCAGCTGGATTGGGACCTGTGGCAGGGTCCGGCGCCCCGCCGGCCCTATAAGGATAACGTGCACCCTTATAACTGGCACTGGTTCAGAAATTATGGCACCGGCGAAACGCTCAATAATGGCACGCACGAAGTGGATGTCTGTCGCTGGGCGCTCGGCGTCGACTATCCGCAACGGGTCACTGCGTCCGGCGGCCGGTACCAGTTCAAAGACGACTGGCAGTTTTACGACACGCTGGTGACCAGTTTCGAGTACGAAGACAGGACGTTGTCCTGGGAGGGCAAAAGCTGCCAGGGAATGAAGTATTACGGGCGCGATCGTGGTTCGCTAATCATGGGGACGACCGGCACGGTGCTGGTCGATCGCGATGGCTACGAGATATACGATCTCAAAGGGAACAGGACGAACGAGTTCAAGGCTGGGAGTACGACGTCATCTGCTGACCTCACCGGTCGCGATTCCATGACCGATGCGCACTTTGCGAACTTCATCGCGGGAATCCGCAAAGGCGAAAAGCTCAACGCGCCTGTCTCTGTCGGCAACGTTGCGGTTACGATGCTGCAGCTTTCCAACATCGCTTGGGAAGTCAACCGCGAATTGCATCTGGACACGAAGGACGGGCGGATCCAGGGCGACCCGGAAGCGATGAAGATGTGGGGACGCGAGTACGAGAAGGGTTGGGCACCGCATGTCTAAGGCGCGCCGGTGCCTGCCGTGTGATGCGCTGCAAACCAAAAGCACCTTTTCCCGCCGCGACTTCGTTCGCTCCGGTGCACTCGTCGCAGCAGGTTTCACAGCTTCGAGCGATGTCTTTGCGCTAGCTCAGGGACGCCCATCCGTTAACGAAGCTTCGCCTATTCAATTGGGCGTGGCCAGTTACACGTTCCGCAACTTCAAGCGTGCGCAGATGATCGGCTTCCTGAAGCAACTCAATGTGTTGGCGTTGAATGCGAAGGACGTGAAAGATCATCTCCCGACGGATACGCAAGAAGAGGCGGCGGCACTGGCGGACTATGCCGCGGCAGGCATCCAGCTGCACGCCGCCGGAACGATCTATTTCCCGAAAGATGAAGATGCGGACATCCGGAATAAGTTCGACTACTGCAAGCGGGCGGGCATTGGCGTCATTGTCGCGGGCGACCCTGCACCGGAAACTCTGCCGCGAATCGAGAAGTTCGTAAAGGAATACGACATTCGTTTCGCGATCCACAATCACGGACCGGAAGATAAGTTGTGGCATTCGCCGCTGGATGTATTGAAGGCGGTAAAGAGTATGGATCCGCGCATCGGCTGCTGCATCGATGTCGGGCATACAGTTCGTGCCGGCACGGATGTGGTTCAGGCCATCCACGAAGCAGGCCCCAGGTTGTTTAACGTCCACGTAAAGGACCTCGCGAACTTCCAGAACAAGGAGAGCCAGGTCGCCGTAGGCGAAGGCATCATGCCCATGCGGAAGATGTTTGAAGCCCTAGTCGCCATGAACTACAAGGGCTTCGTCGATCTCGAGTATGAGATTCATGGCGACGATCCAATGCCCGGCGTTATCAGCAGCTTTGCCTACATGCGAGGCGTCCTCGCAGGCTTAGCGTAAACAAGCCTGCGAGGACGGATTTGGTGGCCCTTCTTGCCAATCAGACGCCGTGACAGTCGCTAGTTCCACGTTGCCGACTACACGCCTCAGTTAAGAGTCACTCTCCTATGGAGCCAGCAGATGGAGTTGTTGGCCCAATTGCAGGCGCGCAGCTTCGAGCGCGTTGGGGTCATGACTCCAGTTGCTCCAGCTGGTAGCAATGGGCACGATGATGGAGTTCACCAAGGGGACTTGCCCCAGGTTCTTGAGAATTTGCGCGTACTCGTAATCCTGAATGCCGTCACGGATGGCCTTCAGACGAATTCCCGGAGCCGATTCGGTGGAAGCGATCGGGCCAGGCGGATAGAGGAAGATTCCATCGCCCGGTCTTCCGAGCCCGCCGCCGCACGCAGTGGTATCCACATTGTTCCAACTGCCGATGGCATTCCCGGCGGTCCAGCCGTCGGAGCGATAGTAAAGAATTCCCGTCGCGCCTTGCGTCCAGTTCAAGAACCCGGCCTGGATGCGCTCGTTGATGGGCGGATAGTCCACCATCCATTCCGGTGTGTTGCCGAATCCCGCGTTGCAACTGGTATAGCTCCAGAGGTCGCCGCCGGCGGTAAACGGCAGAGCGGGCCACTGCTGCACGGAATCGAGCAGCACCCAATGATCGATGGCACCGTATAGATTGGAATCCGTCGCGTTGATGGTCATCATGGTTTTGACACTGCGATTCGCCGCATGAGCATTGGCGCCCATGGTTTTGATGGCCGAGTAGTCGCTGGTGCAGCCATTCAATTCGTCGGCGAGGTAGAAGTCCAGGCCCAGCCCGGCCGGGAAATTGGCCGCCGCGGCATTGATTTGGCTGGTCGAAGGAAGGCTGCTGTAGGAACCGTTGCACTGAATGCCGATAAAATAGTAGCCGTCCAACCCGGAACGATTGAGGCCGAAATTGGTGATATCGGAGGACGCGTTGCCAGCCACATCGTACCAACCCATGACTTTGTTGCGCAGCAAGGCTTGACCCAACGTGGTGGTGGTATTGCCGGCAGCGGGAGGCCAAAGCGTCCATAGAGAAAGTTCCGAGGGCTGCACGGGAAGTCCAAAGTTCCACACGGTCAGCGTAACCGGAACGGTCACATTGCCCTGGGCGGAGGTGATGGAGATGCTGCCCGTGTAAGTTCCCGGCGGGCTGTTGGTAACTCCGTGCGGCACGGAAATGTCGATCCAGTAGGGTTGATTCTGCCCGGCGCTGACGGTGGCATTGCAAGCTTTGAGCGTGGCCGCCGTTCCGCAGAGAGGCGACCCGGTCTCAGGGTCATTGAACGGAATGAGCGGCTCCGGATAGGTGCCCGAACCTAGCGGTGGATTGCTGCCTCCGCCGTAATTCGCGGTGCCGGTTACCGTCAGGTAGTATTCGCGGTAGAGCGTCACGTTCGATGCGGGGATTGTTGCGCCGCCGGGCCCTGTCAGTGCCGAGGCACTCACGTTTACGTTCGTCAGACCCCCAGACGGACCCTGCACGACGACCTGCGTGTCCACGGTTTCGCCACGGGCACTGGACAAACTGATAGAGGAAGTTGTGCCGACCGCGTCAGTCTTTCCCACTCGCACCAGACTCGGCGCTACCCAAACAGAAAACGACGGCGGCGCCGTCTGTACTCCTACTCCGCTAAGCGTGATCGTAGCCGGCGAGTTGGTTGCATTGCTAGTCACACCGACGCTGCCGGTGAAGTTTTGAGCTACCGTGGGAGCAAACGCAACAGTCACCGTAGCCGACTGATTGGGCGACAAAATGGTGCCAGATGTGACGCCGCTAGTACTGAATCCCGCGCCCGTAATCGTCACACCAGAAATCGTGACGTTCGAGTTTCCATTGTTTGTCAGCGTTGCACCCAACGAGCTGTTGCTGCCGATGTCTACGTTCCCAAAGCCCAAACTCGCCGGACTGGCGCTCAGCAAATACGTAGCGGCATTCACCGTGAGGGTGGCGGCGCTGCTGGTGACGCTCCCCGCCGAGTTGCCGACCGCTACGGTGAACTGCGCGCCGTTGTCCGCGGACGTTGTGGCCGAAGTTGTGTAGCTCGCCGAAGTTGCGCCGCTGACAGCTGCCCCGTTCCTTCTCCACTGATAGCTGAGTGGAGCGGTGCCCGTTGCGGTAACTGAGAATGTTGCCGTCTGTCCGGCGATAACGCTCTGGCTTACGGGCTGCGCCGTGATCGAAGGCGCGACCGCAGCCGCACCCTTGAAAACCACGTCCACCCAGTAGTTCGCTGAGTTTGTATGAGTGGGGAACGTACCAGCGCCGCCCCATATCCCGTCAGGAGCGCCACTCCCATTTTGCAGGGCATGCAACGGTGGATTATTCACACCGGAGGTGGCGAAATAGTTCCAGTTGACGCTCCAATGCCCGACAGTGCTCTGGTAGGAGGCCACGTACACAGTGTTCGCCGTAATGGCCACGGGAGTCGAAAAGTTCGCCTGCTGCCAGCCTGAAGCGGTCTCCCCCGTAAAAATTACTTTGGCCAGCAACGCACCTGTGCGGCTCCACAAGTGACCTACGTGAACGCCGGTGTTGGCTGCGCTCTTGTAAAAGCGAACGCCAGTGATGGTACCGCTGGTGTCCGCCTTGAACGAAACTCCCAGCTCGAGCGGCGAGTCGGGTCCATTATCAACGGTCGCCGGGATCCTTGTGCTCGGCCAAATGGTTTGCTGGCCGGCCGCGTTCGCGGAGCAGGCCAATATAGCGGCGAGGCCCAAGAGCCCTGCTCTAGAATTTCTAAAGAACTTTGACTTGAATTTTGTTGCGGCGGCGTTTCCCCTGGCCTGGTAGAAATAGCGTTCTGCGATCCCCATGTCCCCCCACTTGGTTTACTTGGCCGTGTTTTGCCCTAACCTGTCTCATATCGCTGCAAGCACACTAGTCACGAAACGTGACAATAACCACTGGCGAGAAGGCCAGTTTTGGGGCGATTGAAGAAACTGTCCGACATTAGGTACGGACCAGAACAGTACAGGCTTACCCGCGCCAAATTGTTCTCCCGTTTTTGGGAAATCGGAACCTCCACAGGCTTACAGGCTCTCGGAAGTAACGAGTCTGGTTCGGATGCAGGGGAACAAATATTTTCTGAGAATAAATTCCGTTCCAACATCTCGCTTTTCGAGATGCCGGAGATACAGGACAATGGAAAAATCATGCGGCTGAAAATTGTTCAGGCAGGCGAACCCGTCTTGCGTGCCCAGGCACGCCAGCTAACGCGCGAGGAGATCATTGCCGACGAAATTCAGCGATTGATCCGAGATATGCACGAGACGATGCGGGACGCTCCGGGTGTCGGGCTTGCGGCGCCGCAGGTGGGCATGGCGCTGCAACTCGCGGTGATTGAAGATCGCGAAGAGCTGTTGAGCAGCTTGCCTGCCGAGGAACTCGCTGAAAAGGAACGCGAGCCAGTGCCATTCCACGTCATTATCAATCCCGAGATCACTCTCCTCGGAGACGACACCGCCGATTTCTATGAAGGTTGTCTTAGTTTGTCCGGATTTTCTGCCGTGGTGCCAAGAGCCCGCAGAGTTCGCGTAGCCTATTTGGATGAACAGGGAGAACCACAATCCGTCGAAGCCTCTGGATGGTACGCCCGGATACTCCAGCACGAAATTGATCATCTGCGAGGAACGCTCTACATCGACCGAATGGAGAGCCGCACGTTCACTTCGCTCGACAACTGGAGTCGTTTCTGGAAAGGCAAACCGGTCCGGGAAGTCGTCGAAGGCTTATCCGATCCGTTGGGGCCTATCCGGTGAACGAGGTCACTGCTATGTACTCGAGGTTACCGGGCATCCGGTGTGGGACGATTCGCATGTCCGACGAGCGTGTTTTGTAAGGTAATGATTTAAAATCGTGAGTCGGAGATTGCATAGCTCGTGAAACTGACATTGCCAGTTGGTTCATTTGGAGCTTGTTTATTCCACTGCGACGGCACCATCATCGACGCTCCTATAACTTGCTTGTCAAAATATGTGTGGCGACGGTACAGTGAAGCGTAGCGCCCGAATTTCTTGGAAGGAAGATGGCCTCCCGCAAGGCTCCGCCGCGTAAGACTAAATCGCGCTCAAGCTCTTCACGCCAGGGTTCACGCAAAGCGCCTAAGGAAAAGAAATTGACGGCCGGGGAATGGTTTGAACGGCTGGTGGCGCTGCAAGCGCGCTTGCGCGCGCCGAACGGGTGTCCCTGGGACCGCGAGCAGACGCATGCAACGCTGCGCACGTATCTGATCGAAGAAGCCTATGAAGTTTTGGACGCCATGAACGGCGGCGACGACGTGAAATTCGCCGAAGAAATGGGCGACCTGCTGCTGCAAGTTGTATTTCACTCGCAAATCGCGGCCGAGCAAGGGCGATTCACGGCGGCCGACGTGATTCGCGAGGTGCACGAGAAGATGGTGCGCCGGCATCCGCACGTTTTCGGAGAGAAGCGCGCGAGAGATGCGGCGGAAGTGTTGCGGAATTGGGAGCAGATCAAAGCTCAAGAGCGGCAGGGAAACGCCACGGTTAAGACGGAAGAAAGACCGAAGTCGCTGCTGGACGGCGTGCCGCGCACATTGCCCGCGACGATGGAAGGTTTGCAGTTGACGCGCAAAGCCTCGCGCGCCGGATTTGACTGGGACGATGCGCACGGAATCTTCGAGAAGCTGCGCGAGGAGAGCGCTGAATTGCGCCACGCTTCGGAAACAAAAGATACGGCACGCGTCGAAGAGGAGATGGGCGACCTGCTCTTTGCCGCGGTGAACCTGGCGCGTTTCTTGGAAGTTGATCCGGAAATTGCGCTGAAGAACGCCAATGCGAAGTTCGCGCGCCGATTCCGCGAGATGGAGCGGCTGTCGTCCGATAACGGGCAGGCATTTGCGGAGGTTCCGCGCGCGGATAAGGAAAGACTGTGGGAAGAGACAAAGCGAGGTGAGAAGGCGCGCGGCGGGAGGAAACCCGCCACGCGCGAGGCGGCGGGGAAACGATGAACGGGGAAGCGAAAGCTCAACCGCAAGGATCGCGGGCGGCGCGAACAGGCGAGGACATCGTCGTTCGCAAGTGTTGCGCGCTCAAGGAATTTCAAGGGTGCGTTGAGCTGCAGCGCGAAATTTGGGGTGAGGCTGACCTGGAGATCGAGCCGGTGACGATGTTCGTGGTGGCGTCGCTTACCGGCGGACAGGTGCTCGGGGCGTTCGACGGCGAAAAGATGGTGGGATACACGCTGGCGGTGATGGGCTTGCGGCAGGGCGCCGCGTACCTGCACTCGCACCAGACGGGAGTGAGCGCGGCCTATCGCGATCGCGGCGTGGGGAAGATGCTGAAGCTATTCCAGCGCGACGAGGCCCTCGGGCGCGGGATTCGTTTGGTGGAATGGACGTTCGATCCGCTGGAGATAAAGAACGCGCATTTTAATTTGAATCGGCTGGGCGCCATTTGCCGGCGATACATCCCCAACCTTTACGGCGTCACCACGAGCCCCTTGCACAGGGGAATCGAGACGGACCGATTGGTCGCGGAATGGTGGCTGGACTCGCGCCGGGTGATAGCAGCAATACAAGACCTGGTGCCAAGCGCTACGAACGCTCCTGCGACGATTGAGCTGCCCGCGGAACTCGAGCAGTGGGGGAGGAATTCGCAGCGCGTGCAGGCGGTGCAGGCACGGGTGGGCCAGGAGTTCGCGAAATGGTTCGCGCGTGAATATGCGGCGATCGGAGTCCGCGTAGGGGAGAAGGGCGCGGCGTATTTGCTGGGGCCTTGGAGCGATTTCTAATGGAACACGGTGGGGGAGAGGACGTCGCGATCGATGCGAATTCGGGAAATCACGCTGCGAGAGTTGGGGATGAAGCTGGTCGCGCCGTTCGAAACCAGTGTGGTGCGCACAGACGAGCGGCGCATCGTGTTGGTGGAGATGAATGTCGATGGGGTGACCGGCTGGGGCGAATGCGTGGCCGGCGAGACGCCGGGATACAGCCCGGAAACCACGGAGACGGCCTGGCACGTGTTGCGCGATCATCTTTGGCCCTTGCTTCGGGGCGAGGAATTTGGTGAGGCCGCGAAAATTTGGGAAATGCTCGAGCCCGTCCGCGGGCACAACATGGCCAAAGGCGCGCTGGAAGCAGCTATCTGGGACGCCGAGGCCAAGCAAAAGGGCGTGCCATTGGCGAAGTTGTTGGGCGGAGTGCGCGACGAGATTGCTTCCGGCGTCTCGATCGGAATCAAGGAGTCGCTGGACGAGTTAGTGGCGGCGGTGAAGAAGGAGCTAGCCGCGGGCTACCAGCGCATCAAAATTAAAATCAAACCGGGCAAGGACGTAGAGCAGGTGAAGCGGGTGCGCCAGGACTTTCCGCGCATCAAGCTGATGGTGGACGCCAATTCCGCGTACCGTGCGTCGGACTGGCCGCTGCTGCAACAGCTCGAGGCCTATCACTTGATGATGATCGAGCAGCCGCTCGGCTGGGACAACCTCTACGGCCATGTGGAGCTGCAGAAAAAGCTGCAAACGCCGATTTGCCTGGACGAGTGCATTCACACGGCGGAGCTTGCGCAGGCGGCGATCGCTCTGGGAGCCTGCAAGATCATCAACGTCAAGTTGGGCCGCGTGGGCGGCTACACGCCGGCAAAACAGATCCATGACGTTTGCCAGGCGAACGCCATTCCGGTGTGGTGCGGCGGGATGCTAGAGTCCGGGATTGGACGCGCGCACAACATCGCGCTTTCCACTCTGCCGAATTTTATTTTGCCTGGCGACGTGTCAGCGAGCCGCCGTTATTGGAATGAGGACATCATCGATCCGGAAGTGACGGTGTCGGCGCAGGGAACGATTCGCGTGCCCACGGGCCCGGGGATTGGCTTTACGCCGCGGCTGGATCGCATCGAGCAGTTCACCGTGCGCAAAGAACGGCTGGCCTGATTCGGTATACAGACCTTTCTGGAGAATAGCTTCGTGGCGAACAGTCCTTTGAACGTTCCTTTGCGCGGTGGCGGACCGGCGGCGCGGATTGCGGTCATTCCTGGCGATGGGATCGGCAAGGAAGTCACGCCGGAAGCGGTGAAGGTGCTTCGTGCGGTTGCAGCTGCAGCGAAGCGCCCCCTGGAATTTGTGGAGTTTGATTGGGGCGCGGATAAATACCTGCGCGAGGGAGTATCGCTGCCTGCTGGCGCCGTCGAAATGCTGCGCGACGAGTTCGACGCCATTCTTTTTGGCGCGCTGGGCGACCCACGGGTTCCTACCAACCAGCACGCCGCAGATATTCTCCTGGGCTTGCGCTTCAAGCTGGACCTGTACGTGAACGCAAGGCCCGTAGAACTGCTCCATGAACGGCTGACACCTTTGCGCGACCGGACCGAGAGAGACGTCCGGATCATGGTGTTCCGGGAGAACACCGAGGGGCTCTATGTGGGCGTCGGCGGATTCTTTAAGAAGGGCACAGCGGACGAGATTGCCGTCCAAGAGGACGTGAACTCGCGCAAGGGCGTGGAGCGCATCATTCGCTATGCGTTTGAGCATGCGCGGAAGAATGGACTGAAGCGCGTGTGCATGAGCGACAAGTCGAATGCCATGAACTTCGCGCACGACCTTTGGCAGCGCGTGTTTAAGGAGGTGCGGCAGGAGTATGCGGAAATCGATTCGCGGCACCTTTATATTGATACTTTGGCGATGGAGATTGTGCGCGATCCTCGGCAGTTCGACGTGATCGTGACCTGCAACCTGTTCGGGGACATTATCAGCGACCTGGGGGCGCAGTTGGCCGGTGGGCTAGGCTTGGCGCCTTCAGGGAACATCCATCCGGGGCGGACGTCCCTATTTGAGCCGGTGCATGGGTCAGCCCCGAACATCGCTGGCAAAGGCATCGCCAACCCGCTTGGATCGGTATTGACCGCGGGGATGCTGCTGGAATTTTTGGGCTGGAAGGCCGAAGCTGCTGCGGTGCATTCGGCCGTAAAAGAGGCGCTACTCAAGAACTACTTGACCCCCGACCTTGGCGGGACAAAGAAGACGGCTGAGGTGGGTGACTGGCTCGCCGAATTCGTGACGAAATCGTTGGCGCCCTAAAGCGCTACTTTAGGATTGCTAAAGTATTTGCTAGGCGGACTGCCAGCGCGTGGTCTGCCGGCCGCGCGCCATAATCGTAATCAGCATTCCCAGCAAGAACCCTCCTACGTGGGCCCAAACGGCCACGCCACCATTTGCTGTCACGCCTAGCGAGTTGATCCCCGCAAGAAACTGCAACACGAACCAAAACCCCAGGATGATTACAGCGGGAATGGGCACTAGAAAAATAAAGACGAGAGTGAGGATTCGCGAGCGCGGGTAGAGGATTAGGTAAGCGCCCATCACGCCGGAGATTGCTCCGCTGGCCCCCAGCGCTGGAACGGTCGAATTCATGTTGAAGAGGACATGCAGCAGGCCAGAGCCGATTCCACACACCAAATAGAAGAACAGATAGGTGATGTGGCCGTAGAAGTCCTCCACGTTGTCCCCGAAGATCCACAGGAAAAGCATGTTGCCGGCGATGTGCGCGATGCCGGCGTGCAGAAACATGCTGGTGAGCAGCGGAAGAAACGCCACCTCAAAGGGAGCGTGGCCGGAAAGCCATGCGGGGATGCGCGCCGGGATGGTGGCATTGGCGGTGAGGAACATCTTGAAGGCGGTCGGCGGCAGCGTGTACTGGTAGATGAAAACTGCGACGTTAATGAGGATGAGGGCGGTGTTGACGATAGGATAGGTGCGGCGGGGATTCAGGTCCTTGAGCGGAATAAACACTTTATTTTCCGCGAATCCGGCTGACAAACAGGTTCAGGAAGCGGTCCGCGTCGGAGGCCAGGCAAACGCGGGCGTTAGGTTTCAGCGCAATGGCGCCCTCAATTTCATAGTGATCCCCGTGCAGCACGTTGTTCTCATTCGACCCCATGCGATTGGCCACGGTTTCTCCGCGGGTGAACTCGCCCTTGGTTTCCACATCCACATGCATGTCCTTGAGCGTGACCAGCGTGGGATCAATGACCGCGCCGACAGCCAACGGATCGTACATGGCGGCTCCGGAGTATCCGCTCTTCTCCGAACGGGTCAGATAGAAATCGGCGAGCTTGGCGACAAAGTCGCTCTGCGGGCCCTGATGCGCCTGCAATTCCGCCAGATACTTGCGCGTCATTAGCGTTCGCTCTCCCACGTCGGAGCCGATCATGGTGACCATCCAGCCGGCGTTGAACACGATCTGGGCGGCCTCCGGATCGTTGTAAATGTTCGCCTCCGCGGCTCCGTTGACGTTTCCTCCGCTCACCGAGCCGCCCATGATCACGATGTCGCGAACGAGGGAAGCTATGGAAGGGTCCTTGGAAACTGCCAGCGCGATATTCGTAAGGGGCCCGACGGGAATCAACGTCAACTCATGAGGATACTTATGCACCATCTCGATGATGAGATCGGGGCCGAAGCGCGCATCCGCCTTGCATTTCGACGCCGGCAACTCCACTCCGGCGAGGCCGTTCTTGCCGTGCCAGAACTGCGCGGTGATCAGCTTCTGGTTGAGCGGGTGCTGCGCCCCCGCCGCAACCGTGACATCGCAGCGTCCCGCCAAGGACACGATCTTGAGCGCGTTCTCCAGGCCTTGTGCCGCCTCCACATTGCCGGGCACCACCGTTAAAGCTTCGACCTTCAGTTCGGGCGAATTCAGTGCCAGCAGGATGGCCATTGCGTCGTCGACGCCGGGGTCGGTGTCGAAGACGCAATGGCCATCCTGCTGGCACTGAATTCGCCCTGTCAGGCAAATCAGCGCAAGCAAAACGATCGGTGCGGGCCAGCGCTTTGTATGCTTCACGGGCTTTTCCTTCCTCGAAAGCGGCGTTCCATTTAGAAAAATTGGCATAAGCGGGAACGGGAGTTGCAGAGTACCGGAAACGCGGCGAATTGCAAAATGCGGGGAAGGGAGCGAAGTGCGTCCGATAATGTTTGTGGCGCGGGAGGTTGGTTAACAGAATCCGAAATCGCCGCAACGTGTTCAAATCGCGAGGGATGAACGTACGGAGGGCGAAATGGACGCGATTTTGAGGCCCCCTACTGTCTGCGGCCTTCTTGATTACGGCCCATGTTGTGTCGATTGGAGGGCCACGGCGAGCTATTCGGAGGTGACGGATCGTGCCGAGAATTGCCCGGTGTTCTTCGAGTAGCAGGGAAGAAGTGTCGTCCCTTGCTTCGTCGGGCGCGGCGCGTCCCTGTATTGAATGTGTCCCTGGATCGAAAGAGATTGGGTTAGCTGCCGGTGCCTGCCGAAGCCAGGCGGTGCACGACGCAGGTCCGGACTCGAGTAGAGGTTCGGGTCGTCCCGTTTTCGCGCAAGGGCGATTGCGATTTTTCCGGAGAGCTGCGGAATGATTTGCGCGGGGCGAGCGCGTGTGGTAATTAAATTAGCTCTGCGTGTGCGTGCGATTCGGACGTAGTCTCGCCGTTGAGTTTAAGTTTGAGTTCGACGCAGCGTCGGCGCGCCGACAGCGAAATGCCCGCCCGGGAAACGGAAGCCATTATCTTGAAGACTTTTCCGCTGGGCGAAGCCGACCGCCTGGTGAGCTTTCTCGGTCGTGCGTCCGGCCGGCTTCGTGGAGTGGCTGGGGGCGCGCGGCGAGTGAAGAACCGCTACGGCTCCACGCTGGAGGTTCTTTCCCACGTGCAAATCTGGTATGTGGAGAAGGAAACGCGGGAGCTGGTGCGCATCCAACAGTGCGAGCTGCTGGAGTCGTTTCACAAGGCGCAGAGCAATTATGAGCTCAGCACCGGCCTTGCGGTGATCAGCGAAACTGCGGAGCTGGTGCTTCCCGACCACGAGGCGGCTGAGCCGATGTTCCGGCTGATCCTGCTAGCAGTGCGCGAGATCGAGCGGACGGGGGATTGGGCGCTGCCGCTGAGTTACTTCGCGTTCTGGACGGTGCGCCTGGGTGGGTGGCTGCCGCGGTTTGATCGCTGCTCGTTGTGCGGAGCCGAGTTTGGCGCGGGCGTGGCGTACCACGCGCCCTGGGAGCCCGGTCTCCTTTGCGAGAAATGCCGGCGCCCGGGAATGAAGCCCCTGCATTTGGAGGCGCGCCAGCTTGGGGAGCGATTTGCGGGCGAGCGGCTCGACCGCATCGAGAACGCGCCGGGGATTGCCGCAGCATTGAGGGAGTTGCGGGAGGCGGCGCTAAACTGGATCGAGCACAATAGTGACCGGAAACTAAAGACGCGAGAGCTTTTGGAGACGACTTGAAAGTTAAAGTAAAACTTGAGAAGAGAATCGGGATCACATTTCAGGATTTGATTTTGAAATTGTCGCAGTTCTGGGTACGGCAGGGCTGCGTGTTGCAGCAGCCGTACGATGTGGAAGTCGGGGCAGGGACAATGCATCCGGAAACCTTCCTGCGCGTGCTCGGGCCCGCTCCCTATCGCGTGGCGTACGCTCAGCCGAGCCGTCGGCCCGCCGACGGTCGCTACGGAGAAAATCCGAACCGGCTGTACAAGCATTTGCAGTTTCAAGTCGTCCTTAAGCCCTCGCCGGTCGATGTGCAGGATGTGTACCTGAAGAGTCTCGCTGCCATCGGAATTGACCTCAAGGAACACGACATTCGCTTTGAGGAAGACAACTGGGAGTCGCCGACCCTGGGCGCCTGGGGCATCGGGTGGCAGGTTCTCCTCGACGGGCTCGAGATTACACAGTTCACCTACTTCCAGCAGAGCGGAGGAATCGATCTGGACCCGATCTCGGTCGAACTGACTTACGGCTTGGAGCGCATCTGCGCATTTCTGCAAGGCGTCGAGAGCGTCTACGATCTACGATGGTCAGAGGACAAGAGCTACGGAGACATCCGGCTGGCGGAGGAGCAGCAGCTTTCCGTGTACAGCTTCGACCGCAGTGACGCAGCGGCCATTCGCGCGGAGTTCGAGTTGCACGAGCGGCAAGCTAAAGAATTGCTTGAAGGCTTTGCGGGAGCGGAGGGGCAGGAGCGGGCGCGCTATCCGGTCCTGGCCGCTTACGATCACTGCTTGAAGTGCTCGCACCTGTTCAACCTGATGGACGCGCGCGGCGTAATCTCGACAACCGAACGCGCGGCGTTGATGGCCCGTGTGCGAGGATTGGCATGCCGCACGGCCGCGTCGTATCTCGAACAGATTGACGGGGCACCGGTGCGGCGCGAGGTGCGGGTATGAGCCCGGCGACGAGGAAGTGGCAGCGAACAGCAGATCCGGTTCAGGCGCAACCGGAGAAGGGATTGGAACTACTCTTCGAGGTTGGGTGCGAAGAGATCCCCGCGGGGATGGTTGCGAAAGCCGCCGACGATCTCAAAGCTTATATCGAGAAGCTGTTGACCGCGGAGAGCATCGGAACCGGCGTAACGGTGGAAACTTTTGGAGGCCCGCGACGACTGACGCTGTGGGTACAAAATTTGCCGCGCAAACAGGCGGACGTGACGACGGAAGTGACCGGGCCGCCGAAGACGGTGGCCTACGACTCTGTCGGCGAGCCGACACGCGCGGCGGTGAGCTTCGCCGAAAAGCAGGGCGTCGCACTCCACGAAGTCTTTCTGGTCACCACGCCGAAGGGCGAGTACCTCGCCGCGAAGCAGGTCAAGCGCGGACGCACCGCCGAGCAAATCCTCGCCGATATCTTGCCGCGAGCCGTTCATGATTTGGCGTGGCCGCGCTCGATGATCTGGACGGGCCTCGACGGCCCACGCTTCATTCGGCCCATTCGCTGGATCGTTGCTGTCCTCGACGGCAAACCGCTGAAGCTTACCTGCGCCGGAATCGCCGCGGGAGACGTGACACGAGGACACCGCTTCCTCGGAGCCCAGTCCATTCGCGTGCGTAACTTCGCGGAGTACGAGAAGAAGCTGCGCGCGAACGGAGTCATCGTGCATCCCGCCGAGCGGCGCGAAAAAATTGAAAAGGAACTGGCCGCGCAAACAAAAGTGGCGGGCCTCCGGCTGCACGCAGATCCGAACCTGCTGGACCTGGTCACGTACTTGAACGAATCTCCGACCGTGATCCAGGGGAAGTTCGACCCGGCTTTCCTGGGCTTGCCAGATGAAATCCTGATCACCGTAATGCGCGACCACCAGAAATATTTTGCGCTGGAGAAGCGCGGCGGGGAACTGGCTCCGTCGTTCCTGGCGGTCATCAATCTAACCAAGGATCCCAAAGGCCTGGTGCGTGCCGGGCATGAACGCGTGCTGCGCGCGAGGTTCGCCGACGCGCAGTTCTTCTGGGCCGCCGACCAGAAATGTCGGCTCGCCGACTATCTCCCCAAGCTCGAAAAGATCACTTACGAATCCCGCCTCGGCAGCTATCGCGACAAGGTCGAGCGCATCCGCGCCATCGCGCGCTGGCTGATGGAGCAGTGGTTCAATCTCGGCATGATGCAAGCGCATGTCGCCGATGCCGACCGCGCTGCGGAACTGGCTAAGTGCGACCTTGCCACCGAAATGGTCCGCGAGTTCACCGAGTTGCAAGGAATCGTAGGCGGGCTTTACGCACGCGCACAGGGTGAAGCGGACGATGTCGCCGACGCTATCTACGATCATTACCGTCCGGTGGGACTTGATGACCCCATTCCGCGCAACTTGATCGGCTGTGCGGTGGCCATGGCCGATAAGCTGGACTCCATTGTCGGTTGCTTTGCTGTGGGCCTCGTCCCGACCGGCTCCAGCGATCCGTACGCGCTGCGACGCGCTGCTCTCGGCGTGGTCAAGATCATTCTCGACAAGAAGCTTCCAGTGTCGCTGTCGCTGGCCGTGGGCGCTGCGGCGAAGGTGCTCTTGACCTCTGCTCCAAAAAAGGGCGTCACGCCGAAGCAGGAAGCACAAATACTGGACTTCATTCTGGACCGCGCGCGTTACGTGTTTCGCGAGCGTGCCGGCTACGGCTACGACGAGGTCAGCGCCGTCTTTCGCGCCGGTGCGGACGACTTGCTGGATGCGGGAAAGCGTTTAGCCGCTTTGCGCTCGATTCGCAAATCCAAGAATTTCGAGCCGCTGGCCGTTTCCTTCAAGCGCATTCGCAAGATACTCGAGAAGTCCAATGTGAAGAGCGACGGTCTCTCCGCGCAGCCGGAACTTTTCGAGAGCGAAGCGGAAAGGGAACTGTTTGCCGCAGGGCGCGCCGCCGCCGCCAAAGTGCAAACGGAAAAACGCGCAGGGCAGTACGAGCAGGCGCTGGAGCGCATCGCGGGACTGCGCAAATCGATCGACCGTTTCTTCGATGAGGTGATGGTGATGGCGGAGAACGAAGCGGTGCGCAAGAATCGCCTGGCACTGCTCGCGGAATTGCTACGCGAGTTCACGACGGTGGCCGATTTTTCAGAACTAGGCGCGAGCGAGTAATATCAAGTTTTACTTGAAGTATGCAGTTGTCGGCGAAAACGAGTCGGCATGCCGACATTGCTCGGGAAATCGCAAGCGAATCAGAATAAATCTCAAAGCGAGGATACAGTGACGAAATGGGTCTATTTTTTCGGGGCAGGTAGAGCAGAGGGTGACGGCACGTGGCGCGACTTGCTGGGTGGAAAAGGCGCGGGTCTGGCCGAGATGACCAAGATCGGGTTACCGGTGCCGGCCGGTTTCACCATCTCCACCGAAGCTTGCGATTACTTTTACAAGAACGGCAAGAAGTATCCGGCGGAGTTGAAAAAGCAAGTGGCGGAGCACGTGGCGCGCCTGGAGAAAGTTACGCGCAAGAAACTCGGCGACCCCAAGAATCCGCTGCTCGTCAGCGTGCGTTCCGGCTCGGCGCGCTCCATGCCGGGCATGATGGAAACGATTCTAAACCTCGGCCTCAATGAGCGCTCCGTGCAAGGGCTGGCACAGTCCACCAAGAACGAGCGCTTCGCCTACGACGCGTATCGCCGCTTCGTGCAGATGTATTCGACCGTGGTGATGGAGCTGCCCAAGGAAGATCTCGAGCACCGCTTGCGCGCCATGAAAGAAAGGCTCGGCGTCAAGCAGGATACGGATGTGCCAGCTAGCGGGTGGAAAGAATTGGTCCAGGAATACAAAGCGAACTTCCGCGAGAAGACCGGGAAGGATTTTCCCGAGGATCCCATCGAGCAATTGTGGGGCGCGATCGGCGCCGTGTTCGGTTCGTGGATGGCGGAGAAAGCTGTGACCTATCGCCGCGTGGAGAAAATAACGGGATTGCTCGGCACGGCCGTCAATGTGGTGCAGATGGTCTTCGGCAACACCGGAGACACCTCCGGCACGGGCGTCTGCTTCACTCGCGACCCCAGTTCCGGCGAAAAGATTTTCTACGGCGATTATCTGGTGAACGCGCAAGGCGAAGATGTCGTTGCGGGTATCCGCACGCCCATGCACCTTAGTGAAATGAAAAGGGCCATGCCCAAGGTGTACGCGCAGCTCGAGAAAGTTCGAGTAAAACTTGAGAGGCATTATTGCGACATGCAGGACATGGAATTCACCGTCGAAGACGGCACGCTGTACATGTTGCAGACGCGCACGGGAAAACGCACCCCTGCCGCTGCGTTTCGCATCGCGGTGGACATGGCGAACGAGAAGCTCATCACCAAGGAAGAGGCCATCGAACGCATCAAGCCGGAAGACATCGAGCGCCTGTTCTATCCGATCATCGATAGCAAGGTGGACAAGCGTTCGCTGGAGTCCAGGATTTTGGCGAAGGGCATCAACGCGGTGCCCGGTTCTGCGGTGGGCAAGGTCGTTTTCTCCGCGCACAAGGCGGAGGATTGGGCCGCGAAAGGCGACAAAGTGATTCTCGTGCGCCGCGAAACGAGCCCCGAAGACGTGGGCGGAATGGCGGTCGCGCAGGGCATCCTCACCGCAACGGGCGGCAAGACCAGCCACGCTGCGGTGGTGGCGCGCGGCTGGGGCAAGTGCTGCATCGTGGGCGCCGAGTCGCTGAACATCGACTACAAGACCAGTGTAATGAGTACCAACGGCAAGGTGGTGAAGGAAGGCGACTGGCTCACGCTGGACGGCAGCGAAGGCTTGGTGTATTCGGGCGAGATGCCGCTGGTGACGCCGCAACTTCCGAAATCCTACGACACGCTAATGAAGTGGGTCGATGAGACGCGCCATCTCGGCGTGCGCACCAACGCCGACACGCCGCAGGACGCTCGCAAGGCGCGCGAGTTCGGCGCGGAGGGGATCGGCCTGTGCCGCACGGAGCACATGTTCTTCACGGACTTCGAGCAGCCGGAACGCAGCCACGAACGCCAGCGCGCTATCCAGGAGATGATCCTGGCGGACACGAAAGAAGCGCGGGTGGCCGCGCTCGACAAGCTGCTGCCGTTTCAGCGTCGCGATTTCGTCGGCATCTTCAAGGCCATGGACGGCTTTCCAGTCACGATCCGGCTGATCGATCCTCCTTTGCACGAGTTTGTTCCCCACGAGCGCGCCAAACAGCAGGAGTTGGCGAAAGAGTTGAACCTCGATGTCGAGAAGGTCGCTCGCCGTGTTGAACAATTACATGAAGCCAATCCGATGCTGGGCCATCGTGGCTGCCGCTTGTGCATCACCTATCCGGAAATTCTCGATATGCAGGTGCGCGCCATCATCGAAGCGGCCGTCGAGTGCCAGAAGGGCGGAGTTAAAGTATTACCTGAGATTATGATTCCGCTCACTCTGGATCGAAAGGAACTATGGATTCTCGAGCAGGCTACACGGCGTGTGGCGGATGATCTGATCAAGAAGTCCGGCATCAAGCTGCCATATCTTGTCGGCACGATGATTGAGTTGCCTCGCGCGGCCCTGCTTGCCGATGAAATCGCGGAAGTGGCGGACTTTTTCTCCTTCGGCACCAACGACCTGACGCAGACCACGATGGGGCTCTCTCGCGACGACGCAGGCAGGTTCCTGCCGGATTACGTCGACGAAAAGAAGGCCGGCGTGTTTGCCGCGGACCCGTTTCAATCGCTCGACACGAAAGGCGTCGGCATGCTCATGCGCTGGGGCATCGAAAAGGGCAGAAAGACGCGCGCGAAGCTCAAAGTGGGCATCTGCGGAGAGCACGGTGGCGACGCGGACAGCGTGAAGTTCTGCCACGCGATCGGAATGAATTACGTCAGTGCATCACCGTTCCGAGTCCCAATCTCGCGTCTCGCCGCAGCACAGGCCGTGATCGAGGATAAGAGAACGTCCAAGACGAAGCGAAAGTAATACTTGAGATTGCGATCTTTTGGAGGATGTAGTTTCTATTCGGCCCAATTTTGAATTTTTAGATTCTTAACCCGAGCGAACTCCCTTTCATTGTTCGTGACCAAGGTTAGGTTGGCCGCGAGGGCATGCGCCGCAATCCATAGATCATTATTCCCGATTTGCTGGCCTCGGCTCTCTAAGTCAGCACGAATAGCACCGTATATTTCGGCGGCAGTTTCGGGCAGCGTTGCTATAGGAAGAGCGCGCCTTAGGTTCTCCAATTGCACAATGGCTTCGTTCCGTCTCACACTTTTCGCAGCACCGTAAGCCAATTCGCCGAATGTAATCACGGAGAGCACAGCCTCGCCATACGGGAGCTTCTGAAATCGCGCGAACACTCTGGCCGGTCGATTGCGTCGTATATAGATGAGGATGTTTGTGTCCAATAGGAAACGCGCTTCCATCTACAAGCCCTTCCGCTTTTGCGGCACATCCTTTTTCTTGGGTCGGACTAGTACGTCTTCCGGCAGGTTCGCAATGATTTCGAAAGCGCGGGCCATGGTGTCCGGCGTCTCTCTGAGCACGATTTCGTCACCGCGACGATAGATCTCCACTTCTTTGCTCTTCAGGCGATATTGTTTCGGCAATCGGACCGCCTGGCTGTTTCCTGATCGAAATACCTTGGCTGTCGTCATTGATCGAGCTCCAATTGTATATACGTTGAGTATACACAAACTTTGCCTGTGGCGGAAGGCCGCTTCACGTTGGCATTTTAAAGAAGAAATATAAGCCGAGGAAAAAGAAGATGATGTCGGGCGACCAGCCGGCCAGCAGCGGCGGGAGTTGCCCGATGCCACCCATGGCGGCGAGGAGTTCCGCGCCAAGCCAGTAGACAATTCCGATGGCGATGCCGAGCGCGACTCCTCCGACGGCGCCGCGCGTGCCCACCAAAAACGCGAACGGAAACGCCAGCAGCATGCTGACCGGAGCAATGAGCGGGAAGGCCAGCTTGCGGTGCCACTGCACGGTCAGCGCGGAAACGTCAAAGCCCGCGCGGTGCAGGTCGTCGATGTAGCGGCGCAATTGCGGCCAGCTCATTTGGATGGCGGGAAGCACCTCGCGATTGAAATAACTGGGCGGCTCGGTAAGCTCCGGCAAATCTCTTACGTTGAAGCGCTCGTAGCGGACGATCGTGCCGCCCGAAAATTCGCGCAGCCAGCCGGATTCCAGCAGCCAAAGCCTTTGCGACTCGGACCACTGCGCGCGCGCGGCAAAGACGCGTCGACGAACCTCGAACGTCAACGGGTCAATCTCCAGCACCGTCAAGCCGCCAAAAAGGTTTTGTGTCGGGTCGAACAGATCGTAATTGTAGATTTTAGAATTTTCGCCGAAGATCCAGCGCTCCGGTTGGCGATAGGTTTGCGGCGGTTTGCCTTTGATTTGGTTGCGCAGCGCGTCCTGGCGCTGGTTGGCGTAGGGCAGAAAAGTATCGTCGAGCACGATCATGCTGGCCGCAAGGGCCGATCCCGCCAGCAACAGAGGCACTGCCAGACGGTAAAGGCTGATTCCGCTGGCCTTGCAGGCCACAATTTCATTGCCCTTGCTCATGATCCCCAGCGTCACCAGAATCGCGACTAACGCCGCAAGCGGAGCAAGCTGATAGGTCAGATAGGGAGTGAGGAACCAGAAGTAATCCGCCACCACCATGAAGGCTATGCGGTGGCGCGCGATGTCGTCGAGCAGTTCGAAAAATGTGAAAGCCTCGAACAGGAAAACGAACACCAGCATAAGCATCGCGAAATAAGAAAAAAATCTCCGCAGCAAGTACAAATCCATAAGCAACGGCAAGCTCCCGCCTGACGGAGCCGCCGTCCCTCTATGCGTCTTGGTTCCATTGGCGATGCGCGCTGCTGCCGCCCTGGTGCGCGCGGTGCGCGCACGAACCAGCCGCAGCCAGATCTTTACGCGCCCAAGCGACTTGAGCCACCTGTCTTCGCCACGGAATTGCTCCATTCGCGGGAGCAGTGCCAGGCCCGCGAGCACAAGCACGGCGTCCGCGATCCACATGCCGATGGCGGGCGGAACTGTGCCTTCGCGCGCCAGTCCTGCGCCCATGATTAACAGCAAGTAGTACGAGGCGATTAGCACCACGGCGATGAGCGAGCCTGCGGCGCGCCCTCCGCGCCGCGGCTGCGCGCCCAGCGGCACGGCGATCAACGCAAACGCAAGGCATGCAACCGGAAATGCGAAGCGCCGATACATCTCGACGCGTGCTTCGCGCCATCCGGGAGTTTTGTCCTCCGCCAGTTCTCGCAGGGGCCGCTCGGGATTGCTGAGCTGCCGCGGCCGCGCCGGCACCACCCCGGTGACCTCGACGGGGATATCGCTTTGCCCGAAGGCCGTGACCGAGTAATGTTCGGGGTCGGTACGGTCGAATTCGTGGGTGCTGCCGCCTTGCAGGTGCAGCTCCAGCTTGCCCTGTTTCGGTTCGGCAATTACAATCGCATTCTCCGCCAGGGTCACACGCGAGCCGTTTTCTCTACCGGCTTCCGCGAGAAACACGCCGTGCCATTGCGTGCCGCTGGCCGAAACGTCATTGACGTAGAGCACGAGTCGTGGGAAACGTTCGTCGAACACCCGTGGTTGCACCTGGAAGCTCACTTGCGAAGCGATGAGGTCGGCCTCCAGGGTGCGAAAGGTGTGCAGCGCGACGGGGCCGAGCCAAAGCGTCATCACCCCTGTCGCAATCGCGCCGGCGAGCGCCAATACGCCGACCGGCACCAAAATCCGCTGGCGCCCGATGCCCAGCGCGGTCAGCGCGATGATTTCGCTGTCCGCGGACATGCGGCCCAGGCCCAGCAGCACGCCGATGAGCACCGCCATCGGGATGGTAAACGTAAATACGCTGGGGAAAATGCAGAGAAACAGTTCCAGAATTTGGATTCCGGAGCCGCTGTGCCGGACAAACAACGCCATCAGGCGAACAAGCTGCGGCACGAAGAAAACAAACGTGAAAACCACGAGCCCAAGGAACGCATGACGGAAAACTTCTCGGACGATGTAGCGGTCCAGGATGCGCATGTCAAGAACGCTGAGTGTAACACGAGCGGCGAATCGCCAAGGAAAGGGCGCCCCCGATGAATCGTGTGAACTTGGTGGTTTTATGGCACATGCACCAGCCGCAGTATCGCGACCCGGAAACCGGGCAGTACGTCTTGCCGTGGACGCGGCTGCATGCGCTGAAGGATTACTGGGGCATGGTGCAGGTGCTTGGTGAAGCGCCTGGATTTCACGCCACGTTCAACATCGTGCCTGGGCTGGGCATACAGCTCGAGGAATACGCCAGCGGCAAATTCAATGAGCCGTGGTTTACGCTGGCGTTCAAGCCCAGCGAAGAGCTGAACCGCGAAGATAAAGCCGAAATTCTCGCGCGCGCCTTTCAAGTCAATCATGATCGACTGATGTCGCGCTGGCCGCGCTTTGTCGAGTTGTTCGAGTGGTCGCGGCCGGCTGGCGGCGCGCGAGCGCAGGTGACATTTACCACTCGTGATTGGCGCGATCTGCAGGTGCTTTCCCAGCTTGCCTGGATGGATGAAATTTGGCTCGCGAAAGACGAAGTGGTCAGCAGGCTGGCGAGCAAAGGCAAAGATTTCAGCGAGCGGGATAAATCCGCGCTGAAAGCAAAGCAGCTCGAATTCCTCGGTTTGGTGCTTCCGGCGTATCGCGAAGCGGCCCAACGCGGGCAGATCGAAATCAGCACCACGCCCTTCTATCATCCCATTTTGCCGCTGCTGTGCGATTCGGACATTGCACGCGTGGCGAATCCCGGAACGCCGCTGCCTCGCCGAGCGTTTCGCCAGCCCCAGGACGCGCGAGAGCAATTGCGTCGCGCGCGCGAGTATCACCAGCGCGTCTTTGGCGCGAAGCCGGCAGGGTTGTGGCCCTCCGAAGGCTCCGTTTCCGATCAAGCGCTCACCATCGCCATGGAGGAGGGCTTCGAGTGGTTTGGCACCGATGAAGGTGTGCTGGGCCGCACGCTCAATGTCGGATTTTTTCGCGACACCACCGGTCTGCCTGCCAACTCCGATCGTTTGTACAAACCCTATCGTGTGCAGTTGGCGGGAAGTTCCATCACCGGGTTGTTCCGCGATCACCATCTCTCGGACCTCATCGGCTTCGTCTACAGCCGCATGGATGGCAAAGCCGCCGCCGCGGACCTGCACGGCCGCCTGCGTCTTCTCGGCGAACGCGTGCCTAGCCAGCAGCCGCTGACCGTCTGTCTGTTTCTCGACGGCGAAAATGCTTGGGAGTATTACCCCGGCAATGGGCGCGAATTCCTGCGCGATTTTTACGCACGCATTCAGAACGATCAGGATTTCCGCGCGCTAACCGCCAGCGAAGCTATCGCCGCCGCCAAAGAACTCCCCGCCATCAGCGGCATATTTCCGGCTTCGTGGATCAACGCAAACTTCGACGTGTGGATTGGCCACGCCGAGGACGTTGCTGCTTGGGAGTTGTTGTGGGATGCGCGCCAGGCCTACGCGCGAGCCGCCGAAGCTCGCAAGCAAGACCGCCACGGCGCGCCAACCGAAACAGCCTTGAAAGAGGCTTACGAATCGCTGCTGGCCGCGGAAGGCAGCGACTGGTGCTGGTGGTTCGGCCCCGAGCACAGCACCGCGAACGATGCCGAATTCGACGCGCTGTACCGCAAGCACCTCACCGGCGTGTACCTTGCGCTCGGCCAAGTCGCCCCCGAGGAATTAGCCAAGCCCATCAAGCGCAAGCCCGAGCACGCCTTGCAAGTCCCGCCTACCGGCTTCCTGACCATCAAGGTCGACGGTCGCGACACTTCCTATTTCGAATGGCTCGGCTCAGGCCTCTACTCTCCGGAGCGCCGCGGCGGCTCGATGCACGGCCGCGTATTTCATTTGCGCGAACTGCGCTACGGATTTGAAGAGGATCGCTTCAGCGTGCGCGTCGATCTTTTTCCGGAAGCCCTCGCCGAACTGGAAGATCCGGAATTTCGCGTCACGATTGGCGCCGCCGAGGAACTCACCGTGATGGTCAAGCTCGCGCGCGGCCGCATGCAAGCATTTGCCGTCGAAAAAGGGCTAGTCTGTTTGCTGAATCCCAACGACCTCGGCCAGGCCGCCTTTGATCGCACCCTCGAAGTTTCCGTCAATCGCAGCGAGCTCAATTTGAAAGGGCAGAGGAGTTTGCGCCTTGGCGTTGCGCTATGGCATGGTGGCTTACCTGTCGACGTGCTTCCCGCGGAAGGTTTCCTCGAAATCCCGCTCGGCGATGAACAATACTCCTGGCCCATCGAAAATTAGAGTCGCGTCCCGTTGCGTCTCGCGACAGCCGAAACTAGAAAAGTTTGACGGCCAAGTCTTGCGGCCGCGGCCCCACCGGAATCATGGTCAGCAAACTCTCGCTTCCCGCGCGCAACCCAATCACCGCAAGATCACCCGATCCCTGGTTCACCACCAGCAGCAAGCTCGGCTTGACACCCGGATCGTTCGAATCGAAGCGCAAAGCTTCCGGCTCCTGCCCTGCGGAAATAGGCCTTCCTACGCGGCGATTATTGATGTCCACCGGCGCGACGCGCCCCGCCGCCGCATCCGTAACAAACATCTCGCTGGCATCGGGAAGCAGCAAGCCATGCGTCGGCGCCGACCCCAGCAACACGTAGTCGCCAACCTCGTGCGTCCAAGTATTGATCGCCTGCAGCCCATGTGACTCTGGCGAAATCACGTAGAGCTCGCCGCCATCCGGCTTCAGCAACATTTCCGACGGCTTCCCGGCAAGCTGTAGGTTCGTCAGCAGCACGGCGCGCCGCAAATCCACCACCGACAATCGCGGCTCCGTCCGGCTCAGGACAAACGCCACCGAGCTGTCGGCCATCACCGCGACATCTTCCGGCTGCGCCACCACCGGCACGCTGCCACGCAGCGACAATGTAGCCGCGTCATGAATCCCCAGCGTCGCATCGCGCCGGTTCACTACCAGCACGCTCTTCCCGTCCGGAGTCGCGTGCGCCAGCACCGGCTCGCGCCCCGTGCGCCCGTGCGCCACAATGACATGCGTCTGGCAATCGATCGCCACCACCGCATCGCTTCCTGAAGCCGCCGCGTACACGCGATCGCCGTCCACAGAAAAATCCAGCGCATACGGCATCGCCCCCACAGGAACTCGCGCCGTCACTTGATTCACCCGCGTGTTCAGCACCCAAACGTATCCGCCCTGCGAGCTGACGCCCCACACTTCCGCACGCGTCGGATGCTCGCGCATTCCGGATAGTCCCGGCCCCACGCTCACCCGCGCGACAGCGCGCAGACGCACCAAATCCACGACTGCCACGCTGCCATCCGCCGTGCTGACATACGCGTTCAACCGCAGTCCCGGCCGCAGGAACGATGCCCGCTGTTCGCGCAGCAGCAAAATCGCCGCGCCCACCAGGAGCACCGCCGTCAGCGCAACCACCCGCACATTTCGAAAAGGATTTTTCACAAGGATGTTTCGTCAGGGCACGGCTTCAGCCGTGCCGCAAATCACGCAAGATTAAACCGGCTTTAGCCTCTGAGGGCGTGGCGTTGACCGTTGCGCGCATTCCGTCGACGTCTATCAATTCACTTGCCGGTGCAGCACCGCCGCGATCTGCCGCACCTCTTCCGTAAGCTCCGCAAATTCCTCCGGCAAAATCGACTGCATCCCATCCGACAGCGCCTTGTCTGGCTCGTGATGCACTTCCACCAGCAACCCGTCCGCGCCCACGGCAATCGCCGCCCTCGAAAGCGGCAGCACTTTATGCCGCTTTCCGGTCCCGTGTGAAGGATCCACCAGAATCGGAAGATGGCTGCGCTTCTTCACCGCCGGCACAATCGTCAAGTCCAGCGTGTTCCGCGAATGATCCGCAAACGTGCGCACTCCCCGCTCGCACAGCATCACGTTGTAATTTCCCTCGGACAGCACATACTCCGCAGCCATCAAAAATTCATCGAGCGTCGCGGACATCCCGCGCTTGAGCAGCACCGGCTTCTTCGCCCGTCCCGCGCGCTTCAGCAGCGAAAAATTCTGCATATTCCTCGCGCCAATCTGGATCACGTCGGCGTATTCCTCGACCAAATCCAGACTTTCGTTGTCGATGGCCTCGGTAATAATCCCAAATCCGAATTTCTCGCGCACCTTCGCCAAAATCTTTAGCCCCGGCTCGCCCAATCCCTGAAAGCTGTACGGGGAAGTCCGCGGCTTATACGCCCCGCCACGAAACAGCCGTACCCCGCTCTTCGCCACGCGCTCCGCAATCGCAAATGCCTGCTCTTCGCTTTCTACCGCGCAGGGCCCCGCGACCAGCGCCACTTTGTCTCCGCCGACAATCACGTCTCCCAACGGAGTGGGGATCCGCAGAATGCTGTCTTCCTCCTTCGCGTCGCGGCTCACTAATTTGTAAGGCTTGCTGACCGGAATGCACTCGATCACGCCCGGCAGCGATTCCAGTACGCCCAGGTCGACCGCACCTTTATTGCCCGTGATGCCAATCGCTGTGCGAATCGTTCCCGGAATCGGGTGCGCCTTCAGCCCCAGGCTCTCGATGCGCCGGCACACCTCGCGCACCTGCTCCTCCGAAGCATGCGACTGCATCACGACGAGCATCTGTCGCTCCTAGGCTGATTCAGTAAACCTCTACTCTAAGCGAAGCGAACCAGCGCAGCAAATTTTGGAGTGCGGGAGTCTTGCTCCGGCTTTTAAAGTGTCAGCCATGCCGTGCGAGTCAGCCACGGGACCTGTAGCTCAGGTCCGCTTTTTGGACCTGAGGCTTTTTCCGTCCAGACGAGCAAAAACACGCGCATTTCTCACGTGTGTTAGAATAGTGCATTCAATACGGAGCAGAATTTCTCATTGGGAATGCCTGAACAGCCCCTCACAAACGTCATCGAATTCGATCCGGAAGACGAATACCGCCCCGAACCTGAGCCCGAACCCGCGCCGCCGACCTGGATAGACGGCACCCTGCGCATCGGCATCCACACCTCCATCGCCGGCGGATATAACAACGCGCTAGAATCCGCGCACAAGCTCGGCTGCAACGCTCTGCAGATTTTCTCGGCCAGTCCGCGCATGTGGGCGGGCGGTCCATCCCGCATCGCGGAGGTGGACGCCGCTGCTTTTCGCGCGCGCCGCCAGGAGCTGGGCCTCGGCCCGCTGGTCATTCACGCAAATTATTTGATCAATCTCGCGGCCCAGCAGCCCATGCTGCGTACCCGCTCGATCCAAGCGTTCCATGACGAGCTTGTCCGCGGCGTCGCACTCGGCGCTGATTTCGTGGTCGTCCATCCGGGTGCTTGCGGCGATTGCAAACCCAACCAAGCCGTGCGGCTCGCTGTCGAGTCGGTCAAGCAAGCCGCAAAGAATCTGCCGCCAACGTCGCTCCGCATTTTGCTCGAAAACGCCGCTGGCATGGGCACCGCCCTCGGCGCGCGCCTGGAAGAAATCGGCGAAATGTTGAACGCGCTGCAAAGCCTGCAAGTGGGCGCGTGCCTCGACACCGCGCATCTCTTCGCCGCAGGTTATGACATTAAGAGCGAAGCCGGTCTCGCCTCCACGCTCGAACTCGTCGAGCGCGTTATTGGCCTGGAGCGCGTCCCGGTCTTCCACGTCAACGACTCCAAAATTCCGCTCGGCGGTCGCGTCGATCGTCACGAGCACATTGGCAAAGGCAAAATCGGCGCAGAAGCGTTTCGGCGATTCCTGACGTATCGACGTCTTAGCGCAGCGCCGCCCGAGGGCTTGCCCGGCCGCGCGTTTCTCGCCGAAACGCCCATCGACGATCCTGGGGACGACCGCCGCAACGTGGCCGCTCTCTGGGAATTCGCCGGCCTAAAAGACCAAGCCCCCGAAGCCACAAAAGGTTTCTCCATGCTGACCGCCGCAGCAAAAAAGAAAGTCGCGCAACAGGTAAAATCGCAGAGAAGCGCGACCCAAGCGGCAACTCGTAAGGTGCGCGCAAGTGTAGCGGCCGCGGACCGTCGCAGGCGCCTTTCGAAGCCCGCAAAGAAATCGTCCGCAAAGAAAATCAAACGGCGCAAAAGGGATTAGCTCGCCGTGGCCGAATATAATCCACAGCAAATCGAAGCCAAGTGGCAACAGCGCTGGGCCGAAGCGCGCGTCTTCGACACGGAAGTGGATCCCGCCAAGCCTAAATATTACACGTTGGAAATGTTGCCCTATCCCTCCGGCACGCTGCACATGGGGCACATGCGCAATTATACGATTGGCGACGTGGTCGCCCGTGTCAAGCGCATGCGCGGCTTTAACGTGCTGCATCCCATGGGCTGGGATGCGTTCGGCCTCCCCGCCGAAAACGCCGCCATCGCGAACAAAACGCATCCGCGCACATGGACCAACAACAACATCGCCGAATTCCAGCGCGTCCTGCGCCGTTTCGGCTTCAGCTACGACTGGCGGCGCGAAATTTCCACCTGCGAGCCGGAATACTATCGCTGGAATCAGTGGTTTTTCCTGCGCATGCTCGAGCGCGGCCTCGCCTACCGCAAAAAAAGCCGCGTCAACTGGTGCCCGAAGTGCTGCACCGTGCTGGCCAACGAGCAAGTCGTCAACGGCGGCTATTGCTGGCGCCATGAAGACACCCTCGTCGAGTCCCGCGAAATCGAGCAGTGGTTCCTCAAGACCACTCACTACGCTGAGCAACTCCTCGATGACCTGAAACAGCTCGAAGGCGGCTGGCCTGAGCGCGTCATCACCATGCAGCGCAACTGGATCGGCAAATCCATCGGCGCGCGCGTGAAATTTCCGGTTGCTGATGTTGCCGGTGTCGAACCCATAGAAGTCTTCACCACGCGCATCGACACCATCTACGGCGCCAGCGCCATCATCCTCGCCCCGACGCATCCCCTGGTGCAGAGGCTCATTACAGGCTCTCCGCAGCAAAAGGACGCCGAAGTAAAGCTCGCTCAGATGCGCCAGGCTTCGGTGAAGGCGGAAGATATCGCTACCGCCGAGAAGATCGGCTTTTTCACCGGCCGCTACGCCGTCAATCCCTTTAATCAAGAGAAGCTTCCCATCTGGGTAGGGAACTTCGTCCTGATGGAATACGGCACCGGCGCCATCATGGCCGTTCCCGCGCACGATCAGCGTGACTTCGAGTTCTGCCGCAAGTACGGCCTGCCCATTCGCGTTGTAGTGCAACCCGTCGACGGCGAGCCGCTCGATCCCGAAAAAATGACTGCGGCATTCGACGAACATGAGCGCGGCAAGCTCGTCAACTCCGGCCCTTACGCCGGCCTGTCTGTCGACGATGCCATCCTTGCGATGTCAGCGCACGCACAGGCCAAAGACTTTGGCCAGCGCGAGACGATCTTTCGCCTCAAAGACTGGGGCATCTCCCGCCAGCGTTACTGGGGCACGCCCATCCCGGTGGTCTACTGCGCCAAAGACGGAATCGTGCCCGTACCGGACAAAGATCTTCCCGTCGTGCTCCCCGAAAATGCCAAGCTGACTGGCGAAGGTGGCTCGCCCCTCGCCGCCACTCCGGAATTTGTGAACACCACGTGCCCAAAGTGCGGCGGCCCCGCGCGCCGCGAAACCGACACGATGGACACCTTCGTCGACTCCTCGTGGTATTTCTACCGCTACTGCGATCCGCACAACGACAAAGCTCCCTTCGATCCCGCAAAAATTGCCTACTGGTTTCCGATCGACCAATACATCGGCGGCATCACCCACGCCATCCTGCATCTGCTCTATTCGCGCTTCTGGTGCAAGGTCATGCGCGACCTTGGCCTTGTAAAGCACGACGAACCGATCGCTCGGCTTTTCACGCAAGGCATGGTGCAAAAGGGCGGCGTCGCCATGTCCAAATCCAAGGGCAACGTAGTCGGTGCCATGGAAATGGCCGAAAAGTACGGCGCCGACACCGGACGTCTCTACACGCTATTCGCGGCTCCGCCAGAAAAAGATTTGGAGTGGAGCGAAGAAAGCATCGAAGGCGCCTGGCGCTTCATAAACCGCGTTTTCCGCCTGGTCGACCGCCTGGCCGAGTCACTCCGCAATGTCAAAAGCGGCATCCCGGCGTCAACCTCAGATTCGGAAAAAGCAGTGCTCCGCAAAACCCATCAGACGCTCCGCCGCGTCACGCTGGACATCGAAACGCGCTGGCATTTCAACTCCGCCATCGCCCTGGTCATGGATTTCTACAATGAAATTCACGCGCCCCTAGAAAAAGGTGTGCGCCCTGAAATTGCCAAACACATTCTTGAAACGCTTACCCTTATGCTGGCGCCCATGACTCCGCATCTCGCCGAAGAACTCTGGGAAATGCTCGGCCATAAAGAAGGCCTTTGGACGGTTGCGTGGCCCGCTTTCGATCCCGAACTAGCGCGCGATGAAGAAGTCGAAGTCGTCGTGCAGGTGAATGGTCGCGTCCGCGCGAAAATGACCGTTCCCGCTGGTCTAGGCGAGGCCGATTTAGTGCCGAAGGCACTGGCCATACCAGCCGTAGCCCAGCACATAAACGGCAAGCGCGTAGTAAAACAAATTGTAGTGCCAGACAAACTAGTGAATCTGGTGGTAGCGTGAACGCTTTCATCGTAGGGGCGCAGCATTGCTGCGCCCCAGCTAGGCGGGGTCGCCAATTTTGCTACCTGTAGCTCAGGTTTACCCTGAGCCTCGAAGGGCCCGCTGTTTGTGGACCTAAAGGTTTAGATTAAAACAAGCCGAGCCGCACCCGGGTGGCGCCGAGGTTCTTCGATTTCGAATGTTGCTTTTGCGATCCTAAAAACGGGGGGACAATGTCCAGCGGAGCCCAATTGCAACAACAACACCAAGAACGCCCCAACTCCGAACGTGGCGGCGTAGTAGTTCTCGATTTCGGTGGCCAATACACGCAGCTCATTGCCCGCCGCATTCGCGAACAGCAGGTCTTCTCCTCCGTTCTCCCGTGCACCACCACCCTCGATGAAATCCGCAGGCTCGAACCTTCCGGCATCGTGCTGTCCGGTGGTCCCAGTTCCGTCTACGATCCCCAAGCACCCAAGTGTGACGTAAATGTCCTCGCGCTCGGCATCCCGGTGCTAGGAATCTGCTATGGCATGCAGTGGCTCACGCATCACCTGGGCGGAAAGGTTGAACCTGCCGAACGTCGCGAATACGGCAGCGCCGTGCTGAACATCGAAAACACCGCCCACAAATCCGAGTTATTCGCCGAGTTCCCCAACTCGCTGCGCATCTGGAACAGCCACGGCGATCACGTCGTCGGGCTGCCTCCCGGTTTTCGTACCGTGGGACGCACGCAAAACGCCGTAGCCGCCGTCGAAGATCCCCAGCGCAAAATTTACGCCGTCGAATTTCATCCTGAGGTGCGCCACACCGACCGCGGCACGGAAATTCTCCGCAATTTTCTGTTCCGGGTCTGCAAAGCGGAGAAAAAGTGGAGCGGCGCGGCCTTCATCGAAGAAACCACTGAAGCGATTCGAACCAAAGCAGGGAACAGCCGCGTCATTTGCGCCCTCAGCGGCGGCGTCGATTCCACGGTAGCCGCCGTGCTCGTGCATCGCGCTATCGGCGACCGCCTGACCAACATTTTCGTCAACACCGGTCTGTTGCGCAAAAACGAATTCGAACACACGCTCGAAATGCTGCGCGACCGCCTCGGCCTCCGCGTCATCGGCGTTGACGCTTCCGAGCGTTTCCTCGCGCAACTCAAGGGCGTCGCTGATCCCGAGCGCAAGCGCAAGCTCATCGGCGCCGAATTTATCGCTGTCTTTGCAGATAAAGCGATGGAACTGCAAAAGAACGAAGCCCACGGCGAAATAGCGTACCTGGTGCAGGGAACCCTCTACCCGGACGTGATCGAATCAGTCTCCGTGAAAGGCCCCTCCGCGACCATTAAGACCCATCACAATGTGGGTGGGCTGCCGGAGAAAATGCCCTTCGCCCTCATTGAACCCTTGCGCGATCTCTTCAAGGACGAAGTTCGCAGAATCGGCAAGGATCTCGGCTTGCCAAACGAGCTTTTAGTGAAACACCCGTTTCCCGGCCCAGGTTTAGCCGTACGGGTACTTGGCGAGGTGACGGCTGAAAGTCTGGTAACACTCCGGGAAGCGGACTATATCGTTGTCGATGAAATCCGCCGCGCCGGCCTCTACGAGAAGGTTTGGCAAGCCTTTGCCGTGCTCCTCCCGGTGCGCAGCGTGGGGGTGATGGGCGATTATCGCACCTACGGCCTCACCATTGCCGTGCGCGTAGTCGAGTCCGAAGACGCCATGACCGCGGACTGGGTGCGCTTGCCCGGTGATGTTCTCGAGCGCATCTCCACCCGCATCGTCAACGAAGTCCCCGGCGTCACGCGCGTCGTCTACGACATCAGTTCGAAACCGCCGGGCACAATCGAATGGGAATGAGGAACGGAAAGGCGGTTTGCCGGGAAATAAGCCTGGGAGTGCTATGCGACGCGGGGCGCTGTCTGGAGATACCTATGCGTGGTCCCAGAAGCAGGCCGCGCTTCGCGGGGTTCGCGCGGCCCTTTGCTTGAGATTGGTCATTCTAACCGTCAACTCCAGGAAGTGAAGGTTTCCCGGAACTAGCGGTTGGCCATTTTCTGGGCCATGTATAGAATGAGTTTGCGATCTTCTTCGTCGGCTTTGCCCAACAACCTGCGAAGCTTGTTGAGGAAACGCGCCTCTTTGCCGCTCGTGCCCCAGGCGATATCGTCCGAAGACTTCCGCTTGGGCAAGTTTGGCAGTACGGGCGGCTCTTCGCCGTCGTAGAAGAGTTGATAGAGTGGGCATTCGAGAGCGCGGGCCATCTTTTCCAGTGTTTCGATGGCCGGTACTGTATGGCCATTTTCGACTCTGGAAATGTAACAACGAAGCAGACCCGTACGCTTTTCGATATCGCCCTGGGAGAGTTTCTTTTCCTCACGCAGTGCGCGGAGGCGATCACCAATAATCATGTCGGTATTATTGCATGTAGTTAAGGGGCCTGCAAGTACAAAGTTACGGTCCCTGAAAATGAAACAGATGGTGCGGTCCAGAAACGCCGGGAGAAAAATAGCGTAACCTAGAACCTATGGCACACGTCCCAAAAGCAGAGCCCATGGCCACTGCCACCGCGGCGGTGATGAAAACCGCAGCCGCGAAGGCGCCGGGCGTACCGGATGATCGCGAACTGGTACGGAGCGCCCAGGCCGGGGACAAGGAGGCGTTCGAGGAATTGGTGCGCCGCCATCAGCATCGCGTTTTTGCCGTGGCCGGCGGGATCCTCCGCCGCCGCGAAGATGTAGAGGATATCGCGCAGCAAGTCTTCGTCAAGGCTTATTTCTCGCTAAAGCGCTTCGATCAACGCGCTGCCTTCAGCACCTGGTTGTATAAGATCACCGTCAACGAGTGCTGGGATCTCCTAAGAAAGAAAAAGGTTAGGCCCCTGCTCTATGAATCGGACCTCAGCGAAGAGCAGGCCCAGCAGTTCAGCGCCAGCGAAAGGCTCGAGAGAGGTGCTCAAGACGTTTCGGACAAGCTTGAAGCCCAGCAACAGGTGGAACGCCTCTTGCAGGGGCTGGACGAGCGAGACCGTATGATGCTGATCTTGAAGGAAGTCGAAGGCTTTGCCATCGAGGAAATTGCGGAAATTCTCGACCTCAACGCAAACACCGTGAAGGTCCGTCTGTTTCGCGCACGACGCCGCATCGTAAATCAGGTGCGCAAGCGCAAAGATGGAAACCACGGCGGTTAATGTAGTGTTCCAAACTGAAACATGAATTGGCTGGACTTGGGAGCAGTTTTGGTAAGGCAGTAAGGAGGCGGGTAAATGTGGGACCTGCTAAGAATTAGAAAGAAGCTAGACGAGTGTGGACGCCTTCGCGACGCACTGGAAAGCGCTGCGGACACCCCGGCGCTCTCGCGGGCACAGCAAGAACACTTGGCTGCGTGCCCTCAGTGCCAGGTGGTCGCGGACGATATTGTAATGAGCCGTGCTCTACTTCGGGAGGTGCCTGCGCGTGCGGCACTGCCCGGGCCGTGGTTTGCGCCGCGGGTGATGGCAGCCATCGCCGCCCGGGAATCCGAGCTGCGGCAGTCCCTGGAGGCCTGGGCCGCTGTGCCCCGGCTCGCCGCGCGCCTGACCTGGCTTTCCGCGCTGGCCTTGCTGCTGGCTAGCACCTGGCTGTATCAGCAACCGAAGTTCACTCCGAGATCCGGCAACGAGACTGTTGCTGAGTCACTGTTCGACTCCCCACAGTCTTCCAGCTCCCAGGACGACGCTGTGCTGCCGCAGGAGAGGGCGCAATGAGCAGCGATACGACCGCGACGCGCAAGGCGGCCCTGTGGGTGGGTGTTGTGTTTCTCCTTGGCGCGGCGCTGGGGGGGGTGCTGGGCTATCTGTTCGCGCATCGCCCGGTGAACGCTGCCAATCCTCCGCTCAGCGAACCGGAGCGGCGCGCCCAGAAGGTGCAGGAGCTCACGAAAGAGCTATCGCTGACACCGCAGCAGGCGCAGCAATTCGATGCCATTCTGATGCAGCGTCACGCCGAAACTAAGGCAATTCATGATCAGACCGATGCGCAAATTGATGCGGTCCGCCAGAAGGGGCGGGCACAGGTGCGCGCTATCCTGACTCCGGACCAGTTGCCCAAATTCGAGGAATTCCTGAAGCGCGTGGATGAACAGCGCAAACGCAACGGCCCTCCTCCTCCTCGTTGAGTCTTTGTTGAGCTATCGGAGCATCATACCTTTACGATCAGCTTGCCTATATTCCCGCCGGTGAAGAGCATGTTGATGGCGTCAGGGGCCTTCTCCAGGCCTTCCACTATCGTTTCCCGGTCTTTCAGTTTACCGAACATTTTCCATTTGCCGAGCTGTGTGGCTCCTTCCATGAAGCGATCCGCGTAATCGAGGATGATGAAACCTTGCACGCGCAGGCGTTTCCTCAAAATCGTGGCGAAGCTCTCGAGGGCCGGATCTTCCTTGGTATAACCCGAAATCAGCCCGCACAAAACAACGCGCCCGTGCAGATTCATGCGCTTCAACACTTCGTGCATGATTTCGCCGCCCACATTTTCGTAGTCGATGTCCACGCCTTTAGGCGTAGCCGCGGCCAGCTTCTCTTTCCAGTCCGGCTGCTTGTAGTCGACAGCGGCATCGAAGCCGAGTTCGTCGGTAAGCCATTTGCATTTTTCCGCGCCGCCGGCAATTCCGACCACGCGGCAGCCGTGAATTTTTCCGATTTGTCCCGCAATGCTCCCGGTGGCGCCCGCCGCCGCGGAAACGACCAGCGTTTCTCCCTTTTGTGGCTTGGCAATCTCCATCATCCCGAAGTACGCGGTGATTCCGGTGAAGCCGAGCACGCCGAGGAATGCCGTGTCCGAAAGGAAGGGAACTGGCGGAATTTTCCGGAAGCTGCCGCGTTTATCGACGCCGTCGATGACGCAGTAATCCTGCAGACCAGTGAGCCCGACGACTTTGTCGCCCTTCTTGAAATCTTTGTGGCGCGATTCCACCACTTCCGCTAAACCGGCGGCGCGCATGACCTCGCCGATAGCCACGGCCGGCAGGTAGGTGTCGACAGCCATCCACACGCGCATGGTCGGATCGACAGAGCAATATTTGACGCGAGCAAGCGCCTGTCCATCTTGGATCGCCGGCAGCGACGTTTCCGCGAGCTGCAAGTCCCCGGGAGCCAGCAGTCCTTTCGGACGCGACTGCAATTTTAGTTGTCGATTGACGTCTGCCATTTCGCATAACTCAACGTCTTGCTGATGTGCCCGGCAAAACTAAAAGAGTAATGAATTATTGCTGTAGCTCAGGTCCGCTTTTTGGACCTGAGGCTTTTCCGTTCGTCAGCGACCAACGCTCGGCATAGCCAGAACGTAATACTCAGTTCGGACTCTGTTATTTCGCTCACTGCAACGACGTGCGGGCGATAAGAAATGGCTGTCCCACCTAGAACGGGATGTCTTCGTCGGAGATTTCGGGGCCGGCTCCGGGAGCAGCAGGCTCGTCGTGGTGGCCGCCTCCGGCGTCGAAGTCATCCCCGCCGCGCGGCGCGCCTCCGCCCATGCCTCCTGCGCTGGCGCCGGCTGCGGCGCCGTCGGCGCGACCGCCGAGCATCCGGAAATTGTTGGCGATGATGTCGTAGCTGGTGCGTTTCTGGCCTTCCTTGTCTTGCCACTCGCGAGACTGGATGCGACCCTCGATGAAAACCAGCGCGCCTTTTTTTAAATACTGTTGAGCAATTTCGGCTTGCTTGCCCCACACGGTGATGCGGTGCCACTCGGTGCGCTTCTGGCGCTCGCCATTGCGATCTTTATAGGTTTCGTCGGTGGCGACGGAAAAATTGGCTACGGCCTGGCCGCCGCCGGTGTAGCGGGTCTCGGGATCACGGCCCAAGCGGCCGACGAGAATGACTTTATTCACTGACATTGGAAAATCCCCCCTTGCAGGTGAGGACGATAACAGAAAGAAAGGAGCGAGGCAAAGCAACGTTTTCTACCGTTATCCCACTGAATTAACTAGAGTTATAACTACTTGACAAGAATACTTTCCTATGCTATACTTTTTCTCGTTCAAAGCCACGTCTAAACTGTTTTACCTCTCTGCAGCTCTCGCTTCGCCCGCTCAGTCAGCAACTCTTTTAAAATGAACAGATCCAAAATGTTTTTGGCTCAACCCCTTTGTAATGAACAGATCTGGGAAACCCCGGGGGGAGGGGGGCCAGCGCCAAAAGCAATCATGTTCGGCGTCCGCCCAAGCCGGTGGCCCTAAAAGCCGCCGCTGCTTGTTTCGTCAGGCGACTCGACTTCGGGGAGGTCTTCCGTAGTGGCGCGCTTTAGTTCGCGGCGGATGGTGTCAGAGGAGAAGCCGGCGCGAAGTAGGGTGCGGTAGAGGGAGGCGATTTTCTTGTCGTCGATTTCTCCGCGGAAGAGTCTTAGTTTGCGGTCGATGCGCTGGCGGACCATAGCGGCTTCGTCGGAGTTGGCGGCGGCCTCTTCCACAGCGGTCTCGATGTGTTGGTCGGGAACGCCGCGAGCGCGGAGTTCCCGTGCTACGCGGTACTTGCCTTGGTGGCGAATCTCGGTGCGCTGGCGAGCGAACTGTTTGGCGTACCGAGCATCGTCGATCAAACCGTTTTGTTTCAAGCGCGCGAGGACCTTTTGAATAAGGTCTTCGTCAGCGGTGCGGCGGATAAGCGCTTTTTTCATCTCAGAGACGGAATGCGCGCGGCGCATCAGGATTTTGACGGCGGCATCGTACAGCACCGGCTCGGAATCGATAGTGCGGGGCTTGAACACGCAGGCAAGTCTAAGAGGAGAAGAGTGCAAAGTTCAAGAGTCAGAGAAGAAAAGACGTTCACCATTGAGCGCACAGAGTTCACAGACCAGAAAAGCGAACGCCGGGGCCCGAAGGACGCTAGGCATCGCGGTCGCTCCTAAACGGTGCGATTTCGCCTGCGAGTGACAGACGATACCTTGATACATGCAAAGACGAGCGCGGCGTAGAAGCAAGCGTTTAGAAGCGAACCAGTCCAAATCAATATGATGAAGTTTGTAGCTCCGCTACTGGAGACCGGCATTACTGGTGCCAGCACTGCGGCTGTCACTGCCATACCTGGAAGCAAGAGAATATAGAGGACCTTCGATCCCGCCGGCACAAAGAGCAACCATTCCGCAAAAACAACCGTTAGCAGCACGCCTGCAATAACGGAGTAGGTCAGAGTTCGCACGGTCACATCGACTATTTGCGGGCGAAGCGCTCGAAGTCGGCCATTTGGCGCTCCATCTCTTCGCGTGCGGAGTCGGAGGCGGAGCGGATGCCCTGGATGCGCAGCTTGAATTCGTCGGGGTTGGAGGAGCGCGCGAGAGCTTCGTCGAGGGTGATGAGCTGCTTGGTGTAGAGGTCGAAGAGCGATTGATCGAAGGTTTGCATGCCGTACTGGCTGGTGCCGGCGGCGATGGCGTCGTGAATCAGGCGCGTCTTGTCCGGATTGATGATGCAATCGCGGATGTAGGCGGTGCTGATCATGACCTCGCAGGCGGGCACGCGGCCTTTGTCGTCGGCTCGACGCACGAGGCGCTGGGAGACGACGGCCTTGAGCGTGGCGGAAAGCTGCAAACGAATCTGTTTTTGCTCGGGCGGCGGGAAGACAGCGATGATGCGCTGAATGGTTTCCGTGGCGTCGAGGGTATGCAAGGTGGAGAAAACCAGGTGGCCGGTTTCGGCGGCGAGCAGCGCGGTGGAAATGGTTTCGAGGTCGCGCATTTCGCCGACCAGGATGACGTCGGGATCCTGACGCAGAGCGGCGCGCAACGCGGTGGAAAAGTTCGCGGTGTCAACTTCGACTTCGCGCTGGTTGATGAAGCTGCGCTTGTCACGGTGCAAAAACTCGATGGGGTCCTCGATGGTGATGAGGTGGTCGGAGCGATTGGCGTTGATGCGGTCGACCATGGCGGCGAGCGTGGTGGACTTGCCGGAACCGGTAGTGCCGGTGACGAGCACCAGGCCGCGCTGCTCTTCGCAAATGCGGTTGATGACCGCTGGGAGATTTAGTTCGTCGGTGGTGCGAATTTTTGTGGGAATGACGCGAAGCACCATGCCAACGTTGCCGCGCTGCTGGAAAACGTTGACGCGGAAGCGGCCGAGGCCGGCGACGCCGTAAGCCATGTCCAGCTCGGCGGTTTCCTTGAACTTTTGCTTCTGCCGGTTGGTCATCATGCTGAAGGCCATGGAAAGCATTTCTTCGGGAGTGACGCGGGGGACATCGGTAACGGCGTTCAGGAGGCCGTCTACGCGGAGATACGGGTGATTGCCAACTTTGAGGTGCAAGTCGGAGGCTTTATTTTCGACCGCGCGGCGCAGGAGATCGTCGATGCTCAGTGACATGATTTTTCGACGTTAGCATTGGCGGGAGGGGCGGACAAGGAATGCGAGAATTAGAGTTGCGCGGTAGTTAATGGGCTATTCTTGGTTGTTAGTGCTTGGCCGTTCGTTTCGGAGAAAAACTCGAATTTAACACAGAGGGCACTGAGGTTGGAGCATCGAGGTCATAGAGAAGAGGGAAGATAACGCAGAGGCGCGGAGTGCGCTGAGGTTCGCAGAGAACTGCGCTTGGCACGCCTCACAACTAAGAACACGGTCCATCAAGGTTTTTTCACGTAAAGGGAGTCGTAGAGTAGGCCGGCGATGAAGCCGCCGCCTAGCGGGCCGATCCAGTAAACGCCCCAGTTGGTCCAGTGATTCGAGGCGAGGGCGGGGCCGAAGGCGCGAGCGGGATTCATGGCGGCTCCGGTGAACGGCGCGATTACGAGGATGCCGAGGGTGATGGTCAGTCCGATGCCGAAGCCGGCGATGGAGCGGAAGGCGCCGCGCTCGTCCACCGAGGTGGCGAAGAAGACGAGGACCAGAAAGAAGGATGCCACTCCTTCGAGCAGCATGGCGGCGGCCGTGGAAAAATCGCGCACCAGTTCCGGAGTGCCGAGAGCTACGGCGCGCCAAGTTTCTTGGGGAATGATGCCTTTGAGAACAAATGCCGCGGCGATGCCGCCGATGATCTGCGCGGCCCAATAGAGAAACACTTCCACCGTGCCGATGCGCTTAGTGACCCAGAACGCGATGCTGATGGCGGGGTTGAAGTGGCCGCCCGAGATGTGGCCGAGGGCGGAAACCATGATGGCCATAGCGAGACCGTGGGCCAGCGCGATGCCTAGCAGGCCGATGCCGCCGGAGCTCTGCAGATAGCGGTCCGCGCAGATGGCGCCGGCGCCGAAGAAAACCAGCGCGAAGGTGCCGAGAAATTCGGCGGTGAATTTTTGGAAGGTGGTGTACATGGAGGGGAGATTTTAGCCGAGGACGCTGCGGCGGAGGGAAAAGAATTTAACACGGAGTGCACAGAGAGCGGAGCACGGAGGGCACGGAGAAGAGGGTAGCGAAACGCTTGCCTCTCGCCAAGCTGGGGCGCAGCGTGCTGCGCCCCTACGTGGAAAGCGGTTAACGCGTCGCGGCGCTTACTGGGGCGCTTACTGGCGTTAGCCAGTTGTGGCGATCGGGCTTGGTGCCGTTGGTGATTGCGAAAAACTCCGCTTGCAGCATAAGGGTGATGGGGCCGGCTACGCCTTTGCCGACCTGGATATGGTCGACGGAACGGATGGGCGTGATTTCTACGGCGGTGCCGGCGAAGAAGATTTCGTCGACAATGTAGAGCATTTCGCGCGGGATGACTTGCTCCTTCACGGGAATCTTCAGGTCTTCGGCGATTTTCACCACGGTGTCGCGAGTGATGCCGGGCAAGATGCTGGTGGCGAGCGGCGGAGTGTAAAGCGTGCCGTCGTGCACGAGAAAGACGTTCATGCCGGAGCCTTCGCTGACGTGGCCATCGGTATCGAGGGCGATGCCTTCGGCGTATCCGTTGAAGCTGGCTTCCATGCGGATGAGCTGCGAGTTCATGTAGTTGGCGGCGGCTTTGGACATGGCGGGGAGCGTGTTGGGGGCGATGCGCGTCCAGGAGCTGACGCCGACGTCGACACCTTTTGCGAGCGCCTCGGGACCGAGATACGCGCCCCAGGACCAGCAGGCCATGTAGATGTCGATCGGCGAGCTTAGGGGATTGACGCCAACTTCGCCGTAGCCGCGCAGCACGATGGGCTTGACGTAGCAGGCGTTGAGCTTGTTGCGGCGCACGAGCTCGGTGGCGGTGGCGCAGAAATCGTCGAGCGCGTAGGGCAGCTCCATGCGATAGATCTTCGCGGAGTTGATGAGGCGCTGCATGTGCTCGCGCAGGCGGAAAATGGCGGAGCCTTGCTTGGTGTCGTAGCAGCGAATGCCCTCGAAGACCGCGGAGCCGTAGCTGACGACGTGGGAGAGCACGTGGAGTGTGGCGTCGTCCCAGTTGATCCATTTTCCGTTGTGCCAGATTTTCTCGGTCTTGCTGATGGGCATGTGCGCTCCTCGCCTGCGTTGCAAAAGCAGAATACGGGAGAGGCGTGGAGGCGTCAATCGGTGGGAAGTACCAGCGAACAGAAGGGAAAAGACAAATTGGCGCGGTGAAGCACCGGCCAACGGCGCCCGCGAAAGTCCGCGGCCGCTACAAGTGCATGCACAATGCGCTTTGTCGAGCGATTGCGGTTGAGGTCCTTCGGGCACCCTCGTCGGCTGCCCCAGGATGACACCCTTGTGATGCGGCGCGGTTAGGGTTGCGGGTGCGAGCGTTTGTTGGAATTAGGTACTACTTGCATGGACGGAGCGGCGGGCGGTGGGTTTGTGTTGGCGGGTTCGTCGGCGGAGTGGAAGGCGGCTTGCGCTTGGTCGAGCATTTGGCGATTTTGGCTTTCCCAGATTCCGAAGAAGAAAAAGGGCAGCGCGGTGGCGGCGGCCCAGAGTTTGGCGCGGCGTGGAATTTTTACTTCGGGCTCCCAGCGAAAGAGTTGGGTGGCGATGAAGAAGCTGAGAGCTGCCCAGATGGCAAGCGCTACCAGCTGAACCAGAATTCTTTGCACCGGAAAGGAAGAGAACACGGCATTTTGCAATCCGCTAACCAAATACGTCGCGGGCAAGAACACAGAAATGTTTTGCGCTGACTTGGGTAGGTAGCCCATCGGCAACGTCGCGCCGGAAAGGAAAATCAGGGGCAGCCAGATGAGTTGATTGAGAACCTGGGTTTCTTGCATGGTGTTGGTGATACTGGCGACGACCAAGCCGAGACAGGCGAAGGAAACGGTTCCCACCGTGACCAGAATCAGAAGCGCCAGAGGATCGCCGAAGGTGTTCACGTGAAAGATCACGCGGGCGAAGAGCAGCTCGATGAAAACCGTCGGTAGAGTGAGGACATAGTTGGCGAGAATGCTAGAGGCGAGCATATCGGTTGCGGTCACCGGAGTGATATGAAAGCGACGGAGGATGCCTTGCTCGCGGAACATCACGAGCGTGGCGCTTAAGCCCCAAAAACTGCCCATCACATTGAGGGCGATCACCGGCCCAAGGAAGAAGCTAACGCGGCGCGGGTAGCTCTTGGCAAAAATTGTAGAGAACACGAAGAACATGCCCAGGGGGAAGATGACGCTGAAGAAGAAAAACATTTTGTTGCGCAAGGCGAGTTGAATGCGCATGCGCGTGAGGCTGGCAAAGTTTCTCAATCGCGTAGCCTCCTTCCGGTCATTTCGATGAAGACGTCCTCGAGGGAGGGTGTGGCGATTTCGAGGCTGACGAGCTCATTGCCTTCGGCTTCGAGGTGCTTTACGAGGGAGACGATGGCTTGCGGGGGGCGCTGCGTGTGCAGGACGTAGGTGCCGTCCACCTCGCGGGCGTCGACGACGCCTTCAAGATTGCGCAGCGTGCCATTGGCTGCCGGTTTGGCGAGCTTCACTTCGATGCGGGTGTTGCCGCCGGAGCGCTGCTTGAGCTCGCGGGGGGAGCCGCAGGCGATCACTTTGCCGTGATCGACGATAGCCACGCGGTCGCAGAGGCGCTCCGCTTCTTCGATGTAGTGCGTGGTCATGAGGATGGTTTTCCTCTCGCGGCGCAGTTCTTCGATGATGTCGTAGATTTCGCGGCGGACTTGCGGGTCGAGGCCGGCGGTGGGCTCGTCGAAAAAGAGCACGCGCGGATCGTTTACCAGCGCCATGGCGAGGGCCAGGCGCTGCTTCTGGCCGCCGGAGAGCTTGCTGTAATAGGTGTTGCGCTTTTCTTCCAGGCCGAAACGTTTGAGCAGTTCCTCGGGGTCGCGGCGGCGTTTATAGAAGCCGGCGAAGAGACGCAGAGCTTCCATGACGCGCAGTTTGTCGGGCAGGGAAGTGGACTGCAGCGAGGCGCCGATTTCATGTTTCAGCTCGCGGGAGCTGACCTGCGGGTCGAAGCCGCAAACGCGGACGGAGCCGCCATCGGGATTGCGTAAGCCTTCGAGGATTTCGACGGTGGTAGTCTTGCCGGCGCCGTTGGGGCCGAGCAGGCCGAAAACTTCGCCTTCTTCGACGCTGAAGCTGACGCCGCGCACGGCTTGCACATCGCCGTAGTGCTTGACGAGATTGTCTACTTGCAGGATGGGTTCGAGCATGACCGCCAAACGGATAGCATACCGTAGATTTGCGGCTTTGCCGAAACCGCGAAGGTTTATGCGCGCTTGGGTCCTCTGGAAACGCTACGTGCGCGAGAGGTCGGGGGCGGCGTCTTGGCTTGCTTCTTGGCTTGCTTTTTAACGGGGCGACCTTTTCCAGATGGGGTCCAGAGTTGCGTTTTTAGGTCGACGCGGAATTCGATGATCTTTACGCCTTCGGATTCGAGGAGCTTTTTCTGCAGGGAGGCGTAAGGCTCACGAATGAGGATTTTGCCGCGCTCGCCAACCACGCGATGCCAGGGAATGCCCTTTCCGGCGGGAGTGGCGGCCATGGCGCGTCCGGCGGTGCGCGCGCCACCCGGGAGGCGCAAGGCTTTAGCTAGCGCCCCATAGGATAAAACCCGGCCGCGCGGAATTTGTTTCACTAGACGATAGACTAAATCCCAAGACATTTTTTTTGTGGCCACCTTGTTCGCTGTGTCTGCATCCCAGTAACTTCCTGTGGAGCTTGCTTGAAGACAACGACAAAACATCCGCCACCGGGTTTATCTAGTGAGCCCGGAATTGCAGCGGCGAATGGTAAGACAGCCGACAGAGTACAGGAAAAGTCGCGACGCAATACAGGAAGCAACCCGGGGTTCGATGCATCTAAGTAAGTGTAGGGGAGAAGGCTGAGACAGGCGTATCCGCAAAACAAATGGAGCAAAGCAAGAAAAGTAATGAAGGAAGTTGGAGTCCGTCGCGTATCTTCTAGCTCAGTTGGGTAGCTCAGTTGGGTAGCTCAGTTGGGTAGCTCAGTTGCGAATCTTGCCGTTGGTCGGAAACGCAAAGTTCCGTTCGATGAGCGAAAAAGACGAGCGGCGGGAGGGGGAACGCTTTAGAAGCAATTTGCGCGACCTATATGAAACGGATGTTGAAGCCTGTAGTGGAAGTAAAGTACACTACAGACAGATTGAGCATCGCGGGGTGAGTGCCATGGCTTTCGTTCGCCGCAAAGGAAACGCCTTCTACTTGGTGCACAACGTGCGCCGCGGCGGAAAAGTGCGGCAACTGCACCTGGCGCGACTCGGCGACCGCGCGCGAATCACGGAACGCATCGTGCGCGAGGTGTCCAAGAAGCACCCGTTCGTGGAGCTCAACTGGCGGGCCCTGCGCGAACAGATCAACAGTCATCTGGACCTGGCGGATCCGAATTCGCCGGCAGTCCAGAAACTGGTGGCGGCTTTGCGGACGTTGAATATGGACCTTGCGGACCTGTTTCCGCCGATACTCCGAATTTCTGAGTCACCCGCAGTGGCGCGGGAGCTGTTAGTGCAGTTGCGGCTTCTACAATCCACGCTGCAGGTCAAGCTGGCCCAGTTTGACCACGGGCGGGGTCGATTCGGTGTAGCGTCAGCGCATTTGCGAAGGCGCTAAGGGGAGGCGGCCATGGGAGAACACATACTGCCACTTGATCCAAGCCAGCGCAGCACGGATACGCTGGAATTTCAAACAGCGCTGCGCTCAAAAATCGTCGGCCAAGAAGAGGGCGTGCAAGCGCTGGTCGACCTCTATCAAGTATTTTGCGCCGGGTTGAATTCGCCTGGACGGCCGGTGGGGAATTTGCTGTTTTTGGGGCCGACAGGCTCTGGCAAAACGCGCATTGTGGAAGCGGCGGCGGAGATTCTGTTTGGAGACGCGCGATCGGTGATCAAGGTAGACTGCGCGGAATTCCAGCATTCCCACGAAATTGCGAAGCTGATCGGCTCCCCGCCAGGGTATTTGGGGCACCGCGAAACCCATCCGCTGATCACTCAGGAAGAGCTGGCCAAGAGCCATACGGAGAAGCTGAAGCTCTCGTTTTTGCTGTTCGACGAAATCGAGAAGGCTTCCGACGCGCTGTGGCAACTGCTGCTCGGAATCCTGGACAAGGCTACGCTGACGCTCGGCGACAATCGGCGCGTGGATCTTTCGCAGACGGTGATTTTTCTTACCTCGAACCTGGGCGGCGGGGAAATCACGGAATTGATGCACGGTGGAATGGGCTTCGTGCAGCCCACCGATACTCCGGACGAAGGGCTCGACCAGAAGGTGGAACGCACGGCTGTGGAAGCGGCGCGACGCAAGTTTTCACCGGAATTCATGAACCGGCTGGACAAAATGGTCGTGTTTCATCCGCTGCGGCGCGAGCAACTGGAAGAAGTGCTCGACATCGAGCTCGGGCAGGTGCAGCAGCGCGTGCTGGAGACGGCCAAGGGGCAGTTCCTGTTCCGCGTGACTTCGGCGGGGCGGGACTTTTTGCTGCAGGAAGGCACGGATCAGCGGTATGGCGCGCGGCACTTGAAGCGAGCCATTGAGCGCCACGTGGTCTATCCCCTGGCCAACCTGCTGGCCACGGAGCAAGTGCATCTGGGCGACTTGGTCTGCATCGATTGGGACCGCGAACATGCGCAGCTTACGTTTGTGCGCGAGGGTGAGGGCGCGCTGGTACAGAATCAGCCGCCGGATAGCGAACAAGTCGCGGCTGGGGCAGAGGCCAAAGACGGTCGCAAGGCCGATGTGCCTGCGGAGGCTGTCGCGGAAGGAAAGAAGCCGCGAGTGGCGCCAGCAGCGGCGGGCCCTGCGGCGGCTCCGCAAGCGCGCAAGAAGCCAGAGCGTTGAAAAATTTACACTCAGATTGGTTCAAGGGGCGGCAAAGTAAACACTCCGCAGCCCCTTTTCGTCGTACAGCCGCTGACACAAACTGTTTCACCTCTCTCACTTTTTGCAGCAATGAAACAGAATCTCAGCGTATGAGACAGTTTCTAGAATCCCGAAATGCGTATGTCTATGAATTTGCACGCTTTTGGGGTAAAGCAGAGTTAAAGGAAAGTGGCACGCCCCATGCAACGTTCCAAGCTTGCGACTTGCGTTCGAGGGAAGCTGGACGCACCGAGGACACATGATATGAAAGCTGCTGTCCGACACCAATTGGATCCCACCATCCGGAGCAACGACACCCGGGACTTTCAGGGAGCGTTGCGGGCGAAAATCGTCGGGCAAGAAGAGGGCCTGCAGGCGCTGGTCGACCTGTACCAGGTGTTCTGCGCGGGTTTGAACTCACCGGGCCGGCCGGTAGGAAACTTGCTTTTCTTGGGGCCGACAGGGTCGGGCAAGACACGCATTGTGGAAGCGGCCGCGGAGATTCTGTTTGGGGATGCGCGCTCGGTGATCAAAGTGGATTGCGCGGAATTCCAGCATTCTCATGAGATTGCGAAGCTGATCGGCTCGCCCCCGGGCTACCTGGGCCATCGCGAAACCCATCCGCTGATTACACAGGAAGAGCTGACGAAGAGCCATACCGAGAAGCTGAAGCTCTCGTTCCTGCTGTTCGACGAAATCGAGAAAGCATCGGACGCGCTGTGGCAGTTGCTTCTGGGGATGCTGGACAAGGCTACCCTAACCTTGGGCGACAATCGCCGGGTGGACTTGTCACAGACGGTCATTTTCCTTACCTCAAACCTGGGTGGCGGGGAAATCACGGAATTGATGAACGGCGGCATGGGCTTTGTGCAGCCGAAGGACATACCGGCCGCGGGACTAGACCAAAAGGTAGAGCGGACGGCTGTCGAAGCGGCACGGCGCAAATTCTCGCCCGAATTCATGAACCGCTTGGATAAAGTCGTTTGCTTTCATCCGCTTAGGAAGGAACAGCTGCAAGAGGTTCTGGATATCGAATTAGGACAGGTACAGCAGCGCGTGCTGGAGACGGCCAAGGGGCAGTTCCTGTTCCGCGTAACAGGGCCAGGGAAAGAGTTCTTGCTGCAGGAAGGCACGGACCAGAGGTATGGCGCGCGACACCTGAAGCGAGCCATCGAGCGGCACGTTGTGTATCCTCTGGCGAATCTACTGGCTACAGAGCAGATCCATCTTGGCGACCTGGTATGCATCGATTGGGACCGCGACCAGGATCAGTTGACGTTTATTCGCGAAGGCGAAAACTTGGCTTTGCCCGCACGTCGGCTGGAGCCCGTGGCGCCGCCGCGTCTGGCGAAGGCGCATAGCGGGAAGTCTGTGGATGCGCCCGCCTCGACAACTGCTGCGGAGCCAACGCCGCGGGTGGCACGCTAGACTGGCGAACCCGAGTGGCGGTAAGCCGCCGCAAGGCCCAAGCTGCAAGCCCCAAATAGGTTTAGGAGAGACTGAAGGCCCGAGCGCATTCTCGCTCGGGCTTTTTCCTTTTGGTTTCCAGCCGGTGTAAAGTAATCCCGAGACATCTATTCGTCCTCCTAGCCTACGACCTTGGGGAGTCCAAATGCGGGCCTGGGTACAGCAAGGGAAATTCAGATGGGGTCGGAGACTGCGCGGGTTGGTGGCAGCGGCGCTGGCGCTCGCTTGTGCGCCGGGATTGTGGGCGCAACGCAGCAAGCTGAAGCCACCCTGGAACATGTATTCTGCCGAAACGGATGTGCAAGTCGGGAAGCAGAACGCGGACATCCTGAAGAAGCGCCTGCCGCTGTGCAACGCCCCTAAAGTGGATGAGTATCTCACCAAGCTGGGGCTGAAGCTGGTGGCCAAACTGCCGACGCGCGGCGTGCAGTATCCCTGGGAGTTTCATTGCGTGAACAGCAAGGAGATAAATGCGTTTGCGCTGCCGGGCGGATATGTTTTCGTCAACCGGGGTGCGATTGAGGTGGCGGACAACGAGGCGCAGCTTGCGGCGGTGATGGCGCACGAATTGTCGCACGTGGTACTGCGGCACGGGACCGCGCAAGCGTCGAAAGCGCAGCTAATGCAAGGCGCGGCGGGAATTTTCAGCGGGATCTTCGGCGGAAGCACGGGTGGAGCGCTGCTGACGCAAGGCGTGGCGCTGGGAGCTGGCGGCTTGCTGCTGCGCTATTCACGCTCGGATGAGACGCAGGCGGACGTGCTGGGAACGCAGGCCCTGTATGACGCGGGATATGACCCGCGTGCGATGGCGCAGTTTTTCGAGAAGCTGGAAGCCGAGACGAAAGGGAAGAATCCGCCGCAGTTTTTGTCGGACCACCCGAATCCCGGGAATCGGGTGGAGCGCGTGGATGAAGAGATCGACAAGCTGGGAGGCGTGCCGCCAAACGCAAAGAGAGATTCCGCCGAGTTCGAGGCGGCCAAGCGCGAGGTACTGGCGCTGCCGGTCGTGAAGATGCCGCCCGCAGCGGCGGGAAGCGTGGCTCCGGCGCCTCCCTCGAGCAACTTTGTGGATTACCAGGCCAGTGGCTACGCACTCAAGATTCCGGGGAACTGGAAGAAATACGAGGACAACGGAAGTGTTACGTTTGCGCCGGACGGCGGGATCTCGCAAAAAGGCGGGCTGGCTTACGGAATGATTGTGAGCGTGAACCAGGTGCAAGCAGACGCAAGTGAGCATGCGCTGGAGAATGCCACGCAGGCGCTGATTGAGGAGCTGGCTAAGACCAATGCGGAGCTGAAGATGACACGCGAACCTGAGCGGGTGCAACTGAATGGACAGCCGGGGCTTTCAACGTATTTGAGCAACGATTCGCCGGCGGGCGGGCAGGAGACCGACTGGCTGGTGACCGTGCTGCTGCCGCAGGGATTGGTTTCGTTTTTGTGCGTGGCGCCGAAGGCCGCCTATCCGGAGTACGAGAAGACCTTTACGGCGGTGCTGGATAGTGTGCGGCTGTCGAAATGAAAGAGGAAAAGGCTTAACACAGAGAACACTGAGGCCGGAACACAGAGATCACTGAGAAGAAAAGGGCGCCTGGTTTTGCGCAGGCGCCCTTTGTTTTTGAGCCGACCTTCTAGCTGGCGTTGTTTACTCGCGGTTTTGGAAAAGAAACGGAAGGATTTCAGTCCCTTCTTTTCGGACGGAGTTGAGTTGCTCGGGATCGATCCCGAGGGCTTTGAGGATCGTCGGGGCTACCTGCGAACTGGCTACTGGCGTCTTGACCGTGCGCGCATGCAGATCCGGGTTGGAGACGATCAGGCCGACGTTGGTGTCGGCGAAGCTGAAGGCGCCGTGCTCGGCGTTCTTGGCGTGCGACCCGGTGTAGATGGTGCCGTAGATTGGCTGCACGATGATGTCCGGGGTGGCAGGATCCTTTGATGGATCATTAAACTTGAGGTCGAGCTCGCTACCAGCCATCACCTCATCGATGAAGAGCGCCTTGGCGTTTGCATTGAGATATGCGGCGACGGCGGGCGCTTGTGTCTGATCCTGCAACCAGATCAAGGCGATGTCGTCGTCTTGAACGAATCCGCAGGGACCGGTCGAGCAATTGTTGGCGGCTGCGATGGCAAGGGCGGCAGGATTGGTCGCGGCATCGGGAAGAGCGGCAACAAGGTCAGCAAAGTGGCCGGGTTTGTTAGTCTTCACTGGATTGATTGGGGACTGGCCGTGCTTGGCGCTGACGATGAACAGGGTCGATTCGTAAATGTGGCGAGCTTTCAAAGCGTTCATCATCATGCGGAGGGCGTCGTCCGTTTTCTGGAGACCATAGGCAAGAACAGCAGTGGGCGTTCCCGCACCGTCGGTGTAGCCGCCCACTTGCCCGGTGAACGGGTCGTTGGGGCAGCCGCCGGCAGCATTGTCTATCGAGAGTTTCTGGCCGACGCTGACGGCCTGGAAGTTCATGCCGAGCACGGTAGGCGTGCCTAGAGGGGTTTTCCCGTCGTCTCGAAAGCCCTTGATTTGGTTCACAATGGCATTGACCTTCAACAAATCGTTGTTGACGGTACAAACCACGCTCACCGTGTTATCGAAACCGCCCACGTTGGTAAGTTCCGGCGTGTACAGGTCATCGACACCCTTTCCCGATGGACCGTTGACCAAGTCATACGCGGGATGTTTATCGGCCCACGCGGTTACGCCACCCGCGGCCTTCACCACCTCGAAAATTGTGTTGGTGCGCAGCGCGTTGTGGGGAAACTTGGGAGCGCACTGCCCGTTTTCGTTGATATAGCGGGGCAAAGCGGCTGGGTCGATTTTGTTCAGCGAAACAGCAGGAGAACCGGTGTACTGGTCGATGCTCTCGTCGAAGACCTGCGTGTTACCGGGTTGTCCCTGGCAGCTGGTATTGCTCGGATCGAAAATGCTGCGATTGTAGCTGACGTCGTAAAACAGGCCTCCGGTTACCGGCGAGCCGCCGGTCACCAAGGCCAGCAGGCCGGGGAAGGAGTCTGAATTGGCGGGGGTGCGTGCGTTGGAATAAGTGACGCCATGATTCGCCAATTCAGCCAGTGCTGACTGCGGATGGTTTGCGACGTAGTTTGCCACGTCAAGAGCGTGCAAGCCGTCCACGCTGATGAGCAGCACATGCTTGATTTCACGATGTTTGCCGAGTTCGTCGGCGGATGCTCGGGAGGCGAGTGTGCCGCCGAGCAGAGCAACGCCCAGGGCCATAGCGGAGATGCGTTTATTCACAAGTTTCTCCTTACGATAGGAACGAATGGAAGCGAGTGCAGGGCGAGAGCCTAGGCGGGCGAGATTACAGGACGGAGAATGGGACGTAGCGTTCGTGTGAAAGCGGAGCGGCGGAGTACAAGGACGACTAGGTCTTGGCGATAAGGTTTTCTTTGTGGGAACGCTTGTTTTGTTCTTCGGCCGCCGGAGAGTGGTATCGCTGGTAGACCTCGGCGGCGCGGTCGAGGGCTTCGGCGATGCTGGGGCAGATATTTTCGAGGCCGACGTGGCGCTCGAAATCGGCTTGCTGCATGAGCTGGGCGGGTTGTTCGCGGGCGCCGCATAGGAGAAGCGAGCGGCCGGATTCGTGAAGCTGGTCGGCAAGATTTTCGATGGCGCCGAGGCCAGTGGCGTCGATAGCGGTCATGTTGCGCAGGCGCAGGATGACAATCGGCGGCAAGGTTTGCAGGGAGTCGAGAATGTCGGCGAACTTGTCCGTGGCGCCGAAGAGAAACGGCCCGTGAATGCGGAAAACCGTGGCGTAATCGGGAATGTCCTTGCCTTGCAGGACGTGGACGCGGCTGTCTTCGACGTAATCGCGGGTGACGCGCGTGACAGTCGTGGTGCGCGAGACTTTGCGGATGAACATGAGCGCGGCGAGGACCATGCCGACTTCGACGGCAAAGGTGAGGTCGGTGACGACCGTGAGGGTCAGGGTCAAGAGCCAGACGGCAATGTCGGCGGCGCTGAGCTTCAGGATTTCGGGGATCTCCTGCCATTCGCCCATGTTGTAGGCGACGACCATGAGAATGGCGGCTAGCGCGGCGAGCGGAACGTTTTTCACCAGCGGCGCGGCGAACAGGACGATGGCGAGCAGCGTAAGCGCGTGAATCATGCCCGCTACGGGAGTTTTCGCGCCGGCGCGGACGTTGGTGGCGGTGCGCGCAATGGCGCCGGTCGCGGGCAGTCCACCGAAGAGCGGTGACACTATGTTGGCGACGCCTTGGGCCATCAGCTCGACGTTGGGATTGTGCTTGTCTTTGCTCATGCGATCGGAGACTACCGCGGACATAAGCGATTCGATCGCGCCGAGCATGGCGATGGTGAAGGCGGGGGAGAGGAGTTGGCGGAAGACGTCGTAATGCAGGTTAGGCAGCGCGAGCGTCGGCAAGCCGCTAGGAATGCCGCCAAAGCGTGTGCCGATGGTCTCGACGGGCAGATGAAGCAGCGTGACGGCGGCGGTCGCGCCAAATGTGACGATGATCGCACCAGGGATTCGCTTGGCATATTTCAGGCAGAAAATCATGATTGCAAGGGAAGCGAGCGCTACGGCCGTAGCTTGCCAAGAGATGGTGTTCGCCGCTTGCGCGAACGCCTGCATGCGGTGGAAGAAATCCCCAGGGACGTGATCCATGCGCAGGCCGAAGAGGTCGCGAATCTGCGTGCTGGCGATGAGGATGGCGATCCCGTTGGTGAAGCCAACGATTACGGGGCGGGGGAAATATTTCACTGCCGTGCCCATGCCGGTGACGCCGAGAAGAACGAGCAGAACGCCGGCCATCATGGTGCAGGTGAAAAGGCCGTCGATCCCGTACTTGGCGATGATGCCGGAAACCACGACGACGAATGCGCCGGTTGGGCCGCCGATCTGCGTTTTGGAGCCGCCAAGAGCGGAAATGATGAAGCCGGTGACGATGGCGCAGTAGATCCCCGCTTGAGGCGAGACTCCAGAGGCGATGGCAAAGGCCATGGCGAGGGGCAGGGCTACCAAGCCGACGGTTATGCCGGCAATGAGGTCGGACAAGAATTTTTGGCGGTCATAGTTGCGCAGCAGGATTACGGATTTGGGCAGCCAGGCGTTTAGCGCGGGGGTCATGCCAGCAATTGCGGTCGAACCGACTCCAACAGGCGACGCGCAAGTTTAACAGGAAAGGCGCCAGCGCTAAGCGCGGGGATGACTTGCTTGTGCCGTGAAGTAAATCGCAAACGCGATCACGCCGTGGGAATTACCGGGGTGGGCTCCAGGTGTTTGTGTTTTGCTTTGTGCTTGGCCGAGTTCGGGTCGGCTTCCTGGCGCGAGGGATCCCAGCGTAAAATCGGCTTGCGCGCAGCGCCAACTTCGTCGAGACGGCGAACACGCGTGGAGTGCGGCGCGGTCTTCACCAGGTCCGGATTGGTGGCGGCTTCTTCGGCAATCGAGAGCATGGCATCGATGAAGAGGTCGCACTCTTCCTTGGACTCGGATTCGGTGGGCTCAATCATCAGCGCACCGGGAACGATCAGCGGAAACGCAGTTGTATACGGATGAAAGCCGTAGTCGATCAGGCGCTTGGCGATGTCCATGGTGTTGACGCCGTTCTTTTTTTGATGCGCGTCGCTGAAGACGACTTCGTGCATGGAGGGCAGGGAATACGGGAGGTCGTAGACGCCTTCGAGATGCTTGCGGATGTAATTGGCGTTGAGCACGGCGTCTTCGGTGGCCTGCCGGATGCCGGGACCGTACGCGAGGATGTAGGCGAGGGCGCGCACCAGGACGCCGAAATTTCCGGAGAAAGCCTTTACGCGGCCGATGGAATCGGGGCGCACGGACTCAAGAGCGAGACGGCCGCCGTCTTTCTCGACAAGAATCGGAACGGGGCGAAAAGGCTCAAGGAATTTCTTCATGGCCACCGGGCCTGCGCCTGGACCGCCGCCGCCGTGCGGCGTGGAAAATGTCTTGTGCAGGTTCAGGTGCATCGCGTCGACGCCGAGGTCGCCAGGGCGCGCGACGCCTGCGAGCGCGTTCATGTTGGCGCCGTCCATGTACAGCAGCGCGCCTTTGGCGTGGAGAATCTCGGCGATTTCCGGGATGCGCTGCTCGAAGATTCCGAGCGTCGAAGGATTGGTGATCATCAGCGCGGCGACGTCGGGCGTCACCAGTTCGCGGAGTTTGTCGACGTCGATCTGGCCGTGCGATTCAGACTTGATGTTTTCGACTTCGTAGCCGGCGATCACCGCGGTGGCGGGATTGGTGCCATGCGCGGAATCGGGGATCAAAACTTTTTTGCGCGGATTGCCTTGCTTTTGCAGGTACGCGCGGATCAGCAGGAGGCCGGTGAGTTCGCCTTGCGCGCCCGCGGCGGGCTGCAGGGTGATGGCGTCCATGCCGGTGATTTCGAGCAGGCATTGCTCGAGAAGGCGCAGGATTTTGAGGCAGCCCTGCGAAAGCTCTTGCGGCTGGTAAGGATGCTCGGTGGCGATGCCGTCGAGCCGGGCGACGAATTCATTGACGCGCGGGTTGTACTTCATGGTGCAGGAACCGAGCGGATACATGCCGAGGTCGATCGCGTAGTTCCAGGTGGAGAGGCGCGTGAAGTGGCGGATGACTTCGATTTCGCTGACTTCCGGGAATCCCTCAACGCCCTCGCTGCGGTGATTCTGGCCGAGCGCATCGGCGGGATCGACGCTCGGGACGTCGAGCGGCGGCAATTCAAAGGCGCGCTTACCAGGCGAGGACTTCTCAAAGATGAGGCCTTCGTTCTGGCTGGTGTGGCGAAAAGCTTTTTTGATTCTGCGGTTCAAGTCTGTTCTGTCCTTGTGGAACAGCCATTTGTGGCTGTTCGGTTTGCAGCGGCTACAAAGGTTGTTCTAAAGCTTGCCGTAGCGCGCCCGCCAGCTTCTCGATGTCCGAACGCGTTGTGGTTTCCGTGACGCAGACGAGCGCGTGCTTGGTCAGCTCCGGGTACGACGTGCCCAGCGCAAGCGGGCCAACGATTTTCTCGCGCAACAGATGCGAGTTGACGATTTTTACGGAGCGCGGGAATGCCAGCGTAAATTCGTTGAAGAAAGGCGCGTCGAAGATGCGGCGCACTCCGGGGACCTTGGTTAGCTCGGCCAGTGCGAAGCGCGCTTTCGAGAGATTTTGCTGCGCCATCTCGCGGAGTCCTTCCTTGCCCAGCAGGGTCAAGTGCACGGTGGCGGCGAGAGCGCAAAGAGCCTGGTTGGTGCAAATGTTGGAGGTCGCTTTTTCACGGCGAATGTGCTGCTCGCGGGTCGCCAGAGTGAGAACGAAGCCGCGGCGGCCTTCGAGGTCTGTAGTCTCGCCGGCCAGGCGTCCAGGCATTTGGCGGACAAATTTTTCACGGGAGGCAATTACACCGACAAACGGACCGCCATAGCTCGGCGGGAGGCCGAAGCTTTGGCCTTCCATGGCGACGATGTCCGCTTCTACTGGGGGGCGCAACGCGCCGAGGGACACTCCCTCGGTGATGGCGACCACGAGCAATGCGCCGGCTGCGCGCACAATTTCGGCAAGCTCGGGAATCGGTTCGACGGCGCCGAAGAAATTGGGCGACTGCGTGACGACGGCGGCCACATCGTCGCGTAGGGCGGATTGCAGCGCCTTTTGATCCAGAGTGCCGCTCGGGCTGTAGGGAATTTCTTCAACCTGCAAGCCGGAGTTTTTTGCATAGGTACGAAGCACGTCGCGATACTCAGGATGCAGTGAGCGGGCAACCAGCACGCGCCTTCGTCCAGTGATGCGCTCGGCCATCAGCACAGCTTCGGTGGTCGCAGTCGAGCCATCCCACATCGAAGCGTTGGCGACTTCCTGGCCGGTGAGCTGGCACATCAACGTCTGAAATTCAAAGATAGCTTGCAGCGTGCCCTGCGAAATTTCTGCCTGGTATGGCGTATAGGAGGTGAGAAATTCGCCGCGCTGGATGATGGCGTCGGTGACCACCGATCGCAGATGATTGTAAACGCCGGCACCGCGAAAACTGGTATAGCCGCGCGAATTCTCTCCGGCGCGATCGGTGAAATATTGAATGATTTCGGCTTCGGAAAAAGGCCCGGGCAGATTTAACGCTTTGCGCAGGCGATAGCGCTCCGGAATGCTGGAAAAGAGCTCATCCATCGATTCAGCGCCAATGGCGGAAAGCATTTCTTGGCGTTCGGCGGGGCTTTTGGGGAGATAGCGCATCAGGCGGAAGCGTCCTTGGCCTTATCTGCGATGAACGCTTCATATGCGGCGGCATCCATAAGCGATTTCAGTTCCGCGGGATTGGCGAGGCGCACCTTGACGAGCCAAGCGGCGCTGTGGGGATCGGTATTAATTTTTTCCGGAGTGTTATGCAGGTCGCCGTTGGCCTCAATGACTTCTCCGGAAACTGGCGCATAAATGTCGCTGACGGCTTTTACGGACTCAACGGTGCCGAAGGATTTTCCTGCGGTAACTCTAGCGCCGGGTTTCGGCAGTTCCACGAAAACGACGTCGCCGAGTTCGTGCTGCGCGTAGTCGGTGATGCCAATGGTCGCCACGTCGCCCTTGAGATCAACCCACTCGTGCTGGTCCGTGTACCGATAGTTTGCCGGATATGCCATGCGTTTGCTCCTCTGGGACTCCCGGCTTGCCGGGGCGCCAACTGCTTTTGCTTCAGACCGTTTTGGCCGTAGACGATGCCACGGATTGCGGCGCCGCCTTTCGCGCTCGTTTGTAAAATGGAGTCGGAACTACTTGAGCCTTGGCTTTCTGGCTGCGAATTTCCACGTAGATGGGCGTCCCGATCGCCGACATAGCGGGCGGCACGTAGGCGAGCGCGATATTTTTACGGAGCGTTGGCGATGGCGAGCCGCTGGTCACCACGCCGATGGCCTTGCCGGCTTCATTGCAGCAGCAGTAGCCGTCGCGCGCGATACCCCGCTCGACCATCTCCAGGCCGACAAGCGTGCGCGTCAGTCCCGCGGACTTGGCGCGCTCCAGAGCAGCGCGGCCGATAAAGTCGCCCTTTTCCATTTTGCAGTAGCGATCCAATCCCGCTTCCCAAACATTGATTTTGTCGCTGATCTCGTGTCCGTAAAGCGCCATCTTGGCTTCCAGGCGCAGCGTGTTGCGCGCGCCGAGCCCGCAGGGAAGGATGCCGAATTCGCGTCCGGCTTCCATCACTTTGGCCCACACTTGCTCGCTGGTCACCTGGTCGGAAGGCACATAAATCTCGAAACCGTCTTCCCCGGTATAGCCGGTGCGCGCGATCAAAATATTTTTCAAGCCGCACACGGTGCCATGCGTAAACCAATAATTCTTGATCGTGCTGAGATTGGCGTCGGTCAGTTTTTGCACTACCTCAACCGCGCGCGGCCCTTGAATCGCGAGCTGCGTGTAAGCGTCGCTAAGTTCTTCCACGACGCAGTCAAAATCCTTCGTGTTTTGCCGAACCCAATCGATGTCTTTCTGGCGCGTACCGGCATTGATGACCAGCAGATAATCGTCCTCGCCGAGGCGATGCACAATCACGTCATCGACAAACGTGCCTTGCGGAAACAGCATCGCCGAATAATGGGCTTGCCCAATTGCGAGTTGTGATGCGTCGTTCATGCTGATGTGCTGTACCGCCGCGAGCGCGCCTCGGGGCGTGCGCCCGGAGCGGACGCGGATGTCTCCCATGTGGCTGACATCGAAAAGGCCCACGCTTCCGCGCACGGCCTTGTGCTCCGCGACCAGGCCGCCGCTCGACGGGTACTCGACAGGCATGTCCCAGCCGTCAAAATTAACCATTTTCGCGCCCAAACGACGGTGCAGCGCGTTCAGCGGCGTCTTGCGGGCTTCGTTGATAGTGGGCGAGTTGGCTGCTTCCATTCCGCTGGCTCGGGCAAGAAATCGATACTAGCACGCGCCCATACACCCGTCAAAGAAGCCCAAAGCGGATGCGAAATACCGCCTGGCACGATGCGAAAAATCGGGCCACCGTCCATAGCGGGCAGCCGGGTAGGCAACTCGCCGCATCGAAAAAACGCGCGCCTTGCCGCGCGTCGCCATCGTCAGGTACAGTTTTCCTTGGAGGCTCCCATGCCCGGTCCGGTCGTTTGCGTGATGTGCGACAAGACGGAAGAGCACTGCTCCTGCGAGAAGTACTGCACCATCTGCAAGGGCCAGCACAACGTACGCATGGGCGCAGACGGGCTCTACTACTGTCCGGATTGCCGGGAAGCCTGCGACGTTCCCCTGGCGAACTCCCGTGGCCGCTGAAGCGAAAAGCATTCAAATGCAAATTGAAGCAGACCCGCGGCTGGCCGCCGCAGCAGGAGGCGCCGCACGGTATTTTGCGGACGCGGCGGGCATCGAGAGCGAAGCCATTGCGCATTGGCAAACGGCCATCGTGGCTGCCTGTATGGAAGCTTTCGAGCATTTGACGCGCGACCATCCGCGGCTGGACGTAACGCTAACGCGCCTGGCGGACCGCCTGGAGGTCGCATTGTCCCGCGAAGGCGATGCGGCGCCGGCGGTCGGGCTGGACACGCTGGCGGGCTTGGCGCCCCATGGTTCCGATGTGCCAGGGAGACGGCCGGGCAGCTCGTCGGTGCTGGGAGGAGTCGATCGCGTGCAATACGAGACGCAAGGCGGCGCTGCGGTCACGCGGCTAACGAAATACATCACTCCTACTGCGCCGCGCTGTTAGCGCTTTCTTAAAGCCTGCAAGCGCGGCACTTCTCTTACATCTTCAGCGCGAATGTATTGTGCTTGATCAGCGAAGTCATTTGATCGTCAGTGAGCGCCAAGTTGAGGATAACGCGATCCCCCGAAGGCGCGATGCTCGCTCTGTCGAGCATGTCCGCCAGGTCCGGATTTTCCTTGCCCGCCTGGTAGCGCTTGAAGAGCAGGCCCGCCTGGAGCAACTGCGCCAAAGTGTTTGCATCCTGGGTGGAAGAGCAGATGGCCTGGAACTTTCCGTCGATGCCGCTGCTGGCGTTCACGTTGATGAGCATGTTTTGCATATGCGAGACCAGCTTCGCGGCTTCCGGAAATTGCTGGACTTCCGGCGCGAGCTGCTGCATGGCCAGCCGCGTGTACGCCGGATTCAGAACGGCCCACACGATGCCGTTGCCGTTGGCTTCATTAATCAGCGGGAAGAACGTGTCGTTGCGTAGCAGGCCTTCCTCCACGCCGGAACGTACTTCGACCATTTTCTCCAGAACGGAGCGATGGCCGAACGCCGCGGTGTTCGAGTCGATAAACAAGAAGAAGAGATCGGTGGGGCCGGCGCCGGTTCCGAAAGCGTAGAGCGTGTAATGGCGCGCCTTGAACGTGGGCAGCTTCTGGCGCTTGAAATACGCCTCGGTGGACTCCGGGCTGTAATTTCCCAAAGCTACGCCGACAACTTGCTCCCCGGTCGGGGTCGACGATGCCTCCGCGCCTTCGGTCTTGCTGGTCACGCCATCCGCAACCAGTCCCCAGGCCAGTTCCTCCACTTGCGTGTTAGGATCCACCCCTGCCGAAGCGAGGAATTTTTCGAACTGCCGAAAACGATCGGGAAGCATCTGCTCCTGCAGCTGCGGGAACCACTTCATGGTGCGCGCTTTTTTCAAGTCCGCATACGCAAACTCGCCGACTTCCTTCGGGAACAGCGAAATGATGTCGGAGCCGAGCCGGTTCGCGCGCGCAGGTTGCGGCGCAAGCAAAGTCGCGACGGCAAATGCGAGCACAACCGCCAGCTTGGCAATAACCGTTGCCGGCGAGGATGTCGCAGCTGCTCGAATGGATGATTTCATGTACTCTCCTTGCAAACTCATGGGAACTGCGCGCCAACTACGCGCTGATAGAGCGGAGCGTTTCGCCCAGGCGCTCGCGCAGCGCAGCGCTTTTTGCCCGCATGGATGTCACGTAGTTCGCGTCGGCGATACTGTTGAGATTGATCTCCACGTTCGCCAAAGCCCCTCGCGCACCAGCGGCGGCCATCAACCGCGCTACGTCTAAGTCTGACTTCATGGATGCCGCGGCGATAGATGCAAGTTGTCCCAGGCGTTCGAAAAGCGCAACGCTGCGCTCGGCCACTTGCAGCGGAACCTCGGCGGCGCCTCTGGTGGCCCGCTGAATGACCTCATCACGTTCGCGTTTTTCCTCCTCGCTCTCTTGCGGCAACTTGTAAGCAGCCATCACCGCGTCGTAGGCGGCTGCGTCGCGGTCGATCGCTTCCGCGAGCTCCGCCGCACTGCGCCGCAGCTGATCGAGCGCTTCCGAGAGTTGATTTACAACCGCGGCTTGCGATTTTTTCTTGCGCGAAAGTCCCGCGACCATCTGCCCGAGCGATGCCGCAAGCGCCCCAGCCAGAGCGGAAACGCTGCCACCCCCGGGCGTCGCGGTTGGCGCAGCGACCGCTTGCAAGAATGGCTCCGCCAGGCCGGCTAGCTTGCCCTGTTTTGCGACCGGCTGTAATGGCTGGCCGGTAAGCGCGGCTTGCAATCTATTCTCGAAAACCTGCTCTGGCGAAAAATTCTCCGCCTGCAAAAAATAATCCGCGGCCATCTCGATGGCTTTCTTCGGAATTAACCCGACAATCTCGCTGCCAACGGGAATCGCCCCATAGCGCGCCGCTTCGCGCTTGACCATTTCGTAGACGCGGTGCATGGGTGTCTGCTCAAAATCAGTGAGATTGATCGAAACCTGCGCGAGATTGCGCACTTTCAGCTCCACGCCCATCGATTTCACGTAGCGGAGCCCGCCGGAGGAAAATCGTATGGCCTTGGCGATTTTGTTGGCAATGCCCACATCGGAGGTGTTGAGGTTCACGTTGTAAGCAATCAGGAACTTGCGCGCCCCGACTACCGTGGCTCCTGCTGTGGGATGCAGCTTCGGCTCTCCGACGTCCGGCAGGCGGCTGTGGTCACGCTTGATCTCTTCGCGAAGACCTTCGAATTGTCCGCGGCGAATATTTTCGAGGTGCGCGCGCTCCGGGAGCTTGGCGGCCGCTTCATAAAAATAGATGGGGATGCGATAGCGCTTCCAGATTTCCTCGCCTACCCGTCGCGCCAGCGCCACGCAATCCTCCAGCGCTATTCCTTCGATCGGGATGAATGGCACCACGTCCGTCGCGCCGATGCGCGGGTGCGCGCCGCTGTGCTTGGTCAGGTCGATCAATTCCAGGGCCTTGCCGACGCCCAGCAGCGCCGCTTCCGCAACGGCATCGGGATCGCCCGCAAGGGTAACGACGCAGCGATTGTGGTCGGCGTCCATCTCGCGATCGAGCACGTAGACGTCCAGCACCTTGCTCATGGACGCGACGATGGCGTCCACCTTGGCCGCATCTCGTCCTTCGGAGAAATTCGGCACACACTCAATCAATCGCTTCTTCAAGGTGGTTCCTTAATCTTCGGCACATTCATCATAGGGGATTTCTGAGGGGCCAGCCACTCACGTGTGTTCTTTCTGAAAAATAGGCCGGCCTTTTTTCAGCGTCATCCAGCATTTGTTCACGCCGAAGTAGTAGGGAATCTCGCGATAGGTGTTCACTTCAAAGACCGCGAGGTCCGCTTGTTTGCCGACCTCCAGCGAGCCAATCTTATGATGGCGCAGCAAGGAACACGCTGCGTTAATCGTCGCCGCGGCGATGGCTTCCGCCGGACTCATGCGCAGTTGCGTGCACGCCAGCGACAGAATCATCGGCATGCTCACTGTCGGACTCGTCCCGGGATTATAGTCGGTCGCGAGCGCCACGCTGGCTCCGCCCTCGATCAGCGCACGCGCAGGCGCGTATTTTCTCAGGCCGAGATGAAAATCGCATCCAGGCAGCAATGTGGCCACCGTTTTTGATCTGGCCAGCGCCTGTATGTCCGCTTGGTTCACTTGCTCCAGGTGATCGCAGCTCGCCGCACCCAACGTAACGCCAAGCTGCGTCGCTCCCGTGCGCGTCAACTGCTCGGCATGAATGCGCGGTAGAAGACCTCTCTCTCTGCCTGCCCGCAGAATCTTGTCGGACTCCCCGCGCGAAAAGGCGCCACGGTCGCAGAAAACGTCGCAAAATTCGGCAAGCTCTCGCGCCGCTACCTCCGGAATCAGCTTGCTGATTAGCAACGCGATGTATTGTTTGGAGCCGTCCGGCTTATCACGAAACTCCACGGGAACGGTATGCGCGCCGAGAAACGTAGACACGATTTCGAGCGGCTGCTCCGCGCCCAACTCTTTGTGCAGGCGCAGAATCTTCAACTCGCTGGCGACATCCAGGCCGTAGCCGCTCTTGGCCTCCAGCGTCGTGGTTCCGTGCGCGGCGAATTCCCGCAATGCGGCGTGCGCGCGCTTCTTCAAGGTCTCGGCCGTGGCCGCGCGCAGCTTCTTCACGGAATTCAGAATGCCGCCGCCCTTGCGCGCAATCTCTTCGTAGCTAGCCCCGGTGATTTTCAGTTCGTATTCTTCGGCGCGGCTGGCTGCATGAATCAGGTGGGTATGCGAATCGACAAATCCGGGCAGCACCACACGCCCGCCGACGTCGAGTTTCTCCGCGGAGCGCGAGTCAGGCAGGGATTCAATCTCCAAGCGCGTGCCGACCGCGGCAATTACGCCGTCGCGGATCAGCAGTGCGCCGTCTTTGATGAGGCCAAGGTCGGAAAGGGCTTTGCGGCGGCGCGGAACGCGCCCGCGAAGCGTCAGCAACTCCGATGCACCAGTGATAAGCAGGTGGGACAAGTCGCGAGTATTATGCCCCAAGTGGAGCGGGCTTTAGCCTGTGCAGACAACACGCAGTCGCGCGCTCAGGCTATGCGGTGGCAGCCTTCCCCTGATACGCCGGCGCAAACACATCCTGCACAAATTTCTCAAACGAAGTCGGCGTCGTATTCTCCGGTGAGCGCGGCTCCTGCGCCGCAACGATTCCTTCGTTGATGGCCTTGTACATCTCGATAAACTGACCGGCGGTCTTCGCCGGAATGCCCATCTGCGTCAACACCTGCTCTACTTGCTCGTAAGGAAACTGCACGTAACGCAGATCAGGTTTGCCGATGCCGCGCGCAATCACGGAGGTGGCTTCGTTCATCGACAGGTCGCGTTCGCCCAGCAGCTCGCGCGTTTGTTTGCCGGAAAAATCCAGTTTCAGGATGCGCCCCGCCGCGTAGTCGCCGATGTCGCGCGTCGCAATCATCGGCAGTTTCAGGTCGGGCAGCACCGCGTGTCCGAAGATGCCCATCGCCTGAATCATGTTGATCGCCGTCAGAGTATTCTCCATGAAATATCCGGCGCGCACGTGCAGCACATTTAAGCCGCCGAGCGCGTTCAGTTTTTGCTCGGAAGAGTGCAGCCCTGCAATTGGCCCCGTGCCTTCGGGAACTCCCGCGCCGAAGCTGCTCAAGTGCACCGCATAGCGAAGGCCAGACTCCTTCACGGCTTTGGCAATTGCATCGCTCTCGCGTTCCTGGTCCGCGCGATAGTCCGGGGAAGTTATGTTCGGCGGCAGCAGCAAGTACGCTGCGCGTGCGCCGGTGAGAGCTTTGGCGAGCGCGGCGGCATCGCTTACATTTGCGGTGAACGCTTCAGCGCCTTTGCGCACAAAGCGCTGCAGCCGCGTCGCATCGCGCCCCACGACGCGCACCTTCTCACCTTTCGATAGCAGGGAAGTCGCGATCACCGAGCCGGTGTGGCCGGTCGCACCCAAAACTACATACATGGCATCTCCTAGATTTTCTTCACGCGCGGCACGAGACCAAATCTGCCGCACTGTAGCACACAAGCTATACCGTTCAGGTTAGGAAAAACGGATGGCGGACGATCTATCCCTGGTTCTTGCCCATAGGTATTTTCACTCCGGCCGTCTCCGCGAACTCCTTCGCCTGCGGATAGCCCGCGTCGACATGCCGCAGCACGCCCATCCCCGGATCGTTCGTCAATACACGTTGGATGCGCGCCGCCATCTCCTGGCTACCGTCTGCAACGGTCACTTGCCCGGCGTGCTGCGAATAGCCGACGCCCACCCCGCCGCCGTTGTGGATCGATACCCAGGACGCGCCGCTCGCCGTATTCACCAGCGCATTCAGCAGCGGCCAATCCGCTATGGCATCGGAGCCATCCAACATCGCTTCCGTTTCACGAAATGGAGAAGCCACCGAGCCGCAATCCAGGTGATCGCGCCCCATCACCACCGGCGCCTTGATTTCACCCCTCGCTACCAGGTCGTTCAGCGCCAGTCCGAACTTGTCTCGCTCCCCGTACCCCAGCCAGCAAATACGCGCTGGCAGCCCCTGAAACTTCACGCGCTTTTGCGCGAGCTTGATCCAGCGGCTCAGCTGTTCGTTGTGCGGGAACATTTCGAGCACGAGCTGATCGGTGCGCGCAATGTCCGAAGCTTCTCCGGAAAGTGCCACCCAGCGAAACGGCCCTTTGCCTTCGCAGAACAGCGGGCGAATGTACGCCGGCACAAAACCAGGGAAATCATAGGCATTCTTGACGCCCTGCTGGAACGCGAACGTGCGGATGTTATTTCCGTAGTCGAACGTGACCGCGCCGAGTTTCTGCAACTCCAGCATGCCCTGCACATGCTGCGCGATGGCTGCCAGCGATCGCCTCTTATACTCTTCGGGGTTTTTCTTGCGCAGCTCCAGCGCCGCCTCCAGCGTCATGCCGTTCGGCACGTAGCCGTTGAGCGGATCATGCGCGCTGGTCTGATCCGTGAGCAGGTCAGGCAGCACGCCGCGCTTGGCGAGCTCCGGAATCAGGTCCGCGCAATTGCCCACGAGTCCAACGGAAGACGCTTCCCGTTTACGCACAGCATTCTTCAGGATGCGCAGCGCCTCGTCCAGGCTGGTCACCATCACGTCGCAGTAGCCGGATTTCACGCGCCGCTTGATGCGCTCCGGGTCCACATCGATTCCCAGGAATGCCGCGCCGTTCATCGTCGCGGCCAGCGGCTGCGCGCCGCCCATGCCGCCCATGCCGCCGCTTACCACCAGCTTGCCGGCCAGCTCGCCGCCAAAATGCTTCTTCGCCGCCGCCGCAAACGTTTCGTAGGTCCCCTGCAAAATCCCCTGCGTGCCGATATAGATCCAGCTTCCCGCCGTCATCTGGCCGTACATCGTGAGCCCGGCGCGATCCAGTTCGTTAAACTTGTCCCAGTTATCCCATTGCCCGACGAGGTTCGAATTGCAAAGCAGCACGCGCGGCGCATACTCGTGCGTGCGAAAAATTCCCACCGGCTTCCCGGATTGCACCAGCAGCGTTTCGTCCCCAGCCAGCTCGCGCAACGACCGCACGATGGCGTGAAAGCATTCCCAATTCCGCGCCGCCCGCCCGGTCCCGCCATAAACAATCAGCTCCTGCGGCTTTTCGGCCACCTCCGGGTCCAAATTGTTCATCAACATCCGCAGCGCCGCTTCCTGCTGCCAGCCCTTGCAAGAGATCTCCGTCCCCCGCGCCGCACGAAACGGTCCCTTCGACAATCCCACCTCCGCCTTTTCGCCCGGCACCATCACGTCCATGAATTTCACTCTCCGTCGCTCATACTAACCCACGCCACCCCCATTTGCATCCGCCCACGCAACTCCGCGTTGTCGGGCAAATCGGAAACTATCCAAGAACGGCGTTGAAACACCTCGCTTGCCCCCGCATTTGGTAATGCCCGGAAACGTGCACCAACGTACAGCTGTGCGTACAGGTTTGCGTACAGTTGGCGAATTGGAGACAGTTCGCGTCCCTGTTTCAGAACGGCCGCAGGGTCGCCGCGAGGTTTTGCTAGCATTTATTTGATCGCAGAAAGACATGCGCAAGCATGCAGGGAAACACGCAACCGACCCTCTCATTCCAAGACTCTACAGTGAAACCGCGCCAGTGAAATTCAGCTTGGGACACTAAGTACCGAAGCGCCTGAGCTTGTATCCGTGCAGGGCAGTCACACCAGGAGATCGCCATGAGGACCTCTCTATCCAAGGCATTGACCGCCGCACTTCTCTTGCCTGCGTTTCTTATAGCCGGCTGCGGCAGCGTCGGCACGACGAGCCAAGCTCCGCCGGTAACTTCGCCGCCTACGACGCAGGGCTTTTGGGATGCCAGCAACATGCCCGCGGCCAAGAACGTGATGATGTTCAAATTCCTGAATCGGACGAACGGACAATTCCCCGACAGCAACGTCTTTTGGAGCGTCAAGATCAACGGCGTCACGGAAACTCACTCGATTGCGAACCAGCAATTCTACGACATGCCGCCGAATGCCTCGGGCAGGATCTATGTTTACCTGGGAAGCGTGGGGACTAACACAAATAACTACCACGATTTTCTGGAGTACACGATTGGTGCCGCGCAATTCAACGGCAATACCACACGAGTCGACGCCTTCGGAATTAAGCTAGCGATGAGGTTGCACTGTGCCGACGGCTTTGAAGCGACGGTTGGTGAAAACCCTGCCACGTTTGCGGAAGACCGCTCGGCGACCTTTGCACGTTTTGTAGCCGCGGTCCCGGCGGAATTTCAACAACTCGCCACGCTGCAAGCGCCGTATAGAATCGTGAACCCGGGAGCAGGAGGATTCGACACCGGCGGCCAATACCAAAACTACTACTCGGCCTACATCGATCAAATTTGGCAGAGCAATGGGCTCACGATTCCCAAGGCAGGGCCAAATGGAAGCGGATTAGGTTCTTACCCTGATCTCTCCGCTGCGATCTACAGACACACCGCAGCTCCCGGAACGTTTTCCTCCACCGGTCAGTTGCTGAACCAGAGTATGTGGGCGAATAGCCAGAATTTTTACCAGCAGGCCCCGGCGAATTACTACGCAAGGTTTTGGCACGATAATGCCATCAACGGCTTGGCATACGGGTTTCCTTACGACGATGTGGGAGGCTATTCCTCCTATATTTCCCACAGCAACCCTCAATACCTGCTCGTTGCAATCGGTTGGTGAGGAGAGAGGCCTGACGTGCGCACACGTGCTTGCTTTCTGACATTGACCGTGCTGGTGACGCTTTCCGGCTGCGCTGGATCCGGCATGACCAGCAGTTCTACTGGCCCTCCGGGGAACCCGACGCCAACTGCGGCCAAGAGCGCGAAGCGAGGTGTCGCCTACGATCTGGCGTCGCCCGCCGACCTGGCAGTGCTTTCACCGGGTGTCAGCTGGTGGTACAACTGGAGCCCGAATCCCAACCCGGGGGTGCCGGCTGACTACGCCAAGCGGTATTCGATGGACTTCTACCCAATGCTTTGGAATGGAAACTACACCCCCAGCAGTATTGTGGCGTACCTAAAGTCCAATCCAAACATCAAGTACATGTTGGTGATGAACGAGCCGAATCTTACGAGCCAGTCCAACTTGACACCTCAACAAGCTGTGCAGATCTGGCCGGGATACGAAGCGATTTCCGTTCAAACCGGCGTAAAGATCGTGGGGCCAGCTATCACTTGGGGCAACATGGCCGGCTATCAAGATCCCGTAGCGTGGCTGGACGCTTTCTACGCCGCTTACCGCGCGGCGAACAGCGGCCGCGATCCGCAAATCGATTACTTGGCGTTCCATTGGTACGACTATGGGCTGTCGAGTCAATTGGACCGTCTGGGGAAGTACAACAAATCCATTTGGGTGACAGAGTTCGCAAATTGGCATAGCCCGATCGACGGCTCGCAAATAACTACGTTGGCAGAGCAACAGGCACAGATGACGGATATGGTCGCCACATGCGAGAGCCGCGTCGATGTTTTCCGTTACGCTTGGTTCACGGGACGCTGGAGCCCCGATCCGCATTACACGAGCCTGCTCAGTGCCGACGGCGTGCTAACCGGACTGGGTCAAACGTATCTTTCACTTCCCATGCATTAGAACCTGGTCCGCAGCTCTGGGAACTAAACTGACAATCGAGAACGCGTTGCGCGCCCAAATTCGGTAGGGTAAAGTGACCTCACGCTATGACTTACGGCACGCTCCCCTCGCGATTCCTCAATGCTATCGATTCGCGCCCGAATTCCCGCGCGCAGATGGCCCGTCGGAATGGCGTGTGGGAGTCCATTGCATCGGCGGAGCTCCTCCGCCGCGTAGCCGGACTTTCCATGGCGCTGGTCGAACTAGGCGTCAAGCCCGGCGACCGCGTCGCGCTCTTCGCCGCCAATCGCCCAGAGTGGCATACTGCTGATTTCGCCATCAATGGCTCCGGCGGCGTCACCGTCCCCATTTATTTCAACGAATCGCCCGACCGCATGACGTTCATCCTCAAGCATTGCGGCGCGCGCGTGATTGTCGTGGCCGGCGCCGAGCAACTGAAAAGACTTTTGTCCTGCCGCGCGCAACTCCCTGAGCTCGAGCATGTAATCGTCGCCGACGTCGGGGACGATGTGCCCACCGAGTGCCTGCGCTACGAAACCTTGATCGCTTCCGCAAGCGGCGCCGAAATCGCCGCCTATCGTATGCGCGCCGCGCAAGTGCTCCCTGGCCAGCTCTGCAGCATCATCTACACCTCCGGCACCACCGGCGAACCGAAGGGCGTGATGCTCACGCACAACAATATGTCTTCCAACGTAACGGACTCCTGCGCCACCTTCGATTTCGAGCCCGCGTCCGACATAGCCTTGTCTTTCTTGCCGCTCGCGCACGTGTACGGCCGCATGCTGGACTACATCTACCTCTTCAATGGCGTGAGTGTCGCTTATGTCGAATCCGTCGACCTCGTCCCGCAGGCGCTGCTCGAAATTCACCCCACGGTCATCGCTGCTGTTCCGCGTTTCTTCGAAAAGATTTACGCGAAGCTGATGGAGCAGGGAAGCAAAGCCACCGGAATCAAGCGCAAACTATTTGATTGGGCGGTCGACGTCGCAAGGCGCGCGGCTCCCTGGCGCACGGGAGCCAAGGGAGTGAGCCCCTTCCTCAAAGCCCAGTGGGCTCTCGCCAACAGCCTGGTGTACAAGAAAATCCGCGCCGGCACCGGCGGAAACTTGCGAATGGTTTTCTCAGGCGGCGCTCCGCTCTCCAAGGAGCTCGCCGAATTTTTCTGGTCCGTCGGCATCCCCATTTACCAGGGCTACGGCTTAACCGAGACTTCGCCGATCCTCACCTCGAACTACCCGCAAAATCGCAGCGGAAGCTCCGGACGTCCCATTCCCAATGTCCTGATTCGCATCGCGGCAGACGGCGAAGTTCTCGCCAAGGGCCCCTGCGTAATGCAGGGATATTACAAAAGTCCGGACGCCACGCGCGAAGTCATCGACGAAGAGGGCTGGTTTCACACCGGCGACATCGGCTATCTCGACGCCGACAACTACTTCTTCATCACCGACCGCAAAAAAGATCTGATCAAGACCGCCGGAGGAAAATTCGTCGCGCCGCAGCCGATTGAAAACGCGCTGAAGACCAGCCCGTACATCCTGAACGCCATGATCGTCGGCGATCAGCGAAGATTCGTGGTTGCACTCATCGTGCCGAACGCTACGACCGTCTCCGCCAAAGCCCAGGAACAGGGCCTTCGTTTCGCCTCGCACGGAGAAATGGCCTCGCATCCCGCGGTGCGCGCGCTGATCGAAGGAGAAGTGAAGCGCCTCACCGCGCATCTCGCGCAGTGGGAAACCGTCAAGCGCTTCGCCCTGCTACCCGAAGATTTCACCTTCGACAACGGCAGCCTCACCTTCACGCTAAAACTAAAGCGCCGCGTCGTCGAACAAAACTACCGCGAAATAATCGACAAGCTCTACGCCGAATCGGTCGATCCCGTCGCCTCCAAGTCCCGCTCCTAAGTGGGACAGCCATTTCTGGCTGTCCGCCCTTTCTTCTCTGTGCCCTCAGTGCCTACTCAGGGCCCTCTGTGTTAGATCTTTTTCTTCTCTAGAACGCTGACAAAAGCCGACGCATCCCCTCCGCAAACTCCTCGTCCCGCGCAATCAAGCTCACCACCAAATACCCGTCCCCCGGAAAATCAAAAAAATGCCCCGGATGAACGTACACATCCTCCTTCGTCAGCAACTCGATAGCGAGTTCCTCGTCACTCCCGGTGGCCGGAACCCTCAGAACCGCATACCACCCGCCTTCTACTTCAAGTCGTCTGCACGATTTTTGCAAAGCAAGCTGCCCGTCCAACTCCGCCAGGTTCTTCCGCACCCGCGCCGTCAGCTGCCTCTGGAAACCATGGCGCTGTTCCAAAAACGCCGGCGTCGCCAACTGCACTGGCGCATTCGGCGACAGATACGTGTCCGCAATCACCTCCAGCCTCTCCAGCGCCTGCCTGTTCAATCCTTCTGGCCCGCTCGCGATCACCCAAGCCATCTTCATCTGTGGCAACCCCGCAATCTTCGAAAGCCCGCTCATCGCAAACGTAAGCGCGCCGCAATTGCCAGCGAAGGTGACAGTGTTCCCGTCGCCCAGCGCAAAATCGAGAAACACTTCGTCCGCGATGAGCGCCAACCCGTGCGCCGCGCAAAGCTCATTCAGCTTCGCCAGCTCTCTCTCCTTAACAAAGTGTCCGGTGGGATTATTCGGGTTCACTACGATCACGCCCCGCGTCCGCGCGGTGATCGCCTGCTGCAAACTATGCAAATCAATCTGCCACCCGTGGTCGTAAACCAACGGATAGCGCACCAGCTTCACATCTTGAATGTCCGCGAGAAATCCGAACAGCGGATAACTAGGCGCGGGAATCAGCAATTCATCCCCAGGATTGCAAAGCAGACGAAAAACGAACGAGTACGCCTCGCTCGTGCTGGTTGTCAGGACAATGTCCGCAGCGGAAACCATGGTTCCGCGAGCGGAGTAATACTCCGTCACCCCGAGCCGCGCGACCTCCAGGCCTTTGGGATTCGGTTCGTAGCGCAGCGCCGCCGGATTCCGCAGCGCCGCAAGAATCGCTTCACTGTCGTACTCGAAGCCGCATTCGGTAGGGTTCGAGGCGGTGAGATCAAAGAGCCGCTTCCCGCCGGCGCGATGCCGCGCCAGCGCCTCGCTCAATCGATTTCCGGAGAGATTCCAATTCGTCCGATCAGCAAACATCTACTCTGCATTTTCTGGTCGCATTGCTTACATCACCTTGCCGTCCGCGTCCATCGACCGCACTTCGCCTAAGTTCAGCTCCTTCACGCCGGCCTCAATCTTCGCGCGGTCCCCGACCACCACCCAAATCATGTTGTCTGGATGCACCACCATCTTCGCCGCGTCATTCAGATCGCTCGTCTTCAGCGCGCGCACCTTGCCTGCAAACGTTTCGTAATAATCATCCGGCAAGCCAAAGTGAATCAGGTCCGCGATCGATTGCCCCACCGAATCAATCGTCTCGCGCGAACCCGGCAAGCTCAGCGTCTCATTCGCCTGAATCTTCGCGAGTTCTTCCGCTGTCAGCGGCCGATCCGCCAAAATCCCGCGAAACTCCTTGTTCATTTCCGCCATCGACTCCTTGGTCTTGTCCGTCTGCACCGGCGCAAGCGCGATGAACGGCCGCTGCCCACGCGCCGCCCACAGCAAACTCTGCGCGCCGTACGACCAGTGCTTGTCCTCGCGCAAGTTCATGTTCAATCGCGCCGCAAAGTTTCCGCCCAAGCCGTCGTTCATCGCGTCAATCGCGATCTCCTTCGGATTGTTCGTCGGAGGCGCAACGTGCCCCGCGATGATCACCGATTGCAGCGCCCCCGGCTTGTCCACCAAGTACACCACGGACTTCGGCGCCATCTGCACCGTCCCAACATTCTTCGCCGGCACTTTCCCGGCCTTCCATCCGGCAAACAATTTCTCGAGCTTCGGCGTCATCTCCGCGAGCGTTGTATCGCCAACCACGATTAGCGTCGAATCGTTAGGCCGAATCCAAACATCGTGAAACTTGGCCAAGTCCTCGCGCGTCATCTTCGCCACGCTCGCCGATGTTCCCGATCCCGTCAGCGGATTCCCATACGCGTGTTGTGCGCCGTACAGCAGTCCCGGAAACACACGCAGCGCCATCTGCACCGGAGTGTTCTTCTCGCGCTCGATCCCCGCGAGCTGCAGCTTCTGCTGCCGCTTGAAATCCGCGTCCGGAAAAGACGGATTCAGAATCACATCCGCAAATAATTCCAGCGAGGGATCGAGCTTGGACTTCAGCGCCGACAATCGCACGGTCGACATATCCAGGTTCGAATTCGCGCGCAGCTCCGCGCCCAGCATCGCCAACTGGTCGCTGATCTCCAGCGCGCTGCGCGTCTTCGTGCCGCCGGTGAGCAGCGCCATGGTCATGCTCGCCGTTCCCGGCGCGGCAAATTCATCGGCCGCGTAGCCGGCGTCGCTCGTCATCCACAAACTCACCAGCGGCACTTCATGCCGTTCCGCCAGCACGACCTTCAGCCCGTTCGAAAGCTTCGCGCGTTGCAACTTCGGCAGCTTCAGCTCCGGAGGCGTGCCGATCTCCGGCGCTTTCGAGCGATCCGCGCCCGCCGCCGCCGTTTTGTATGAGGGGAAGGGAAGCACTTCCAAAATGTACACGCCATCCGCCAGCCAGCGATTCGCTGCCGACTTCAAATCTTCCGCGGTCGCCTCGCGCGCCAGCTTCAGCGTGGTCTTGTACGCGTCCGCACTCCCGCGAAACACCTCGCTTTGCGCCAGCCGGTCCGATTTCCCGCCAAATCCGCCGATGCGCTCCACGCCGCGAATAAAGTCCGCGTCGTATTGCGTCTTCACCCGCTGCAACTCTTCCGCCGTCGGCCCGTCCTTCAAAAATCGCGCCAGCTCCTCATCCAACTCCTTCTCGACCTGCGCGAGCCCCTGTCCGGGCCGCGCGGTGGCCTGCACTCGGAACTGCCCGCCAATCTCCCGCAAATCCACAAACCCCGCCGCATCCGTCGCGATTTGATCGTCGTAGATCAGCCGCTTGTAAAATCGCGAAGTTTTCCCGGTCGTCAAAATATCGCTCACCAAATCCAAGTAGACGCTGTCCGCGTTGCCGTACTCCGGAATATTCCACACCTTGTAAATCCGCGCCTGCGGCACGCGGTCCTGCACCACTTGCCGGTGCGTTCCCGTCATCTTCGCCACCCAAATTTCTTGATGGCCCACCGGCGGCCCCGCGGGAATATTCCCGAAATATTTCTCCACCTTCTCCTTCGCCGTTTTCGCGTCAATGTCTCCCGCCATCACAATCACGACGTTCGACGGCCCGTAATACGTCTTGAACCATTCCTTCACATCGTCCATCGCCGCCGCATTCAGGTCCGCCATGTCGCCGATGACTGTCCACGAATACGGATGCCCCGCCGGATACGTATTCTGCGTAATCAGTTGCCGCGACACCGCGTACGGCTGGTTCTCGCCTTGCCGCTTTTCGTTCTGCACCACGCCGCGCTGCAAATCGAGGGTCTTCTGGTCCAGCGTTAGAAATCCCATGCGGTCCGATTCCATCCACAGCGTGTAATCCACCGCCGACGTTGGCACATTCTCGAAATAATTCGTGCGATCATTATTGGTCGTGCCATTCAAATCCGTAGCGCCAATGCGCTCCATAGCCTCGATGTAGCTGCCCTTGGCATGGTCGCTCCCGCCAAACATCAAGTGCTCGAACAAATGCGCAAAGCCCGTCTTCCCCAGCTTCTCGTTCTTCGACCCCACGTGATACCAAGTGTTGATCGCCACAATCGGCGCCTTGTGATCCTCATGCACAATCAAAGTGAGCCCGTTATCCAGCACAAATTTCTCGTACGGAATCTCCACATCCTTAGTCTGCGCAAACGCCCCCGCCCCAGCAGCCAGCATCGCCACCATCACCAAACAAGCCGCCACCCAAATTCTCATTCCGACCTCCATCTGAAAAGTAGGCAAAGAAGTGTACTCCGCTCTGTGTCCTCTGTGCACGCCGTGGTGAAATCCAGCAGCGGGTCGGTTTCCGATTATCCGGGAACCAGGGTTACGGAGGGCGGACCCGAGGACTCTTGCTTTGAGGCCGTTTCAATTCCTTTTGCGAGGAGCAGAGGAGCGTGGGTCTGGCAAGAACAGTCGGTCGAACTCCCATTCGACGGCAACGGTTTTCGTCACCGGGTTACCTGAGCTGTCCTTTTCGCTGTGCAGGTATCTCGGTGAGCCAGAAGTTGTGTTGCCTTTGACTACTACGAGAATGCCCGTTGCGTGGCCTTTCCACACTTTATGGTCGTCCTCGAACGTCTGCGTGATGGTGCAATCGCCAAACTGGCCGTTGCGAACCCGATACGCATCCCATCTCTCCGCTTGTTCTCGGAATTCGATCAGTACCATCGGAACTTTGCAAGTGTGGGTGCCAGGGCGTGACAGAAAATCCATTTGAATACTGATATCGTCCCTCCCGTTGACACCACCAGCACCGATCGAGGCATACCCGTCGTTGATCTCAGGAGAAAAGCACGAGAGGTCGCCCGCAATATCTCCAGTGGAAATCCTCATCCAGCCGTGAGCATTGCTACAGCTACTCGAAGTGAGGTGCCACGGACTTGAACGCGCGAGAGCTTGAGAACCCACAGGGCAGGACATTAAGCACAGAAGCAGGCTGGAGAAGAGTGGGGGAAGAAGTTTTCGCATTGGCGCTCCAACACCCAAGCCTTTATTTGCAAAATGATACGTTAACATATGCTTGGGATTAAGGCTGTTCTTCAGCGAGAAGACTCAAAGATCACCAGCAACTGGCAAGTGTCTGACAAACCAGTAGATGAGAAATTCACCCCACTACCTGAAATCCTCTGGTCCGTTCTAAAATCATAGTGAGGTTCACCATGTCAGACTTACTTGTCATCGCTGGCCGCTCTTTTCAATCCCGACTCATTGTGGGCACCGGCAAATACCGCAGCTTTCAGGAAATGGCCCGCGCCCATGCCGCCTCCGGCGCCGATATGGTTACCGTCGCCGTACGCCGCGTCAATCTCACCGACCGTACGAAAGAATCGCTCCTCGACTTCATCGACCGCGAAAAAATCTTCATCCTGCCCAACACCGCCGGGTGCTACACCGCCGATGAAGCGATTCGCACCGCCCGCCTGGCCCGCGAAGTCGGCCTCTCCAACTGGGTCAAGCTCGAAGTCATCGGCGATCAGCAAACTTTGTTTCCCGACACCGAGCAGCTCATCGAAGCCACCCGCGTCCTCGTCAAGGAAGGTTTCGTAGTCCTCCCTTACACGAACGACGATCTGATCGCCGCTCGCAAGCTCATCGACGCAGGCGCTGCGGCGGTCATGCCGCTAGCCGCGCCCATCGGCTCCGGCCTCGGCATCCAAAACGCCTCCAATCTCCGCATCCTTCGCGAACGCATCACCGAAGTGCCACTCATCGTCGACGCCGGAGTCGGCACCGCCTCCGACGCCGCCGAAGCCATGGAGCTAGGCGCCGACGCCATCCTCATGAATACCGCCATCGCCGAAGCCCAGGACGCCGTCCTGATGGCCGAAGCCATGCGCGACGCCACCGCCGCCGGCCGCAAAGCGTACCTTGCCGGCCGCATGCCCAAGCGCCTCTACGCCGCCGCCTCCAGCCCCCTCTCGGGAGTCGTGCGTTAATTCTTGCCGCCCCTTTATCCGCTATTAACTCTTCGCCAGCACGACCGCTTGCAAAGCGCCAACCGTTGTACGCTTCATCTATCAGCTCGTAAGATTCGGCCCCATCGCTAGCCTTCATTTTGAGGAGCGACCGGAGGGAAACTGTGCCCCGACTCTCAATTCGATTCCAGACTCTGGCTGCGACTTGCTTTGCCGTCGCGTTGCTCACCTGCGTTCTCGCAGCGCCGCTCTCCGCCCAGGAAAAACGCGCTCCACAGACCGCCGGGGTCGACAACACGAAAATGGGCCCTTACCGCGCGCTCGCGCAACTCGCCTACGCGGCTTCGCAAAAAGGAGATCACGCCGGCGCTGCAACCCTGGCGAAAATCCTCGAGCGCGCGTGGGACAAAGCCGAAGACTATGGCGGCGACACCGCTCTCTCAAAGACCAATCACGCGCTATTCGAGCAGATCGACAAAGCCATGGACCAGTTCATCTCGCTATTCCTGGACCACACCGCGGCCGGTCCCGATCCCGCCAAACTCAAGTCCGCCTATTCCCAATACCTCGAAAAACTAAAGCTAGCCGATTAGCCCGTCGCCCTTAGCGCGGTGTGTAACGACCACCGCCGCCTTTGGCGATACCTGTAGCGCAGGGCGGAGTCCGCGGAGCCCTGCGGCTTTTCGACAACGCAAGCACGGATTCACCGCCAGGGTGCGGGCCACAGCAACGCATCCGGGTCAGTTGGAAAATCAATGGCGTCAATAGGAACCGGCGGCCGCAATTGATTCACATACCATCCGGCGCTAGACCACGGCCAATCCTCCGGGCGACTCACGAGCTTAGCTTGCACGGGATTATTGTGGATGTATTCCAACTTGTCGCCAAAGTTTCGTGCATGGCGGCAAATCGAATCATGGTAGCGCGGCTGCCAAAGAGGGCCGCGCCTTGTGCCTAGATTTACGAGCGCGAGTGCGGCCTTCGATTTGTAGTTGCGAAGGAGGTCGCTAAGCGCCTGCTCGCCGGGATCGAGAAGAAGGTGAAGATGCGAGGGCATAACGACATAGGCGTACAAGTAAAACGCTTTTCGGCGCTTTTCCATAGCGAGCGATTCCAGGAGAAGTGTTCGCTCTGCCGGAGAGAAAGGCGCGGCTCTTGGCTGCAGATTTGTCGTGAGGAAGAAGATGCGATCGGTAAGCGCGATCCGTCGCAGACGAGACATTAGCGGACCTTAGCAGAACTTGGCTTCGCGAAAAAGAAAAAGCCGCAGGGCTCCGCGGACTCCGCCCTGCGCTACAGGGGTCGGACGATGGCCAATGTCTCATCGGTGTAATCGTGTCTTTCACTTCGCCAACGACCCTAACAATACGCTCGCGCCATTCCAAAAAATTTGCACGCCGATGCACACAAGCAAGAATGATGACAGCCGCATGATCACGCTCATTCCCGTTGCGCCAAGCAACTTCGCCAGCCGGTCTGCGAATCCGTAACACAGAAACACACTCACCGCGATTATCGCCGAACCAATCACTGCGCCCACGATCGCCGATAAATTCTGCGGCAGGTGCCGCGCCGCGTTCGCTCCCAGTGTGATCGCCACCGAAATCGATCCCGGGCCCACCGTCAGCGGCAGCGTCATCGGATAAAACGCGTGCCGGAAAATATCCTGCGGATCCATTTCCCGCTGCGCCTTCCCCCGGTCATCCTCCTCTTTCTCCTTAAGCAGCGACCATCCCGTGGAAATCACGATCAGTCCGCCGCCCACTTGCACCACCGGCAGCGAAATCCCGAAAAACGCCAGCACATGCGTGCCCGTCAAAAACGAAGCAATCAGCAAAATAAAACTGTTCATCGCAATTCGCTGCGACAGCATCCATCGCGCGGGCGCCGTATATTCCCGCGTCAGCGCCAAAAATATTGGGCTTCCCCCCAGCGGGTTCACAATAGGGAAGAGCGCACTCACAACCAAAATCGTAGTCTTGACCGCTTCGAGCAAATCCCCTCCGCCGTTCCGGAGCGCCGAGTTTATCTCGCCGACTCTCCAAGCGCCACAACGCGGCCTGCAGCCACCGCCATTGTCTCTCAGCGCGGAGGCCGGCTCGGTATCCGTTCACCTAAGAAAATAAGGGACTTGTATCCGGCGGTTTACGGTCACGCTATTTCTTGGCAAACTTGTCATTAGGGTATTGACCTGATTGCCGTGCGGGAAGCGATTGTATAGTCTACTTCCGCAAAGCGTGCAGCCTCCCCCCCTCAGGGTTGCGGAATCGAAAGTGTACTTTGAAAGTTCTGATCGTTGACGACCATGAAGCATTAAGGGCGGGCGTCCGCTCGGTCCTTGAGTCTCGGGGCATTGAGGTGTGCGGCGAGGCCGCAAACGGGAAGGAGGCTCTGGCAAAAGCTGTTCAGCTTCAGCCTGACCTCGTAATCCTGGACATTACCATGCCTGTTCTCGATGGCTTCACCGCTGCGCGCGAAATTAGCAAACGCCTCCCCGGTGTGGGGATTCTTCTGCTGTCCATGCACGAGAGCGCCAGCATGGTGAATATCGCGAAGTCCTCAGGCGCGCGTGGATATGTCGCGAAAAGTGAAGGGATCGCCCGCCTGATTAAGGCCGTGGATGCCGTCGCGCACAACAAGACCTTCTTCCCTAACTAGCTCGCCGTAGCGGCGTTGCAGGCTTGAATAGACGCCGAGTACGCGGTTTTTGCGCATGCATCCCGGTACTTCCTCCTTCCAAAATGCAAGTGTTTACCCGATTGCCGAATTTCCACGCCCTGCTAAGGTTGTTGTAACGGCGCCGGCTGGGTCCTCATTCCCCTTCGCTTGCGAAACCGAAACGGTAAATGAACCGCCGGCGCCCCCAAATAACACCCATGAAAATGATTCTGGCGCCCTTTCCATCAAAGCTCAACCGATCCTATGCGGTGGAATCCAGAGTCATTTTCTGGAACCTGCTTTTTACGATGGTGTTTTCGAGCCTGCTGCTGCTCCTGTATTTGAAGAAAATCCTTTTTGATTTTTAAGCGGATCTAACCTTCGCTGATGCGGCCGGAACGGCAGCTCGCTCTTCCAGTTCCACGTGAATCCCATTTTTCGGCCGCAGCGTGATGCTGGCGAGCGGCTCGATACGCTGACCTGGCGCAAGGCGCATGCGAAAGCGTTGCGCGATTGTTGCCAGCAGCAGCGTCGCTTCCATCATGGCGAAGCCTGCGCCGATGCAGACGCGCGGGCCGCCTCCAAAAGGAAAATACGCAAAGCGCGGCAGCTTCGCGGCCGACTCCTCGCTCCAACGGTCAGGGTGAAAACGATCGGGTTCGCTGAACCATCGCGGGTCGCGCTGCGTCACCCATTGGCTAAGCACAATATTTGCCCCGGCGGGCAAAACGTACTCGCCGACTTCGAGCGGCTCCTCGGTCCTTCGGAAAATGCGCCACGCAGGAGGATACAGGCGCAGCGTCTCGCGAATCACGCGGTCCGTGTATTGCAGCTTGGGGAGATCGGCGGCGGATGGCGGGCGCCCTCCGAGCACGGCGTCGAGCTCCGCGTGCAGCTTTTCTTCTACCTCCGGATACTTGGCCAGCAAATACCAGGTCCAGGAGAGGTTCAGGGCGGTGGTCTCGTGTCCGGCGAGGAGCAGCGTGATCACCTCATCGCGAAGCTGCTGGTCGCTCATGGAATTGCCGTCATCGTCGCGGGCCGTCAGCAGCAGCGTGAGCAAGTCTTTTGCGCCACCCGCTTCCTCCGCGATTCCCTCGCCACTCTTAAGCTTTTCGCGTCCGCGAGCAATCAAGGCGTAGACGACTTCGTTCAATTTCTCCACGGCGAGAAAGTGGCGCTTGCGCGTGGGCGTCGGAATGCGCAGAAAAAACGCAATGGAATGAAAGCCGGAAGAGCTGACCATGATCCTGTCCAGCGCCGGTTCGATTGCGCGCATGTTCTCGCCCAACTCGCTGCCGAAGAGCGAGCGCAAAACGATGCGGAGCGTGACATTCATCATGTCGTTGTGGATGTTGCGCTTGTCCCCGTGTTTCCAGCCGTCCATCAGTCGTGCGGCTTCCTCGACAGTGATTTCCGCGTAACGAGCAAGGCTCTGCCGGTGAAACGCAGGATTGCTCAGTCGCCTTTGCCGCCGCCAAAAATCGCCGTCGCTGGTGAGCAGTCCGTTTCCAAATAGTTCCGGATTCGCGCGCGAGGTGATCCCTTTTACGAAGTTTCCGGTCTTGCCCAGCAGGACGCGTTCGACGTGCTGAGGGTGAAACAAAACGTAAAACTGAAAATCGAAGAAGTGGTAGTGGACAACGTCGCCGTAGTCGCGGGCCCAACGCATGAGAGTCCGCGTCGAGTCGCGGCTGGCCATGAAGGTGGTGCCCATAATGGGAAGGCCCCGCGGCCCGGGCGGGCGGCTTCGCGGTGATGCGGAGGCAGTGGCAGACATGAGCAGGCAACTCCTCGGAGACGAGATGGCACTCATGATACGCCAAACCCGTGGCGTGGATTTCGTGTCCGGGGGAATAGGGAATCGCCGAAGGGTGACTTGTAATCTGAAGGCGTAGAGGGTAGTACTCCCCCGTGGTGACAGGAAGTATGCGCAATCGACTGAAGCCACAGGGGATAGAGGCGCCACGTGGCGCATATGACGGGCGTTGTCTGAGTTGCAAACGGGGAAGATGCTGATGGCGGTTTGCCGGGGGGCCCCCCTCCCCCCGTTTTTTGGTAAGTGTTGATTCTAGACGGAGTTAAAGTCCTTTGTTTTGATACATTTTTGCAAGTGTTGATTTTAAAGGTAGTTACAGCGAGTCGAGAATTAGGGCTGCAGCGGCGGAAGGGCAAGAGAAGTTTCTTCGAGATAACACGCGCAACCATACCACAGATCTGGACGTTTGTCAATAGTAAACTTGTAAGTTCAAGATTGCGAATAGATTAGCGGAGAATCTGGTTTGAGGGAAAAGTGAAAACCCGGCATGACGGAAGGGTTTAGGAGGAGACGGGTGCCTTGGGTTCTTGGAGACCGGCACCCGCCCGTCGGCGACGGGTTGACCTCGCCAACTATGTCACGCTCGGACATGGTACGGTGCGGGCTGGCGGTGACAAGCGGGTATTCACCTGATATGAGCGTGGTCAACGGTACATGAAGGACGTAAGGTTTTCCGTGTATTGCATTGTGCAGACAGGCTGTAGGAATGTTGTCACAATGCTGAGTTGCCTCCAGGCGGCGAATGACCGAGCGCCAGGGCTTGTAAAGCCCGCGAAAGACGGCGCCCACGACCCGCAAGAATCCCCGCAGGGCAAGACCATCCTGATCGTTGAGGACAGCCAGTTCGAGCGCACCGTCATCCGCGCGGCGGTGGAGGGCCTCACGAACTTCAACGTGTGCGGAGAGGCCTCGGACGGCGTGGAAGCCATCCAGAAGGCGAAGGAACTGCGGCCGGACCTGGTGATCATGGACCTGGCCATGCCGCTGATGAACGGAGTAGAGGCGGCGACGGTGCTGAAGAACACGATGCCCAAGGTTCCCGTGGTTCTGTTCACGCTTTACGCCGAACAGATCCGGGGAGCGATATCCCCTGCACTCGGCGTCACGACCATCCTCTCCAAGGCCGACGGCTTGGCTCCGTTGCTGGAGTGTCTCGAAAAGCTGCTCGCCTAATAGCTCAAAATAGACGAACAAAAGGGCAAGGCTGACGCACCTCTTGCGAAGAGCGCACCGGGTAGGCCTCGCCAGATCTCCGCAACAACGGTGTGCCGAGCGCGATCGCTAGGAGTCTCTGCAGGTCTGACCGTGCATGGCTTCCCAGCCTTCGTGCATGATGAGGGGCGTCAGGCACAAAGCCGCCACCGGATCCGTCCAGTGATTCTTCCAAATCGCATTGACAACAAGGCCCGCCAAAGCAATCCAGGCCATGTAGCCGCATAAAGCGGATTCCGCAGCGTCAGCTCTCAGTGCTCCGCTCCCAGTCTCTGCTGCCAGGTGTCGCTTTTCCGCGGCCAGCCACGGCATGATGATCGCGGCAAGCAGGAGGAGCACGATCCCGACGGGGCTGGCTCGCACCTCACTGTATCCGAGCAATGCAACGGCAGAGTCGATAACCACGAAGACCGCCAGAGCGAATAGCAAGATTCCAGCGATTTGCGCAGTCCGTTTCTCAGTGTGTTCGTCCACGCGCTCGTCGCGGAAGCGCCAAAAGACGAGCGCCGCCGACAACAACTCGATCAAGCTATCACCGCCGAATCCCAGAAGGGCTGGGCTGCGGGCTCTCCAGGCCGAAGCAAGAGCAACTCCGGCCTCAGCGGTCATCCAAACAATTGTGAACGTTTGAATCCAGAAAATGCGGCGCCAGATTTGGGGAGGCGTAAAATTGTCTGCGGCCTGCACAGTAGTCATTATGCGATATATCGGCGAGTACGCATTAGGCGGAAGCAGGCTGCTGGGGAGCAGAGGCAAGAAGCGCGAAACGGAGTCTAAAGGGAGCCGAAGAGAGCGGCAGAGGTAAGCATGTTTGTTTTTGCCCGTGCGGTTACTTATGCTGCGCTCTTTATCGGCTTTCTGCTTATCTACCTGCCGGGCCGCGTTTTGTCTTGGTCGGGCATTGTGCGTCCTGCGGCGACTGAAGTGCCGCAAATTGCGGGGATGGTTATCGGGGCTGCTGGTGCGGCCGTCGCTCTGTGGTGCATATTCACGTTCGCAACGATCGGCAGAGCACGCCGGCGCCCTTGGATCCGCCTCGCCGATTGGTGATTCGGGGTCCTTACCGTTTCGTGCGGAATCCGATGTACATGGGTGCAGGACTCGCGCTCGCGAGCGCTGCGCTGTTCTACGAATCGTCGCCGCCTCTCGGCTATGCTGGCCTCTTCTTTCTCGCAACTCACGTCTTTGTGGTTGGCTACGAGGAGCCCACTCTACGGCGGACCTTCGGGCAAGAGTATGAAACATACTGCGGCCAAGTCAGGCGATGGTGGCCGAGGGTATGAACCGCATAGGATTCTGATGCTGGCTAACACTGGGATGGAGCGCAATCGGGCGTGAGGAGCCTCTGTTACGATCCGGTATGTAGCGAATGGCCAATTGGTGGAGACGACCGTCGTCCGAGGATTTCAGACTGGCATCCGGTCTTGGATGGAAAAGTGGACGAGACAATATCCGAACGGGTCACATACGAGGATCCTGTTCGATCCTGCTTCTCCGCTAGAGGCGGACCTCGATGACGAATGGAGTGTTGCGACGTTTTCGTTGCCTATCGGGTTTGCGGTGGTGGCGGTTTTTTTTATTGTGGGGTTGGCGGCGTTGGCGTGTCGGGACGGCGGGCGGGTAGCAGCGGCCGCCTAAAGGCGGCCGCTACATTGGGATGTCTAGCGGGCTGCTACTAGCTCGGGGACGCCGGCTAGTTGTTCGTATTCTTCTTCTGAGATGCGCAGGGAGGCTGCCGCTAGGTTCTGCTCGAGATGTTCGACGGAGGAAGTCCCGGGGATGGGCAGCATGATGGGGGAGCGGCGGAGGAGCCAGGCTATCGCTACCTGCATGGGGCTGGCGTGGTGTCCCTGCGCGATTTCGTTGAGTACGTCGCCGGCGACTTTGCCTGCTCCCAGCGGGAACCAGGGAATGAAGACGATTCCATTGCGGTCGCAATAATCCACCACGTAGTCCCATTCGCGGTCGGCAAAGCTATAGCGGTTCTGCACGCTAACGATAGGGGTGATTCGGCGGGCGCGCACGATGTGCTCCAGCGTGACGTTGGACAACCCGATCAGGCGAATCTTGCCTTCCATTCGCAATTGAGCCAGAGTTTCCATCGATGCCTCAAAGGAGACGACGGGATCCGGCACATGCAGTTGATAGAGGTCGATGCGGTCAAGGCGCAGCCTCTTGAGGCTGCCCTCGATCGCCTTGCGAAGATGCGCGGGAGCTGCATCGTGGGTCCACTGATTGGGGCCGGGACGGTTCCAGCCTCCCTTGGTGGCGATTACGAGGCCAGTTGGGTAGGGATACAACGCTTCTGCGATCAGTTCTTCGTTTACGTATGGGCCGTAGGAATCCGCGGTATCGATGAAATTGATATCGAGCTCCACGGCGCGGCGAAGAACCGCTAACGCCTTATTGCGATCTTTGGGCGGCCCCCAGATGCCCTCACCGGTGAGACGCATGGCCCCGAATCCGAAACCATGTACCGAGATTTCCCCACCAAGCGAAACATCTCCAGCCACACTTGCAGAAAGTTGCTTCTTACTCACGATGGCCTCCAATAGTGTCCCTTTGATTTGATCTATCCTCTGCTGACGCTCACGGCTCCAGCGGTGCGACCGCCCGCGCCGACGGGACGTAGGGGTGCAAGCCGGATTCCATTTGCGGAGAGGGACGAGCCGAAGACGCATGTTCTGTGAAATGAAGGGAATAGAGGAGATACCGGGACGGAATGTGGTGAGATGGAAAGGGTGTTGGGTGTTCTCGTCTTGACACTGCGTCAACACGGCGTCGCGGCGTTCGTAACTGTGCCAAGGAAAAAAAGATACGAAGGGGAAATGCTGTCGAAGAAGTTCGAGTGCGTTTTCGGGCGGGGAATTGGAAAAAATGGAGGATAGCGGGTCTGTACGTGGAATCGGTTGGTTGTGTATAATCAGCGCGCTAGGGAAACGAGCGGGCGTCGTACAATGGCAGTATAGAAGCTTCCCAAGCTTCGGACGTGGGTTCGATTCCCATCGCCCGCTCCAGATCCAACTGAAGGCAAATCCTTTACACTGCGAGTGTCAAAAAGCCGATAGCAAGGCGAAGTGAAAAACTGCGCGTGCGAGTGCGTCAGAATCTTCTGTTTTGCTTTCCGGCTGAACATCGTTAACGCGGACAGCCAGAATTGGCTGTCCCACTTTCGACTCAGGCGTGCGCTACCGCAGTCGAGTTCGCTTTTCGAAAATGGTAACTTGGAATCAGCGCTCTGACTTGCGTGCCATGCACGCTGGTTTCAATTTCCAGCTCGCCTCCGAGCTGTTTCATTCTTTCTTTCATTCCGACGATCCCAACGCCGACTCCTTTGCCTAGCGAGGAACGGTCGAGCACTCCTTTAGGTATGCCGCGTCCATGATCGCTGATCGTAACCACTAACGCGTCGCGGACTTGCTCGAGTTTAACCTTGGCTTTGTCACTTCCGGAATGCAGGTGGATGTTGGTGAGGCTGGCTCGCACGATCCGGAAAATCGTGAGTTCCGCTTCTTCGGATAGTCGCTGCAAGCGGCGCGGCATCTCTAACTGAACTTCGAGGCCTTCGCGCCGATTAATTCCGCGGAAATACATCTGGAGGGCGGACTCCAAACCACACTCATCCAGCAGCGGCGGGTGCAACAGATAGGACAGGGTGCGAATCTCGTCGGAAATATTTTTAGTTAGAGACGAACATTCGGAGAGCATCTTGTTGAATCCTGCTCCGAACGGGGTCGCCTGTTTCTCGACCATGGCCAGATTCATGGCCAGAACGGCGAGCTTTTGTCCGGTGCTGTCGTGGAGCTCGCGCGCGATGCGGCGGCGCTCGTCGTCCTGCGATTGGCTTAGGCGGCGGGAGAACTCCCGGAGTTCTTGTTCGTTTCGATAGCACTCGATCGCGATGGCCGCGAGATGGACGGCGCGTTCGATCATTTCCGAGTCTGGCTTGGGCCAACGCTCGCGCCGCGGATAGGAGAGAGCCAAGGCTCCCAGAATTTGGTTTTCTATAGATAAAATCGGCCGGAAGGACGCCACTTGCAAGCCCTCGCGGAGAGCCGCGTCGCGGTGAACCGTAAAGAGCGGATCGCTGTGGATGTCGCCCACGGTCAGCGCTCTTGCTTGCTCTCCACTCGTACTGCAGAAACCCGCGTACGGTCCCTCTTCCAGGTTGTCGATTTCTTCCTTCCAAGTTTTAGGAGCTTTCGGCCCAGCCACTGGCCGGAGCCGTATTCCGTCGCTATCCAGCAAAAACACAGTGGAGATTGCTCCCGGCGACTGTGTGTCGATAAAGTTGCACAGTTCATTTAAGACTTCCAGCATTGGGGCACCGTGCCCCAGCATTTCAAGTAGATGCGTCTCTGATGTCATAGCGGGGGCCTCTTTCCTCCTCCCTGCATGTACAGCTGCGCGAGGAGTTTTCTGGCGCGCAGGGAGGATGAGTAAATCCCTGCGGCGAACCGAAACTTCCTGGCGAACCGAGCACATCTTTACTACCGGGACTGAGAGGAGCGATGGCGATATTAGGAAAATTCAATCAGTGGTGTCTGTCGCGTTCAAGACAGGGCGGCCCTGTGCAAAACAAGACAGACCGCTAGCCGACGTTTAGTGTATTTATCTGTTCGAACTCCGTGCTTGGGGGATTTTTCACTGGAGGTAACGTGGGGTCTTTACGGTTGTTGATAGCAGATGATCACGAAATCTTTAGAGCCGGACTGCGCGGACTGCTGGAAGCTCAACCCGGATGGCAAGTAGTAGCGGAGGCGACTAACGGAAGGGAAGCGGTGGCAAAAGCGGCAGAAACGCGCCCGGATGTGGCCCTGCTCGATATCGGAATGCCTGTTCTTAACGGTCTGGAAGCAGCGCACGAAATTCTCGAGAGCGGCGCGCGGACGAAAGTTCTCATGCTCACCGTACATGATTCGGACGCGATGATTCATAAGGTAGTCGCGGCTGGCGCACGGGGTTACGTGTTCAAAACCGACGCGGCACGCGACGTGGTGAAGGCGGTCGATGCTGTGCACAGCAATAAGACATTTTTTACCGCCAAAGTCGCAGAGGTTGTCCTGAACACCTTTATGAATGGCGGTCCACAAACGGCAGAAGGGGAATCGCCCGCCAGCCGCCTGACTGTGCGGCAACGGGAAATAACGCAGCTTCTGGCGGAAGGCCGCAGCACTAAAGAGGTGGCCACCTTGCTGGACCTTTCGGTCAAAACCGCGGAGACGCACCGCGCGAATATCATGCGCCGATTAAGCTGTCACTCCGCCGCAGAACTGGTGCGCTACGCGCTGCGCAATCAGATCATCGAGGCGTAATTGGCTGCGGTTCATGGTGAGCTTCCTGCTCCCACGCTCGCTCCGAGTGTTGCCGTAGCTTAGGCGATAGCGGCTTCGCCTGTCGGCTAACCTTCCATTCTCTGCTCCTTCTTCTTGGAACACACTAAATTGAAAGTGTCCTAAACAAGACAGACTCGGTTTTTCTCGCCGCCATATCATTGGCGGGGAGGGGTCCACATCCTGCCGCTATCCATTCCGTTATGGACGGCCCGGGTATTCTGCGTATGGCTTCCATATCAAAACTGAGTCAGAACGAAGTTCAGTCCGATCGGAGGACTGGCCAAACGGAGAAAACGGCTGCTCACAGACGGCGGCCGCTGCGCGTCCTTTTCGTTCACCGCGATGCAGACGGGGTAGACTGCTGCGTGCAGGAGCTCGAGAAAGCGCAATTCACCGTCGGCGCTGATGTTGTTTTGACCTTAGCGCAATGCGCGGAACAACTGCGTTTCGAATCTTATGATGTCGTCGTGGCTGAGTACCCCAGCCCTAGTTGGAAGGGACCGCAGGGTCTTCAATTTCTTCAGCAGACCCTGCAGGAGATCCCACTCGTCTTCGTGACCACCGCTATGGGAAGTAAATCCATCGCGGAACTAACGGCGTGTGGCGCGTTCGATTACGTTGAACGGGAACATATCGCGCAATTGCCGATGGCGATTCGGCGAGCGTTGAACGAAAGGGAACTGCGCACTGAGCTGGAGGAGGCCGGAAAGGCCTTGCGCCATTCGCAATCACTGTATCGCGCGCTGGTGGAGAATCCCGCCTACGGAATATGCCGCTGCGACGCGGAAGGAAAGTTTCTGGACGTCAATCAAGCGTTGGCAACGATGCTGGGCTATGCAAATAAAGAGGACCTTCTGGCGGCCAACGATGCGTTCGAGATCGCCTCTGATCTCGGTCTGGGACTGCCATTGGCCGGCCGATTCCCCGAGACAGTGCAGATCGCGCCGGTCGAAATAGAGTGGAAGCGGAAAAACGGTACGACTCTGAAAGCCAGGCTTAGCGGCCGCGGCGTTTTTAACGAACGCGGGGATTTTAATGGCTACGAGATCATCGTTGTGGACATCACAGAACAGCGGGCGCTTGAGGAGCGACTGCGTCAGGAGGCATTCAGCGATTCGCTGACAGGCTTGGCCAACCATCGGCGGCTTTTCGAGGTGTTACACGCGGAGATCTCCCGATCCAAGCGCACGGAGCGGGGATTCTCGGTTTTATTGCTGGACCTCGATGGATTAAAAGAGATCAACGATCGATTTGGTCATCTCACCGGAGACCGCGCGCTTTGCAGGCTGGCACGAGTCCTTCAAGACTGTTGCCGGTCCATTGACACTGCAGCGCGGCAAGGCGGCGATGAGTTCGCGCTGGTCCTGCCGGAGACCAGCGCCGCAGCCGCGACATTGGTAGCGCGGCGGATTTGCGAGCTACTTACCAAAGATGCCGAAGAGCCAATCCTTTCCGTCAGCGTAGGAGTTGCCAGCTGTCCGAGGGAAGCTGATAGCGTCGGGACCCTTCTTTACGCGGCGGACAGGGCCCTGTATGCGATGAAAGATAAGCAGCGACGAGCCGCTGGAGGTAGTCACGTTTGGCAGGGCAGGAGCAAAGCTAGCGCAGGTTGATCTGATGACGACGTGGAAACGAGGAACCTAGATGGCTGACAGTAATTTTTCCTCACGCGACCGGTCGCAAGAGCAGGGGCTGCAGCGTAATTCTGGAAGGGACATTCAGTATTTGTTGAGAGGGGAAGAGCAGCTTCTCCAAGCGATTTCCGCGCGCGCGCCTCTTGCGGAAGTGCTCCATAAGATCTGCGATGCTCTCGATTCGGAGATTGGCAACATGATGTCGGTCATTGCTCTGCTCAATGACGATGCCGCCGGCCTGGAGGCGATTGCCAAGAGCGCGAGCCTTTTCGGCTTGCACAAGTTCTGTTCGGCGAATGTTGTTGGCGGGAATGACGAATCGCTGGGATCTCTGGAGATGTACTGCAGCGTTCCTCGCCGGCCGTTTCTCAACGAAGTTCAATTGATTGAGCGGGCTACGTGCCTGGCTGCTGTAGCGATCAAACGCCACAACGAAGCAGGCATATATAGCAGCAGGAAGGGCGAGGCCCGAAACCAGGGTTTATCACCTGATTTTCATCGGACTTCCGGCTACTGAATCATTCTCTCGACCAACGGTATCGATTCCCCTTCTAGTCCACCCGCCTTGGCAATGAACAGGTCCACTTCAAAGTTGGAATCCGAGAGGCCCTTGGGATGTAGGAAGCGCATTCCTAAAAGTTCTTCGTCCTCGGTCAGGATAATTTCGCTGAATTCCTGGGTGCACACCATATTTGTAGTGTGACCTGCGGTGAGGACCCAGCGGCCTTCGCGGGCATTCCGGATCTTCCCCACCCAGTGAGCATGCCAGGCAAGATTCCCCAAGGACACGGCTAAACAAACGGGGAGCGATTCGCTGCACATGCGAAATGGGGACGTATTACGGCATTCGTCTCGATGGAGAATTAGTTGCAATGGCGGGCGAGCGGCTCGCGCTACCCGGGCTCCGTGAGATCAGCGCGGTGTGTACCCACCCGGCACACACTGGCAGGGGCTACGCGAAGAAGCTGATGACTTGTCTGATGCAAGAGCACGCAAGCGCTGGATTCAGATCGTTCCTGCACGTCAGCAAAAGCAACACCCGAGCAATTGCTCTCTATGAGCGTTTGGGGTTTCGCGTCGCGAGATCAATGTCTTTGTGGCCAATCTCGCTCGCCAGCTAAGCGCGGCGAGACGCGAAAGTCGTTTGAGGGGCTAGCGGAACAGGCTCTCCAACTGGACGCGGTCGTTGGTTTTGGCGTCGCGATATTTGACGATGATGGGAGTGTATAGAGACAGGTTCCAGCGCTGCCCGGCTGGATGCGAAACCGCGCGGGAGCCGGGGACGACCACGGCTTCTTCCGGGATCATGAGCGGGCTGCCGTCGGTGGCTGTATAGATTTGCTCGCGCACGAGATCGTAGACGGCGGTCGAGCCATTCAAGATTACGCCGCTGCCGAGCACCGCGCGGCGCTTCACGACAACGCCTTCGTACACGCCGCAATTTCCCCCAACCATCACATCGTCTTCAATAATCACTGGCATGGCGCCGATGGGCTCGAGGACGCCGCCGATTTGCGCGCCTGCGGAGATGTGGCAATTGCGCCCGATTTGCGCGCAACTTCCGATCAAAGCGTGCGAGTCGACCATCGTGCCATCATCGACGTACGCCCCGGCATTGATGAACATCGGCGGCATGCACGTGACGCCGCGCCCGATGTACGCGCCATCGCGAATGCTGGACCCGCCTGGAACGATGCGCACCTGGCTTGCGAGGCTGACCGCTTTGACCGGATAGGTGTCTTTGTCGAAAAACGGCTGTCGCACGCGGTCAACAGACATATCGACCACCTTGCCCATACGAAATCCGAGGAGGATGCCTTTTTTCACCCACGCATTTGTGCGCCACCCCGTTTTCGATGCAGCGTCGGGTTCGGCCGCGCGCACCTCGCCGCGATTCAGCGCAGCTTTGAAGGCCTCGAACGTGCGCCGGTGTTCTTCGGTGTACTGCGGCGGAGGGCAGTTAAATAGTTGCTCAATCTCCGACGGCAGCATAGGTTGTCTCGATTAGCCCGAGCGTTTCCAGGACAGCCTGAATCCGCCCCATAGAACCAGCACCCGGAGCCACCAGGGGCAGACGCCAAACCGCTTGCAGCAGTCCCATCTTCGCCATCGCCGCCTTCACGGGAATTGGATTGGATTCCACGAAATTCGCCTCCATCAGCGGCAGATACCGCGTGTGAATCTTTCGCGCGGCTGAAAAATCATTTTCCATCGCGAAATTGCAGAGCTCCGCCATTTCCGCGGGAATTTCGTTGGAAGCTACCGAAATCACGCCACGGCCGCCGAGCGCGAAAAGCGGCAACGTGATGGCATCATCACCGGAGAGAACCACGAAATGCTCCGGCACAAGGGCGGCGATGGAGGCCATTTGTGAAATGTTTCCGGAAGCCTCTTTGACGCCCACGATCGTGTCGATAGCCGACAGTCGCTTTACTGTGGCGGGCTCGATATTCACTCCGGTGCGGCCCGGAACGTTATAAAGCAAGATCGGAAGCGAAACTGCGCCGGCAATAAAACGAAAATGCTGGTACAGCCCTTCCTGCGTGGGCTTGTTGTAATAGGGCGAGACGGAAAGGATGCCGTCGACGCCCATCGCTTCATACTCGCGGGCGGTGCGCGCTACCTCAGCGGTGTCGTAGCCTCCCGCGCCCGCCACCACCGGAACCTTGCCGTGCGCTTCCTCCAACGTGATTTCCACGACGCGCCTGCGCTCGTCGTGCGTCAGCGTTGGGCATTCTCCGGTCGTGCCGCACGGGACGAGGAAATGGACTCCGGCCTCGACTTGCCGCCGCACCAGCCGGCGCAAAGCAGCTTCGTCGAGCGAGAAATCACTTTGAAATGGCGTAACCAGCGCCGTACCGCAACCTGTGAACATGATGTGTCTCCTTATCGATCCTCTGCGTTTTTAAAATCCGTACTCTGCAAGCCACCGTGGATTCAGCCCAGTTCATTCACGATTTCGCGAAATTCAAACACGCCGCTTTTCCCGACAATCCAGCGCGCCGCCCGAAGAGCGCCGCGCGCGAATCCTTCACGGCTTCTGGCCGTGTGGCGAATGGTGATGGTGTCGGCGCTCGAATCGAAACCAATTTCGTGTGTTCCGGGGTGAGCGCCCGCGCGATTTGCGCTTAAGTTGACGTCGCGTTCGAATCCTGCTTGCTTCATTTCCTCGGCGAGAGCCAACAACGTACCGGAGGGCGCGTCGCGTTTCATGGCGTGATGGATTTCCCAGCCCCAGGCTTGGTATTCCCGGTCCGCGGCAAAAGCGCTGGCCGCCTGTGCGATGATCTGCCGAAAGCGGTAGACCCCGACCGAGAAGTTCGGGCTCCACACCAGAGCGCTGCCGCTCAACTGGACGGCCTCGCGCACACACGCCAGATCCTGAACCCATCCAGTGGTGCCTGCGACTACTGGAATGCCCAGCGCGGCAAGCTGCCGAATATTCTGGACGGCTGCCGACGGCGTGGAAAATTCCACGGCTGCTTCGACTCCGCGAAGATTTTCGCGGGTCAGGCCCGCACCACGCGCATTCGTGCCGCTGTTTAGCGCCAAGCGGACGGCGAAGCCGTATTCGGGCGCGAGCTGTTCGATCAGGCGCCCCATCTTTCCGTGTCCGACAATGGCGAGTCCGCGCGTCATTGGGATTTCCCCGAAGCTTGGGCATGCGACGCGAGCAGGCGCTTGGCCATGCGCGCGTAGATCGGCACCGCATCGCGCAGGTCTTGCTTTGCAATACGTTCCTCGGCGGTGTGCGCCACGTGAATGCTGCCTGGACCAATCAGAAACGGCGTGCCCCATGTTTCTTGCAAGGTCGGGACGTCGGTGGTGAACGCCACCACGCTTGTCGGCAGGCCGTCGAACGCGGAAAAGTGAAACACCGGCGTGTACAAGACTTCGCGGACTTCCACTCGTCCGGCCGCAGCTTCGTGAACGGCCTCTCGCACCGGAGCGGCGTCGCCCACCAACCGAAACATAATTTCAGCCCGGGCCTCATCGGCAACCACGTTGGGCGCGCGGCCACCGGAAATTGTGCCGATGTTCAAAGTGGTTTTTCCGAGCAGCGAATCCTTGGGCAAGGGGAGATTCCGGATGTCCTCTAGGACATCCAGCAGCCCATCGATTGCCGAGCGTCCCAACTCCGGGTAGCCCGAATGGGCCAACTGGCCGTGCGCCACCAGCTCGAAACGCAGCGCGCCCTTGGATGCCAGGCATAATTTGTTTTCCGTAGGCTCGCCGTTGATCAAATAGCGAGAGCCGCGCGGCGTTTTCGCCGCAACGCGTGCACCCGCGCTGTTTCGTTCTTCGCCAACTACGAACAGAAGGCCCAGGTCCGAAACGCTCTCCGCGAGGAGTTTCTCGACGGCGCAGACCATAGCGGCGATGATGCCTTTCGCGTCGCAGGCCCCTCGCCCCCAAAAGAATTCGTCGTCTTCGCTCAAGGGGAAGAAGGGCGGCACGGTGTCCATGTGGGTCGACAGCGTTACGACGGGCTTGCCCCAGCTCGCAAAGACGTTGAACCGTTGCGTTTCGACCGGCATGCGTTCGACATGGCCGCCGTATTTGGCGGCGAGTGGCGAAAGGCAACGAAACAGGAATTCGCCGGCTGCGGCTTCGTTGTTGGTCACCGATTCGATGTCAACGAGCGCACGCGTGAGCTCAAACAAATCCATGGGCGCTTTCTGGAATGGAACGAAAGAGAAGGGAAGAACCGAAGAGACTCGGGGCTGTCACTCCTCGATAGCGCTCCATCCGCATAACTTCACAACGGATGACAGTGGACAGGTCTTAGGCCTGGCCCCCAACCGCCCCGGCATTCAGCTGCCGCGGCGACTTCGGCGGATCAACAGCACTTGCCCCTTTCGCGCGAGCCTCCGAAGCTGATCGGAAAACAGACCCGGCTACTAATGGGATCCGCACCTCTACCAAGTACAAATCAAAAATAACGGAGGCACCTGAGAAAGTCAATCTTTGGTAGCATTCACAGAACGCATTCAATCTATCTATTTTTTGGCATTTGCGCGGATTGACGAAGGGGGCGGGGTTGTTTAAGCTCGGATTCAGCAAATGAGCGTTTTGAATCATCTCCGGGCGCATCGGCATCATCATCATCACGGCCACATGCCGCGTCCGTTGAGTTGCACCTAGCGATCTTATAGAAAACGCACTCATCGGCCCGCTGGCGCGCTAAGCCTCAGCGGGTTTTTTGTTTTTTAGGGTTCGAGGGATTCGGAGGAAGCACATGGAAATCGCATTCGAAAAGAGCGGCGGGCTGGTGCCCGCGATCATTCAGGACACGCGCACGGGTGAAGTCCTGATGCTCGGCTTTATGAACGCCGAGGCGCTTGCGGAGACGCAGCGAACGCGCGAGGCGGTGTTCTTCAGCCGCTCGCGGAACCGTTTGTGGAAAAAAGGGGAATCGAGCGGGCATGTCCTGCGTGTGCAGGAGATGCGCGTCGATTGCGACGCGGATGCATTGCTCTTGCGTGTCGAGCCGGTCGGGCCGGGCGTTTGTCACGAAGGCTATTGCAGTTGCTTCTTCCGGCAGATTGAGGAAGACGGCAGCGTCCGCACCGTCGAGGAACGGACATTTGATCCGGAAAAAGTGTACGGAGCAGAACGATGAGTTGTTTGAAGCTGGGCATCCCTAAAGGCAGCTTGCAAGAAGCGACGTTGGAACTTTTCTCCCGCGCCGGCTGGAAGATCACTATTAGCTCGCGAAGCTACGTGCCCACCATTGATGATCCGGAGATCGAGTGCTTGCTCGTGCGCGCGCAGGAAATGGCGCGTTACGTGGAAACTGGCGCGCTCGATGCGGGAATTACAGGCCACGACTGGGTTGTCGAAACCGGCTCGGATGTCGAGGAACTCGCCGAGTTCGTGTACGCCAAGCAGAGGCTGTCGCGCGTGCGCTGGGTGCTCGCCGTGCAGGAAGATTCCGCGATTCGCCAGCCGCGCGATTTACAAGGCAAGGTGATCGCTACGGAAATCGTACGCATCACCGGGGAATATCTAAAAAAGCACGGAGTGACTGGGCGCGTGGATTTCTCTTGGGGCGCTACGGAAGTGAAAGTGCCGCAGCTCGCTGACGCCATCGTGGAGGTCACCGAAACGGGCTCTTCGCTGCGCGCCAACCGCCTGCGTATCGTGGACACCGTTCTGGAATCGGCCACGGTCTTTATCATGAATCACGCGGCAGCGGCGGACACCTGGAAGAAAGAAAAAGCGGAGAGCCTGATCCTGATGCTGCAAGGGGCCATTGCCGCGGCAAGCAAAGTCGGCCTGATCCTCAATGTACGCCGAGAGGACCTGGACCGCGTGGTCGCCCTCCTGCCGGCGCTGAAGAAACCCACGATTTCGATGCTTAGCGATCCCGAGTGGGTAGCTGTGAATACGATTGTCGAAGAATCAGTGGTTCGGCAAATTTTGCCAAAGCTCAAAGCCGCGAATGCGCAGGGGATTGTGGAGTATCCCCTGAACAAGATCGTGCTGTGATGCGGATATTGAAACTGACCGGAGCGGTGGAGAAGAGGCTGCTCGCCGCGCGCGAGCGTCGCGACGTCGAGGCTGAGAAAGTCGCGGCCAAAATTATCGCGGATGTCCGGCGACGCGGCGATGCTGCACTGTTTTCCTGGACGAAAAAGCTGGATGGCATAAATTTGGCGCGCGACGGGATGTGGGTATCGCAACGTGAGATCGAGGCCGCGCAAAAAAGTATCAGCACAGATTTTCTGCGCGCAGTGAAACACGCAATGGCCAACGTTCGAAAGGTGGCTGAGAAACAGTTGCCACGAAGGTGGTCGTTCGAAGTGGAGCCCGGTGTCAGCATTGCGCAAATGGTCAGGCCCATCGAAACGATCGGCTGCTATATTCCGGGCGGCAAGTCTACTCTGTTTTCGACGCTGGTGATGACCGCCGTGCCAGCTCAGGTTGCGGGCGCAAAGAGGATCGTGGCTGTATGCTCGAGACCGAACGACGAGTTACTTGCCGCGGCCGGCATCCTGGGTCTGAGCGAAATCGCGCGCATCGGGGGAGCGCAGGCGGTCGCGGCCCTGGCGTATGGAACCAAGGCTCTTCCGCGGGTCGACAAAATCTTTGGGCCGGGCAACCGCTTTGTGACTGCGGCGAAGCAACTCGTAAGTTACGACTGTGCCATTGATCTCCCTGCTGGACCGACCGAAGCCATTGTGATCGCGTCGCAGGGTAATGCGAGCTGGATCGCGGCGGATTTGCTGGCCCAGGCGGAACACGCTCCGGACGCGGGGAGCATCTTTGTGACTACGTCAGCACGGCTCGCACGGGAAGTGCGGCGCGAAGTTGCAGAACAGTTGAAGAAGCTGCCGGAAACGAACCCGGCCAATGTTTCGTTGAAAACGACCGGCGTGATTTTGCTCGCCGCGTCCACCGATGCGGCGTTCCACTTCGTGAACCGCTTTGCGCCGGAACATCTGAGCCTTCCGGAGGGCAGGTCTGCGGCTCTCGAAAAGATTTCTGCTGCCGGAACCGTTTTTCTCGGTCCTTGGGGCGCGCAGCCGCTGGGCGATTATGCGAGTGGCAGCAACCACGTTTTGCCCACTGGCGGCTGGGCGCGCAGGCGCGGAGGGTTGTCGGCCGCGGATTTTGTCAAGTGCATCAGCGTGCAGAAGATCAGCCGCCAAGGTTTCAAGCGGCTGGCGGGCGATGTGCGGGTTCTCGCGCGGGCAGAAAATCTGCTTGCACATGAAAACGCGGTGGCGGTGCGCGAATGAAACGGAAGCTGTCCGTGCGGCGCAATCTGAACAAGGCGGAATGATGCCAAGAACCGCAACGATTCATCGTAAGACCAACGAGACCGACATCAAGGTCCGTCTGAATCTGGACGGATATGGCAAAGCGCGTATCGCCACGGGAATCCGTTTTTTCGACCACATGCTGGAACTCGTAGCCCGGCACGGTGCGTTCGATTTGGATGTGAACGCGCGCGGCGACTTGGACGTCGACCAGCACCACACCGTCGAAGACGTGGGAATCGCTTTGGGCGAAGCGGTCACGAAAGCACTGGGTACGAAGCGCGGAATTTTGCGCGCCGGATATTTTCTGATGCCTATGGACGAAACGCTCGCCGCCAGCGCGGTCGACCTAGGCGGGCGGCCCTTTTGCGTGGTGAACGCCAAAATTGCCAGCGCGCGCGTCGGCGATTTTCAGACTGAGCTGACCGAGGATTTCTTTCAAGGGTTTGCGCAGGCGGCCCGCGCCAACGTGCATCTCCGCGTTCTATACGGGCGATCGTCGCATCACCAGGTCGAGGCCATGTTCAAAGCTTTTGCTCGCGCGTTGCGTTTCGCTGTGGCGCGCGACAAGAGATTGCGCCGCGTGCTGCCCAGCACCAAGGGCTTGCTATGAAGATTACCCTGTTGGATTACGGCGCCGGCAACGTCGCTTCCGTCGAGCGAGCCCTGCAGCGGCTCGGAGCAGAATCGCATCGCGCCACCACGCCTGAATGCATCGCAAACGCAGATGCGCTGCTGCTCCCGGGCGTGGGACATTTCGAAACACTCATGCGCGCACTCGATGATCGCAAATTGCGCGCGCCGCTATTGGACGCCATTGGTCGCGGTGTTCCGTTCCTCGGTATTTGCCTGGGGCTCCAGGCGCTTTACGCCGCTAGCGATGAAGCGCCGGAACTGGCCGGCTTGCAGTTATTGCCTGGCCGCGTGCGCTCCCTGCCGGCCGTCGTCAAATTGCCGCACATGGGCTGGAATCGCCTGCTCGTGAAACACAAGTCCCGGTTGTTGGAAGGCGTCGACGCTAACGCCTTCTTCTATTTCGCGCATACCTACGCCGCGATCAACGAGGGCGAAGAGACCGTGGCTGCGTGCAGTTACGGAGCGGAGTTTGTCGCTGTGCTCGAAAAGGAAAACATTTGCGCGGTTCAATTTCACCCGGAGAAGAGCGGAGAAGCTGGCGCGCAAGTCTTGCGAAATTTTCTGAGGCTGTGCGCATGAGTCTGGCGCGGCGCATCATTCCTTGCCTTGATGTCGACGGCGATCGCGTGGTGAAGGGTGTGAACTTTGTCGGGCTCCGCGATGCAGGCGATCCCGCAAAATTGGCGGCGCGATATAACGCGGAGGGCGCGGACGAACTCGTCGTCCTGGATATTGCCGCCTCGCGCGACCGACGGCCGACGTTTCTAGAAACGATTCGACGCGTTGCCGCAGAGCTCGCGATCCCGTTGACCGCGGGAGGCGGCATCCGCACCGCGGAAGACGCTCGCTCCGTGCTTCGAGCCGGCGCGGACAAAATCACGTTGAATACCGCGGCAGTGGCGCGGCCGGAGTTGATCTCGGAGACCTCGCTCGAGTTTGGTGCGCAGGCGGTTGTGCTGGCGATCGACGCTAAGCGAGTCGGAGAGCAATGGGTGGTGATGGTTCGCGGCGGGCGTGAGCCCGCAAACCGCGACGCAATCGCGTGGGCGAAAGAAGGAGTTGCGCTCGGCGCGGGAGAGATCCTGGTGACGTCCATGGACCGGGACGGAACAAAGAGCGGATTCGATACCGCGCTCACCGCGGCGATATCCGCGGCGGTTTCCGTGCCAGTAATTGCGTCCGGTGGCGCGAAGGTGCCCGCTCACTTCGCGGAGATTTTTACGGCCGGGCACGCCGATGCGGCATTGGCGGCCTCGATCTTCCACGATTCTATTCAGCCGATCCGTGAGCTAAAAGAATTCCTGTCCGCACGTGGGATTCCGGTGAGGTTGCCTTGCTGATTCCGTGTATCGACTTGCAGCAGGGGAAGGCGGTGCAACTCGTGCACGGGAGAAAACGCGAGCTTGCCATCGCGGATGTGATGTCGGTGCTGCTCCGATTCAAGAAATACAAGTGGCTGCACGTCATCGATCTGGATGCTGCCATGCGGAAAGGCGATAACAGCGAACTGGCGCGCAACCTGTGCCGCGAAGCGGTGAAGCGATTTGGGATGAAAGTGCGGGTGGGCGGAGGAATTCGCACCGCTCGGCGCGCGAAGGAAATTACGAAATGGGGAGCGCATCAGGTCATTGTCGGAAGCGCCGCCTTCAAGGATGGCAAGGTCAATGCGCCATTTCTCCGGCAGCTCCGCAGTCGAGTAGGCAGCCCGGCAATCATCGTGGCACTCGACACGGCCAAGGACCACGTCATGATCAAAGGATGGCGAGAAAAGCTGCGGATTCGAGCGGAAGACGTGATGGAACAGCTTGAGCCGTTTTGCGCCGCGTTTCTCTGCACAGATGTGGATCGCGAAGGAACTATGAGCGGGGCCAATCTCGAGTGGTTCGAGCGGTTGCGGAGCGCCACTTCGCATCCGATCATTGCCGCGGGCGGCATCAAGACACAGCGAGAAATCGTGGCTCTCGAAGGGATAGGGATGGACGCCGCGGTAGGCATGGCCCTCTATAAGAATCGACTGCACTAAGGAATGACCAATAGGTTTGCCCGAATATTGGGTCGCGTTCCCCGCCGCGGTACGCTGATTTCGCTGAGTGCCCAACGGAAGCGTGCGGCCAAGTGTGCTTACTGTTCGTGTGTGGGGCGGCACGTTTAACTTGTGGGGTAAGGGAGTGTAGCCCAACATTGAATGATTACAGGAGAGAAGGCGGATTTGAGGCAGATTCTCACCGTGCGGGATCTTCGCGTCGCGTATGGCCAGCGGGGCGGCGGCGTGTGGCACGCGCTGAATGGGGTGAGTTTCGGGGTTGGGGCGGGTGAGATTGTGGCGGTGTTGGGGGAGTCTGGGTCGGGGAAAAGCACGTTGGCGGCGAGTTTGTTGCGGCTGCTGCCGGGGAACGGACGGATTACGTCCGGGGAGATTCTGCTGGACGGGGCGGATATCGTCCGAATGGATGCCGTGCAGCTTCGCCGCATGCGTGGGAGTGGCGTGTCGATTGTTTTTCAAGAGCCGTCGCTGGCGTTGCATCCGACGATTCGAATCGGTGAGCAGATTGGCGAAGTTTTGCGCGCGCATGGGACGCTGGGCAAGCGAGAGCGCGTTGCGCGGGTGCGAGAAATTCTGGGGAAGGTTTTCTCAGGGGATATCGAGCGCATCTTTTCTTCCTACCCTCATGAGCTGAGCGGCGGGCAGCAGCAGCGCACGCTGATCGCGCAAGCCATTGCCTGCGAACCGTCGCTCGTGGTTGCGGACGAACCTACCGCGTCACTGGATCCCACAACGCAGCGAGAAATTCTGGCGCTGTTCCAGTCGCTCCGCGACCAGCTTGGGATTGCGTTTATTTTCATCACCCACAATCCGGCGCTGCTCGCGGGGTTCGCCGATCGTGTGCTGGTGTTGTATGCGGGCAAGGTTGCGGAGGCGGGGCCGACCGGCGCGGTGCTCTCCTCTCCGCAGCATCCGTACACGCAGGCGCTGCTGAAATGCTTGCCGAGGGTCGACGCCGGGCAAGCTGTGCGACCGAAGACGCTGTTGCCGGTGATTGGGGGAGTGGCGCCGAGCTTGGCCGTGCTTTCGCAAGGCTGCGTCTTTGAACCGCGATGCGAAGAGCGAATGGAGATATGCCAAATTCGCGAGCCGGCCGCGGCCATGCTGGGAAATCGTCATGAGGTTTCGTGCTTGAAGTTCCCCGCCTGAGGCGCTGGAAAACGACATGGAGCCAGTCATCCGAGTCGAGGATTTAGTGAAGCGACATGCGGGCCGCGGACTTGGGAGGCGCGCGCCGGGTTTCACTGCGGTCGATTCGGCCTCATTCTCAATTTTTCCCGGGGGTACGCTGGCTCTGGTGGGAGAGTCGGGCTCGGGAAAGAGCAGCCTCGCGCTGTGCCTGGCATGTTTGGAGCCGGTGACGGCGGGGCGGATTTGGTTCGAAGGGCGAGACCTGGCGACGCTCAGGGAGAAAGAGTTGCACGCGGTGCGGCCGCGGTTGCAGTTGGTCTTTCAGGACCCGGCAAATTCGCTGAACCCGCGCTGGACGGTAGGAGAGATTGTAGCGGAGCCGTTGCTGGTGCGGGGGCGAACTGCAAAACGCGAACGCGATGCGCGGGCTGCGCAGGCGTTGGAGCGAGTGGGGCTTGCCGCGGAGTATTTGGAGCGAAGGCCGCGGGAATTGAGCGGCGGGCAGCGGCAGCGGGTGGCGATTGCGCGCGCTCTGATTCTCGATCCGAAGCTGCTTATTCTCGACGAAGTGCTGTCGGCGCTGGATTGTTCGATTCAGGCGCAAATCGCTAACCTACTTGTCGAACTGCAGCGAGCGTATGGGCTGGCATATCTCTTCATCACGCACGATTTGAGAATGGCGGCACATTTGGCGGATGAGATTGCGGTGATGAGCGGCGGGAAAATCGTGGAGCAAGGGACGGCGGAGAAGATTTTGCGAGATGCGCGCCGCCGAGAGACGCTGAGCTTGCTGGAGGCAGTACCTCCTGCGCCCGACGCGACAGAAGGGGCGCGAGAGCGATGACGCGTTTTTTACTGCGAAGGCTTGCGCACGGGGCGTTTCTGCTGCTGGGCGTGTCCGTGCTCGCGTTTTTGTTTAGCACGCTGGCTCCCGGAAATTATTTTGACGACATGCGTTTGAATCCGCAGATTTCCGCGGAACGGTTGAGCGTGCTACGCGCGCAGTATCAGGTCGACCGGCCGATGGCGGTGCGTTACACGCGGTGGGCGAGCGCGGTGCTACACGGAGATTTGGGATTTTCCTTTGCATATAACACGCCGGTAGCGCCGCTGCTGTGGACGCGCGCGCGAAACACATTGCTACTCACGGGAACGGCAACAATCCTGGTGTGGATGCTGGCGCTGCCGCTGGGAGTGTGGAGCGCGGAGCGGCTTGGACGGCCGGCGGACGTTGCGTTGAGCTGGATGACGGCCGCGTTGCTGATGGTTCCGGATTTGGTCCTGGCGCTCGGACTGCTGGTGCTGGCGGCGCGGTGCGGCTGGCTGCCAACGGGCGGAATGGTGTCGATGGGATTCGATGGGTTCTCCGCGGCGCACAAACTTCGGGATCTCGCATTGCACATGGTGCTGCCGGTGACCGTGCTCGTCGCGTCGGCTTTGCCGGTTCTGTTGCGGCATGTGCGTTCGGCGGTGGCGGAGACGCTGGAGGCGCCGTTTTTGCGCGCCGCCGAGGCACATGGAATTTCGCGCCGCCGATTGCTTTACCGCTATGTTCTGCCCGCAGCCGCACATCCGCTTATTGCTCTTTTTGGATTCAGTCTAGGCACGCTGCTGAGCGGTTCGTTGCTGGTGGAAGTAGTGATGAGCTGGCCAGGGCTTGGTCCGTTTCTGCTGGAGGCGATTCTGGCGCGGGATTTGTATGTGGTCATCGGGGGCGTGCTACTGTCGACCTTGTTTCTGGTGGCGGGAAATTTCGCAGCGGACTTGCTGTTGTACTGGGCCGACCCGCGAATCAGGGCGGAGGCAGCGGGGCGATGAGTACGCGTTCGCGATTACTGGTTTGCGCGTTGGCGCTCGGTGCGCTTCATCTGGGCGTGGCCTGCGCCGGGTTTTTCGCCCCATATGACCCTGCTGCACAGGATCGCGAGCATCCTTATGCGCCGCCGATGCGACCGCATTTTGTCGATGCACAAGGCAGGCTTCATTTGCGCCCGTTTTTCTACGCGCAGGCATTGCGAGCGGGAACCTTCGATATATATGAAGAGGACAGGGCGAGCCCGATTCCTGTGAAGTTCTTTGTCAGCAGCGCGCCATATCGCGTGCTTGGACTGCTGCGTTTGCGCGTGCACCTGTTCGGAGGTGGCGATGCGCCGCTGTATCTGCTGGGCAGCGACGCATATGGGCGGGACTTGCTTTCACGGGTTTTGTTCGGCGGGCAAGTGTCGTTGCTTGCGGGCTTGATCGGAGCGGGCCTGACGCTGTCGATTGGATTATGCATCGGGGCAGCGGCGGGATTTTGGGGCGGTTGGAAGGACGAGGTATTGATGAGGGTGGCTGAACTGTTCCTGGCGCTGCCGTGGATTTATTTGCTTTTTGCGATGCGCGCGTTTTTGCCGCTGGCAGTGCCTCCGTTGAAAGCGTTTCTCCTGGTGGTCGTGGTGATCGGCGCAGTGGGATGGGCGCGTCCGGCGCGGATGGTGCGGGGAATTGTGCTGAGCGCGAAGGAGCGCGACTTTGTGCGAGCGGCGCGAGGATTTGGCGCGTCTGGGAGCTACTTGCTGCGGCGGCACATTTTGCCGGAGACTGCGAGTGTGGTGTTGACGCAGGCGGCGATTCTGGTGCCCCAGTTTGTGCTCGCGGAGATGACGCTGTCGTTCCTGGGGCTTGGCGTGCCGGAGCCTATTCCGAGTTGGGGGAACTTGCTGGCCAGCTTGCAACACTACAACGTGCTGGTGTCCTATTGGTGGATGTACTTGCCGGCATTGGCGATGGTGCCGTTCTTTCTCGGATACCTGGTGCTCGCGAGTTTATTGCAGGGAAGCACTGGTGCGGCGAAGATAGAAGAGGCAGCCAGCGGGGTTTGACGTGAGCGAGCGAAAAGCCAGGTCGGGGCGTATCGGCGCGTGTTTTGCGGCAATTTTGAGCTGCTTGCTTTTCGTGTATCCCGCGTCGTCGTTTCCAAATCAAGCGAATACCAAGGAAGAACTGCTGCGCGTTGCGGGGGAGAACGGGCGGCCGGGCGGGCGCATTGTGATTGCATTGCGCTCGGAGCCGAAGACGCTGAATCCGCTGATCGCAGTCGATGGGACTACGCGTGAGGTCATCAGCGTGATGCAGGCAGATTTGGTGCATATCAATCGAGCGACGCAATTGACGGAGCCGGCGCTCGCGAAGTCGTGGAAAACGTCACCGGACGGGTTGCAATACACGCTTACGCTGCGGCAGGGGCTGAAGTTTTCGGATGGGCAGCCGCTCGATATGGAAGACGTTCTGTTCACCTTTCGGGTTTACCTGGACGAAGCGGTGCACGCGACGCAGCGGGATCTTCTGATCGTAGGCGGGAAGCCCATTGCGGTGCGCAAAGTGGACGCGCAGACTGTTGTGTTCTCGCTGGCGAAGCCATATGGCGTGGGCGAGAGATTGTTTGACGGAATGGTGATCTTGCCGCGGCATTTGCTCGAAACGGCGTACAACGAAGGGAAGCTCGCGCAGAGCGGAGCGATCGGAACAGCGCCGAATCAGTGGGCGGGGCTCGGGCCGTTTCGGTTGAAGGAGTATGTTGCGGGGCAACGGCTGGTTCTGGAGCGGAATCCGTACTACTGGAAGACGGACGGGCAAGGAAACCGGATGCCCTATTTGGACGAGATTGTCTTTTTGTTTGTGCCGAGCGCGGACGCGCAGGTATTGCGATTCCAGTCCGGCGAGACGGACATGATCAGTAGGCTGGGGGCTGAAAACTTTTCGGTACTGTCGCGGCAGGCGAGCGATTACGCGATGAAGGACGCCGGGCCGGGCCTGGAGTATAACTTTCTGTTCTTCAACTTGAACGAACTGGGAGAGAAGGCGTCCGCGGAAACCGCGCACAAACAGAACTGGTTTCGCTCTGAGAAATTCCGACAGGCGGTTTCACTGGCGATAGATCGAGAAGCGATCGTTCGGTTGGTGTATCAGGGGCGCGGCGCAGCGCTTTGGGGACCGGTCACGCCAGGGAACCCGCGCTGGGTGGATGCGGCCATTGCCCATCCTGCGCGGTCGCTCGACAAGTCGCGTCAATTGCTGACTGAGGCGGGCTTCCGCTCGATGAGTGGCGAAAACGGAGAGCCCAGGCTTGTCGACGCCGACGGAAGACCGGTGGAGTTTTCGGTCATCACCAGCGCATCAAACGCGGACCGCGCGAAAATGGCGACATTGATCCAAGACGATCTGAAGCAGCTTGGCATGCGGGTCCAAGTGGTCCCCCTGGAGCTGCGCTCGCTGATCGATCGCATCACACAAACAAAGGAATACGACGCTTGCGTGCTAGGCGTCGCGAGCTTCGATGCGGATCCCAACTCGGACTTGAACGTGTGGCTTTCAAGCGGCGGCATGCACTTGTGGAATCCTTCGCAAAAACATCCTGCCACCGATTGGGAAGCGGAGATTGACCGCCTGATGGAGCAGCAGTTGACGGCGACCACTACCGCGCAGCGCAAGAAGCTCTACGACCGCGTGCAGGAGATCCTGGCGGAGCATCAGCCGATGATCTTTCTGGCCAGCCCGGACATTCTGGTGGGCGCCAAAAAGAGCATCGGGAATTTTCATCCGGCGGTGCTCGAGCCATACGTGCTGTGGAATGTCGAGCAGTTGTACCAGCGAAACGGGGCGGAGAATGCGCGGCGATGAGCCCGGCGCGCGTTGCAGCAGGGAAGAAGGCGGCGCCCGCGTGGGACGACACGCGGCTGGTGAAAGAGTGCCTGCGCAGTAACGAAGAAGCGTGGTCGTTGCTGATCGAAAAATACAAAGCGCTGATTTATTCCATCCCCGTAAAGTACGGTTTGCCCCCGCAGGAAGCGGCGGACGTGTTTCAAGCGACGTGCGCGGAGTTGCTGGTACGTTTGCCGGAGCTGCGTGAGCCGCGCGCGCTGCCAAAATGGCTCATGCAGGTAGCGCATCACGAATGTTACCGGTGGAAGCGGCAGCAGCAGCGCATGGTGAGCCGCGACGCCGAGCCGGATTTGCCCGAACCCGAAACGCCGGCGATAGCCGAAAGCGTGATACAGCAGACCCAGGAAGAACAGATGCTGCGTGAAGCGATGAGCTCCCTGAGCCCGCAATGCCGCCGCTTAGTCGAACTTCTTTTTTTTGAGACGCCAGCGCGGCCCTACGCCGACGTCGCGAAGGAGTTGGGCCTGGCGGTCGGCTCGATCGGATTCACTCGCCAAAAGTGCATGGATCGCCTGCGGCGACAACTGGATGCTTTGGGTTTCCTCTGATGTCCCCGCGAAGCTCCGTGACCCACCCGCGACCCCGAGTGTCCACGGAAAACCTGATTTCCGAACTCGCGTCGCTCGATACAGACGCGGCGCGCCGCAAATTCCTCGCGCGCAATCGCTCCCTGGTTCGCTCGGATATCGTCAAAAAGCTAGCGCCCGCTGTCGTTGACAAGATTCGTACGGATGCCCGCGCCGCCCTGCGTCTTGCCGAGACCGCTGTCCTGATCGCCCGCAAACTTCGCCGCAAGGAAGACATCGCGCTCGCGCTGCGTGCCAAGGCCAACGCTCTGTTCGCCTCCGACGATAACCTCGGAGCGGTCGAACACCACGACCAGGCCTTCAAGATCTACGAATCCCTAAAAATCTGGAAGGAAGCGGCGCGTACGCTGAGCAATTCCATCCAGCCGCTAATCCTCCTCGGAGAGTATGACCGGGCCTTCGCAGCCTCCGAACGCGCGCGGCAAATCTTCACGCAGCTCGGAGAAGAGCGGCGCCTGGCCAGCCTGGATAACAACGTCGGAAACATTTTCCATCGGCAGGATCGCTTTGAGGAGGCTCTCGCCCAGTACGAGCGCGCCTATAAAGCGCTCTCCGCCTTTGGAGATTGGGAACACGTGGCTGTCACGCTGCACAACATGGCCATGTGCCTGATCAACTTGAACGACTTCCCTCGTTCTTTGGAGTGCTACCAGAAAGCCCGTGACCTTTGCGTGCGTCATGACCTGCCGCGTCTTCGCGACCAGGCCGACTACAACATTGCGTATCTCTATTACTTCCGCGGCGAATACAGCCGCGCCATTGAAATGCTCCTCGCCACGCGTCGCGCCTGCGAAACGAGCGGCGACGTGTATCGCTTCGCGCTGTGCCATCTGGACCTTTCGGAAATCTATCTCGAGTTGAACCTCAGCGAAGAAGCGCGTGAAATGGCCCACGAAGGCTTTCTACGTTTTGAAAAGCTCGGCATGGGCTACGAGGCCGCGAAAACGCTCGCCAATGAGGCCATGGCTTACGCCCAGCAAGGAAAGGCTGTGCAAGCGTTGGAGCGATTTGCCAAGGCACGCGAAATGTTTGCGCGGGAAAAGAACTCGGTGTGGCCCTGGCTCCTGGACCTGTATCAGGGCCTGGTGTTGTTTCATGAAGGACGCCTTTTCGAGGCACGCAGGTTGTCCGCAGGAGCCGCTGAGTTTTTCGACGGGATGCCGTTACCGGGAAAGGCGCTTCTGGCGCGGCTGCTTCTGGCGCGGATTGCGCTGCAAGTCGGAGATTTGGCAGCGGCGGAAGCGGAAATAAATGTGGCGGTTGCGAAGCTCTCCGATGTGCGGACACCGGTGCTGGTGTACCAGACCCACCTGCTGCTCGGGCAAATTGCCGGGAATCGTGGGGATCGCGTGGCAGCATATGCCGCGTATCAGGAGGCACGCAAGGCTTTGGAGGCGTTACGTACGCGGTTGCAGAGCGAGGAGCTCAAGATCGCGTTTGTGAAGAACCGCATGCAAGTTTACGAAGCTATCGTCGAGCTGTATCTCGATCCGGCGAATCGAGAAATTTCGGTCGACGAAGCATTCTCGTGCATCGAGTCGGCGAAATCGCGCAGCATGATCGAGATGATTTTTCAGAGCGGACAAAGCTTGCCGATGGGCGAAGCGGGCCAGAGCGAGTTCGTGCGCAAGATTCGCGATCTGCGCGAGGAGTTGAACTGGTATTACCACCGCATCGAATTGGAACAGCTTCGGCCGGAGGAGAAGTCGCGGGAACGCATCGACCTTTTGCAGAAGGCCGCGCAATTGCATGAAAGCGAGCTCCTGCGGACTCTGCGGGAGTTGCCCGCTCACGAACGGGAAAATGCGACGCTGGAGGCGCCGGCGGATTTTTCCTTAGCGAAGCTGCAGGCCAGCCTGCCGGTTGGAGCGGTGTTGGTAGAGTACTACACGGCGGGCGACCGGCTGCTCGCGGCGCTGGTCAGCCGCGCGAGCGTGGAGATTGTTCCCATCAGCGTGGTCTCGCGCGTTACGAACTTGCTGCATCTCTTGCGATTTCAATTTTCGAAATTCCGTATGGGTGCCGCGTATACAGACCGCTTCGCGCAACCCCTTTTTCGCGCCGCGCTCGGACATCTCGAGGCGCTCTACCAAGAGCTGATCGAGCCAATCCGGAACCGCTTTCATGCTGAGCACCTCGTCTTCGTGCCGCACGGACCGCTCCATTTTTTGCCGTTTCACGCGCTGCGCAACGGCGAAGAGTACATGTGCGACGCATACACGATTTCGTACGCACCGAGCGCGACGGTCTTCGCTCTGTGCCAGCAAAAGAGGGTGAGTGAGGAACACAACTCATTGGTCCTGGGAATTCCGGATGAACGCGCGCCGCTGATATTGAGCGAAGTGCAGTCCGTTGCCGCGCTGCTTCCCCAAACGGAGCTGTTTGTGGGCACGCAAGCTACGGCGCAGGTGCTGCGGGAGCGGGGGCTACAGACGGGAGTGGTGCACGTAGCGACGCACGGGGTCTATCGGCAGGATAACCCGATGTTTTCTGGGATCAAGTTGGGCGACGGGTACTTGAACTTGTATGACCTCTACCAAATGCGGCTGGGCGCGAAGCTGGTCACGCTCAGCGGCTGCGCCACAGGGATGAACTTCGTAGCCGACGGCGATGAGCTGTTGGGCCTGCAACGGGGCTTGTTTTGCGCTGGCGCGAGTTCGCTGCTGCTGTCGCTTTGGGATGTGCATGACCGGAGCACCGCAGAGCTGATGCAGGAGTTTTACAGGGGCTACATCGCTTCGGGGGACATGGCAGGGTCGCTGCGAGTGGCAATGCGCAAGTTGCGGGAGCAAAATCCGCATCCGTACTTCTGGGCGCCGTTTGTCCTGGCCGGTAAACTCACAGAAACTGAGCCGCTTAGCTGACCTCACCTAATGCGGTCCAGCCTATATTTTTTCCACCTCGACATTCCCTTATTTGGTGAGGCGAGGAGACTTGCTCACGGCTGCTGGGGAGCAGACGGCAGGAAAGGTTGGGGGGAACGGCAATGAAGCATTTTATGACAGAGGAATGGGTCGATTTTGTCAACGAGGCGGTAGCCGCAAGCAAGCGGCATCAGATGGAGCGCCATCTCCAGGAAGGCTGCCCGCGATGCAAGAAATTGATATCCCTCTGGCAGAAGGTTCGGCAGACGGCGAAATCCGCAGCGGAGTGCGAACCGCCGGAGCAAGCGGTGCGCATTGCAAAGGCGGGGTTTTCCGCCATGCGTCTGGCAGGCAAGCCGGCGAGATCGCCAAGACTGGTGGAAGTGCTGTTTGACAGCTTTCTGCAACCGCTGGTGCAAGGGGCTCGTTCGTCGGGCTCGGGAATGAGGCAGATGCTTTATCGCGCAGAGCCATATCAAGTTGACCTGCAGATTGAAGCGAAACCGGGTGGAAACAAGTTGGTGGTAACCGGGCAATTGCTGGACTTGCGAAATCCGGACGTGCCTGGGCGTGATGTGTCGGTGATCATCTCCAACCTGCGTGGGCATGTGGTGCGGACGGTGACGAATGAGTTTGGAGAGTTTCGAGAAGAGATTCAGTCGAGCAGCGACCTGGAGTTGAAGCTTCTCGGCGAGGACGAGAACGCGGTGATCATATCGCTGCGGGACACACTCGGACGGCTGCGCGATACAGTAAACTGAGTATTGTGGCTTGGATGCGTTGCGGATACAGTTCTTAGCGTAATTTTGGGGTACTGGTACTCGGGTCATGGGGCGTAAGGGAGGACGGGACACTCGTACTATTGGCGGCCTCGGTGGGCCAAGCAAGAATTTGAGCTCGCGCCAAAGCCGACTTTAGACGAAGTATTCGCGACACAGGAGAACCCGGAAGGGTCGAGTCTATGAAACGCAAACTACTCCCAGCGGTGGTCATTGCGGTAATGATGTTGGCGGCGTCGAACCCAGCCGCAGCCCAGCAACGCTACATCGTTCGTACAACAGGCGGGCTGAACTCGGTCCTGAACCTGTGTCTGTCGGCAAGCTGTCAGGTGCAAGGCTCGCTAGACGGGCCGGTCGGACAAACCTACCTGGTTACGTCTACTGAGAACATACTGCAGGCATTGCTGGGCGGCGTCGTAAACCTGCTCGAAGCGCTGCTGGGAATTCAGAGCATCGAGCGGGACCAGGCCCTGCCAATCCCGCTGCCCTCGATCAATAACGTGCCGTACGGGTTGACCGACACCGCGCCGGTGAACTATTTTGGCGGCGTCGTTACCCATGGATACTCTGGGCAGCCGGCTGGGCAGATCATTCGGCTGACGGATGCGCACAATGGTTTCGGGGTCACCGGCACTGGAATCGTTGCCGTGATCGATACGGGCGTGGACATCAATCATCCGGTTCTTGTCCCCGTGCTGCTCCCCGGTTATGATTTTACGCGCAAGCAGCCAGGAGCTTCGGAATGGCTGGATCTGCCGTTGGACTGCGATGCCATCACGGGGCAACAATCTGGAGTCGTGCAGCAGCAGAGCGCGGCCATCCTGGATCAGCAATCCGCCGCGATTCTTGACGGTAAGGCTTGCGGGGCGTTTGGTCATGGCACCATGACTTCAGGCGTGGTGCACTTGGTCGCGCCACACGCGAAGATCCTGCCGCTCAAGGCGTTTTCCTCCAACGGGTCCGGGTATCTGTCGAACATTATTGCGGCGCTGTACTACGCCGTGCAGCACAACGCGAACGTCGTGAATATGAGCTTCGATCTCTCCACGCCTTCGCCGGCGCTGTCGCAGGCGGTTTCTTATGCGAACCACGCGAACGTAGTCTTGGTTGCTGCCGCCGGCAACGAGAACACCAGCGCGCGCGTGTACCCAGCGGCCATAAACGGCTACGTCATGGGCGTCGCCTCTACCACGAACTGGGACGCGCGGTCGTCCTTCTCGAACTACGGCTCGGCAGACGTCTGGATCGGCGCTCCGGGCGAATATGTGATCAGCACTTTCCCCGGCGGATCGTATGCAGCGGCCTCCGGAACTTCCTTCAGTTCGCCACTCGTTGCCGGCACTGCGTCCCTGCTCCTGAACGCCAAATCGGGACTGAATCAATCGCAAGCGGCCAGCGCTCTTTCGCATGGCCGTCTCCTGACGCCGGACCTTAACCACGGGCGCCTCGACGCGTATCAGGCGATTTCCGCCTGGAAGTCATCCGGTAGTAGTTGGTGGTCCTGGTAAGGCCTGGGCTCTCGAGGGTGTTCCAATGCTGACCCTGAGCCCCGCGGTCAACGGCGCCCCGGATTCCCTGAGAATCAAGCAAGTGGAAGAGCAAGTTTTCGCGCTACGCAGTTCGGTTATCTGCGCATTCAACCAACTCCTGGATCTCAAGGACCTCAACACCGGCGTACACAGCACGCGCTTGGCGGAGTGGGGCATGCGCGTGGGGCAGGAACTTGGGTTGGAAGAGCCGGCTCTGCAGAACCTGGAGATTGCCGCGCTGCTTCATGACATCGGAAAAGTAGGGATCCCCGACGCTATCTTACAAAAGCCCGGAAAACTGGAAGCGGCCGAATATGCGTTGATGAAAAAGCATCCCGAATATGGCTGGGCCGTGCTCCGCATGCTTCCCGGATTTGAGCGCGCCGCGCTCGACATCTTGCATCATCATGAATCGTTCGACGGGAAGGGCTATCCCGCCGGATTGAAGGACACGGAAGTCCCCATCGTTTCGCGAATCGTGTCAGTAATCGATGCGTTTGACGCCATGGTTTCCTCTCGGCCATACCGGAAGGGGCTGCCGTTTGAAGAAGCCGTGCGCCGGCTGATTTTGGCCAGCGGCACGCAGTTCGATCCCGTTGTGGTGCAGTGCTTCCTTTCCTTTGCGCAGACCGAGATGGCCGGAGTATTCGCTGCCACGGGCACTTCTGTCTCTTCCGCGCTGTAACTCATCGTGCAGTAATACCTTGCGCATCCATTGGAACAAAATGGTAAATACCGTTCGTTCTCGCCTTATGCTGTAGCTCGATGATTCGTCCAACCAGTCAAGAACGCCGCCGCAAGATACGCTCGAAAGTCCCCCGGATGATACGAGTGCGGCCGTCGGAGCCCACTTCTGAAGAGTTCGACGAGATCTTGCCGACGATAAACGCGTCGCGGAACAGCGTGTACTTCGTTCCGCAAAACGGCATCTTCGCGCCGAACATGCGCGTATTTGTGACTTACCCGTATGCGAGCGATCCGGGTTCCATCAATCAGGAATTCCTCGGCAAAGTGACACGCGTCGATAAGCTGCCGGGCGACAAACAGGGCGTCGCGGTGGAATTATTGATGCCCATCTATGTAGGCACCAAAGAGACGATTCGCTGAATCAAATAGCAGCTTGAGCTGGCCGCCTAAACTGGTGGTAGTCTTCTCGCATCTTCCTGGAGCCACCCTCTAAATGGCCGAGAAAACAAAGGGGTCGCGCGGACTTTTGCTCATCGCCGCGTTCAAACTCATCAAGGGATTAGCGCTGCTGGCTCTTGGCATCGGCGCGCTTAGACTGTTGCACAAAGACGTAGCCGTCGAAATAGCGCAATGGATTGACGTGTTGCGTGTCGACCCCCACAACCACTACATCCAGAGTTTGCTCGAGAAATTGGGGATGGTAGACGACCGCAAGCTGAAAGTGTTGAGTATCGGGACTTTCTTCTATTCCGCTCTATTTTTGACCGAGGGTTTTGGGCTTGCCCTTCGGAAACGGTGGGCCGAGTATTTGACGATTGTATCCACGGCGTCTCTCCTACCCATCGAGGTCTATGAAATCGCAAAGCATGTCAGCGCGTTTAAGATCGTAGTGCTACTGGCAAACATCGCCATCGTGGTGTACCTCGTGCTTGAGGTCCGCAGGACACGAAATCTCCATTAGCTCGTTTGACTTCCCTTATTGGCCTCGCGGACATGCGCGATCAAGTTGCGAATGCTGTTGGCCAGCTCCACGACTTCTCCTTCTCCTTCAATCTGAAAATCAATCTCGTAGTTGCCGGCGGCGGCGTGATCGACGGCCTCCTTGAGGCTGAGCAGGGGCTTCACGACCTGGCGCGGCAAAACGAAACTGACCCACACACTGACGAGAAACGTGAGTACCGAGACGATGCTGAGCGACCATTCGGCGCGAGAAATCAACTTCTGCGCTTTGCGGTGATCACTTTCGATGCGTCCCCAGTTTCGTGCTTCCAGTTGGGAAGCCAGGTCGAGAACCCTTTGGCCGGAATTCTGCAAGTCGACGGTGATCTGGCGAAGGGCGGGATTTCCTTCCTGAACGGTTCTGGAGATTTGCGCGTCGAAGGAATCGACGCGGCTGCGAAGCTCCTCGACCAACTGCGCGCGGCTCTTGTGGCGAGCATCCTTGAGCAGATTGTCCAGATCCCGCTCGTAATCCGAGACGACCGCGTTGATGCGGTCGGCGTTAGCTTGGCCAGGCTTTCCCACCAGCGCAACGGCAGTCTCAAAGCGCTGGCGGTACGCGTGAAGCGCGTCAAGGGCCTGCTGGGTTAGCTCCTGATCGGAGGGATTGAGGTCGCGGATGGCATTCAGAATCTGCTCGATTTTGTCGAGTGAATCGCGCACCGCTTGCAGCGAAGAGGGGTCGTTGAGCAGCAGGTAATTCCGCTCGGCGCGGCGCGCATCGAGCATCTCGATAGTGGCTTGCTGCGCTAGTGTCGCTGCCGGCGCGTCATAACTGACGATGCGGTCGATGATAAAACCCACCTGGAAAAGGTAGTAGACCGCCAGCACGATGACCGGCACGAGAATCAAGCGAACGATGGCCAGGCTGTAAGCAACTCGGCGTCGCAGAGAACCGCCCGGCGCGAGCACCCGGAACGATCGGCGAATTCGGAATTCCATTGACCCAACCTCCTGCGGCAACGTGCAAGATGATATGCCAAAAGGAGGGCAGGGAAGCTCTAGAGCGGCGCCGCTGAAAGGGTGAGGCTTCGCCCGGCGCTTGAGGGCGCGGCAAGCGAAGCCCCTTAGTCCGCGAAGTGCGATGCAGTTCAGGGCTGGATTTAAGGCCAGAGTCTAAGGATTGATGTCTTCTTTCTTTTCCAGCCGCGCGATCATGCGCTGAATTCCCGGCTTAGCGACATCCGGTGCGCTTGGCAGCGCTAGCTTCATTTCCTTGCTGGCGGTGTCAAAGTCTCCCTTGGCGGAAGCCATGCGCGCCAACTCGCCATGCGCATACCATTCGTTGGGATGTTTCTTCACATTGACCTTGAAGATGGCGAAGCCTTCGTCCTGCTTTTTCTGCTGTTGCAGGCTACGTCCATAGAAATGAAGCTGCAAGCCGTTGGCGATGTCTAGCGCTTTGGTTTTCGTGGCTTCGGCTTCCTGCTTTTTCCCCTGCGCTTCCAGGATCATCGATTTCCCTAGCAGATTCTCGAAGCGCTCCTCGTTTTGAATCGACTGATCCTCCCACTTCATGGCCTGATCGAGATTGGAATTGGCGTCGATCAGCCAATTTGCTGCTTCGTCGTACCCGGCCCAGGTGAATCCGCCGGTGTTGCGAAGTTGGTTTTGGATGCTGCGCAGCACGATGGCGTTCACATCCGCGGATACGCGGAAGGGAACCGCCAGTTTCTCCCATCGCAAAGTCACCGCGACGGAATCCGGCTTGGGATCGTCGAAGGAATACGCCAGGGCTTCCACAAACTCCGCGGCATGAGGCTTAACCGTCACGCGCAGCGCGTCTTCCTTTTCGTCATAACTGAAGCTGCCCCAGGAGGTCGAGTTCTTCGAGAAAATGATGGTCCATTGATCCGCGGTCGGAATAGTGTGCAGGCCGTAAGTGCCGGCAGGCAGCGCGCGACCTTCAACGGAAACATCGTCGGTGAACGAAATGGTCGTGTTTTCGTTAGCTCCCGACCGCCAAACTGGGCCGTAGGGAACTGCCTTGCCCCAGATTTCGCGCCCGCCCACCAACGGCCGGCAGTAGTTGACGGTGATATCCGTCAGCCCGATGCGCTGCGTGCCAATTGCGCGCTGGCTGATCGTCGGCAAGCGCAGCTCCACGGCCTGCCCGCCATTTTTGAATTGCGCTCGCGCAACGCCGGCGAAACCGCCGATGGCCAGCGCAAGGCTCGCACAGCAACTAAATAGTCTCCGCATAAATACACCCTCCCCTTCGATTGAGAACCGCTCCTTGAAAGCGATTCCACACACTACTGTGCGCATAGACGGATGGCGCCGCAGACTCGTAAGCAGGTTCTTCCCCCAGGATTAGGGGTGCAGGGTTATTCCTGTTTGTCGCTTTGGATTCCGGCCTCGACGGCTGCGCGAGGTGTCTCGGAGTCAGGCTCGCGCTGAATGGAGGTTACCTGCCAGGAGATTCGCTGGCCCGGCTTGCCGCCGGCGATCTGAAACGAATTGTCCCGGATCTCGCGGCCAACATACACCGCCGCAGCATCGCCGATGGGCGTGAGCTGATAGCGAAACTCGGCGCCGGTGCCTTCAAAAGCCTCGGGCAGTTTCACTTCGGCTTTGCCGTTTGCATCTAAGACCGCGGTGCCGCTCACCACATTCATCATGTCCGGCGATTCCACAAACGATTGCGCAACATACCGATTCGGCCGTTCCACCGTCGCGGCAGCAGACGCACTCGCCGACGCGACGGCCATGTTCCCGATCGTACTCGGCGCCGGCGGCCGTCCTGCGTTGTGAACAACGTAAAACGCCAAGTCGGCTTTGCGGATCGTGCGGCCGTTGTGCGCCAGAAGGACGGGTGTTGTCGAGCTCACCAGCCCAGTAAGCAAAATTTCCCGGCCGCTGAAAACGCGCACCAGCGTATGGATGTTCCATCCGCCGCCGTAAATATTTTGCAGCATCGCGCCGGTTCCCGCGGCGCTGACGCCCACGCCGATACCGATGTCGGTTCCCTCGATGTGAATATCATTGAGCGTGCCGGTGCTGTCCATCTGAATGCCGATGAATGGGTGCACATCGTAGTTGTTGAAATTACAGGTGGCGCCGTGGATGCCGCGAAATGCCGGAACGTTGACGATGCGCGCGCAAAGACTTGTGGCGGTCACGTTGAAGTCCGTGCCACCGTAAAATTCCAGATCCTCGAAGGGGCCGCTGTTCTGCGCCGCGCTTCCTTCCACGTCGAGCCCGATCCCCGTGATGTTCTCGATAAGCAAGTGCCGCGCGCCGCTCTGCTCTTGCGCTCGCAGGTCTTGCAATCCGATGCAGCCGGGCACGTTGTTGCAGTCAATGGTGAGATTTTCCACGCGCACGCCCATCGACGTCGCCTCATTGCCCATCTCAATCACCGCGGCGTTGGGTGGAAACGAACGGTCCGCCTGAATCACCGTGCCGCTAAAGCCTGGATCGCCTCGCCCCGATCCTTCCACTTGGCTCTTTGTCGGGATGACGATCGGCGCTTTGGTCACCCACGTCCCTCGTCCCAGCGTAACTTTCACCGACTTCGCCCCCACGTTCGCAAACGGGTTTAACGATAACGTTTCCGGAAGATTGTCGATGATCCAGCAGGTCTGCGGGCAGGCATCAATCGTCGCCGCCAGCGACTTATGCAGCACGCCATCCACAAAGAGAATGCCGTTGACGTTCGCGGGATTACAGGCCTGCATGTCCAGGCATGCCTGCGCTCGAGCCATGCTCGCCGTTGCGAAGCCCGCCACCAATAAGATTGCTATCCAGCGCACCGATACTCGAAAAAAACGCTCACACATGATTCCTCCGACTCCTCCCTGGATGATTGATAAAACTAATATTGTTTTCTCGCCGCAGGCTGAAGAGAAGTCACCCAGGTGAAGTCGTCTTGCCCGGCCCGACCATCAACTTTGATTCCTACTCTCGCACAACACTGAGCCGCGCTGCAAATCTGTCGCGCTGGCGGGAACAGCGCGTGGCGCGACTTTTTTCGCACGGGCCCAAGAAAATTTGACAACCGGGCGTCGAATTTCTAACATATGCATTCACCTGGAAGTTGTTCGTAACTACATTTTGGAGTGCTTCAAAGCGTTGTACATCGTTGTGCAAAGCTAAATTCTTATGATTACAGTAACGGACCTTACCAAGAGGTACGCACGGCACACCGCTGTGGACCACATCTCCTTCGAGGTTCACAAAGGCCAGATCGTCGGATTCCTCGGGCCCAACGGCGCCGGCAAGACCACTACCATGCGCATGCTGACGTGTTTTCTCCCGCCCACGTCAGGCACCGCCACGGTTGCTGGCTTCGACGTCCTCGAGCAGTCCTTCGAAGTAAAAAAGCGCATCGGCTACTTGCCGGAAACGCCGCCGCTGTATCCAGAGATGCGCACCGCGGAGTATCTGCAGTTTGTCGGCAGCTTGAAGGGCCTCGCCAAGGCCGAGCTTGCCAAGCGCGTAGATTACGTTTGCGATCGTTGCGCCATCGCCGATGTTAAGGACAAGCTGCTCGGCAAACTTTCCAAGGGCTATCGTCAGCGTGTCGGTCTCGCGCAAGCCATCATCCACAATCCCGACGTGCTGATTCTCGACGAGCCCACCTCCGGTCTCGATCCCAAGCAGATCAACGAAACGCGCGAGCTCATCAAGAGCCTCGCCGGCGATCACACGATCATCCTGAGCACGCACATTCTCCCCGAAGTCGAGCAGACCTGCGAGCAGGTCATCATCATCAACAAAGGCAAGCTCGTGGCCACCGACTCCGTCAGCAATTTGCAGAATCGTGCCCGAGGCGCTGAATCCTTGCTCGTGGAAGTCGGCGCGCGAAACGGCCTCATCGATACGGCAAAAGTCCAGTCGAGGCTGGAGTTGGTTTCCGGAGTAAGCCGCGTGCATCTGAAAAATAAGCGCGATAACCGTTCGGTCTTTGAAGTGGAAAGCCGCAAAGGCCTGGTCCGCGGCGATCTGGCCCGCGCGGTGGTCGAAGCGGGCTGGGACCTCAATGAGCTGCGCCCCGCCGCGGTCAGCCTCGAAGAAGTATTCTTGCAACTCACCGGCGAACCCGCCGCCGCTCCGCCGGAAGAAGCCGCCGTCCCCGCAGGAGTCAAGTAGATGCGAAACGTCTGGATCATCTGCCGCAAAGAGCTGCGCAGCTATTTCGTTTCCCCGGTCGCGTACCTTCTGCTGGCTATGTTCGCCGTGATCTTCGGGTTTTTCTTCTGGAACATCCTCGGCTTCTTCGTCTTCCGCGGAATGGAATCGCAGATGCGCGGCCAGATGATGCCGATGAACGTCAACGAAGAAGTCATACGCCCGTTGCTCTCCAACGTTAGCGTCATCGGTTTGTTCTTGATTCCCATGATCACCATGCGCCTCTTTGCGGAAGAAAAGCGCACCGGCACGATTGAACTGCTGGCAACGTCGCCCGTCAGCGATGTGGAAGTGATCTTGGGCAAGTGGCTCTCAGCAATGGTTCTGTACAGTTCCATGCTGCTGCTTACCGCGGTCAATTTTCTTTTTCTTTTTAAGTTTGGGCGTCCGGACTGGAAGCCGCTGCTCATCGGGTATCTGGGGTTGCTGCTGCAAGCCGGCGCCTTGCTCGCCATCGGAACATTCATATCCACGCTGACGAAGAACCAAATCATTGCAGGGGCCGCGACTTTTGGCGTCTGTTTGCTTCTGTGGGTTCTCGAGTGGGTTAGCGGCTATGAAACCGCCACGTGGGCGAGGGTCCTGTCCTACATGTCCATCATCACCCACTTCGAGTCCTTCTCGAAGGGATTGCTGGACTCCAAGGACGCGATTTTCTATGTCACTCTAATTTTCTTGGGACTCTTCCTTACCGCTCGCTCCATGGAGTCCCTGCGGTGGAGGTCGTAAGTGAGCAATCAGTTTCTTCAAGCCAGACAAACCAGGTACGCGGCCTATGCCGCTACATACATCGCGGTGGTTCTTGCCATCATCGCCACCGCGAACGTGCTGGCCAATCGCTACGACAAGTCCTTCGACGCTACTTCCAACAAGCGCTACAGCCTCTCCGATCAAACCGTAAAGATCGTCAAGGGACTCAAGCAGGACGCGACCATTACCTATTACGATCAAGCCAGCCGCTTCTCATCGGCAAAGGACCAGCTCGATCTATACGCGAATCTGTCGCACAAGGTCCATGTCGAGTACGTTGATCCTGACAAAAAGCCCCAGTTGGCGCGCGAGGCCGGCATCAAGAACTACGGAACCGCCATTGTTCAGGTAGGCGCGAATAAGCAGGAAGCCAAAGGCTTGAATGAAGAAGGCATCACCGGCGCGTTCATTCGCGATCTGAAGAACACCACGCGCACCGTCTGCTTCGTCACCGGAAGCGGCGAGCACCAGATCGACGATTCCAGCCGCAGCGGCTATTCCCAGTTCAAGGAGTTGCTGGGTAAGGATGAGTACGCCGCGAAATCCATTAACCTGCTTCAAAAAGCGGAAATTCCCAGCGATTGCACAGTTCTTGTCGTAGGCGGTCCCAGCGGTGACTACCAGCAGCCGCAAGTCGACGCCATCAAGAAATTCGTCGAAGATGGCGGCCGCGCCCTCTTTATGCTCGATCCGCCGCTAAAGATGGGTCGCTCCGAAATCGCGGACAACGACGCGTTGACCAGCGTGCTGAAAGATTGGGGCGTTACGGTGGACAAGGATCTGATCCTCGACATGAATCCCATCGGTCAGCTTGCCGGCCTCGGCCCCCAGGTTGCTCTCGTCACCAGTTACGACTCGCATCCTATCGTCAGCGAAATGAAAGGCACCGCAACAGGCTTCCCGCTCTCGCGCTCCATCGACGTGAAGAGCGGCTCGAAGACGACCGTGCAAAAGCTCTTTGGCTCTTCGGAGTCGAGCCTCGCTACTGAGAAGCTGAATTCGCCGGAAGTTAACCCCAACGACCCCAGAAACAAAAAAGGGCCGATGACCATCGCCGCTGCCGGTACTTACAACACCGGCAGAGAAAATTCGCAAGGCCGATTCGTGGTTATCGGCAGCTCCGCATGGGCTGCCAATTCCTTCATCAGATTCAACGGCAATCGCGATCTGGCCCTGAATGCCATGAATTGGCTTTCTTCCGACGAGGACTTGATCTCCATTCGCCCCAAAGAGCCCGAAGACCGCCGCATCACCCTGACCCGTGCGCAAATGAGCTGGGTTCGCATAACCAGCCAATTCTTGCTGCCGCTCATTGTGGTTTTCGCCGGAGTTTCGGTGTGGTGGCGCAGGCGCTAGTCGACCGCGCCATGAAGTCGTCGCCCTCAGGACCAAAATCATGAAGAACACCGGATTGCTCATTGCCGCCGTCGTGCTTGCCGCTCTCAGCGGCGTACTCTACTGGTCCAACCGCCATCCGGCGTCCGAGAGCACCGCCAAAGCCTCCATCGATACTCCGCCCAAGATTCTCTCCCTGAAGCAGGAAGACATTTCGAAGATTCAAATCAAAAAGAAGGGCGGGGAAGAGTTGGACCTCGCCAAAGGCGATGCCGGTAAGTGGCAAATCATCGCGCCCAAGCCGCTCGGCGCCGACCAGGAAGCCGTCTCGAGCCTGCTTTCCACCGTCTCTTCGCTCAATGCAGACCGCCTTGTGGAAGACAAAGCCGCCGACCTCGGTCAATACGGCCTCGCTCAGCCTTCCCTCGAGCTCGATGTCACCACCAAGGACGGCAAGCCGCAAAAGCTTTTACTTGGCGACGACACTCCAGCCGGCAGCGCCCTCTTTGCCAAGCTCGAAGGTGATCCGCGCGTCTTCACCATCGCCAATTACAACAAAACCGGCATCGATAAAACCGCCAACGATCTTCGCGACAAGCGCTTGCTCACCATCGATTTTGACAAGCTCAGCCAAGTCGAACTTCTCACCAAGAAGCAGGACATCCAGTTCGGCCGCAACAAACAAGAATGGCAACTCGTCAAGCCCAAGCCCCTGCGCGCCGATAATTTCCAAGTGGAGGAAATTGTCCGCAAGCTGCGCGACGCCAAGATGGAAGCTTCTTCCACGGACGCGGACGTAAAGAAGGCCGCCGCGGCTTTCGCCTCCGGAACCCAAGTGGCCACCGCAAAAGTCACCGACACCGCCAGCACCCAGGAACTGCAAATCCGCAAAAGCAAAGACGATTATTACGCAAAATCCAGCGCCGTCCCCGGCATCTACAAGGTCCCGAGCGATGTCGGTCAGGGCTTCGACAAAAACGTCGATGATTTTCGCAACAAGAAGCTTTTCGATTTCGGCTACGATGAGCCGAGTAAGGTCCAAGTCCACGATGGCGCGAAAGCCTATTTTCTGACCAAGGGCAGCCAGGATTGGTGGTCTGCGGACAGCAAAAAGATGGACTCCGCAAGCGTTCAGTCGCTGATCGACAAGATTCGCGAGCTCTCCGCCAGCAAATTCGTCGATTCCGGATTCACCACGCCGGCCATCGAAGTGACTGTCACCTCCAATGACGGTAAGCGTCTCGAAAAGATTCTAATCGCAAAGTCGGGCGACAATTACATCGCCAAGCGCGAAAACGAGCCCGCGCTCTACCAACTCGATTCCTCCCCAGTATCCGACCTGCAAAAAGCCGCAGCCGACGTGAAACCCGCTCCCCCCGCCGTCAAGAAGTAGCTGCGCATATTTTGTCGCACGCAACGCCGAGAACGCGCCGACCTTCCATTGCGACCTCGCGCGACCCCTTTTTCAAATCCTCCTTTGACGGTGGCGTCGACTGAACGGTTTCAAAAACATTTGCGAAAATCTTGCTCACAACGTACTCATCCAGCGTCACGGCGACATCTATCGCAGTGGGCGCGATAATCTCTCCAACGATTCCGCTGCCAATGCCGAGACGGCGTTGAGATGTCGTGCCCGCCAAGTTTCTTGTGCCATCTCATTGCTGTGTTTTTCATTCGCCTCGGAACTCTTACCCATCCGGGCAGGAATATGTAGAGTAGCCCCGGAAAGGATCCCCTCCCGTGCTCGAACCCTTGGATATTGTCAAAATGCAGAAAACATACGTATGGAAGGCGGCGGCGGAAACTTTTGAAGTTGCGACATCGAAAATTGTTTGAAGTCAGCAGCACCGCACAATCAGTGCGCCGGCTATATCGGGCGCGATGCGCCCGGTTTATGGCCCCGGGTCGCGTAGCGAGGGATCTGCTTTTCTTTTTCTGCGAACCTCCACGCCGCACGCCTGCTCTTTTCAACGAAATCGTGTCAACCCGCCGTCACTACAGCTCAAGCCGTGTGTCCATTCGCAAAAAATACCGCGAACTAGGTATAGAAACATTTCGCTCCTGCAAGAAACATGGACATGGGAGAAGCGTTCGCAGCCAAGCCCTGCGCTAGACGAATGCAGCACCGCACTCACAGCGCCTTTCGCGCCGGTACTCAAGGCAACGGCGGCATTCGTGTAGTCCCGAAGCCCGCCGCTCAATCGATCCCACCTTTCCTCCTCGATCTCGACGGCACCCTCGTTGATATGTCGCGCCGTCGCAATAAAGTTTTGAACCGAGCCGATTTTGGAAAATGAGTTTCCACAAAAAGAGCTATAAAAGCCGTTTTCCATGGGGTCGCAAACATTTGACTGGACAATATCATCGGGCCTTCCATCCGAAACGATTTCGACGCCATTGTGCCTTTGACCGCCAGCGCTATCTGCGGCATCGATTTGCATTCCGTGCGTCGTACCGCGCCGGGTTCGCCAGAAGGAACTGTTCCAGGTCTTGAAGGCGTCGGCCGCGTTTCAAGTCGGTAAACGCTGCGCAACTAAAGTGGGACAGCCATTTCTGGCTGTCCGCGGTAAAACCGGGAGCAACATAAAACCGGGAAATCGCGCGGTCATTTTCTATACGATAGCCTGTGAAAGTTGCTCTCAGCGCCGCGCCGCTTTCTACCCTTAATGAGACCGTTCTAATCCGCGGTCGGCCGCTAAAACGCCAAGTGTTCTCCGCAAATGTCCCCGCATCTAGCGTAATGTAGGATGGCCTTCGCACCGCCTGTTGAATCGAAACTCCGGGGCAGCGTTCCCGCAAAAATGATCGCGCGCGGCTATTTCCGCATACTGAACATCTTTGACATCGCCGAGGCGATTGACCTGGAGAAGTTGCGGACGCTCCTCGGTCCGCAGGCCGCCCCACGCTCTCCCGGCTTTGTCCATCTCACTCCCGAATACGCACAAGCGCAGAATCCGCCGCTCGAGGAGTCGCTCGAGCCGCTGACCCTTCCCAGCGGCGAAAAGTTGTCAGGGAAAATCAAATACTATTGGTTCGGCGTAGCCAGTGTGGAGCTGGCCACACCGTTCCAGTGCAACCTTGACGCGCTATGTGGAGACTCGTATCGCTGGATGAATGCCCCCGAAGTCGAGAAAGCCGCGGAAGACCTGTTGCGCACGCGCCTCGATCGTTTTCGCCCCGCGCTCATCAGGCCCTCAACCAAGTGGCTCGACGAGGACTACCTCGTGATCGACATTCAATCCGCGCAGCACCGGGATGGCCACACTCCCACCGCCGCGGAACTCCTCGAACACTACGGCGACCAGCTCACCGAGCTTGTGCGCGGTGAGGTCACTCCGCTCTCTGCCGCCGAGCGCGACGAGATTCTGCGCGACGCCCTCTCTTACTATCCAACCGACTTGATCGTGGTCGGCTGGGCCGCCGCGCTTGTCTACGACAAGCCTGACGCTACTTCCGCGATCATCGACCTGCTCGAATACGCGAACACGCAACTGCTCGAGTTTCGTTACTACGACGAGGTCCTCACCAATCTCCTCTCCAACGTCTACAGCTCTCTTGAGGGCAACGAAAGTTTTCTCTCGCGCTGGCGACTGCCCCGCCGCGCCGGCCGCGTGAACCGCCTTCGCCTTGACATCATGGATTTGGCCGAACGCACCGAATACGCTGTAAAATTCATCAGCGACACATACTACGCGCGCGTCTACAGAGTCATCTCCTCCAAGATCGGCGTCAACGACTACAAGGCGCTGGTCAACGAGAAGTTGAAGACGGCGGGCGAACTCTACGGGTTCATGGTCTCGCAATTCAACGAGCGCCGCATGTTTGTGCTGGAGCTCGTCGTCGCTGTGCTTGTCGCGCTCGACGTCATTCTCCTGCTGCGCTGGCATTAAGGCGGAATCCGCATGGTTATCGTGGTGATGGGGCCGACCGGCTCCGGGAAGACAACTATCGGCAGCCTGCTCGCCCAACAGCTGGGCTGGGATTTTGTCGACGCCGACCAGTTTCACTCCGCCGCCAACAAAGAAAAAATGCACCAGGGCATCCCGCTCACCGATGCCGATCGCGCTCCCTGGCTCGCCGCCATTCACCAACAGATCGAGCAATGGATTGCGGAAAAACGAAACGTCGTGCTGGCCTGCTCCGCGCTGAAGCAAAGTTACCGCGACCTGCTGTGGCGGGGCGGGGACGTCAAGCTAGTCTACTTGAAAGGCAGCTACGAGCTGATCGCTCAGCGGTTGCTCACGCGCCATGGCCATTTTGCCGACGAGCACATTCTCGCCGGGCAGTTCGCTGATCTCGAGGAGCCCGCCGACGCGATCACGGTGGACATTAGCGCGCCGCCCGAAAAAATCGTCGAGGAGATTTGCCGCCGCTTGGGCCTTCAGCCCAAACGCCGCGGTGCGTGATTAACGACCCTTGATTCATGATTAATGACTCTTGATTCATAATTAATGGCGCGTGATTGATGACGCGTGATTAAAGACGCGTGATTACGGTTTGGCGGACGCGGCAGCCGAACTGGTTTGCGTCACCGCGCCGAAACGCTTGGCGAGCCATGCGCGCACTTCTTCCGGTTCGTACTTGAATGGGCCCATGCCGCCTGCGTAGGCGATGCGGCCGCGCTCGTCGATGATGTACAGCCGCTCAGGCCACGCGGAGTAGGCGTGGTCGGCTGCGTCATTCATATCGTCAATCCCGAAAGGCAGCGGATATTTCTGGCGTTGCACGAAGTCGTTCGCAATCGCAACGCGCTGCGCCAGCGTTTTTGGTTGCGCGTAGCACACATCTTCTTTCACATTCGATTTCATCTGCCACTCGTCGGTGGGATGCGCTTCGCGCACGTAAACGGTCAGAAAGTCCGCGTGATCTTTGTAGTCGTTGTAAATCTTGACCACGTCGCCGACGTGGCGCCGAAACGGCGGTCAAGTGTAACTGCCGAAGACCACCACCAGCGGCCGCGCGCCGGTGCGCTCCCGCAAATGAAAATGGTTCGATCCATCCAGGGCCAGCAGCTTCACATCCGGCGCATCGTCGCCCGCGCGCAGCTTGCCGCGGTGCATGTGCGGGAGCGCGTAGCGCACCAAGCCGTAGACGTCTTTTGGGCTGCCGGCCATGAAGGACAGGCCAGCGAACGCAATCACTAATAGCCCGAGAATGCTGCCGAGCGTCCATTTCCAGAAACGGCTCATCGTGTGTTGCTCCACTTAGTTTTCGGTTGGCCCCGGGAAATCGTGCGCGAACCATAGCATCGCGCCGCACCCAGCTACATAGTGCTTATATATTAGGCCCGGACCACGCTCGGTAGCGCCAGTATCTTTGCTGGCGATTGCGCCCTGCAGGTACGGATGCCGACGCTACCAAGCGCCGCCCAAGATCACCGGCTTTCCTTGGCGATCAGCTTTTCGCGCTCGAGCTGGTAACGTGCCAGCGCTCGCTCAATTACTGTCACCGCGGCGTAGGCCGGCTTTATGTCCTCCACTTCGACGAGCTTGCCTTCGAGCTGCTTGTAATCCTGGAAAAAGCGCTTCAGCACCAGCAGTCGATGTGGCGGCAAATCTCGTGCCTCCACGTATCCGCTGAACTCCGGGTCATTGGTGGCTACTGCGATCACTTTGTCGTCGCTCGCGCCCGAATCGATCATGGTCATCAATCCAATGGCGCGGGCCTGAATCAGCGCCAGGGGCTGCACTGCTTCCTGGCAAAGCACTAGCACGTCCAGCGGATCTTTGTCTTCCGCATAGGTCTGCGGGATGAAGCCATAGTTCGCCGGATAGAAAACCGCGGAATGAATGATGCGGTCCACTTTCAGCAGGCCCGTCGGCTTGTCGAGCTCGTACTTTACGTTCGATCCCAGCGGTATTTCGATTACCGCTTGAAAATCGCGCGGCAAATCGTTGCCAGGCGAGACGTCATGCCATGCGTGAACCACAATGCCCCTTTCTCAAGCCCGTGCCTTCTCAATCATTTCGTCCCAAATACCCTTGCTCTTCAAAATCAACTCCACCAGTTCCCGCGCCGCGCCTTTGCCCCCAATCGCCTTGGTAACAAAGTGCGCCGCCAGCTTCACCTCCAGCGCCGCGTCTCCTACCGCCACCGCTAGCCCCACGCGCCGCATAACCGGCAAATCCGGGAGGTCATCGCCCAGGTAAGCCACCGCGGATTCCGGCACTCCCGTCTTCTTCAATATCTCCTCGAAAGCCGCCGTCTTCGTGGGCCGCTTCTCGTAGACAAATTCTATGTTCAACTCGCTGGCGCGCCGCCGCATTGCGGCACTCTCGCGTCCGGTGATGACGCCGGTGCGAATCCCCGCTGTGTGCGCCAGCGAAATCCCCTGACCATCGTGCGCGTCGAATACTTTAATCTCTAGTGCCGTGCCATCCGGTTGCGAAAGCAACATAACGGTGCCCGGCGTGATGGTTCCGTCCACATCCATCAATAAAACCTGAATCTGCTTGGCACGCTTCCTTACCGCTGCCGAAATCTTTCCCCCTGTTTTGAGCAAGCCTTCTCCCCCTTGTCGTAACGCCGCTGACGAAAAGGCGCCCGCGACGGTCCGCGGCCGCTACATTTTGGCTCGCGTGCATTTACGTTCCACTGGCTCTCGACCAACTCCATCATTCCCGGGTCGAGTAAGCCTGCACAGCCAAGATTGGCTGTGCCACTAAATCAGCTCCAGGCCCCATAGATCATGCAAGTGGACTACGCCCAGCACGCCTCCCGCTTCATCCACCACCACGATCGATGTAATCTTGCGCTTCTCCATTAAGTTCAGGGCTTCGCTGGCCAGCAGGTGCGGACCAATTGTCTGCGGGCTCCGCGTCATACACGCTCCCGCGGTCATTTCCAGGGTCGCCCCGCGGTGCTTCTCCATCAACCGCCGCAAATCCCCATCGGTGATAATCCCGGCAAGCCGCCCGTCGGGGTGTAGAACTGTGGTCATTCCCAAGCCCTTCTTGCTCATCTCGTGAAACGTCTCCGGCATGGACGTTCCCTCGGCAACGCGCGGCAGAGCCTCTCCCGCGTGCATCAAGTGCTCGACGCGCAGCAGCTTTTGTCCCAGCCGCCCCGCTGGATGCAGCGCTGCAAAATCATCGTGGCGGAATCCGCGCCGTTCCAGCAGCGCGACCGCCAACGCGTCACCGACGGCCATCGCCACCGTCGTGCTCGCCGTGGGTGCAAGATTTAGCGAGCAGGCCTCCTCGCGCACGCTCACGTCCAACGCCACGTCGCTTGCTTCTCCGAGCGTCGAGTCGACCTTACCCGTTAGCGTCACCAGCGGCATCTCCAGGCGCTTCAACGCCTCCAGAAGCCGTACAATCTCTTCCGTCTCCCCGCCGTAGGAGACCGCCAGCATGGCATCCCCGCGCGCCAGCATCCCCAAATCTCCGTGCAGCGCCTCTGCCGGATGCAGGAAAAATGACGGCGTCCCCGTGCTGGAAAGCGTCGCCGAAATCTTTCGGCCGATCAGTCCGGATTTCCCCATGCCCGTGACAGCGACGCGGCCCTTGCAGGCAAAGAGCACGTCCACGGCCTTGGCGAAGCTGTTATCCAGGCGTGCCTTTACCTCTTGCAGTGCACGCGCTTCGATCTCGAGTACCCTGCGAGCTGTCTCCAGACTCACCGCAATCTCCGCATAATCGCTACACTTTCTCAACTGGGGCGCAGCAGTGCTGCGCCCCTACGACCTGCAGCGGCCGCCCAATTTCCAACAACCGGAACGCCGTCTCAAGGCTCATCGAACCGACCTCGATGCATGGACTGGCGCAGCATGCTGCGCCACTACAACGGGTGAGGACGCGCGATATGCGAACTGGTTCACGACTTTTCCCACTGACGGACTAGGGAGGACAATTCCTTTAACCGTCCCAATAATGCCGCCAACTGGGAGAGCGGCAGGGCATTCGCTCCGTCCGACAGCGCTGCTGGCGGATTGTCGTGTGTTTCCAGGAAAACGCCATCGACCCCTGCTGCCACGCCGGCGCGCGCCAGCGGCTCGATGAATTCCGGCTGGCCTCCGCTGGCGTGACCCTGTTCCCCGGGAAGCTGTACGGCATGCGTCACATCAAACACGACCGGGTAGCCCAGCTTGCGCAAAATCGGGAACGCGCGCACGTCCACAACCAGGTTCTGATAGCCGAAGGAGGCGCCGCGCTCCGTCACCACGATTTTCGTATTCCCCGCGCCGGCAATTTTCTCCACCACGTTGCTCATGTCCCACGGCGAAAGAAATTGTCCCTTCTTCACATTCACCACGCGCCCTGTTTTCGCCGCCGCCACGAGCAGGTCCGTCTGCCGCGAAAGGAATGCGGGAATTTGCAGCACATCGCAGACTTCCGCCGCTTCCGCCGCGTGCGCCGCCTCATGAATGTCGGTCAAGATCGGCAGCTTCAGGTCGGCCTTGATCTTCCGCAGAATCCGAAGGCCTTCCTTCAGGCCCGGGCCGCGGAACCCCTTCGCTGACGAGCGGTTGGCCTTGTCATAGGAAGCCTTGAAGATAAACGGCATGTCCGCATCGGCGGCCACACGCGCGACCTGCTCGGCTAGCTTCCGTGCGTGCGCTTCGCTTTCGATTACGCATGGCCCTGCGATAAGGAACAGGGGATTCCCGCCTCCCAGGCGCAGCGAGCCCACAACAATCTCACGTGTCGTCTCCATGCGGAGCAATGAAGATAGCACGGTCAGTTAGGCTTTTGCGATTTGGCGGGGTCCTCGCTTTGCGTTGCGTCGTCGTCGTCGATCTCATTTTGCGGTATGGGATCGCCGTGTGCGTCGAAGCCGGGGCGGCCGGCTTTGGGATAAGGATCGTTGTCGATGGCGGTTAGCGAGCGGAGAAGCAGGCTGCTGATATAGGCGAGCGTACTGGCGCGGCGAGGCGAGATGCGTCCTTGGGCGCAGAGAGCGAGCACAGAAGGAGCTATCAGGGTCGATAGCAAGGGAGCAGCATTGACGGCCGGTGGCGGTGCGATACTGGCAACGCCCCGGAGTGAAGTCTGAGCTGGGAGATTTTTGTGTCATTTTGATCCTCGATTGAGGGATGGGGATACCCCCACCCCCGGGTATTTTGGAAAAAGAGTCTGCAAAGCATTGAAAACAAAGGACAGGAGCTCTGAAAAGAGAGACAAGAGAGTTCAAGAGACGGCAAGAGACTGGAGGTAAAGGCGATAGAGGAAGTTGAAGAGGGAAGGGAGTTGAAAGAGCAGTGTTGCTGAGGCGTGGAGCCCGTGAAACGAAGATTAGACGAGTATTCACACGCCATGGTAGGATTAGTTGTCGAAGTTGTCAATACCTAAGTAGGGTACTGGTATTTAGGGATTGGGCACAAAGCGGGGTGGCGGAGGGCCAGGAGAAAGGATGCGGCACGCCCGCAGTCTACTCTCGAATACGCATGCGGTTAACCTCGACGACGAATAACTTTCCGCGGTAATGCTCCATCGATGGTTGGAGCTGGAGATACCCCACCAGTCGGGTCATTAGCTTGGGAAGGACCTCCGGATGATTGCGCACCTGAATGGCGATAATGCCTTTAAACGTCGCGGGAGGATAGGTGACGATATCGGCGAAGTCCCCGTTTAAAGACAACAAAATACTGTCGAGGTCTTGAGCCTTCGCGATGACAATCGCATCCGGCGACTCCGCGGGCAAGATGTCCCGTAAGCGTAGAACGTTGTGATTCGCGTCTCGAAGCGTTTGAACGATGGAGTTGGATATTCAGTGGTCGGCCAGAAACCGCAATGCCATCAGATGACGGCCTCAAATTCAGCTAATTCGCGGGCATAGTCCAAGCAGGCGGCAATTTGCTCATGCGTTAGATCGGGAAACTCCGCGATAATTTCCACGGCGGTTTTGCCCGCGGCCAAGTAGCCCAAGACAAGCCCGACGGGAATACGCGTTCCCTTTAGGCGCGGTTTGCCTCGGAGAACCTCCGGGTCGCTCACTATGTGCTGTTTCCATTCTACCAGCATGCGCCGATAGTAGCTTCTTTTCACAACAATGGCAAAGCCAGGGGTGTGCGGAATTTCGCTACGTTGCGAAGAGCGCTCAGATTAGACTGTTGGCATCGAGGACTGTACTTTTAGCCGCGCTCGGTTCCGGCTGCCGGCTCGTTCTCGACCTGCCTGCGAAAAGCCTCAGGTCCAAACGGCGGACCTGAGCTACAGGAACGTTGCTACGTCTTGTAGCGGTCTCGCGTAAGCCTCGGTTTGGATTACGCTGTGGCAGCTACTGGCAGGGCGGAGATTACGGCGTCGGTGAATTCTTGTGTTGTTGCTTTGCCGCCTAGGTCGCGGGTGGCGTGCTTGCCTTCGCGATAGACCCTTTCTAAGGCTGCTTCGATGCGGCGGGCGGCTGGGCGCTCGCCTAGATGATCTAGCATCATTATTCCGCTCATTAGCAGCGCGGTGGGATTTGCGAGGCCTTTGCCGGCGATGTCTGGCGCGGTGCCGTGTACGGCCTCGAACATGGCGCACTCATCGCCGATGTTGCCGCTGGGCACCACGCCGAGCCCTCCTACTAAACCCGCGGCTAAATCGCTCATCACATCGCCGTACAAATTTGGAAGCAGAAGCATGTCGAACTGTTGCGGATCCAGGACCATCTGCATGCAGGCGTTGTCGACGATCAGTTCTTTGTATTCGACGTCCTTGTATCTTTCCGCTACCGCGCGGACTGATTTTAAGAATAGGCCGTCGCTCAGCTTCATGATATTGGCTTTGTGAATGGCGTGAATCTTCTTGCGGCTGCTCCTCTTCGCGTATTCAAAAGCGAATCGCGCGATGCGTGTGGAAGCGCGCTCGGTGATGATTTTCAGGCTCTCAACCACGCCGGGAACCACTTCGTGTTCCAGGCCGGAATAGAGATCCTCGGTATTTTCGCGGACCAGAACGAGGTCCACATTTTCAAAGCGTGATTTGACACCCGGTAGGTTCTTGACGGGGCGCAGGTTGGCGTAGAGGTCAAGCGTTTTGCGCAGGGCCACGTTCACGCTGGGCGCTCCGCCAGCAATGGCCGTTCCGGTAGGACCCTTTAGCGCAACGCGATTGCGGCGCACGGAAGCGATAGCGCCTTGGTTGACGAGCTGGCCTGCTTCGGTGGCGCTATCGGTGCGCGCCTCGAGTTCTTCCCACTCAATTTGCACTCCGGCGGCGTCGATGACGCGCTTTGTGGCTGCCGCTACTTCCGGGCCGATGCCTTCGCCGGGGATCAAGGTGACTTTGTGTCGCATGGCTGCATCGTATTGTATGCGAAGCCGATAACCTTGTCGAAATGCGGCAATGGCGGGGTTGCTCGAAAAGAACCGGCGCTTGTGCGGCTAAATCGAGGTTCTGCTATAATGGCGATGTAGGATTGCTGGCGGCGTGGGGCCGCTAGCGGAGGCGAAAGGAACCATGATCAGTTTGACGCCCGTTGCTAGTACGAAGGTGAAGGAAATCATGCAGATGCAGAGCCCGGTGCCCGTGGCGCTGCGCGTTGCCGTGGTTGGCGGCGGCTGCTCCGGTTTTCAATACCACATGGCGTTTGAAAATCAGACCAACGACAGCGATGAACTGTTGGACTTTAATGGCCTGAAAGTAGCCGTCGACCAGATGAGCTCGATGTATCTGGAAGGCGTGGAGATCGACTACATCGAAACGGTCGAGGGTGCGGGATTCAAGTTCAACAACCCCAACGTGAAGAGCACCTGCGGCTGCGGCAGCTCGTTCAGCGTGTAACTTTTGACCGTCGGAGGCAGTTGGCTCCGGCTGAGGATTTCCGGGCTCCTGGACACACTGTTCAGGAGCCTTTTTTATGGCAGCCAGCGCGTCCGAGTGGAACGCCAAATACAGGGCTCAGGCAGAAGAACCGCAGGCCGAACCTGCCGGTTTCGTTCGAGACCTGCTGCCGCTGTTGCCGCTTGGTCCGGCACTGGACTTGGCTTGCGGTACAGGACGCCACGCGTTGCTGCTGGCCTCGCGCCACCAGCCGGTTACCGCGGTGGATTCCTCGGCTGTTGCGCTGGGGATTCTCGAGCGGCACGCACGCGACGCCCATTGCGCGGCGCAGGCGGCGAAGCGGCGGCATGGGATTCAACTCTGGCAAGCCGATCTCGGGGAAGCGAATCTACCGGCGCAGGCATTTTCGCTGGTCGTTTGCGTGAATTACCTGCAGCGCTCGCTTTTTTCTCAGATCGAACGCACACTGGTTCCGGGTGGCGTGCTGTTGTTTGAGACCTATACGGTTGCGCAACTGGAGTTCGCGGGTGGCCCACGAAACCCAAATTATCTTTTGGAGTCGGGAGAGTTGAGAACCGCGTTTCCGGCGCTGCGCAGTTTGTTTTATCGGGAGTTGCGCGCCGGAAAGGGAATTGCGAGCTTGATTGCGAAGAAGCCGCAGTAATTTGTGGTGCGATTGCAATCCGCATGACGCGACCTTATTCTAAAGTGCCGGCATGAAGATAGCGCTTGCGCAGTTCAATCCCACGATTGGCGATTTTGCGGGCAATTCCGCGCGCATTTTGAAGTTGGCGGCGCAGGCGCAAGCACGCGGCGCTCAGCTCGCCGTTTTTTCCGAACTTTGCCTGTGCGGCTATCTTCCGCTGGACCTGCTGGAACGCCCTGCCTTTATCGATCGCAACCTGAAGGAATTGAAGGCGTTGGCAGGGAAGTTGCCGCTGCCCGCGATCGTCGGTTACGCGGGCAGGGTCAAGAACGGCTCCGGGAAATCGATCGCAAACAAAGCGGCGCTGCTGTGCGGCGGCCGCATCGTGTTCGAGCAGAGCAAGATGCTGCTGCCTACGTATGACGTCTTTGACGAATCGCGCTACTTTCAGCCGGCGGAAAAGCAAAGCACCTACGATTTTGGCAACGAACACCTGGGTATCACGATTTGCGAGGACGTCTGGAACGATAAGAATTTCTGGGCCAATCTGCGCTACGAGCGCGACCCCGTAACGGAGCTTATTGCGCAGGGAACTAGCCTACTGCTGAATATTTCCGCGTCTCCGTACACCATCAACAAACGTACGCTGCGGTTGGAGATGCTGCGCTCCATCGCCATGACCCACAAACGCCCGGTAATCTATGTGAACCAGGTCGGCGGTGACGACAGCTTGATTTTTGACGGCGCCAGCATGGCGGTGACCGCCGATGGCAAAGTCGCCGCACAGGCGCTGGCGTTTGAGGAAGATCTAGTCCTTTTCGAGACGGAAACCGGAGAAGGCGAATTTCATCCGCAGCCGCCGGAAGAGATCGAGTATGCGTATCGGGCCCTGGTGGTCGGCACGCGCGATTACGTTTCCAAATGCGGATTCAAGAAAGTTTTGGTCGGCTTGAGCGGAGGCATCGATTCCGCAGTGGTGGCGTCCATCGCCGTGGACGCGCTTGGCGCTGAAAACGTGCAAGGCGTGTCCATGCCAGGGCCGTTTTCCAGCGACGGCAGCAAGGAAGACGCAAGAGCCCTGGCGCGTAACCTCGGAATAGAGATGATCACCATTCCGATCACCGAGGTGTTTGACTCGTACCGCAAGGCGCTTGCTCCTGCGTTTGGCAATCGCACTCCGGACGTGGCCGAGGAAAACATCCAGGCGCGCATCCGCGGAAATTATTTGATGGCGCTCTCCAACAAGTTTGGTTCGATGCTGCTCAGCACGGGAAACAAATCGGAATTGGCCGTGGGCTACTGCACGTTGTACGGAGATATGGCCGGCGGCCTCGCGGTTATCTCGGACGTGCCGAAGCTGATGGTGTACGAGCTGGCCAACTGGATCAATCGCGAAAGGGAAGTGATTCCCGCGTCCACGCTTGAGAAGCCTCCTTCCGCGGAGCTGCGGCCGAACCAGAAGGACGAAGACAGTCTGCCGCCTTACGATGTCCTCGACCGCATTTTGAAGGCGTACATCGAAGATTTGCGCAGCCCGCAGGAAATTGCCGACAAGTATGGCTTCGAGCTGAAGCTGGTGCGGGACATCGCGCTGTTGGTCGACCGCAACGAATACAAGCGCAAGCAGGCAGCGCCGGGCCTGAAAATTACGTCGCGTGCTTTTGGATTTGGGCGGCCGTTCCCTATTGCACAGCGGTTCATTCCTTAGCGATTGCGGGCGTGAGGAGAGGTTCAGTGAAAAGATTTAACACAGAGGTCGCAGAGGTCCGCACACAGAGGTCACTGAGAAGAATATGGCTCTCTACAGTCGCCACCGCGGCGGTTCTGATTTGTTTGCCGTTGTTGATTCAGGGGCAGACAACAGCGCCGGCATCCTCAGCCGGCAAAGCTGCCTCGGGAGCGCCGCCAACGGCACTACAGAAAAGTGTCGAGGCCTATCTGCGGCATCTCTATGCCTTTGGACCTGCCGTGCAGCTTTCCGTCTCGGTGCCGAAAGAGAGCGAAGTCCCAGGGTTGCTGGAAACCACGATTGACTTGAAGGATGGCGAGAGTTCGCAGTCGGCAAAGTTCTATCTCAGCAAGGACGGGAAGTACCTCGTGCGCGGCGAAGTCTCGGACCTTTCCAAGGATCCGTTGGCTGAAACACGGTCGCGTATCCAGATGAAGGATGCACCATCGCTCGGCGATCCCAAGGCGACGGTCACGTTGGTGGAATTCTCGGACTTCCAGTGCCCCGTCTGCCGCAGCCTGCACGATGTCTTGCGCGGCATGCTGCCGAACTATCCCCAGGTCCGAGTCGTCTTCAAGGATTTCCCCATCGAGGTTTTGCATCCTTGGGCGCGGACGGCCGCGCTGGCCGGACGCTGCGCTTACCAGCAAGACCCAAAGGCCTTCTGGAAGGTTTACGACGCGATTTATGACCAGCAAGAGGTTATCTCGCCCGAGAACGCGTGGGCGAAGATGGCGGATTTCGCCGGGCAATCCGGCCTGAATCCCGATGCGTTTAAGGCCTGCATGGCCAGTCCGGAGGCTGCTGCAGCCGTCGACGCTAGCCGAGCCAATGGCCAACAGCTTGACGTCAACAGCACGCCAACGGTTTTTGTGAACGGGCGCCGTTTGGTTGGCGCGGACCCGCACGCGCTCGAGCAGTACATCCAATACGAGCTCGCGCAGCAGAAACCCACGAAAGATACGGACAAGAAATGACGCGGCTTGGTTAGCGCGGGTGTCCTGCTATCGGTTTTGGCAGGGCACTACGGGGCACTAAGGATTACGCACGAACACCATTGCAATCCGATCTGAATACACCAGCCGGAATTGCGGTGAACGCTCTAGCACGCGGGAAAGCGGCACCGTGGACGGCAGCAAGACGAGATTCGCCCGGTTCAGGGCCTGATCCTCGCTCCAGCGAAGGGCCATCAGGGTGCTGTATGCCTGCCGGAGAGAGTCTTCTCCATATAGATCGGTGCGGCCGTCAATGGCGACCGGGTAGTCCGGTAAATTGCCGATTAGAAATCCACCCCAATTAAAGTTGTTGTAGAGCGGCCCTGAGAAATGATGCTCCTGAATGAAGGCAACCGCTTCCACCGGATAGGCTTCGTGAACCGTTTGGAAGAGGGCGCGCTCGCCGAAATGGTTGTCCAACGCGCTCAGCGAAATCACGACCGCCGCACCGGCCAGGATGCGACCTAACTGCAAGGCGCTGAGGCCCAGCGCCGGCGCAACCGCATGCGCTTCCTGCGCTTCACTTTTGCGTACGGACGAAGCGATGATTGCGGCTGCCGTGATGCACACGAACCAAGAATCGCGGACAGACCGAAACCCAACCATCGAAGCGATGATCAGCAGGGCCAATTTATAGGCATCGATTTTGCGGCGGCCCAGCGCGAAGAATGCGCCTGCGACCAGAAGCAGCTGAATGTAATGTGGAATTTCGCGGAAGTTGAGCGATTGAAACTCCAAAATAACGGTGTAGGCGAACGTGCTGCGGGTGTAGTCGAAAATGACGCGGTACAGTCCCACCGTGTACGGATTGACCAGGGTCCCTGCAAGGCAGGCAGCGAAGATCGCCCACAGCGTAAGCGGGCGAAATGGCCAGGCGTCGCCCGCGTCGGCTTTGCCGGGTGCCCACCGCTGGGCAACCCAGCGCTCGACTGTTGCAACAGCGCCGAGAAGCGCGGGTAGAAGAAGTCCGTAGACAAATTGAATGTGAAAATTCGCCCAGACAAGAAACAGTAGGGGCAGCCAGTAGAGATATTTCACCCGTCCGATTTCCTGGGCCCACAAAATCAGCGCAATCTCTATAGTGAAAAACAAAATGGAAAAAGCGACCGGCCGCCCGACGTCGACGCGGTTCAGGTCCATAGCCCAAATTGCTACAGCCGAGAGCAACCAGGCCCACCAGAAACCGCCGCTGAGAATCCGCATGGCCAAAAAGAAAACCAGGACCAGAGTCACCTGAAAAAGGATGACAAAGATCGCAAGCCCTTTCAGGCCGAGCAACATATTCAACAGGGCGACGATGACCTCGAATCCCCAGCTGTAAGCAGCCCAGGTATGGGTTGCGCCCGTAGAAGAAAAAAGGCCGTTGTGCGGAAAAGAGTGGTGCTCAAGAATCCATCGCCCCACGCGCATATGCCACCAAATGTCGGGGTCGGCGACCGCAGTGAAAGAGCGCAGTTGCTGAATCGGCATCACGCAAAGCAGCCCCGCAAGGAGGAATCCCTGGACAAGATTCGATTGCGATAAAGCGATCAGCGAGCGGCGCATGGCTATCCAGAGTAAACGGAGGTATTCGCGGACGGTGTCTGTTTTGCGGCTATAGTTGTCGCGATAGGTACCAGATGCGCGGGGGAGAGGCAGGCAGGCAGGCGCGACAAGCACGTCCCGGGTGGGCTGATACGGCACGGCGTGAGCAGGATTTCCTAGTTAACATAATATAACTTATACGACGCAATGTGGGAACAAAAAAAAGTGAGCGCATGAAGTTACGCTACTTTCTCTACGAGGGGGGCTGCCACCTTGGCTGCCAGCTTGTTCTTTGGATTGCGCTGCGAGGTACTGCCGGATGGCTTCGGTAAGAACGTACTGAAGGAGAGTTGACCACTTCGATGAAGGTGGAAATCTCTTTATCCCGGAAATCGGTGATTTCGTCGGGGCGCACAACACATTCCTGAGGTACTGGTATGCCGCTGGATTCCTTGGAGCCATTGGCTTCTTGCTGCTGTTTGCCGTACCGATGAAGCGAATAGTCAAAGCGCTGAGGTCGGAACCCCCGAAAGAACGTGCAAGCGTCCTGAGTTTAGCCCTTGCTGGCTGCGTGTTTTTATTCATTGCCTCGAATCTAGGTCCATATATCTTCAATCGCTATCTATACGTTCCGATATTCATCTTCGCCGGATTTGCCGCATCCGTTCCCGTCGCCATTCCTAAGCCAATCCCGGTCAGATCGGAATCCAGACTCAAAACCGCCGTTTTATGGACGGCAGTTGCGTGTAGCGTTGTCATTGCCTTCACTGCCGAATCCTTGCACGGATTGCGCGCACTCATCGTCCGACGCTACTAATTGCATACCCAGACTCCATTGAGACGCTTGGCCAGCGCTCCTGTTCCCGCCCCGGCACATGGATTCGCGATGGTGCAATCCGAGCAATAGCAGAATGTCTCAACGTGTTGATTGACAACTAATCGTTGTGTGCTAGGCTTACT
>Ga0209240_1000002_pt1 | contig 120058 bp, 106 predicted proteins | sample GraSoi_2013_80cm_FD_185828 | JGI IMG/M metagenome (GOLD analysis project Ga0209240, IMG submission 185828) | Grasslands soil microbial communities from the Angelo Coastal Reserve, California, USA - Sample 9_17_2013_80cm (SPAdes) (version 2) | ecosystem: Environmental > Terrestrial > Soil >...
GTGCAGATTGTGCTCGGCCTAGCATCCGAGTGCTAACCTCGTCAAATTCACACACCAGCGCGTCGCTATTCCTCCCAGCGACCGTCGCGGCGTCTATCTCGGTCCCTAGCAATATGACCGTTGCAAGATCGGCGCTGCACGGAAGGCAGAATTTATCCGTCCTTCCTGGCAGCTCCAAGAGTTCCGTAACACGGCCACACACACTACATTGGCCACTCAAAGCCTGTTCAGTCATCTCCATATGGAATGAACCTGCCTTTCCTTTCTCGGCGTGCCTTGTCCCAATATTGCGGGCGCGTCGATAAGCGGTTTCCCGGGAACCTAAGGCTTGCCGAATCACAGTTAAATCGTAAGAAATGGCGCGTCAGAAAGTCCTGACCAGTTCATTAGGAAACTGTGAGCTTCCAGCGTGGGCTAACGCGTTGAATTCCGGAGATGGGCGAGCGCAATTTCCGACAACTTGTGTTTCGGTCCTCCAGCCGGTAATGCGAATCGGCGATACGCCGCATTCGAATTTTGCATTTGCCTTGGCGCGGAACGAAGCGTCACTATCTCGCCAGAAGTAAGGCTATTCGACAACTCCTCTATTCCAAGGTTCCCGGGACCTCTTGCCCAAGGAGAAGAGCAACATGAAAAAGCGATCGTTGATTCCCATGATGATCTTCCTGACGTGTTTTCCACTCGTAGCGCAAGCCGGACAAAATACAGCTGCGGCCCACGATCATGCCTCCGACGCACGAAAGGCTCCTAAGACTGCAACCAGCATTCCGGGCCAGGTCGGCAGCGAGGGCAGGACCTTCACGGCCGACAAGGACAGCAGAATTTGGATGGTCAGCAACCCGGAGACGCTAAGCGGTATCGACGGGCGCCACGTAAAAGTAAAAGCGCACGTGGACCCGGCTCGGAACCAACTTCGCATCGTATCGGTTAGCGCCATTGCGGAACAACGGGCCGGCATAAAGCTCGACGACGCTGCCTTTAGAAGGTAATCGACACGCTAACGACAGAATAGGACCTCGTACTTGCTCGGCACGCCGTGGACAAGCGTCCTCCGCACTTTGCCCATCAAGTTTAGGCCACGCCTTTTCCCAAGCGCGTTGCGGGTCCCCTATTCAGGGTTTACACTGTAAATAGAAGACTTCCACAAATGCGCGTATCAGAACTCCCGCGACCGAGTCCCGAGCGGCTCCTGAAGCAGGTGCAAGCCGAGGAAAGCAAGCGCTGGGGAGCGAAACTCAAGATCTTTCTGGGCTATGCTCCGGGCGTAGGCAAGTCGTATCGCATGCTGGATGAAGCCCGACGGCGGCACGAGCGTGGTGAAGATGTGATCGTAGGTGCTGTTCAGGGCCGACAATCCGAAGAGCTTCAGGCGCTCTTGCACAAGCTAGAGATGATTCCGCCGCTGCAGACTCCTGAAGGTCAAGCCATCGATATAGACGCTATTCTCCGCCGCGCACCGCAGGTTTGCATTATTGACCCTGTCGCCGCCCACAATGCTCCTGGTAGCCGGAATCCTGACCGCTGGCAGGATGTGCAGGAGCTGTTGCGAAACGGGATCTCGGTCTTAACAAGCGTCAACCTCCTTCATGTCGAGGAGTACAAAGGAAAAGTTCAAGCGATCACCGGCAAGGACACGACCGAAACCATCCCGAAGTCGTTTTTGCTCGCCGCCGACGATATCGTGATCGTGGATGTTCCACCCGACCTCTGCTTGTCGCGTCAGGGAGAAAAACTCACTTCGACAGGAATCAGCAATTCCCAGGAGCGTAAGCTTTCAGAACTTCGTGAACTTGCCTTGCTACTGACTGCCGAAGTCGTCGATGCGCAACTGGAGACCTATGTTCATGCGCACGGCATCGAGCCTGTTTTCGGAACACACGAGCGTTTTCTCGTCTGCATGACGCCGCATTCCAATGCGTTGGCCATGATCGAAAGCGGGAAACGCAACAAGGAGCGTTTTCAGGGGGACCTCCACGCAGTGTATGTTTGCGAGCCCGGCAGGTCCAAGAGGGAGAGAGCTACGATTCGAAGATATTTCGACGCGGCGAAAAAGGCCGGAGCCGCCACCGAAGTGCTGGAAAGCGACGATCCGATATCTGCAATCGTCGACTTTGCGCGTCAGAATCGCATCACGCAGATTTTCATCGGGCACAGCGCCCACAACACCTGGCGGGACCGTCTCTTCGGTGATCCGGTGCTCCGCCTCATTCGCGCGGCCGAAGGCATCGACGTCCGAGTATTCCCTCACTAGCTCCGCTATGCCTACGCCTGTGGACACACCACGCGGTAGCCTAAAGGTCTATCTTGGGTATGCGGCGGGCGTGGGAAAAACTTTCCAGATGCTTGCGGATGGCCACGCTGCCGTACAACGGGGAGTGGACGTCGTCGTTGCCTACTTTCAACCTCACGCTCGCCCCGACACGATCGGGCAGGCCCAGGGGCTCGAGATTGTGCCGCACCGCAAGATCAAATATCGCGGCAAGACATTTGAGGAGATGGACACGGAGGCCGTGTTGCGGCGGAGGCCAAACATTGCGTTGGTCGATGAATTGGCGCATACCAACATCCCCGGTTCAGCTCGCACCAAGCGTTGGGAAGATGTTCAGGTTGTGCTGGACGCTGGTATCGAAGTGTGGACCACCATGAATGTCCAACACATCGAAAGCCTCAATGACCAGATATGGCAGATCACCGGTATCCAGGTGCGCGAAACTGTGCCGGACGGGATCATCCGGCAAGCAGCGGAAATTGTAGCAGTCGATGTCACACCCGATGCGCTGCTCAATCGCCTAAAGCGGGGAGCGGTTTACAAGCCAGACCTGGTAGAGAAGGCGCTTAACGGATTTTTCAAGGGTTCCAACCTAGGCGCGCTCCGCGAGTTGACGCTTCGTCAAGCGGCTCATGAAGTCGATCTCCGGCAGTCCGCTTACGATGAGACACGTGGTTTTCAGGTCCCGCGGATTTCCGAAGCGCGTCTCACCGGAGCAACCGATGATCAGCCAAAGGAGCGCATTCTCATCCATATCACGGCCGACCCTTCGACCGCCATGCTCATCCGTCGAGGACGGCGCGTAGCCGACTACCTCCACGCCGATTGCACCGCGCTCTTCGTGCACCGGACTCCCGAACTATCGCAATTACCAGCGGAGGAACGACAGGCCGTCGAAAAGCACCTTCGCTTCGCGCGGAGTCTGCAGATTGAAACGCGCATCCTTGGCGGCAGCGATATCGCCAAGACGGTGGTGGAATTCGCCCGCCACAATCAAATCACGCAAATCTTCGTAGCGCACGCACAAGTCGGTCTTCTGGAACGGATTCGTGGCATGAATTTCACCGAGGACATCGTTCGCTTAGCACAAGACCTTCAGGTCACAGTCGTCGCCGACCGCAGTCGTAGGCAAGTTTCTTAGCGCCTTGTATTGAAGTACCGATCTCAGAATTTCACAGTGGAACTAAGCGCCATCTCGGAATCGTTTCACGTTAGACCTCTAGATTCGTCAACGAACGCTCGTCACATTGCGACTTGTAAAAGCAGCTCTGACCTCTGAACGCAGAAGATAGAAGAGCAGTGCACCAGCAATTGTGAAGATTACTCGGGTCCAGGGAGCCGACATTGTTATGAAATCAAGTGCCCGTCGCTGGCCAGAAACGGGGTTCGAGGAGATCACTGGCGCGACAAGGCAGGACCGATTTGCCAAATTGAGGCAAATCCTACAAGTTTCAAAAACTTGCTTCGGCGGGCCCAAATTTCACAAATAGATCTGTGTGCCGATCTCGACTACCTGTTGCATCGGCATTCCGTAGCGCCTCTCTTCATGAACCGCGTTGCGGTTGAGATAGGAGAAGATCGCCTCGGGCACTCGATGAACGCCGCCGTTCTTCGCGATGATCGTTTCGTGACCGATGTAGTAAGTCGCGTCCTGAAGCTTGAAGGGGATTTGCCCCGTGTGAGCCAGATTTTGGAGCACCGGGACGAGCAGCGGGTTCTCCATGTAGCCGAACGAAACGGAGAGCTTATAGAAGCCTTGTCCAAGTACTTCGACCTTGAACCGGGAGTCCTCTGGCACCACCGGCATTGGCGCTTCTTTGACGGTGAGTAAGACGACGGTTTCGTGCAGTGCACGACTGCGCTCAACGTGATGCATCAGGACTGGCGGGACGTGCTCGGCGTCGGGCGCCAGGAACACGGCGCTGCCCGGTACCCGCGAAGAGAGGAACCGATGAATCGTGGGCATGGCGTTCTCGAAGGTCGAGTAGCGTCGTGAGTATTGGTCCATCAGAGCGGTGCGGCCGCGGCTCCAGATCAGCATACCCGCAATCAGCGTGGCACCGATCAGCATAGGAACATATCCGCCCTCAAAGAATTTGAAGAGGTTCGCGGCCAGAAACGGAATATCGAAACTCAAGAAAAGTACGAGAATCGCGCCGGATTTCCACGCGCTCCAGTGCCACGTGTACCGCGCAACGATGTAATAGAGAACCGACGTGATGGCCATCGTCCCGGTGACGGCGATTCCGTAGGCTGCTGCGAGTTTGACCGACTCACGAAATGTCAGCACGAGCAGGATGCACCCGATGGCCAGAAGCCGGTTGACCTCGGGAATATAGATCTGACCCTCAGTGTCATACGCAGTGTGCTTGACGGTGACTCGTGGAAGGTAGCCCAGCAGCATCGCTTGCCGGGTCAGGGAAAAAGCCCCCGAGATGAGCGCCTGCGAAGCAATCACGGTTGCCGCACTGGACAGCAGAACCAGTAAATAAGTCGGAAGACCAGCGGGCACCATCGCGAAAAAAGGATTCTCCATCGCCTTCGGGTCGGCGAGGAGAAGTGCGCCTTGTCCGAGATAGCCCAACACTAAGGAGGGCAAGACAAAACCTGTCCATGCCCAGCGAATCGGGCGAACTCCGAAGTGTCCCATGTCCGCATAGAGGGCCTCTCCGCCGGTCACCACCAGTACGACGGAGCCGAGGATCAAGCCACCGCGGAATCCATGACGAAGAAAGAATGCCAGCCCATAGTGCGGCGAGAGCGCAGCGAGGATTTCCGGATGATGGCTGATGTGAAATACTCCGAGGCCGGCCAACGTCGCGAACCAAATCACCATGACTGGACCGAAGAGTTTGCCGACGACGCCCGTGCCGCGCCGTTGAATCGAAAACAGCGCGATGAGAATGGCGCAAGTTAAGGGCACGACGATTGGCGAAAGCCGAGGGCTGGCGATTGCGAGGCCCTCGACCGCGCTGAGAACTGAAATCGCCGGGGTGATCACGCCGTCGCCATACAAAAGCGCAGCGCCGATCACCGCGAGCAAGGCCATCCCGGTTACTTTGCCGCTGCGCGCGGCCGTTGCGCGAAACCGCTCCGGAACAATGGCCAGCAATGCAAAGATCCCGCCCTCGCCGTGGTTTTCGGCGCGCATTACGAAGGTTAGATACTTGACCGTGACCACCATGACGAGCGACCAGAACATCAGTGAAAGGATCCCGAAGAGATCCTCTACTCCTGCCTTGGCCCCACCGGCAGCGGTCATGCACTCTTTCAGCGTGTAGAGCGGGCTGGTTCCGATGTCGCCGAAAACCACGCCTAAGGCTCCTACGGCCAGAGCAGCGAATGTTGCCTTGTGGCCGGCGTTGGCAGTGTGAGTTGTTGCGGACTTTGCAGGGGTTGTGGGTGCGGTGCTATGTGCGTTCATTCGTTTCTTAGGATACCAAGGCGAGCATTAGACTCCCAATTGATTCAGGGTCTCACCCCCCGTAGCCGTTTCCGAGTAAGATCTCGGGACGATAAATGACGCCTTCCTTCAAGTCAATGTCAATCGAACGCGGGCTGCGCAGCGCGCGCAGCAGGTGATCGCCGCAGAAGATATACGAGCGGCAGGTAGCGAAAGAAGCGCCCTTCCTGCTTGCCGCAGAGCGGCATATCAGTGCCGTCCAGATCCAGAATGATCTGCCGCGGCGCCGTCTCTTGCCACTCCATAAACACATCCACCAGCAGTTCGTCGATGACATCATCCACGTTCGTTCGCCATCGTCAACGGGACCGACACCCTCAACTCCCGGATAGTCGGCAAGCCGGAAGTAATGGTGCGGTCGGGTTTACTGGGATAACTTCCGCATAGCCCGTGACTCAGGAGTCTCGCTCTAGAAATACGCTCCATGCCTGCATATACTCCGCGCCGAGGAGAAAAGCGTCGCCGTCAGCTAATTCTGCTGCCCCGAGCATCACCCTCTCGTTGGCGGTGAAGAATTAGGCGAATCCCGCTTGACGAAACTGCGTGGGACTCATCTTGCAGAGAGCACGGAACACTCTTGCGAAGTGCTGTTGGGTTTGGAACCCACATGCAATGGCTACATCGAGCACGCGCGCGTCTTCTTTCAACAGCAGTTCCTTGGCTCGCTCCACGCGTGCCCTCAAAACAAATTGGTGCGGAGCAACTCCTGTCGATTGACGGAACATTTGCGAGAAGTATGCCGGGCTCAGCTGTACTTCCTCGGCCATCTGCATCAAGCTCACGTCTTCATGGAGGTATTCATGAACAAAGCTGGTCACCCGGCGGAGTTGCACTGGGGAGAGACCTCCACGGTAGTGACGCATCGGGCTCCGCAATCCTCCCTGCGAATGCATCAGCGCGGCTGCGAGAGCGCGCCCGATTGAATCCGTGTAGATTCTTCCAGCTGGAGATCCATTTGCAAGGTCTGCTTCAGCTGCCGCCACCAACGCGCGAATTCGCTCGTCTTCAAGGAGCGGCGTTCCGTTCAATTCCGGGGCTCTCCCACCCATCTCCTCTGCGACAGAATGGAACATCTGGTCCGGCACCGTGATCAGCAGCATTTGAATGGGACTGTGCCAACGCACCCATTCCTCGGTGTTCCTCCGGCAGAGAATCATCTCTCCAGGTGTGTAGCTGTATCTCGACATACTGTGCGATCCAAGACCGAACTCAAACTCGCCCGGGGTCAGCACCTTCGCTAAGACCTGTTTGTCGAAAATCTGACGTATCGGTTCCGGCGAGATTTTGTTGGCGATTCTCTGAACAAGGAGTTCGGCATCCATCACAGGCTTTAGATGTCTTTTCACGCTGCTTAGATGTCTTTTCACGCTGCAAAGACCCGAACGATTGGATACAGAAGCGAAGGATTTGACCCTTTGCTCATTCATTTTTGCGTTTTCATCGACTTGCAGGTACTTGGACCACATAGGGAGATTTCTCAATGAACGCGACATCTGAAACAAAGACAAGCACGAGCAAAGGCGCCGAGCAGCAAACATTCATTGTTCTCGGGGTTTTGCTTCAGTTTCTCTCCACCCCCGAGCAAATCAACGACCAGATCAGCGTGATGCGCGGAACGGTCCCCTCAGGAGTCGTGATTCCGCTCCATAGCCACTCCGATCCAGAGATATTTTATGTGCTGAATGGTTCGCTTGAGGTATTCCAGGCCGAGGGTCCTTCCGAGGGCTGGCAAACAGTGACTGCCGAGGAGGTCGTTTCTATCCCCAGAAATGTCAGACACGCACTCCGAAATACTTCTCCTAGCCCGATAACCGCAATCACCGTGAGCAAGCAGGAACTCTACAGCTTCTTCCGCGAGCTCGCACGGCCATTCGATCCGAACAGTCCTCCCGCACCGCCAACTCGGGAGGAGATGCAGCATCTCTTCAGCGTCGCAGAGAAGTACGAATACTGGCTTGCCTCCCCTGACGAGAATGCAGCGATTGGCATCTCGCTCCGGTAGTTCGACTGCTAGTGGCTCTCTCTGTCTGTTGCGATATCCACTATGTAGCTGACCTGGCACTCACGGGAGTAGCGCAAACATTGGCAACTCCCGAGTAGTCGGCAATCCGGAAGTTATTCTAAAATGGGTCTGAGAGATTCAGTAACCCGGCCAAATCTGGGTACAATAAGGGGACGATAAGAAGTGACATCCGGTACCTTGGGGTATCAAAAGATGTCCGCCGACACCGTTTGATATCAATCAGTTACTGTCACGGCAGAGGTCGCGAGTTCGAGTCTCGTCGTCCCCGCCATTCTTTCTAAAGCACTTAGGCGGATTTCATTGAAAACATTGGGGTGCGCGAAAAGGGCGCGTTTCGCGCCCTTTTTGTGCCCTTTTTAGGCGATCCAGAGCTTCCTATCCAGCAACGCGTGTTGCTCCATCCTCATCGGAAGAAAAGACTAGCGACATCACCGCCGCCTGCGCTGCATGCTTCGCGGGCGTTACTGCCTGCGTGTAAACGTCCAACGTTGAGCGGAACGACGAATGCCGCAGCAGCTCCTGCATCACCTTGAACTCAGTCCCCACGCTTCGCAGCAAGGTCGAGTAGGTGTGACGGAACGTATGCCATCCGAATCGCTTCTGAATTCCGACTCGTTGAGCTGCAGGACGTATGTATTTGCGCAAGATCGCCTGGCCCCAGTACGGTCTTCGGCCTCGATAGCGCTTGCTTGCAAAAACCCAGTCCTCCGGCCTGATGTAGGTACAACGTTTTCTCCACTGCGTCAGAGCGTCGGCGAGAGTCGGATGCATTGGCACTGGCTTTTGCGATGATTCGGTCTTGCACGGGCCTACCACTCCGTACACGATGGAACGGATGACGCTCATCGTGCCCCGCTCGAAGTCGATATCGCCCCACTTTAGGCCGAATATCTCGCTCTGCCGCAACCCGGTTGATGCGGCAAGAAGGACTAATGTGCGTTCTCGAAGTGCCAGGCCGTCGATTAGCGCCTTGATTTCGGCGGGCACCAGAGTGGCCGGCGGTGTTCGGCGTTTGGCGCTCTGACGAACGAGGTAGATTGGGTTGCGGTCAAACAGCTCATATCGGCAGGCGTGATTAAAGAGGACGGACATCAGGTTTCGGATTTTGGCACAACTGCTTTTTGCTAATGGCAATCCGCGAAGCCAGGACTCGACTTGTATGGTTCTAACCTCGGCAAGTCCGTATTTCTGCCAGTGAGGGCGAATCCAGCGAGTCAAGTACGCCTTATAGATTTTCTTGGTCGCGTGACTGCGCCAAGTGTTTTCCTTTGGGAGTTCGCGTTGCTCGAAGTGATCACAAAGTTGAGCAACGGTCATTGTGCCGAAATTCGTTGGTCGGCCATCGGTGTTGAGTTCTGAGACCAGCCCCACTACGGAGCGCCGCGCAGCATCTTCATCAGGATATTGCTCGACTGTGCCGACAATTTTCTTGTGGTAAAGACGCTTGCCGTCAAGTCTGGTCTCAGACCAGCGAAACTGCCAGACATCAGGGCCTTCTTTGCGACTATTTCGTTGCATACATCCGCGTTTCATCTTTTCCTCCTGCACCGCCGTGGCGGAGCAGAAGAATCTTCAGGCATGGAGGCGAATGGAAGGGCAGGAGGGTGCAATCAGTCGAGTGAATTGCCTTGCAGCGGCAGTCCTGCGACATGATCTTAACCTCTACGATTTTCCATCGCCTTGGCGTGACCGACCGCCATGGCTAGTTGTTTTGGGCGTCCGACAAATTCCGGGCCTCGCCGCGACCGACTGCCTTCTATGCGGTTCCCAGGAAGCGCTCGACGATCTCCGGCAGCATCGGCTCGACCGCGAGCGTGTAGTGAGTGGTGTTCGGCACGATTGCGAACTGGTTTGCGGGCCGCAGTGAGCCATCAATCCCGGCATCGCGCTGGCCGCCTCCCAACGCCTTCCAGAACTCGACCATGTGTTCGGGCCGGAGGTAGTCAGCGTCGGCAAAGACCAGCAGTGTGCGAGCCTGAAGCTTGGCGACGTCGGCGGTCCAGTCAAAGGGGCGCTTGGTCAGGTCCCCGACCTTGCTGAAGAGGTTCGTCCAATCGACATCGGGATAGGCCTGCCCTAACGGCGATGCCTTGACGCTGCCGCCGAGCATGGCAGCGTTGGCCTCCAACTGATTGAAAGCCGCCACCACCTCCGGATAAGCGTCGTCCTGCCTCATCCTCGCGGCCATGAGCACGAGCCGGTCGACCGCGTCCGGATGGCGGATGGCGGTCTGCAGCGCGACGAAGGAGCCCAGCGAGTAGCCCATCACGTCGGCCTTGCCGAGTTTCAGATGGCCGATCAGAGCGGCAACGTCGTCGCCCATCGTTTCACAGCGCAGTGGCCTGTCGGTGTCTGGCGTGCGCCCATGCGCCTGAAGATGGACGGCGATCACCTGCCGGCCCTTGGCCAGTTCGGCCAGATTGCTCCCGAAGCTGTCTGGGTTGATGCCCCCGTGAAGAAGAATGAGCGGCTTGCCGGCGCCATGCACGCTGTAAAAGATATGCTGGCCATTGACGTCGGCAAAATTCTCTTTTGACATAGTGGGGGTCTCCTTGGCTTGAACGGGAGGGATTGCAGTCAGCACTGCGGTCGCTGTGACAGTCTTTAGGAAATCGCGTCTGTTCGTGTATGTTATCGTCATCCCTTCCATACGCCGGTGGCCGCGGTGTGGTCACGATCTGCCTGCGAGCAACTCCTCCAGCTGCGCGAACTGTTCGGGCAGGCCTTCCGCCGAACCGGCGAGGGCTTCGTCGAGGGCCGCCGTTGTGGGGTAGAGTTCGTGTAGGGTGACCAGCGTCTTGCCGGCATTTTCTTCGAACGTCACCGTGGTCACGGCGCCCTGATCGCTTTCTTCGTTCGTCCAGACGAGGCGCTTGTTCGGCGTCACTTCTCTGTACGTGCCGAAGAACGCCATCGGTTGGTCGAAGGCCGGATGACTGAAGACGAAGCGATACGCGCCCCCGGTGCGCACATCCATGTCGCACGAGAGCAGCGACATGCCCACCGACTTCGGAACCCACCAACGCTTGAACAATTCGGGTTTGCTCCACGCTTCGAAGACGATGTGCGCCGGGGCATTGAACGTCCGCGTCACGACGAGTTCGCGGTCGGACTTGCGTTCCACGGCGGTCCGGTTCATGGCGGCGGGACTACCTTCTTTTCCTTCGGGCATCTGCCTTCTCCTTTGATTTCAAGTGCTCGACAATCTTGTCCAGCGCGTCGAAGCGTGCGCTCCAGAGTTGGCGGTGCCGCTCGATCCAGGCGGCCTCTTCTTCCAGCGCGCGCATGCCAAGCCTGCAGGTTCTGACGCGCCCGGCCTTTTCAGTAGTGACGAGCGCTGCCCGCTCCAACACGCCAACATGCTTCTTCATGCCCGTGAGGGTCATATGGAACTTTCCGGCGAGGTCCGTGATCGAAGCGTCGGCGCGGCTGAGCTGCTCCAGCACGCCGCGCCGGGTCGCGTCCGACAGCGCGGCGAACGAAGCGTCGAGGCGGGTTTCGTTATACTGAACCATGTGGTTCAGTATATAGCAGATCGACTGGCGGCGTGCAAGAGGAAACCAAACCGTTAGGCAATGGATTTCCGGTGCGGCGTGCCCGAGGCCAGCGACACGATTTTCCAACCCACAACCCAACCCACAATTCGTGTAGTCTTGTGCGGCTTACGGGTAGTTTGGCAGTCCCCGCGTTGTTGTATGTTGTTGTAAAACCTATCCACGCAGCGCTGTCACGGCAGAGGTCGCGAGTTCGAGTCTCGTCGTCCCCGCCATTCTTTCTAAAAAAATTCCCCGAATATCACTGAACCCATCGTGTCCCTTCTCGACGTCTGCTCGGCGCAAACCTCGGGAATTGGCCCTTGCGAATGTATATACATTGGTGTATATATATCTGGGAGGCAAATCATGGCCATCGCTCGCGTATTTAAGTCCGGGAACAGCCAAGCCGTGAGGCTGCCAAAAAAGTTTCGCGTAAAAAGCTCGGAAGTTGAAATATTCCGGCGCGGCGACGAAATCGTATTACGAGAGAAAGCCGGCGGAATGGTCCGCGTACTGGATTTGCTAGCCGAGTTGCCAGCGGACATGTTTCCAAAGAAGCGTAAAGACCCTCATCCACAGCGCCGCAAAGGTCTCTGATGAGCGCCCGCTATATGCTCGACACCAATATCTGCATCTATTTGCGGCAGAACCGGCCCCCAGAAGTGACCACGCGATTCCGCCAAATGCAGCATGGCGACGCCGTTATATCGGTGGTTACCTATGGCGAGCTACATTATGGCGCAGAGAGAAGCCAGCAACGCACACATGCTCTGGAATCTCTCGGACGTCTTGTATCTCTTTTACCTGTGATTCCCCTGCCGGGGGAAGCGGCGACAGCCTACGGCGAGATTCGCGCAGCGTTGGAGGCCCGCGGTGAGATGATCGGTGGCAACGATCTCTGGATTGCTGCTCACGCCAAATCCGCGGGGCTCACTCTCGTCACCAACAATGAACGCGAGTTCAAGCGCGTCCCCGGACTTAAGCACCAGAACTGGATCAGCCGCCGTCCCTAAACGCGCGAAAATGAGTTGCAGTGGCAGATTCCAATTCTTGGTCCTTTCATGGTCCAATATTTGTTACTTGGGGTTCCAAAGCGCGGTTTTGGTAGCCATCCGTGCCGCGCAGTTTCAAGTAGTTACCAAAAGATGGTGCACTGTCACGGCAGAGGCCGCGGGTTCGAGTCCCGTCGTCCCCGCCATTTCTTTTCAATCACTTAGCGAGCGTTTTTGTTTTTCGAGATTGCTCGCCAGCCCGATATCGAATTTAAGCCGCCTGATTAGTGTTTCTTGCACCGATTTTGATTGCTTCCAGGAACTTTCCCTGACCTGTCCTCTTTAGCAATCACACGGGCTGCCACTGCGGTTTTCTGGTAATCGATATCCCGCCACTGAAGAGCAAAACACTCCTCGGGCCGAAGAGCCGTAGGTGCATGGACGAGTGCACAGCGTCCACTCCAGCTTAGTTTCGGCTTATCGAGCTCGGCTAGAATTCCGATCATCTGCTGATTGAGATCTGCGGCTACATCGGTCTCGCAGAACGGATCGGTCAAATGTACCGAAAGCCCTAGCGCACGGGCGCGCGTCAACAGTGCCTCAAGCGCATTTGCTGTTCCCATCCCATCACTGGCGAATAAACCTGGTTGGGACGCCATCGCACCGACAAGATAGCCGCCGTCGTTCGCGGGCAACGTCCCAGCCTGCGGATCCGCATGGCCGCGACCGGCGATCTGCCAAGCTGAGTAGCCTCCGGCACTACCGCAGTAATTGCCAGGAAGCTGATTTGTGAAGAACGACATCAATTGCCCGAACGAGCCCGCGCGCTTCCTATTGCGCGTCCACCCAAGTGTCCGACCCCACTAGCTTGACGGCCGCATTCGTGAAGAAAATTCGCGCCGGCTTGCCGTCCGCCGTTCCGCGATGGTCCGTCGAGAAGAGCAGAGGGCCAGCCTTCTTGTAGCCCGCCCAAGTGGTTGTGACGTTGCTCGGTGGTTTGGGTCCGCCGCGATGATAGATGAATTGCACGACTCGCCCATCCGACCCGACGTAAAGATCCCAAGTGTCTCCCGGCGTGTAGCCACCAACCTCCGCAGGATATTTCACCGAGACAAGCTTCGCCGTACCCTTTCCGATCGGCAATTTTTGGTTGTCCTTCTCCACTACATTCGCGCTAGTGTCCCAGTAAACATGGAAAGGGAAGATCGCCCAATAATTGTCGTTGACAAAGGCCGGATCAATTTCATCTTTCACGTTGGCAGGCGCGGTGTTGAGCTGAGAGCGCAGATAGGTAACCTTGACCGGCTTGCCGTCCTTGTCTTTTCCTTCGTAGGAGACTTTTCCGGTCTTGGGCTCCCACTCCCAGGAACGAGAGAGGTCCAGCTTCAAGGCAGGGAGTTGCAGGTTGAACGTATAGCGGATCGCTTCAACTTGCCCATACGAATCAAGGCCATAGGTTTTGGCGAGCTGTTCGACAATGGGCGGGCGCGTCTGGGCCCGGGAAGTGCCCGCAAGGAGCAGCACCCCCCAAAATAGGCAACGGATCGTCATGGAACGGCGCAACTTTGTCATGGAGGTCCTCCTCAGTGAATGAAACGGACGTCGTTTTGGATGACGTACAAAGGTCCCTGGATACGTGAATCGCATGTGGTGCAGTTGCCTTCACTCGGCCTGGTCCGCTGAGCATCGTAGTGCGGCCGGCCGTGTGGTCCTACGCAAAGCGATAATCGCCGCAGCTACTGCCACGGATCCGTATTCCAGCATCATAATCCAGTCAGGAACTAACCACGGCCGTCCAAGTATGCGCAGATGCCAGACATAATAGGTAGGAATAATGCTCAAAGTCCAGATCATGAGCGGCACCGTTGAGGTCGACCTTATGAACGGCAGCAGCCACAGCAGGTACCATGGATATACAACCGGCGCACATAAAAGCGACGCTGCCATTGGCCAAGCAAACGCGTCCGAAGACCCTTCCGCAGACTTTCTTCTCATCCAGATCGCGGTAAGAACGCCGACGAGCACTGCCAACCCAGCCGCAAACTGTGGAGCCGTCACTCGCTCGAGCGTTGCAAACACCGGATCATTAAAGCGGAATCTCTGCACGTAAGTGCCGAGCGAGCCGATCGGAATCCACCCGTGGTGGAAAAATGGCACGTATAAGAGTCCGACCACGATTGCCGCCAGCGCGGCGTCGCGCATACGTACACGCTTCCAGTACAGTGGCAGCAGTACAATCGGGAGGAATTTCACTGCAACAGCAAGCCCAAATGACAGGGCTGCAACCGCACGCCAGCGGCGCACCAGCGCGGCGACGGATACCAACAGCAGCAGCACGCCGACAATGTCGATGTGACCACTGCCCGCTACTTCCGTCGCCAGCAGTGGGTTCCAGGCATAAGCCAGAACCCAGTGCGCTCCTTGCCGACTACTACGCAAGACATCGAGCAAAACCAGAACGATCGCCAAATCGCAAACTACAAATGCTACTTTCAGCGCAAAGATAGACTCATGAATCGCTGTTACGGCGCGGAAGAAAAGCTGAGCGCCCGCTGGATATGGGCTCGGTACATCCGGGTTGTTCAGCGTGCGGGTCTCTGGCGTGTGCAACCCGCCGAGCGCAGGGTCGCTGGGAACGACAACATAAGGGTTATAGCCGAGGCGCTGCACGCGGCCATCCCAAACATATCGATGAACGTCATCATCTGAACCCGGCGGCATCAGTAGAAATGGAAGATGCCACAGAGCAGCAAACACGAGCCCGACGACGATGACGCGGTGCGGGAATCTCGGCGTGGAGAAGAACTCACGAATGGCGAGGAGGTACGCGATGCCAGCAACCGCCAGAGGAACGATGAAGGACGGTTCACCCACGCTGCTGAGCTTGCGTGAGCAGATCGTCAGCGCCACAAGCAAGATGGCGCCGAGTCCGTACAGCCTGTGCGAGGGTGCGAGTTTCACAGGCCTCCCTTACAATGACGAAGTTGGGCGACTGCTTGCTGCCATTCGCCGAACCAGCCTGCAGTCCTTGGGGCCTTCGCGGGAGCGAGTTGCAATTCGCGAGCCAGCAGAATCAAGTCGTTTGCGACGTCGATGTCATAGAAGGGTTCCGTGAAGCCGGTTGAGAGTTCAAGGACCTTCGTGCGCGTCAGCAATCTGTCGAGCGCACTCCTTGTTCCCATACGATCGCTTTCGAAGAGCGCCGGGTGAGCGGCCTTGGCGCCAACCAGATAGTAGCCTCCATCGTGGGTTGGCCCGACGACCACGTCATGCGTGGCGAGTATTTCGAACGCGCTGTCCAGAACCGACGGCGCGAGGTGTGGACTGTCGCTATTGAATGCGATGACGTGCTGCCGACCGGCGGCAGTGAAATGTCGAAAAACAGAGGTGAGTCCTGCTGCGAGACCTTCGCCTTTTTGCGCCACGACCTGCACTGTATTACCTAATATGTGCGCCAATTCGTCCTGATCCGACTCAGGGCACATCACCGCGACATCCACGCTCGTCAATGACGTTGCCAACGCGAGGGTGTCCTCTAAAAGGCAGCGATACAGCGCTGTCACTGCGGGAGAAGGAAGGCTCTCAGTGAGACGGGTCTTGACCATGCCGGGCTTTGGGGCTTTCGCCATAATGACTAACGTGCGGTTTGGGTGAGAAAAACACACAGTGGTCTGGCGAGAGGAGTCCATGAGAGATTTGTCCATCGGGACTTACGCCGCTCGCGGCGTTCCCGCCCTTCGACGTCGAAAATAATAGCGCACGATCCGGCTCAGGATGAACCACGCTGCTCCTACCGTGCCCTTCACCGTACCGCTAATTTTGGACTTTCCAATGCGCGGGTAGTAGCTCACAGAAACTTCCACGATGCGAAATCCCGCGGTGGCCCCTTTCACGATCATTTCCACCGCCCAGCCGAAGGTAGCCTCTTCCAGGGCGAGGGCACGCAGCACATCCGCGCGGGCGGCGCGAAACGGACCGAGGTCACTGACCTTCACGCCGTACAAGAGCCTGATCAGGCCGGCGGCGAGGCGATTGCCGAATGATTGGTGCCACGGTAGCGCACCCGGGCTGCTTTTGCCGCCGAAGCGCGAACCGAGCGTAATGTCAGCGCGCCCCTCGATGATCGGAGCCAAGATAATCGGCAACTCCGAAGGGCGGTCGCTGTAGTCTCCGTCGAGGAAAACGACCACATCAGGATTTTGCGTATTCGCAAGCCCTGTCAAACAAGCGCGCCCGTATCCTCGGCGAGGCTCCTGGATGACTTTTGCCCCCATCTTTCGGGCGAGATCGGGCGTTCCGTCAGTCGAATTGCTGTCGACAACGATGACCTCGGTGACGAGATCGGAAGGCAGATCGGCAAGGACACGGCCAATGGCCTGCGCTTCGTTATGGGTAGGAATGATGACCGATACTCGCACGCAGATTCCCTCATCACCACCACGGGGACGCGGGGCGCCGCCGTGCCAGCAACGCGTCGATGCCCCATGCACGACCTGCGCGTCCGACCGCGAGTCCGAGCGATGCGAGCACCGGAACCAGTAGTTCCCAAATCCATGACGTGCCCCACTCCGAGACCCAAAGGCTGGCGAGGAACCCGAACGCCACAAAAGCTACCGGGCGTGTGAGCAGACCGATGACCAGCAGGACTCCGAGCGAGATCTCTGTCATGGCTTGCATCGGAGCCACCATGGCGGCATGGCTCGCCAACAGTCCCATAACCCACTTCCATGCCGCCGGTGAGTGGCTCGACTTGATGTAGTAATTGATCAGCCCTGCGTAGCCCGCCGGAGTGTAGGCGCCCTTCCCGAGATTCTCGAAGAAGACCCACACAAACATCGCCCCAATCGTCAGCCGCACTATTGCCAGCCCGGTTCGCGCGTACGGTTCATCGACCACGCGGCGGGTGTCATTTAAAGCTGGGTCTAGATTCATCATAGTGGCTCCCCTCCCTGTAATCCCCTCGGTCGAGAAACTGCCTGAACTGAGTCTTGCTCCGCCCGGCCGTCGCGACATCGACGAGCGTGGCCGATTTCCTTCGCAATGAGCGACCATCGAATTGTTCCTGCACTGAGCTTCAAAAATCAGCCTCTGGCAATCACTACCGTTGTGCAGGAGCTTCTAAGCTTCGGCAGATCGCGGTTGGCCGCCATTCGGACCTCCAGGCTCGGCCGCTCCCCGCGAATAATTGGACAATAAGAGTCGGGCTGTAGCAGCGCACCTTGCAAGCGTCGCCGTCCGGCACATCCTCCATGACACGGGCCCCGAAACTCGCAAGGCTCGCAGAATTGGGGAAGTGTCCGTGCCTGCTCGAAGGGTGCGGAGCTCAGAATGTCGGGCCCCGCAGAGATCAAGTCCGAAAGCGGCTCGCCCGATCCGGGCCAATAAACGCAGGGTTGCGTGGTGGCTCGCGGTGTCACTCGAACGGTGCTAACTCCACATCCTCCTCTTAGCGGTGGGAGGCCCACTATGGCTCGAACCAGTGGCTCGCCAATGGCGATCACATCGGTCTCCGCAAAGAGGCGACGGAACCCCGCCCAATACTCCTCATAGGTCAGCGCATAAATGTCAGATCGCACTGCCTGATACACGTTAACTCGTAAGGGAGCGTCAAATTGTTTGGCTACTCGCGCCACATCCGCCAGACGCAAGCAGTTCGCCTTCATCATTACGGCGATAATAGTCACGGGCACGCCCAGTCTCACACAACGCTCTGCCTGCTGGTGAATGAGCGCCCAGTTGCCGGGACCGCGCTGTGCATCCTGCTCGGCTTGAGTTGGGTAATCGACAGAGAACTCGATGTCGTGGAAGGCGCGCAATTCGTTGTCTTCCAGAACAGCCACGCTGTGGCCGTTGGAAGTGACGGTGAGCTTGACGGGTTGTGTGCGCAAGTAGGCCAGCATTGCCTTAAAATCTGGATGCATGCCGTTCTCGCCAGTGCCCAGATTCACGGAGCGAACAGGCAGCCTTTCCATAACTGCCTTTACTTGATCCAGAGAGAGACGGTCCGCGCGAGTCGGATCGCGGTAGCAGAAGGCACAGGAAAGATTACACTCGTTAGTCAGCCCGAGGCCGAGCGAAATACCACCGTCAGGTGGCACCACGTGTGATGTGGCCGATGAAGACTGGATTGCGGCATCGTTCATGCGCCACCCTCCGTCACGGGACCTGCGCAACGTGCCAGGCATTGAGTGTAGCGGGCGACTGCGGCAAAGTCCGGTCGTTTGCCCAGCTTGAGTTCCAGTTCGAAAATCCGGTCGTACTCAGCACTGAGCGAAACTCGCGGCGGCAAGTAATCCGACACGACCCGAAGACCACGCTTGGCAGTCACCGCGAGCGACGCATCCATCAGCATGGCTTGCAGGCTTTCTGCCGTAAACAGACGCACCTTGCCTGCGTACAGAGACTCGTGTCCCCACTGAGCGGTAAGGTTTTGTTCCGCTGCAGCCAAATCGCCGGCTTGGATAGCGGCCTTCAACACCGCGCCTGCCTGGTTGCGCACGATAACCGATAGTATCGCCGAGGAGTCTCGCATCGCGCGAGCGGCACCGCGCAACACAGCAACCGGATCGTCGACATACTCCAGGATGTTGTGGCAAAGAACGACGTCGAACGATCCCGCCGGAAACAGGTTCGCCAATTGGGCCGCGTCGCCGTGGTTTAGAGCGATCCTCCCGTCAACGCCAGCTTCCCGTGCCGCGCGTTTCGCGATATCCAGCATCGCGGAAGAGGAATCCAGCAGCGTCATGTGAATGCCAAGACGCGCCAGGCGCACGGCGGTCGCTCCCGTGCCGCACCCGAGATCCAAACAGCGCAACGACCGCCTGCTCTGCGGCAGGACCAGAAAATCCTGCAGATTGGCGAAAGCCAAGCCGCAGCGCAAGCGGCCCTCAGGTGTCTCGAGGTAGGCGGCGTACTTGTCCGCGCCGCTCTGGAAGCGATCGCTGTCGGGTTTGGCTGTCATTTGCATGCAAAACTCAGGCGCGATCGATCCTCGATCCAGTAGCTGACGGAAACAAAGGCGTACCTCAATAGAATAAGCTTACTGAGGCAAACGTGCGAAGCTTCCCACATTTTCGAGGCACGCCATCCATCTCAAAAACACTAACACCTTCGTTGCCCTATGCGAAACACTCAACGCCCGATGTCCAGAACGAGCCAAAAGGTCGGACTGGCAAAGCGAAAGTGTCAAAGGTTGGGATTGGAGAGCCGCCAGGTTTCGGCTTTCGGATCCTATTGGAGGCTCGGAAGCCCGCGGTATCCAAAAACCGGCTCGTACATTGTATACGGCCAGAGTCGGGTGTACGTTATCAGTCAGCAGAGAAGTCCAGAGAATTCTGCTGCGCGAGGAAGTATTGGCCATGAATCGCCGTAATTTCTTGCAATCAGGGAGCATTGTGTCCGTAAGCCTCGCGTTCGTGAAGGCTGGGCGCTTGTTTTCAGAGGTCACAACGCTTGACCGTTGGCGCACATTTCAAGTGACGACCCGTGTCGAAGTCCTGAAGACTTCCGGGAAGACGCGCGTATGGGTGCCGGCGGCACTCACTAGTGAAACGCCCTTCCAGAAGACGCTCGCCAATACCTTCAGCTGCGAGGGCGGAACCGCCAAGATGGTCGAAAGCAAGGGCGACGCGCTCGGAATCATCGCCGCAGAATTTCCATCCGGCGTAAGGCCGATCCTTAACCTCACAAGCCGAATCGCGACCAAAAACTATGCGGTCGATCTCTCCGCGCCAAGCAAGGCACCAAAAGGGGACCGCGAGGAATTGGAGCACTTTTTGCGGCCGACCAAGCTCCTGCCGACCGACGGTATCGTGAAAGCGACGGCGAGCGAAATCACGAAGGGCGCGAAGACGGATGTTGAGAAAGCGCGCGCGATCTACGAGTGGATTGTTGACAACACTTTTCGGAATCCGAAAACGCGCGGCTGCGGCGTCGGCGACATTCGCTTCATGCTGGAATCCAAAGATCTGGGCGGGAAGTGCGCGGACCTAAACGCGCTGTATGTTGGGCTGGCGCGCGCGGCGGGCCTCCCAGCGCGAGACGTTTATGGCATCCGCGTCGCCAAGTCCGAAATGGGATACAAGAGCCTCGGTGCTTCGTCAGAGAACGTGACGAAAGCGCAGCACTGCCGCGCAGAGGTTTACCTTGGTGACTACGGCTGGGTACCTTTAGATCCCGCAGACGTGCGGAAGGTCGTGCTCGAGGAACCGCCCGGAAATCGAGCGCTGGAGGACGACATGGTCAAGAAGGCCCGCGCGCGGCTATTCGGGTCCTGGGAGATGAACTGGATGGCGTACAACTTCGCACACGATGTCACGCTGCCCGGGTCGAACGGCGCGCCAATCGGTTTCCTCCTGTATCCGCACGCGGAAACGACCGAAGGCCGACTCGACAGTCTCGATCCGGACAACTTCAAATATGAGATTACGTCGACGGAGATCACATCTACGAACGGCTGACGGAAACAGGCGTAGAAATGTCGTTCGCTCCCTGCACATTCTGGGCGGCAGATGTCGGCTACCCGGAAGTAACTCTCGGACCTCGATTTGCCTGGCGATTACCCGACAAGTGGAATAGGGTATCGGCACTTCTCCGGCAAGCGCGGCGGTCTCGATGGGTCGACGCAACACCAACTCGAAGCCTCCTTACAGGGTCTCAACAACTAAAAGTCGTTCGCGAGCTTTGACTCAAGCGGAACACCACCCTGGCTAGGTCTTGATTGAGTGCAGGCGGGCAGATCGGTTCTTTAAGGATTTGTTAGTCGCACCGCCCCACGCGGTTGTAAGGTGTCGTGAGTAGTATGTAGGACGGAGGACGTTCGCGCCGGACGAGGCCGTAGTGACGCTGACATCGGCGCGGATCGCTACCAAAAGACCATGGACGCTGTCGCATGGAGTGCCGCATCGTCATGTTATGGACCGAGTTAGGCAAACATCAACGGAGTCAGTCGCTTCGGCCTGGAAGTTTCATATAACAAACATCTACACCGCTCCAACTATTGATGAATATCTGAACAAGCGGCTGATGCCCGTGGAAGGCACGATTCCGCATGACAACCATGCGGAGCGTCTGCTGGTCAGCTCAACCAAGTCGATGACTGGTCATCTGCTCGGAGCGGCCGGAAGCCTTGAGGGGATGGCAAGAAACATTTCTCCGCCAGCCGGGGGGCGAACTATTTCTCTTGACTTCCCCTTTTATAGAACGCCCTTGTATGTCGTTTGTTTAAACCGCGCTGCCACCGTTTACGAATCGGCAGCTCTGCAACTAATCCACACGGCCCCCGTTAATAGACGGCTTACTTTCTTGGAGGAGATAGTCTTTGTCGAAAAGTGTTTCGTTTAGCCTTCGATTAATTGCACCAACGAAGCCTTCCTCAACCCGAACGCCAACCCGAGTTCCGTTCGGCTAGCACATTCTTCAAGTACTGGCAGTCTCCAGCAGCCTTGTAAGTTGTTGCAAGTACTTATTGTTACCGCTCTGTCACGGCAGAGGCCGCGGGTGCCCGTCGTCCCCGCCATATTTAGCCGTGGTCGGATTCGGGTCGTTGAACGGCTGTCCCGGTCACTATCACATACTTAAATACTGAATGCAGCAGGCTCAATTCCTAAACGTTCCCCCCGCCCGCACTTTTCTTCAGTGCCAGAACACGGGCACGTTACCGCAAATATGGCACTTTCAATCCGACAGCCTAGTGCAACGAATGCTCTTGCCGATCGTTATCTCACCGCAATTCAATAGGTTCCGCTGCCTCGGGAGCACTCGCGCTTTGGCACTGGTGCTGCTATTTGCAGAGAGGGGGGAGATTTGAAATGGCTCAAGACAGACAAACCACGAGCGGTCGTTCGAATTGGCGGCTGCGGTTTGCCGTGAGGCGCTGGGGCGCTTCTATGCTTCGACATCTAGGCCTGGCTGCGGAACCTTCCGTATAGGACGCAGCGAATGTCGGCGAGATCAGGGGTCGCGCCCACAAAATGTATCTTAAGGGCTGCGAAAAGCATCAACATCAAGAATTACCAGAATACATTCGCGAGTGGATCGCGAGAGAAGGAGCCTTGGGAAATCGGAGCATCGCTGGCTGGCAATAGCGACGGTGTGGATCGCATGGCCGCCGGTAGCGGGAGATTGAAAGTGAATCGTGTCCCCAGCTCATTCCGAATCACTACAGTGAATGCCGACACAGGTCCTTTGTCAGCATTCGTGACGCCAAACGGAGGATGAAACATGAGCACAGCGTCTAATTTTGTTACGCGCGTTGACGAATATCGGGAACGCGCGCCTATCAGCACCACTTTTTATCCTCCCGAGGAACAGATTGTTCGCAAGCCAGAACACGCGCAATCCTCTTTCGTGCAGACGATCGTGGGACGACGCGGCGGTTTGCGCTCAATCCTCTCCCAAGTCGAGGCGGTGGCGCCCACGAACGCCACTGTCCTGATCACCGGAGAAACGGGGACTGGCAAGGAAGTCATCGCGCGAGCGATCCACGAGCTGAGCCCGCGCCGCAGCCGGAATCTCGTCAAGGTGAATTGCGCGGCGATGCCGGCAGGCCTTCTCGAAAGCGAACTATTCGGACATGAACGGGGAGCTTTCACGGGGGCGTTTAATTCACGGGCCGGCCGCTTTGCGATCGCGGATCGTGGCACATTGTTCCTCGATGAAATTGGAGACCTGCCACTGGAACTTCAGCCCAAGCTGCTCCGTGTGATACAGGAGCGCGAGTTCGAACCGGTGGGGAGCACGCGTACCACGCAGGTCGATGTTCGTGTCGTTGTCGCGACCAACCAAGACCTGCAGCAGATGGTGCAAAACGGTGAATTCCGAAAGGACTTGTACTATCGGCTGAATATTTTCCCGATTTCTCTGCCCGCGCTGCGCGAAAGAAAAGAGGATATTCCGGAGTTGGTGAGGTACTTGGTCGAACAGTTCGCGACGTCGATGGACAAAACCATCGAGACCATCCCCGAGAAAACCATGCGAGCCCTTGTTCGCCATCCCTGGCCCGGGAACATTCGGGAGCTGCAAAACTACGTTGCACGGGGCGTAATCCTGTCCACGGATGGGATCTTCGAACCACCGGCGCCCGAAAGATGTGAACCAGCGCCAGTCGAGATTCCAAACCCAACGTTGGAGGACACAGTCCGCCAGAAGATTCTTAGTGCGTGTCAGCGAGCAAACTGGAAGCTCGGTGGTCCGCGGGGAGCAGCCGCAAGACTCGGATTGAAACGCAATACGCTGTATTACAAGATGAAACGGCTCGGCATCACGCGACCCGCGGACAATTGGCAAGATTGAACTCCTTGAACGCCGCTGTACCTAACCGAGCGGCTTGCACATAGACAGTGTCAGGGCCTTGACAGTTTCTCGACAAGCGTCCAGCGCTTACGACACTTAGAGCCAGCCACCATTTGCGTTCTGTCCTAGCTCTTCCCTGCTTAAACGCCGGTTTCTCTTACACATAAGCTGTTCCCATTTTAGCTATCCCTGTTCGGCGCATTTTGGCAGACCTCCTGCAATTTGGTCGAGCGCGCCAACGTACAAAAAGAAATCCGGCTTTAACCCGGTCGCGAAGGAGGACACATGAAGTGGACGCCTTTGCTGATGTTCGCTGCGGTCTGGTTTTTCATGACGTCACCTGCTTTTGGCCAGCAGGAGTATGTTTCACGCTACGACGCATTCGCCGGGTACACGTTCCTCGACAGTCCGCATGTCGGTCTCTTTGAAAATGGTTTTCAGTTCCAGGCCGGCGTCAGGCCAAAGACCTGGTATTCGCTTGGCTTCGACTACAGCATTTCCTCAGGCGATCTGACGCTTACACCGAACCTGCTGACAAACGCATTGCAGCAGCAGCTGGCTTTGCAGCTCCAGCAGTTGGCTACGGCGGGTCTGTTGCCTGCCGGGTTCACGCTGTCCGTGCCTGCTCATTCCAGCACGCAAACTTTTGCTGCGGGTCCACAGCTCGCCTATCGTCACTTTTCGAAGATAACGCTATTCGTCCGGCCTTCGATCGGAGCCATCCGCGAAGTTGCGACTCCGCATCCGACTAACGTGATCGCCGCCGCCATCGCAAAGCAATTGGTACCTTCCGGGCAGAAGACAGACTGGACTGCATTTTACGGATTCGGCGGCGGCGGCGACCTCCTTTTCTCAAGGCACGTCGGTCTTCGAGTGCAGGCGGACCTCGTTTATGACCATCTGTTCAGCGATCTCCTGAGGGATGGCCGATTCACGACGCGATTCTCGATCGGTCCATGTTTCAACTTCGGCAAAAACATCGTGAAGTGAACACAGCCGAGAATATCCCTTAAGCGCGCTTAAGGCTCCTTGTCTTGCGTTTGCTCTTGGCGGAACGGGCCCAATGACCGCGCTCGTGTCACATGCGCAGTACATTTTATTTCAGTGTTCCTGATGGATCTTCTTTGAAGACTACTCACTGCCGAGGAAGGCGTAGCGGAGGAGAAAGAGCAGGCTGAGAATCCAGATGAGCGGGCTGACCTCGCGATATTTGCCCGTGCCGAGCTTTACGAAGGTGAAGGAGAGGAGGCCAAGGCTGAGTCCCGTGGCGATGCTGAAGGTAAGCGGGGTGGCGACGAGGGTAAGAAATGCCGGAAAGGCCTCGCTAAAATCATCCCAACGAACACGCGCGATAGAACCGCACATGAGAGCCCCCACTAGGATAAGCGCGGGAGCCGTGGCGTAGATGGGAATGGCAGCGATCAGAGGCGCACAAAACATGGCTAGAAGAAAAAGTCCAGCGATGACTAGATTGCCCAAGCCGGTGCGTGCGCCGGCGGCCACTCCACGGCGCTCTCAATGTAGCTGGTAACCGTGGACGTGCCCGTGAGCGCGCCGAAGATTGTTCCGAAAGCGTCGGCGAGCAGTGCGCGGCTGGCGCGCGGGAGTTTGCCGTCGACGAGGAAGCCACCCTCTTCGCAGACGCCGACGAGTGTGCCCACATTGTCAAAGAGGTCCACGAAGAAGAAAACAAAGATCAGGTCGCCGAGGCCGAGTTTTGCGGCGGAGCGCAGGTCGAGTTTCAGGAGCGTGCCGGACGGATGAGGCAGCGAGAAGAGATGCGCGGGCCAGTGGGCCAGACCGAGCGGAATCCCCGCAATGGTAAGCGCCACAATTCCCAGCAGAATGGCGCTGCTGACGCGCCGGGCCATCAGGACGGCAATAAAAATCAGCCCGATGGCTGCGAGAAGGACCTGTGGATCGGAAATCTTGCCAAAGCCAACGAATGTAGCCGGGTTCGCGACGATTATTTTTGCGTTGCGCAAGCCGATGAATGCGATGAAGAGCCCGATGCCGCCGGCGGTTCCGTGCTTGAGGCAATCCGGAATGCCGTTGACGATTTGCTCGCGCACTTTGGTGAGCGTGAGGATGAGAAAAAGAACTCCAGAAAGAAAGACAACGCCGAGCGCCGTTTGCCACGGTACGCCACGCCCCAGGACGATCGAATAAGCAAAGTAAGCGTTAAGAGACATGCCTGTGGCCAGCGCGATTGGATAATTGGCCCATAGGCCCATGATTAGCGTTGCGAACGCGGCCGAAATGCAGGTGGCGAACAAGACTCCGTCCACGGGAATGCCTGCTTCCGACAGGATGCGCGGGTTCACCACCACGACGTACGCCATGGTCATGAACGTCGTGAGGCCCGCGAGCAATTCTTGGCGGACGGTGGTTTTGTTCTCCTCAAGGTGAAAGCGTTTCAGCAAGCTAGATTCTCCAGAACGGAAAAGACCTCGAGCAGAGCAAGAACCGCGAGGAACGGAGAAATTCTTCGCCAAACGGCCGATGAGTTTTCCTTGCTGCTTGACCTGCCTGATATGCTGTGTCCCCGAGACGAAGACTATCGCACGACTCGAGTGTGCGTGGAGTTGTTTGTCTACAGATTGTAAGGTTCGCTCGCGCATTGGCCGACCAGTAATCCTGCTGTAGTCTGGTAGCGATTCGTTTATGCCTAACGGCAAGGAAATCTAAGCAGTTATGGCTATGCAAGCCTTCGCATCGTCGCGCGTAGTCCTCCCGGGAAAAATCGGAGCTTTCGCCGTACTTGTCGAAGAGCAAAAAATCGTTGCTGTTGTTCCACGCGACGAAATTCCCTTCTCTGTGTCAGTAACGGATTTTGGAGATTTGGCGATTCTTCCGGGACTGGTGGACTCTCACATTCACCTCAATGAGCCAGGACGAACGGAGTGGGAGGGCTTTCGCACGGCAACGCGAGCCGCCGCCGCGGGGGGATACACCATGTTGGTGGACATGCCTCTAAATTGCGTGCCGGCCACTACTTCGCCGCAAGCGCTGGAAGCGAAACGAAAGGCTGCGCAAGGCCAGTGCCAAGTGGATTGGGCAGCATGGGGAGGGCTGGTTTCCAACAACCTCGAACAGATTGCTGCCCTGGCTTCTGCTGGCGTGTCCGGCTTTAAATGCTTTTTGATTCATCCGGGGATCGAAGAATTCGCAATGGTAAGGGAAGACCAGTTGCGCGCGGCTCTTCCGAAGCTGATGAAGACGGGATTGCCTCTGCTCGTCCATGCGGAGCTGCCGGGACCCGTCGATTCCGCGACACAGGGATTGATGCTAGCGGACTGGCGCGCGTACGAGACGTATCTTAAATCGCGACCGGACGAGGTGGAACTCAGCGCGATCGAACTTCTGATCAGATTGTGCGAGGAAAGCGGATGCCGGATCCACATTGTGCACCTTTCGACTTCCAAGGCACTTGCGAGGCTGCGAGACGCCAAGCGCCGAGGACTTCCCATTACTGCGGAAACCTGCCCGCATTATCTTCATCTATGTTCCGAGGAAATATCGAGCGGAGCGACACTGAATAAGTGTGCGCCGCCGATTCGCAATCGCGAGAACCGCGAAGCGCTCTGGCAGGGACTTCGCGAAGGGGTAATTGACCTTGTCGCGACCGATCATTCTCCTTGCCCGCCGGCGATGAAGCAGATGGAACGAGGGGATTTCCGGTCCGCATGGGGCGGAATTCCGAGCGTGTCGCTGGCCCTCTCTTTGATGTGGACGGAAGCGAGCCGTCGAGGCTTTTCTCTTGTTGATATCGTGCGTTGGATGGCGGAAGGCCCTGCGCAACTGGCTGGTTTGGAGGAAAGAAAGGGCCGCCTCGCAGCGGGATTTGACGCGGACATGGTGGTGTTCGATCCAGAGGCGGAATGGGAGGTCACACGAGCTGAACTCCACTATCGCCACGCGATATCTCCGTATCTCGGGGAACGCTTGACAGGAAAAGTTTTGATGACGTTTCTCCGTGGGGAACGTGTATACAAACGAGGTAGCTTTCCGGGCGAACTCCGTGGACGCGAATACACTCGCAAAGCCTTTGCGACGCATCACAATTAAGCGTTCAAAACAGTTTTTGTTTCGGTCACAATATCGCTTCAAACATGGACCTCGAGGACTTCGTCGCAGCGGCAGACCTTGCGGCGCTGCGCGTGGTGCGAAGGAGTGGAATTTGGCCGGGTCAGAACATGGGATCGTCGGAGCTTCGGTCCCTCGCAAAGAAGGCCGCGACAAGGTTACAGGGGCAGCCCGGTATGTCGACGACATACGTTTGCCCGGAATGCTGTACGGCGCCACCGTTCGGAGCAAGGTTGCGCGAGGCAAAATCAAGGGCATTTCCTTTAGCCCCGAAATCGATTGGAACGAGTACATCATTGCCACAGCCAAGGACATCCCTGGGAAGAATTGCATTGCCCTGATCCTAGACGATCAGCCCTGCCTGGCGGACAGTGTCATCAATCATCCAGAAGAACCGGTAGTTCTCTTAGCTCATCCGGACAAGTACGCACTCGCAAAAGCTGCCGAAGGGGTGGTGATCGAAACTGATTCTCTTCCGGCGATATTTTCGATGGAAGAGAGCGAGAGAAGAACCGAGATTATTTGGGGCACGGACAATATCTTTAAGAGTTTTCTGATTGAAAAAGGCGACATGGATCGAGTGTGGGCCGAGGCCGATTTTATCGTCGAAGGCGAATATTTCACCGGCGCGCAGGAGCATCTCTACATTGAAAACAACGGAATGATTGCCGTCTTCGACCCTGTCACCGGGATTACCGTGTGGGGTTCTCTGCAGTGCCCCTTCTACGTTCACAAAGCTTTGAGGGTCCTTTGCGGACTGCCGGAAGAAAAGGTGCGCGTTGTGCAGACGGAAACGGGAGGAGCATTCGGCGGCAAAGAAGAATACCCGTCCATGATCGCGGGGCATGCCGCGATATTGGCGATGAAATCGGGACGTCCAGTGAAGATTGTTTACGATCGCCTGGAAGATATGGTTGCGACTACGAAACGGCACCCATCAAGGACGCGCCATCGAACGGCGCTAAGCAAGGATGGAAGGATCTTGGGCGGCGAAATCGACTTGACCATCGACGGCGGGGCGTATGCCACGCTTTCCTCAGTGGTTCTTTCACGTGCCACGATTCATGCTGGAGGTCCCTATTTCTGGCCTAGTGTGCGAATACGCTCGAAGGCAGTGGCAACTGACACGCCGCCGCACGGTGCGTTTCGCGGATTCGGAGCGCCGCAGAGCCTCTTCGCCATGGAACGTCACATGGACCGCATCGCGAACGTCGTTGGACTTAGTCCCGGAGAACTCCGGCGGCGCAATTTTTTGCGTCCAGGGCAGACGACGACAACGGAACAAGTGATCCGCGAACCGATCAATCTGTCAGGTCTATTGGACAAATCTTTGGCGCACGCCCGCTATGAGGAAAAAAAACGGAAATTTTCTGTCGAAAACAAAACAAGCTCCATAAGGAGAGGGATGGGAATTGCTGCCTTCCTGCACGGTGCGGGATTTACCGGCTCCGGTGAACGCTACTTAGATTCTGTCGTCGGGATTGAGGGAACAGCGGATGGAAGCGTTCGCGTCCTGGTATCCAGCACGGAATTCGGTCAGGGGACGAACACCGTCCTATGCCAGGTTGCTGCCGAGACGCTCGGGATTCCTTATGAATGCGCAGACATCGCACAGGCCGATACAACAATTGTTCCGAATAGCGGACCCACCGTGGCTTCACGAACGGCTATGGTCATCGGAAACCTAGTTCGCTCCGCAGCCATCGGATTAAGACAAACATTGCAAGCGAATGGCACGCTCAAAGAAAGTTACACGCCCGGAGAATTTGTCGACGCGTGCCGTAGGCATGTCGCGGAGAAGGGTGTGCTTCGCTCGCTGGCCCGCTACAGTGCGCCCGAAGGCATTTACTGGGACGATGTTAAGTACAAAGGAGAAGCCTATTCAGCTTACGCGTGGGCTGTGTACGTCGCCGAAGTATCCGTGGATCTGACAACCTATGCAGCAGAAGTAGAGGACTTCGTCGCTCTGCAGGAGATTGGCAAAGTGCTGCATCCCGTTCTTGCCAAAGGACAAATCATCGGCGGGGTCGCACAGGCGATCGGTTTCGCGCTATACGAGAAGGTCCTCTGGCAAGACGGCCGAATGTTGAACGGGCAGATGACCAACTACATCATGCCCGCTTCGTGCGATTTGCCGTCCATCCGAGTAATCTTTGAGGAAATTGGAAATCCGCATGGGGCGTACGGCGCAAAGGGCATAGGTGAGCTTCCGATGGACGGACCCGCCCCTGCGATTCTCAATGCGGTTGTCGACGCCCTGGGCGTTCCTTTTGATTCGATTCCCCTGTTGCCCGAAGATATTCTCGAAGCCATGACCTCGCATTCGATTTCGGAAACGGACAGTGTACCTACGGAGTCTCCTTCTTGAGTTCTCGCCTGCCTGGCCGCGCGAAACAGGAAATCTCCTTGACCGTGAATAGTGCGGCTCGAACTATCCGTGCCTACGCGATGGCGCGGCTTTTGGATGTGCTGCGCGAGGAACTTGGGCTGACCGGGACAAAGGAAGGGTGCGGCGAAGGTGAGTGCGGTTCGTGTTCCATCCTGATGGACGGCGTGCTGGTAAATAGCTGCTTGATTCCGGCGCTACAGGCACGCGGAGCGAGCATTGTCACGATTGAAGGCTTGGCAAACGACGATCGATTGCATCCGCTGCAGAAAGCCTTCCTTGAATGCGGTGCAGCGCAGTGCGGCATCTGCACTCCGGGCATGATCCTCGCCGCAGTGAATCTGCTCGATAAAAATCCTCAGCCTTCTCTCGAGGAAATCCGCGAAGGGCTATCGGGGAATCTTTGCCGGTGCACGGGCTACCTTCAGATTTTTGAAGCGGTTGCAAAAGCCTCGCGAAACGAGGTGGCGGATTGAGAGCCAATCCCGCCGAATACGAGCTCGCCGCGCCTGGCACGCTACAAGAGGTCCTTGGCCTTCATGCGAGCGAGCCAGGATCATGGCTGCCCATCGCCGGTGGCACCGATGTGATGGTTCTCTATGCCGCCGGCAAATTGCCGGCGTGCAAGTTGGTGAGCATCGCCGGCTTGCGCGAGCTCCGATATACCGAGGTCGCTTCCTCCGAGGTGCGCATTGGCGCCGCATGCACCTACACCGATCTGCGACAACACTCGATCATCGCAAATGAATTTCCCTTACTAACGCGCGCGGCTGCGTGGACCGGTGGAATCGCAAATCAGAACCGCGGAACATTAGGCGGCAATATAGCGAACGCCTCGCCCGCAGGGGATTCTCTCCCGGTGTTGCTGGTTTATGACGCAGACCTCATCTTAGTGTCGGCAAGAGGCGAGAGGCGAATTCCCTACCGAACGTTTCATACTGGGTATAAGCAAACTTTGCTTGCCCCCGACGAATTGATCCACAGCATCTGCATAAGGAGAAATTTGACCGGTTATATTTCCTACGTAAAAAAAGTTGGAGCGCGCAACGCGCAGGCGATCTCGAAAGTATTTCTCGCGGCGATGGCGCGGATTTCGAACGCAAGGATCGAGGACGTCCGGCTTGCAGCGGGCAGTGTTGGACCTGTCCCGATTCGATTGGCTGGAACCGAACTCGCCTTGGCGGGCCAAACGATCGACAACTCGCTGCTTGAGACCGCAGGCAAGGTTATGGCCGGAGAGATTCAGCCAATCGACGACATTCGCTCGACGGCTGGGTATCGCAGCGTGGTTCTGCGCAACCTCCTGGGTGAGTTTTTGCGCCGCCTACCGGGTGCAAGGATTGCTTCGTGAACCACGTTCTCTCGCGCTGGAACCTTTTGCCAGCGGATGAAGCGGCGAAGGAGATACTTCCGTGTTGCGGATCGCGGGCCTGGGCAAACGGCATGGCTGCCAGCCGCCCGGTCGAAGATGTTGCCACTCTCCTGGCGACTTCCGATAGAATCTGGCGTGATTTGAGTGCGGCGGATTGGTTGGACGCGTTTCAGAGTCATCCGCGAATCGGCGAAACTCGCGGCCCCCTCGAATCCTCGGCCCGGTCTCAGGATTGGTCGGCGCAGGAGCAGGGCCACGCAACGGAAAGCGCCGATTCGCTGAAGCAGGCACTTGCGGATGGAAATCGTGAATACGAGCGGAGATTTCGCCGGATTTTCATCATTTGCGCGACGGAAAAATCCGCCGACGAAATTCTGGTAAATCTCCGGCATAGGCTCAACAATGACGATGCCACAGAACTACGAGAAGCCGCCGAGCAACAGCGGCAGATTACGCAAATTCGATTGAGAAAATGGCTGGCGGAATAAATCGCATTTCGACGCACGTCTTGGACACCACGCTTGGCAAACCGGCGGCGCGCGTTCCGGTGCGCCTGGAGCGCCGGAAGAAGGATGGCAACTGGCAAACCCTGGGATCCTCTGACACGGACGCCGACGGCCGATGCGCACAACTGCTGACAGAATCGCAATCCTTGACAGAAGGGCTATACCGCCTTGTTTTCGATACCGCAACCTACTACAAAGCGCAAAACGTGTCGGGTCTTTACCCAGTTGTCGAGATTACCTTTGAAGTGCGCAAGGGCGAATCCCAATTCCATATTCCGTTGTTGTTGAGCCCTAACGGCTACACAACCTATCGAGGAAGCTGACGCAATGGCGCAATTAGCTGAGAACCGCTATGGAAAATCCCGCGTGCGCCTGGTCCGCGTGAATCGGCAAGCGGCCATCCATGAATTTGAGGAATGGAGCGTCGAGGTTCTGCTGCGGGGCGATTTTCTGAGCTGTTTCGCTGAAGGGGACAATAGCAAGATCCTTCCGACCGACACGATGAAGAATACCGTGTACTCCCTGGCGCGAAAGTCTTCCGCCACTTGCATCGAAGAGTTTTCCAAAGAGTTGATCGAGCATTTTCTGACTCACAATTCGCAGGTTTCCGCCGCCGAGGTCGGCATCCAGGAAAAATCCTGGCAGCACTTGAACGTGGTAGGAAAGCCCCACCCGACGACGTTCAGCCAAGCAGGAAGCGAGGTGCAAACCACACGCGTCATTCGAAAGCGCGCGGAAGAGTTCCAGATAGAATCCGGTCTGTCGGATCTTGTACTCATGAAGACAGCAGGCTCTGCATTTGAAGGATTCGTTCATGACCCGCTCACCACCCTGCCGGAAACGAGCGATCGCCTCTTTGGCACCTGCCTTCGCGCGAGCTGGACCTACCCCTCACACGAAATCCCTTTTACTGCGGTGCGGAATTCGATTCGGGAATCGCTGCTGGCCGCATTTGCGTCGCACCAAAGCAAATCCGTGCAGCACACCTTGTTTGCGATGGCAGAATGCGCCCTTGCAGCCGCCCCGCAAATCTCAGAGATTACCCTGACTATGCCCAATCAACACTGCCTGCTGGTAGACCTGTCGCGCTTCGGTCAGGACAATCCGAATCACATTTTCATGCCTATAGACGAGCCGCACGGAACCATTGAAGCGCGCGTCTGCCGGGGGAGTTAGAGGTTTGTGACGCGGATAGCGGAACACCTGCCGCGCGCGCAAGAAGTGGTCTCACGATGCCAGAGCCTCGCGCGCTTCACGGAAGACCCGCCGCGCATCTGCCGCACGTTTCTTTCACCGCCGATGCGTGCCTGCCACCGGCAAATCGAAGATTGGATGCGCCCCCTGGGAATGGCTGTGAGCCTGGACGCGGCGGGAAATCTGCACGGCCTTTATCCGGGTACGGACGGTGTCGATCGCAGGCTGCTGATCGGTTCGCACCTCGACACAATTCCCGATGCGGGCGCATATGATGGAATTCTGGGCGTGGTATTGGCGATTACTCTCATCGAATCTCTGGAAGGACGCCGGCTTCCTTTCGCCATCGAAGTCGTTGGTTTTTCAGAAGAGGAAGGTGTGCGCTTCAGCGTTCCGTTCATTGGAAGCCGGGCCCTTGTCGGAAAGCTGGATGAAGAGTTGTTGGGCCGGCGCGATTCTGATGGAGTCTCTGTCCAAGAAGCAATTCTGTCCTACGGATTGAAGCCAAGCGAGATTCCCGCTGCAACCCTGCAGGAGGGAGTGCTTGGATATCTCGAGTTTCACATCGAGCAAGGGCCCGTGTTGGAGCATCGAGAACTCCCGCTCGGCATCGTCGAAGCCATTGCCGGGCAGACGCGCATGGAGCTTGTATTCACTGGGTTCGCGAACCATGCCGGCACAACGCCGATGGAGTTGCGACACGACGCGCTGGTTGCCGCGGCGGAATGGGCTGTCGCGGTGGAAAAGGGAGCCTGCGAGATTCCCGGACTGGTCGCTACCGTGGGAGTCTTGGAAGCGAAGCCTGGTGCAACGAACGTTATCGCAGGAGAATGTCGCGCGACGCTAGATGTTCGCCACGCATCGGATACGGCCCGCACGGAGAGTGTTAGCGCCTTTCTTCACAGTGCGGCGGAAATTGCCAAACGCCGGGGCATTTCGCTCACTTCGTCCACGAGATTAGTTCAGACCGCGACACCAATGGATTCCTTTTTTTTGCACGAAATCGATACCGCCGTCTCACAAGCAGGGATCACTCCTTATCGCATGGTCAGCGGTGCAGGCCACGATGCCATGGTGCTTGCCGAAAAAGTGCCTTGTGCAATGGTTTTCCTTCGTTCTCCCGGCGGGATTAGCCACAGCCCCAAGGAATCCGTGCTGGTGGAGGATGTCGCGAAGGCCATAGAATGCGGTCTCCATTTGTTGGATCAACTTGCTGTCTCGCCTGAATTTCAAATGAGGGCCCATCGTGCATAATCTCGGCCATACACGCAGCGCTCACCAACGTAATCATCTGCTGCTCACTCCCGATACTTTTGTGCGAACCACCTTGCCGGGGATGAAAGCCGCATCCGCCATCGTCCACATCAGCCCTGCTCTTGGCGCTGCGTTCACCGAGTACACAGCCAACTTAGAAAGTGGAGGGGAACTCGGGGAAACACTCGCACAGCGCTTCCTGTATGTTGTCGACGGTTCTCTGCAACTTCAAGCAGGCGGCAAAGATCATCTTCTCGGACCGCGCGGATATGCATATTTGCAGCAAGGAGCAGCGCACCGAATCACCTCGCGCGAAATAAGCCGGGCCATTGTCATCGAAAAGCCCTACATACCAAACTCCTCCGCAAACGCTTCAGGTGTGATTGTTGGCAGCGAGGACAGCATTCCTTCAGCCCCCTTGGATGATGACCCGGCCCTCCAGGTAAAACACCTCCTTCCGGACACTTTGTCTTTCGATTTTGCCGTGAACACCATGACCTACCAACCCGGCGCAGCGTTAAGCATGGTCGAAATGCACGTGATGGAGCACGGCTTGGTCATGCTCGAAGGCGGCGGAATTTACCGGTTAGGAGACGCCTGGTATCCGGTTACGGCGGGGGATTTCATTTGGATGGGCCCATGGTGCCCGCAATGGTTCGGCGCCATCGGAAAGTTGCCGGCGAAATACATCATATATAAGGACTGGAATCGGCATCCTTTCGCAGGCACGCAAAGGTGAACCTTGTCATCGATCAGGATCGGCTTGTATCCGAGATCGAAGCACTTGCTCGAATTTCTGATGCAGAGCCTCCCGCGGTAACGCGCATTGTCTTTACTCCAACAGATCTCGAAGCGCGCACATGGTTGCGCGCAAGGTGTTTGGAAGCAGGCCTCACCGTGCGGCAAGACGCGATCGGGAACATATTTGCCCGCTGGACCGGCACGGACGAGGCCGCTGCTCCCGTTGCCACCGGCTCACACTTCGATGCAATTCCGAACGCAGGAAAATACGACGGAGTCGTGGGCGTTCTTGGTGGTTTAGAGGCCATTCGCGCACTGCAACGCAGTGACTTTCGTCCAACGCGTTCTATTGAGTTGATTCTTTTCACATCGGAGGAGCCAACCCGCTTTGGCATCGGGTGCCTCGGCAGTCGTATCCTTTCCGGAACTTTAACGGCCGAAGCCGCGCGTCAGTTGACAGACAGTTCGGGTCAAACCCTAGAACACGTCCGTCGACAAGCAGATATGCACGGCGATCTCGAGTCGGTTCGCCTTGACTCAGGCCATTACAGCTCCTTCGTGGAACTGCATATTGAGCAAGGCCCTCTTTTGGAGCGCACACACGTGCCGTTGGGCATTGTCGAGAGTATCGCCGCCCCGGCGAGCTACCAATTGGTGGTGGAAGGTGCAGGCGGTCACGCCGGAGGCGTCTTGATGCCAGGGCGAAAAGACGCGCTCTGTGTGGCGGCGGAAATCATTTTGGCGGTCGAAGAGGCCGCGCTCGCTAGCGGTTCTTCCGACACCGTGGCGACCGTAGGCATCTGCGATGTTTTCCCTGGAGCCGTGAACAGCATTCCCAGCCGCGCGCGGCTCACTCTCGACCTTCGAGATACGGACCTCCTCAGGCGCGACAGAGTGCTGCAGACGATCCAAAAGAAATCGCAGCAAGTTTCCGAGAAACGTGGCGTATCCATCCAATTTCAAATCATAAATGCCGACGCGCCCGCCATCTGTTCTTCAATCGTTACAGACGCCTTGATTCGTTCGTGCAGCAAGTACAACTTGCCATTTCAGAAGATGGTGAGCCGCGCGTATCACGATTCTCTTTTCATGTCTCGAGTCGTCCCTGCCGGCATGCTGTTCATTCCTTGTCGTAATGGCTACAGCCATCGTCCCGACGAGTTTGCGTCGCCCGAAGACATCGGCCGCGGAACGCTCGTGCTGGCGGAAACTCTGGCGGAGCTGTCTCGGTGCGATTGACGGGAGTCGCCGTCACCAAAGCAATTTCAGCCCCAACTGGATCTGCCGGGACGTGGTCGAAGTCGAGGTAATGACGCCGGCGGTGGGCGACGGTCCACCTGTGGCTGCCGCGTAGACCACGGGATTCGGCGTGTTCAGGTTGGTGTGATTGAAGAGGTTGAATACCTCGGAGCGGAACTGCAAGTTGAGGCGCTCCGTGAACGCGAACTTTCTTGTCAGTGATACATCCGTTTCGACAAGCTTTGGGCCTCCGAGGATGTTGCGGCCGGCATTGCCGTATGTCCCAGGCAGCGGCTGAAGAAACGCATTGGGATCAAAATACTTGTTGGCTCCGCCGAGCACGACTGGTCCGGTGAAATTTGGATTGAGGGAGGGCCGGACGGGATTGCGCGTGTCACCGTCATTCGACGGGTTGTAGGACAATTGTGGAGTAAACGGCAGCCCCGACTGGATCGTCTGGATCCCGCTCACTTGCCAATCGCCGAACAACCTTTTCACCCAGAGATTCGCCCCGTCGTGCCCAAAAGGAAGGTCGTAGATCGCATGAAAAACCGCAACATGCCGCAGGTCGAAGGAAGCCCGGCCATAATCGGCCGCTGGCCGCAAGGGATTGGCAACGAACGCCGGAGAGTTCGTGGCCACGCTAGTGTTCATGTTATCGCCATCGTCGAGCGCCTTTGAAAAGGTGTAGACGCCGCGGAACTGCAATCCTTGGCCCCAGCGCCGGTTCACCTCGAGTTCGAGTCCGTGGTACGAACTCACGCCTTCGGAAAACCAATGCGTGGTATTCCAGAGAGCGTTATTGGCAAGCGATGCGCCGGACAGATAGAAGAACGCTCCTGCGGGATAACCCGAGGGGCATGGCGCTGCCGGACAGATCGTTGGTGTCGGTACGTTGGCATCCGCCGAAAGCAACTCGTGATAGCCATGCGAGCCAATGTAAGCAACTCCCAGCGAGGTATTGGGTGAGAGTTCCTGCTCGATTTTCAGGCTCCACGATTCCACAGTGGGGGTCTTCAGGTCCGGCTGAACTCCGCTCGGAATGACTTTTGCTCCTGCGTAAATTGCGTTCGGAGCAATACTCGAAAACGAAATATTCTTCACCGCGAAGACAGTGTTGAATGGTGCGTTTTGGTCCAGGCGGTAACTCAGGCTGTCGAGAAGAGCGTAATACAGACCGAAGCCGCCACGGATCACCGTCTTCTTGGAGGGAAACGGCGACCAGGCCATTCCGAATCGCGGCGCGGGCAGGAACGTCGCGTTGTTCACCGCCAGGGCGGAGCCGCCGACCACAGGCTGCGTCAGGAGCACCCCGTGCGCATCGAACCCGTAGTTCGACGCCCGCCCATGCGCTTCGTTCCAACCGTTGGTGAATTCGCCTCGAAAACCGACGCGCAACTCGAGCGAAGGCATCACTTTAATCGTATCTTCTCCATAGAAGGCGCCCTCGAGCGATCGCCAGCCCAAAGGCGTAAAGACCGCTGCATAAGTGTACGTGCTCACCTTGCCCAGGAGGAAAGACTGCAGGTTCGTGAACGAAACCTGGCCGTACCGATCCTGGATGAGGGCGTCATTGGCCTGTAAGCGTTCGAGCCAAACGCCGAGGTTGAATAAGTGTTTGCCACGGGTGAGCTTGGCTTGGTCGGAGGCGCTAAACAGATTGCGTACCGCCGTAAGATTGCTGCCGGCATTGGTGCCGCCGTTGGTGATCTGCGACGCGCCGTTCAGCGTGGTGCCGCCGCCCACGACAACCGCGCCGACCGACTGACCCGGATGAATCCAGCCCGGTAAAGACGCGGTCGTGCCGCTGTCGAAATGGAACGCTCCGCGTGAGAACCCGAACGTCGCGCGGTTCAGAAGACGCGAAGAGAAGACATGCGTTTCACTGAGGCTCACCACCTGCTCTCGCAGGAAAATGTCGGCGAAGCTTACGGGATTGTTGGTCGGCGAATGCGCCTCGCTGTCGTCACCGGTGTACACGCCCGAGAATGAGTCCCGGTCGGTGAAGTTCTGGTCCACCCTTGCGGTGCCAAAGTCCTCGCGGATGCTTTGCCCCGGGTTGCTGAAGGCTTCGGCAATTCCGCTCGGCGTCCCCGTGGAGGTTAGAATTTCCGGGCCATTGGCGGCGGGCCACAACGCGAGCAGCGGCTGGATGCTAGGCGCGGCGCTGGCGCGCGAAGCGGTATCGGGGACCAGCGTGAGGTCGCTAAGTCCCAACGTCTGCCGAAATCCTTCGTAGTTCCCGAATAGAAACGTCTTGTCCTTGCGCAAAGGCCCGCCGAGCGAAGCGCCGAACACATTGCGTTGAAACTCAGGGATGCTCCCGTGGTCGAAGGAGTTCCGCGCGTCCAGTGCGCTGTTCCGGATGAATTCGTAGACGTTGCCGTGGAGCTGGTTGGTTCCGGACGCGGTTACGATGTTAACCTGCGCCCCCGGGCGCTTGCCGTACTCGGCGCCGTAGGTATCCTTGACCACGGCAAACTCGCGCACGGCATCCACACCCAGAAGTTGACCACTTACACCGCCGGGAGCGTTGTTAATCTCCGAAGCCCCGGTGAACTCGACGCCGTTCAGCAGATACAGATTCTCCTGCGGGCGCCGGCCCGATACGGAAAACATGTTGCCGACCACGGAATTAGATGTTCCGGTCCCGCCTGCCCGCTGTGATGTGTAGTTCACGATCCCAGGATTCAGCGTCAGCAACTGATCGTAGCTGCGGCCGTTTAGCGGCAAATCTTTAATCTGCCGTTCCCCCACCAGGCCGGAGACATCTTCCGTCGTGATGGCCACTGCCGTGGGGGCGGCTTCGACGTTCACGGTTTGTCGCACATCGCCGAGCTGCAGCGCAAAATCGAGCGTCTCGCGCTGGCCGACGACCAGCGAAACACCCGCCCTCGATTCCGTGCGAAACCCGGGCATTTCCACCGTGACATCGTAACGACCCACTGCCAGCGCAGGGGCTTCGTAGCGTCCGGCTTCATCGGTCACCAAACTCCGCTCCGCACCTGTTTCAAGGTTCTTGATTCGTACGGCAGCGCCAGGGACGGCTCCGCCGGACGAGTCCGCGACTCTGCCGCCAATCGAAGCTTCCCCTTGCGCGACAGCAATGGGCGCTGGGCTGATCCACAACAGGATGGCCAGGAAACCAGCCCGCCCGATTCCGAAAGGAAAACTAACTACTCTCCGAGGACTCATCTCTTTTTCTCCAGATGGATTCGTAACGCTAGAGTTGTCGTGTTGCGTGCAATTCTTGGAAACTGCCGATGGGGAAGCCCGTCAAAGAAATGGCGTAGGCTAAATTGCGGTCAACAACAACAAGGACAGAGGCGAGCGGGTGGAGGCGATGAAGCGGATTCGTTCGGCAAAACAGAGAGAAACACATCCTGCGCGTAAGGGAAAATTTTACCGGGCATGGCCAGCACCCATTCCTGTCGCGGCCAATCGGGCGTGGGCTGCCGCGCGTGCCGCAACGATGCGGCGAGAACCAGACCACACCAACTGCAATCCTGCGATCAACGCGATCATGGCCACAGCGCTCTTAAGCCGGGCGGCAGGAATCTTGCGCGCCAGCAGACACCCAAGTACCACACCAGGAACGCCACCCAAGAGAAGCTTGAGGAGAACCGCTGTACTGATCGAGCCGAAGCTCCAGTGAAACGCGCTGCCGATCACCGCTAGCACCAGCCCAAACAGCAGGTCGGTGCCAACAACTTGCACTGGCGTCATCTCCGAATAGTTCAGCAAGAGCACGGTTCCGAGCGCCCCTGCGCCCGCGGAAGAAAAACCAGACTCCAACCCAATCGGCAAAGCGAGCCACGGAAGCCAGCGCCGATTCTTCCGCGCGAACGTGCGATTCTGTACCCGGGGAATAAAGCTCACGCTCGAGGAAGCCGCCAAGATTACGCCAAGCACGAGGATCACCACCGGGTTTCCCGCTTCCCGATTCAGCAAGCGAAGCCCCCAAGTGCCCAGGAGCAGTCCCGGCACTGCTCCTAGCAATAGGAGCCACAGATACGAGCCGTAGATCTGCTTGCCTGCCAGATAAAACGGAGCCGCGACCAGGCGCAACACACCAGCAAACAAAAATGCCGTGCCCACCGCTTCCCCCGCAGTCAATCCGGTGATGAGCAAGAGCGCCGGCACCGTAAAGCTCCCCCCGCCGATGCCGGTTAATCCGACTGTCAGAGCGATCAGGAATCCAAGCAAAGAATCCATCACGACTTTCCTTGGGAGAAGGTATGGATCCCGCATTCCAGTTTCTTGCCGCCCCAGCGTCCGGATCGCGGATTGTTCGGATCTTCTGTAATGGACGTACACGGCTCGCAGCCAATGCTGAGATAACCTCGGTCGTACTGAGGCAAGTAGCTAAGCGCATTCTGGGAGGTGTATTCCCACACCTGCCCCCAGCGCCAGTCGGCCAGCAAGCTGACTTTCACGAGAGTCTTTCCATTTGCCAAGCGATGTTCTTCCAGCTTTTTCAGGTTCGCTCGCGTCGGCGACTGCTCGCGCCGCAGTCCCGTGAACCAAAGGTCATAAGGTTCTAGCGCCTCAAGCAGCGGCTCAACCTTGCGCAGTTGGCAGCATTTGGTCGGCTCAGTTCGATACAGAAGTCCCAATTCCGATTCCTGTTCGGAAACCGTCTTCTTTGGAATCACGTTCACCAGATTCAGGGACCATTCCTGCGCGATGCGGTCGCGATAGCTATATGTTTCGGGAAAGTGATAGCCGGTCTCGAGGAACAAAACCGGAATCCAGGGAGTTTTTTTCCGCAGCAGATGGAGAACGACCATGTCTTCGGCCTGGAAACTGCAAGTGAAGCACGCCTTCGCCCCGAGGTGTTCGGCGAGAACTCGGTCCAGCGCCTGCTCAGCAGTCAGACTCTCGATCATCTCGTTTGCAAGAGTGAAGCCCATCTCAATTCCCCTTCCTTGGCCGGCCTGTGTCACCCGAAGTTCGGAGCGATTCCGCGATCGCGACAATCTCCCGCAAAGCTTCCTCATCTTGACCAGGCAAGTTCAGGTTCACGAAATCAACGAAGCATTTACCTGCCGCCCGTCGTAGCCCCGATTCTTCCTGCGCGCCAAGTGTCTGATCATCGCAAATGACTACAAATCCAGCTGCGTACAGGGCGCTCACCGCTGCGGCCGGCGCGGACGAAAGCTCCGCTTGCTCCTGAAGCACGACTTCGAATCCTCGGTCAAACAGCGCCCGTTCCAGGGCTCGTGCCAGAGCCCGTCGGCCATGTACAAGGAAAATCGCAGGAGAGTGGCCGTGTCTCTGCTCTCGTTCCTGGGAACTCACCCGGCTGGGCGAATTCCCAAACGATGCAACGGGTAGCCGAGACTCGCTGCTTGCTGCCGAGAGATCCTCTTCGATCATTCCCGCGGCCACCGTTCGATTGGTCAACGTGTCGATTAAAATGAAACTCCCGGTAGCCCGGCTGTCCCGGTAGAGATCAAAGAATAGAGGGCTGTTGGTCTGAAACTCCACAGCGGCGATGTCGTTCATGTGAAGGCGCCGGGTCTCTTGTCGCTCGAGCGTATTGACGTCCACGCGATGACGAATCCTGGCCACCCTGCCGCGCACTTGCTGCGTGGTGTGCTTGATCAGATAGTCTTGGCCTTGCTCAAGCGGCGCTTCGGTCATCCACACCACCATTGTCGCGAAATCCTTCGAGACGTGGGGAGGATGGTCTGGCGAAACCAGCATGTCGCCGCGGCTCAGATCGATTTCGTCCACCAGCTTCAGCGTCACCGACATCCCTAAGGACGCTTCCGAAAGCTCGCCATCATAAGTGACGATCGATGCGACTCGCGTCCGTTGCCCGGAAGGAACCGCCGTGACCGAAGCGCCCGGATGGATCGCTCCGCCCGCCACTTGCCCGGCAAAGCCGCGAAACGTCGCATCCGGCCGGATAACGTACTGCACGGGAAATCTGAAGCCTTCAGAGGTTCGAGACCGCGCGATTGGCACCGTTTCCAGGTGTTCTAGCACGGTCGGCCCCGCGTACCACTCCATGCGCGTGCCACGCTCGACGACGTTGTCTCCCGCAAGCGCGCTCACCGGAATGCATTGGACGTGAGGGATTCCGAGCCGTCGAGCGAGTGCCATGAACTTGTCTTGGAGAGCCAAGAACTCTTCTTCCCCGTAGTTCACCAGATCCATCTTGTTGATGGCCGCCAGCACATTCGGAATGCCCAGCAAGGATGCGATATAGGCGTGCCGCAGCGTTTGCGGGAGCAGGCCCTTCGTTCCGTCGACCAAGATCACCGCGAGGTCGGCCGTTGAAGCACCGGTAGCCATATTTCGCGTGTACTGCTCATGGCCGGGCGTGTCGGCAATAATGAATTTCCGGCGCGATGTCGAGAAGTAGCGATAACCCACGTCGATCGTAATGCCCTGCTCGCGCTCAGCCCGCAATCCATCCGTGAGCAAGGAAAAATCGACTGGCCCACTCGAACGGTTGATCCGGCTCTTCTCGATGGACGCGAGTTGATCTTCATAGACCGCCTTCGCATCGTGCAACAATCTTCCGATCAACGTGGACTTGCCGTCGTCCACGCTGCCCGCGGTCGTAAAGCGCAGGAGCTCCTTGTCGAGATTCTGCTCCAGGAAGACATCGAACCCATCTGGAACCGCAATACCGGACGCGAGGGACATTAAAAGTAGCCCTCCCGCTTCTTGATCTCCATCGATCCTTCTTCATCGTGATCGATCACGCGGTTCTCGCGCTCCGATCGCCGGAACGAAATCATCTCTTTGATAATCTTTGGAACCGTATCCGCCTCGGACCGGATGGCACCGGTGCACGGCACGCAGCCAAGCGAGCGCATCCGGCACTTCAGGGATTGCGACCGCTCGCCGAGCTGAAGGTCATTCTTGGAGTGAATCAGCACGATCGCGCCATTCCGCAACACCACTTCACGTTCCCGCGCAAGATAGAGCGGTACGATAGGAATCCGTTCCGCGTGGATATACAGCCAAACATCCAGCTCAGTCCAATTCGACAACGGAAAAATTCGAATGCTTTCCCCTTTGTCGATCCTGGAGTTGAAGAGGTTCCATAACTCCGGCCGCTGGTTCTTGGGGTCCCACTGCCCGTGTTCGTCGCGGAAGGAATAGACCCGTTCCTTTGCGCGCGATTTCTCCTCGTCGCGCCGCGCCCCGCCAAAGGCGGCATTAAATCCGCCTTCCGCCAGGGCATCGAGCAGCGCTTTGGTCTTTAAGAGCCCGCAGCATTTCTGCGTTCCGAGCGAATACGGGTTGGCGCCGGCCTTGAGAGCCTGTCGGTTCTGGTGCACGATCAACTCCGCGCCGATATCCCGGACATAGGAGTCGCGGAATTCGATCATCTCGGGAAATTTATAGCTGGTATCGACGTGCAGCATTGGAAACGGAATCGGCCCTGGGAAGAAAGCTTTTTGCGCGAGGCGCAGCATCACCGAAGAGTCTTTTCCGATCGAATACAGCATCACCGGCCGCGCAAATTCTGCAGCGGCTTCTCGCAGAATGTAGATGCTTTCTGCCTCGAGAGCCTGCAGGTGGTTTAGTCGTGCCGGTGCGGCGAGTTCCCCGCCTTCGTTCTTCGCGGACCGTTGCGGTGCTTCTTGACCGAGTTGCAATGCGCCTTGTGCCATACGCTCTCTTTGTCATCCCAAGAGATTTGATGTACAGAAAACAAAAACCCACCGGCCAGTCCTTCTGGCGGTGGGCTCTACTGCCTTACTGCGACTCGACTAGAGTTGGATTTCTAGGCTACGAGCCTCCCGGCGCCAGAACACACCCTTGGGCAACACAGACAACATGTGTGCAGGCTGACGTTCTGGTGGAAGCTCGATGACATACTAATCCAGCATACAAGCGAAGCGCGCTCAGTGCAACTCCCGAAGTTACGATTCATGTCGGAAAAGGCGTTGCTCCTCGAATTCTGCGGCACCAAGGACGTTGTCTTCGTAATGTTGATCGGCCGGCTCGCGTACCTCGGAGGTAGGAGTGTTGCAAAAGTGGGCCGCAAAATCTGGAGATTTCGGCTATGCTAATGCGCGTTCGCAAACCGATCGGGGCGGCTTCGGCAACAACGTCGGGGATGGCGCATCTTCCCTAGGTCTGGCTAGACATTTTCCCGCCACCAACCTCTCGATCCGCCAGATAGGATTGCGCGAATCAGCGACTGGTCTCCGGGCTGCGACAGGGGCCGGATGTATTTCAAGAAAAAATCAACAATAATGAAATGAAAATTCGGTCGGCGGTCGCACTGGGAATCCGTGGTCTTTACGCTGAGTGGTCCAATTCCGGCAAGACCGTCGGCCCTGTTTGCATTGTGTTGCTTTCTTTGCTTCTGCAAGGCTGTGCCCGGCCAACCGTTCATGAACCCATTACATTGACTCTTCTGGAGGAGTGGACGACCAAGCCATATACCGAGGAGCGCCAGCAAGAGTTAAAGCAATTCACCCGGGAAACAGGAATTCAAGTCAAACTCCTTCCGTCTCCGGAGACCGCGGAGGAAAAGCTGGCTTTATGGCGGGAGCTACTCGGGACAGGCGCCTCAGGTCCTGACGTGTACGGCATCGATGTGATCTGGCCTGGGATGCTGGCCGAATCTTTCATAGATCTGAAGCCATATTTCGCCAACGAAGTCTCCCTGCAATTTCCGGGCATAGCCGCAAGCTACACCGTGGATAACAAGCTGGTGGCCCTGGCGTATCGTGCCGACATCGGGCTTTTATATTTTCGCACCGACCTTCTGCGACAGTATGGATATCGTGAGCCACCCAGGACATGGGATGAGCTGGAAAAGATGGCGGCTCGAATTCAGGCTGGTGAACGAGCCAAAGGTAAGAAAGAGTTCTGGGGTTTTGTGTGGCAAGGGGTCGCTGCGGAAGCGTTGACCTGCAACGCGCTGGAATGGCAGGCCTCCGACGGCGGCGGGCGAATCATTGAGGAGGACAAGACGATCAGCGTGAATAATCCGCAGGCAATCCGGGCGTGGCAAAGGGCGGCGCGCTGGGTTGGTTCCATCTCACCACCTAGCGTAGTCGGATATACAGAGTGGGACGCATCGAACGTTTGGGTCGCGGGCGATGCCGCATTTATGCGCAGTTGGCCGCCAGCCGATGTCGACAGCCAGGTCCCAGGCTCATCAGTCCGAAATAAGTTTGATATAGCGCGACTGCCCGGTGGTAACGCAGGGCGCATGGGTACCTTGGGGGGAGCCGGCTTGGCAGTTTCCCGATTCTCGGCTCATGTTAACGAGGCCTTAGAGTTGGTCCGCTATCTCTGCAGCAGAAACCTGCAGCTGCAACGGTCCCGCGTTCTTTCGCAGCCGCCCACACTACCGGAACTCTACAGCCTGCCTGAGGTGCTTGAAACGAATCCCCGTTTTGCCCTATTGAGTCAAGCGTTTCGCACCGGCATAGTTTCGCGTCCTTCCCAGGTCAGCGGCAGAAAATACCAGGACGTGACCAACGCTTACATCCAGGCCGTGCACTCCGTGCTGACTGGCGAGAAGAGTGCGCCGGAAGCTGCCGCAGCCCTGGAGAATGAATTGGTTCGCATAACGGGTTTCAAGAAGCGACCGCCCCAAGAGGAATCAGCGCACCCGTGAAGACTAGTCGTTGGCAACGGTGAGCTCGATTATGTGTGAAGGAAGGCCGTAAGCATGGCTAGGCGTGAACTAGGGATCACACCTACGGAGCTGATTCGCAGTTTGGCGACACGGATTAACCGCGTGGTCGTCCGGAGAATTTGCCGTCTTTACCCTTCCGGCAAAATGGCAGGGCCAGTTTGCATTGTGTTGCTCTCTTTGCTTCTGCAAGGTTGTGCCCGGCCAACTGTTCATGAACCGGTTACGCTAACTCTTCTCGATCAGGAGTGGACAACCAGGAAGTTTACAGAGGAGCGCGAGCAGGAGTTGCAGCAATTCACTCGGGAAACAGGAATCCGAGTCAAGCTGCTTCCGGCTCCGGAGTCGGCGCGGGAAAAGCTGGCCTTGTGGCAAGACTTACTCGGGACAGGCGCCTCAAGTCCGGATGCGTACGGCCTCGATGTGATCTGGCCCCGAATTCTGGCCGAATATTTCATGGATCTCAAGCCATACTTCGCCAGCGAAATCGCTCTCCAGTTTCCGGCGATAGCGGCCAGCTACACGGTGGATAACAAGCTGGTGGCGCTGCCGTACTATGCCAACATCGGGCTTCTGTACTATCGCAGCGACCTTCTGCGACAGTATGGCTATCGCACGCCGCCCCGGACTTGGGACGAGCTGGAGGGCATGGCGGCTCGCATTCAGGCGGGCGAACGAGCCAAAGGTAATAAAGAGTTTTGGGGCTTTGTATGGCAAGGGGCTGCTACCGAAGCATTGACCTGCAACGCGCTGGAATGGCAGGCCTCCGACGGCGGCGGACAGATCATTGAGAGGGACAGCACGATCAGTGTGAACAACGCGCAGGCAATCCGGGCGTGGCAAAGGGCGGCGCGCTGGGTTGGCTCTATCTCACCACCAAGTGTAGTTGGATACAAGGAATGGGACGCGATGAACGTTTGGGTGGCAGGCGAGGCAGCATTCATGCGCAATTGGCCGATCGCCGACGCTGACAGCCAAGCGGCAGGCTCGCCAATCCGAAATAAGTTCGATATGACGCTGCTGCCTGGGGGTAAAGCGGGCCGGTTGGGGACCTTGGGAGGAGCCGGCTTGGCAGTTTCCCGATTTTCCGCTCATCCCCGCGAAGCCTTAGAGCTGGTCCGGTATCTCTGCAGCAGAGACATGCAGGTGAAGCGGTCTCGAGTGCTTACAGAGCCACCCACTCGACCGGAACTTTACGAATTGCCTGAAGTACTTGAAGCGAATCCCCAGTTTGCCCTGTTAAGCCGGGCATTTCGAACTGGCATCGTGTCGCGTCCCTCGGCCGTCACCGGAAAAAAATACCAGGACGTGACCGACGCTTATACCCAGTCCGTTCACACGGTGCTGACTGGAGAACAGAGTGCCTCAGAAGCGGCCGCAGCCCTGGAGAAGGAGTTGGTTCGCCTCACGGGTTTCAAGAAAGGACCGCCCCAAAAGGGATCAGCACAACCGTGAAGGGAAGTTTGTTTTCGTTCGCAACGGTGAGCTCAATTATATGCGAAGGAAGGCCGCAAGCAGTGATCATACCCATGGAGCCAATTCGCAGTTTCGTGACGCTGATTCACAGGGTGGTCGTCCGGAGAATTTGCCGTCTTTACCCTTCCGGCAAAATGGCAGGGCCAGTTTGCGTTCTGTTGCTTTCTCTGCTTCCGCAAGGTTGTGCTCGGCCAACTGTTCATGAACCGGTTACGCTGACTCTTCTCGATCAGGAGTGGACAACCAAGACTTTCAGCGAGGCGCGCCAGCAGGAGTTGCAACAGTTCACTCGGGAAACAGGAATCCACGTGAAGTTGCTTGCATCTCCGGAATCGCCTCGAGAGCAGCTGGCTTTCTGGCGAGAGTTGCTCGGGACAAGCGCGTCGGGTCCGGACGTATACGGCCTCGATGTAATCTGGCCTGGGATGCTGGCCGAATCTTTCATAGATCTGAAGCCATATTTCGCCAACGAAATGTCCGCGGAGTTTCCGGCGGTAGCCGCCAGCTACACCGTGGATAACAAGCTGGTGGCCCTGCCGTATGACGCCAACATCGGGCTTCTATACTTTCGCACCGACCTCCTGCGACGGTATGGATATCGGGTGCCGCCTCAGACTTGGGATGAGCTGGAGCGCATGGCGGCTCGCATTCAGGCAGGCGAACGAGCCAAAGGTAAGAAAGAGTTTTGGGGCTTTGTGTGGCAAGGGGCCGCTGTTGAAGGGTTGACCTGCGACGCGCTGGAATGGCAAGCCTCCGAAGGCGGCGGGCGAATCATAGCGGGCGATGCAGCGTTTATGCGCAGTTGGCCGATGGCCTACGTCGACAGCCAAGCGACAGACTCGCCAATCCGAAATAAGTTCGATATAACGCTACTGCCTGCTGGTAAGGCAGGCCGCGTGGGTACTTTGGGAGGAGTCGGCTTGGCAGTTTCGCGATTCTCGGCTCATACTAATGAGGCTTTAGAGCTGGTCCGGTATTTGTGCAGCAGAAAGGTGCAGCTGGAGCGCTCTCGCGTCCTTTCAGAGCCACCCACTTTTCCGGAACTCTACGAATTGGCTGGACTACGTGAGCCGAATCCACGTTATGCCGTATTGGCTCAAGCGTTCCGAACCGCTGTGATTTCGCGACCTTCCAGCGTTACAGGCAAAAACTACCAGGACGTGACGGACGCTTACATGCAGGCTGTGCACTCTGTGCTGACTGGCGAAAAGAGGGCGCTAGAGGCAGCCGCAACCCTGGAGAAGGAGTTGGTTCGCATCACCGGTTTCAAGACGGGACCGCCGTCAGCGGGGATGAGCGGCACAACCGTGAAGGAAAGATCTGGACCCGTCCATTAACATCGCTAATCCGCTGCTCAAATTCGTTGCGGGAACGGTGAGAGGCAGGCAGGGCATGAGTTCGAGGCCAGCGATAGCTCGATAGGAAAGATCGATGGGGCTGCACACCGGCACAGGATTGAAGCGTTGGGTCGAAAGGGCTGAAGAGAAGACTCTTCATCTCGGCCGATTCAACATCGGCCCACGTTTGATACTCGGCTTCGTGTTCATCATCCTGTCGATGTTGGTTGCGGATGCAGTCGTCCTCTGGCAATTTCACTTGGTTCGTACTCAGGCGGAGCGCCTGAACGGGATCGACCAGAAACTAGTTGCCGTCCTGCGCGTGCATACCAGTCTGTTGGCCTTTCACGATCGGCTGGAAGAACTCGCGGACTCGCAAGACGCGGGTCGACTGGTGACAGAAGGCGGCCCCCTTCGGACCGCGGTCCTGGAGGACACCCGTCGTGCCATGAGCGCGCTCAGTCAAATGCCTTTCGCCCTGCAGCGAGATCCGACCATACTGCCTACCCTTCATGCCGTTCAGAGCGCGCTGCCATCGCAGCTTGAAGCCATCAGCACACTGGCCACCTCCGGCGACTGGAGGGCCGTGCGGCTGCGCCTGGCGAACCAGGTAACGCCACTGGAATCCCTGACCTCCGCGCTCGTCGAGAACGTCGACCGCGAGGTCGGCGAAGAGCAGGCCCAAACCGTGGTGAACATTAGGCGCGTGCAACGGCTGGTTTTCCTGGTTGTCCCGTTGACCGCCCTCCTCACCCTGCTGATCGCCGCTACCCTCGGCCTGGCCATTACCCGCAGCATCACCCAGCCACTGGCGCGGTTGGTGGAAGGCTCCAAGGCATTGGCCCGCGGCGAATTTCAACATCAGGTATCTGTTAGCGGCAACGATGAACTCGCTCACCTCGGGCAGGTCTTCAACGATACCGCCCGCCGCCTGCGCGATCTCTACACCGAGCAGAGGCGCGCCGAAGAAGCGCTGCACCAGGCGCAGTCGGACCTCGCACATGTCAGCCGCGTGACCACCATGGGAGAGCTGACTGCCTCTCTGGCGCACGAAGTGAATCAGCCGATTGCCGCCGCGGTCACCAACGCTAATACCTGCTTGCGCTGGCTCGCTGCGGGCACTCCAAATCTCGAGGAGGCGCGCGCCGCTGCCAATAGGATTGTGAAAGACGGAAGGCGGGCGGGGGAAATCATCAGCCGCATCCGCCTGCTTTTCAAGAAGGGTGCTGCGGAGCGCGAGTTAGTTGATATGAACGAAGTCATTCGAGAGATGATCGTCCTCCTGCGCAGCGAGGCGATGCGCTACAACGTATCCGTCCGGACGGAGTTGACCGCAGATCTTCCCCAGGTCATGGGAGATCGCGTGCAATTACAGCAGGTTGTGATGAACCTCATGATCAATGGCATCGATGCGATGAAGGATGTGGATGGGACACGCGAGTTAATCATCAACTCGCAGCCAGGGGAAAGCGAGGAACTTCTGGTGTCCGTCAGCGATACCGGCGTGGGACTTCCCCCGGAATGCGCGGACCAGATTTTCAATGCGTTTTTTACTACCAAACCTCACGGCACCGGCATGGGACTTCGCATCAGCCGATCCATCATCGAATCACATGGCGGCCGCTTGTGGGCTGCCGACAACTCCTCGCACGGCGCAAGCTTTTACTTCGCTCTGCCCAAAGTCGAGGCACATGAGTGACCCGTGCTGGCGCTCCCACGGCCGCGGCGCGGACTGTTGTCCGGCGCGTGCCACGACTCCGGGGCGGCTATGGCTTCGGGCATGTTTGCGGATTGCTTGGCACTTTGGGTTATCAGAGTAACTGACAAACCTTTCGTCGAGAGAGCATCGAGCTACTAGACGGCGTTCAAAGGGAGATCAAGGTTGGATATCACCTCTGGGACCGATCACATTGTTGTTGTGGATGAAAAGAGGGCGAGTCAAGATTTAGCCGCCGGCAGCGGAAGGAACGATATTCTCGATCGCCGTTGGTTTTTGCTTTTCCTCGTCTTCACATTCGCAAGTGCGATCTACCTCGGTTGCGTGCTCTCGCCGCCCTCTCTTATGGACGATGTTGATGCCGTGCAGGCGCAAATCGCTAAAACGATGCTGACCAGCGGCGATTGGGTGACGGCGCGTCTCGACGGAGTCCTCTACCTGGAAAAGGCTCCTTTAATTTATTGGTTGATCGCGATCTTCTATAAGTTTTTCGGCGTGGCGGATTGGGTGGCCCGGCTTGCGGTGGCCCTCGCCTCGATTGGCCTGGCACTCCTTACCGCTTTTTTCGGCATGTGGGCCTTTGGGAAACGAGCCGGTTTTTACGCCGGATTGTGTATGTCTACGTGTGTTGGATTATTCCTTTTCACGCGCATTCAGATCCCCGATGTAATGCTCACATTCACCATCACGCTCGCCCTATGGGCGTTCTTGCGCGCCCTGGATGAAGAGGAAAAACGGCCACGACTCTGGGCGGCCATTCTTGCGGCAAGTCTGGGCGCAGGGCTTTTGCTCAAGAGTCTGGTTGGCATTGTGTTTCCGGTCGCTGCGGCTCTGATCTATCTTTTCGTTTCGAAACAACTATTTTCAGCCAGGACCTGGCGCCGCCTGCGGCCCATCAGTGGTTCTCTGATCGTGCTGCTCATCGCCGCACCTTGGCATGTATTGGCGACCCTTCGGAATCCTCCCTATTTTGCCTGGACCTTAAAGAGCGGTCCTGGCCTGTACCATGGATTCTTGTGGTTCTATTTTGTAAATGAACAGTTGCTGCGGTTTCTTAACCTAAGATATCCGCGCGACTACAACACGGTTCCGCGCCTGTACTTCTGGCTGTTCCATCTCCTTTGGCTATTTCCTTGGAGCGTGTATTTGCCAGCGCTTGCAAGGCTCTCTTTCAAACCTTTGGATCGCGCGGGACAAGCGAGACTTCTAGCCCTCTGCTGGACGGGCTTCATCCTCGTCTTCTTCACTTTTTCGACGACTCAGGAATATTACTCGATGCCATGCTATCCAGCCTTGGCTCTTCTGCTTGGCTCAGCAATGGCAGCGGAAGGCACATGGATCCATCGAGGAACGCGCCTTTTGGGTGGAATCACCGCTCTCGCTGCGCTAACTGCTGTCGCCATTGTTTTTGCTGTACGCAATCTACCCGCTCCCGGAGACATTTCCTCGGCGCTATCGCAGCATCCTTCGGCCTATACGCTATCGCTCGGCCATATGCTGGACCTCACCCTTAATTCCTTCGCCTATCTTAGGTTGCCGTTATGCCTTGCAGGAGCCGCCTTTTTGGTAGGAGCCTCAGGTAACCTGCGCTGGTCTGGCATGCGCGCATTCTTGGCGTCCGGACTAATGATGGTCCTGTTTTTTCATGCCGCCCGCTTGGCGCTCGTCGTCTTCGATCCTTACCTCTCCTCTCGTCCGCTCGCGGAGGCGTTTCGTTCGGCGCCCCCGGGAAAACTCATCGTTGATCATCACTACTATTCGTTCTCTTCGGTTATTTTCTATACAGGTCAGGCCCCCTTGCTCTTGAACGGCAAGTTCAACAATTTGGAATACGGAGCGGCCGCGCCAGGCGCTCCGGCGGTTTTTCTAAACGATTCGGAATTCAAAGCTTTGTGGACAAGCGGGAATAAATACTATTTGGTTGCGTCCCAGGAGGGGGCTGATCGCATCGAACATCTGGTTGGCAAAGAGTCCTTTGAGACTGTTTGTAGCAGCGGCGGGAAGATACTGTTAACCAACATTGTCTCTAGGCGAGCTACCAGCACTCCCTCACTGCGCCTGTCCAACCACTCGCATCCTCTTTCCCTTCCTCGTTCGTGGGAAACGATGCTCACTGCTGACTCCATGCGGAAAGCTGCTAGGATTGATGATTGTTGGTACTGCACTGATCATGTTTTTTGTACCCACGCGTTCGCCGGGTTTCGTCTACTGGACAGGGGCATTCTCCGAGTGGACGTAATCTGTGCTCAAGTATTTTTCGAGTTGCCGGAACTTAATTTACTCTCGCAGGGAATTGCTTAGGGACCCAAACTAGCTCAAGCTGGAGAGGTAGACGAAGATCTTTCTACAGGGGAAGCTATGAACATTGTTGTTCTTGGTGGGGATGGTTATTGCGGCTGGGCGACCGCACTTTATCTTTCAGCGAAGGGGCACAGTGTCGCGATCGTAGATAATTTCGTGCGCCGCCAATGGGATCACGAACTAGGCGCCCAGACTCTCACACCCATCCTTCCTCTGGGCGACCGCCTTAGGACATGGACTCGCCTGACAGGAAAAGCCATTGAGCTTTTTGTGGGAGATGTAATGGATTATGAGTTTTTGCTCTCCACGGTGAAGCAGTTTGAGCCGGAGACCATCATCCATTTTGCCGAACAGCGCTCGGCTCCCTACTCGATGATCGACCGAAAGCACGCTGTATTCACCCAGGTGAACAATGTTGTCGGGACATTGAATGTCCTGTTCGCGATTCGCGAGGTCCAGCCAGACTGCCACCTGATCAAGCTTGGGACCATGGGGGAATACGGGACACCCAACATCGATATCGAAGAAGGCTACATCGAGATCGAATATAATGGGCGCCGCGATCTCTTGCCTTTTCCCAAACAGCCTGGCTCCTTTTACCATCTCTCCAAAGTTCACGACAGCCATAACATGATGTTTGCCTGCAAAATCTGGGGAGTTCGCGCCACGGATCTCAATCAGGGCGTGGTCTATGGAACCATGACGGACGAGGTAGGGTTGGACGAAGCCTTGATCAATCGCCTGGATTATGACGAAGTCTTCGGCACGGTCCTGAATCGGTTTTGCGTTCAGGCGGCCATCGGCCAGCCCTTAACCGTCTATGGCAAGGGCGGCCAAACACGAGGATTTCTGGACATCCGTGACACTGTTCGGTGCGTTGAACTTGCCTGTCTTAATCCCGCGGCCAGGGGCGAATGTCGCGTATACAACCAATTCACGGAACAATTCTCCGTTCTGGATATCGCACTGAAGGTGCGGGAAGCAGGAAAGGATCTTGGGATCAAGGTGGAAATTGACCACATCCCGGATCCGCGCGTCGAGGCTGAACAGCATTATTACAACGCAAAGCATTCCAAGCTACTTGATCTGGGTCTGCAACCCCACTATCTCTCGGACTCTCTTCTTGATTCACTCATGAATATCGCCCTGAAGTATCGCGACCGTGTAGATCCCACGATCATGCTCCCACAGGTGAACTGGCGTGAACCGCGCAATGATCGCCGGCTGTCAACCACCATCGACGCTGGAATTTCCGTTGGCGCGGCCCAAGGGGGCGAATCCCGCATGCCCAGCGGCAGGGAAAAGAAGCGCTGAAGCCACCACACACGACGGGCCACATTCACCGTAGCGAAAGCGACCGTGTGCAGGTCGCATTTAGCCATCGCTCTTAGTGGCGGCATCTCGGACGGAAGTATCCGTGGTCGAAACAAATTGGCCGTCGCGGAGTTGATAATCGACGTTGCGCCAGCGGATGGACGTTCGCCCGAAACTCGCCATCCAGATTAGAAATGCCATGGCATCCCAGAGCGGAATTAAAGGCATCTTTTTCCAAAGACCTGCCTGTTTTAATCCTTGGACTCCGATGAACCACGTTATCGCCACGCGGAAGGCTAGATACACACCCCAATAGGCGACGGCAACAACTAACGTGGGGTGCACCAAAACGGCGAGGGTTGTCCACGGCAACCCCCAGGTAAAGAGCAGCCCAAAGTGTCCCCATGGCCGCATTGTTCTCATCACCGTCATCCACCGCAACCGCTTCGCCAGAAGCTCACCCACTCCCTTGAAATCGGGAACCGTTTCCACTGCATACGGCAACAGTTTTACTTCAACTCCTTGTTCGGCAATCAGGCGCCCAAAGAGCAGATCGTCTGCGGGCCGGTTTTCCAACACCTGAAAGCCCCCGAAGCCCCTGACCCGCTGCTTCGTCGACACCATTGTCGGCCCAAGCGCGAAATGTACTCCGTCAAGCTGCCAGGCAACCAGTACGCCGGCATAAAAGTCTGAAATCATCCCAATCGTTTGAAGTTTCTCGACGAATGATTTTTCTCCCGACGACACGTAAAAACAGGTCACTCCTCCGACCTTGGGATCACGCAAGGGCCCAACCACTCTTCGCAGATATTGGCTGTCTACACGGACGTCGGAATCGTTGATGACGAGGTATTCGTATAAGGCTTCGCGTTCCATCAATCGCAATTTCGCAACCTTGTCATTGATCGCGGTGTGGCCGGAGCTGTAGAGCAGCCGGATCTTTCGCGCCGGGAAGTCCTGGATCAATTTCTGGATTACCGGCACGGAAGGATCGGTTTGGTCAGTCACGCAAAAAAGGAGCTCGTACTCTGGATAGTCTTGCTGGCAGAAACTGGCGAAGTTTCCGTAAGCATCGGCATCTAACCCTCGAACTGGCTTGAGATTGCTTATCGGGGGAGTGAAATCAAGATTTTCGCCGGATTGATCCCTTGACTGCCGGAAATATCTGTAGGAACTGTAGATAGCCAGAAGATAGAAGATAACGGGAATTGCTGCCGCGAAAAGGACAACGAACTCTAAGATCGTTGAGGGCACGGCACCTCATTCTTGATTCTAGTGCGTCCAGTCGTGGTTGACTCTGATTCCGCCGTACGCCAGAACGGAAGGCGCGGTGGCCCACCCTAAGATTCTATCCTGATCAAGAGAAATTCCCGAATGCCACCGGACTTTTGATGCCAGATTCCCCCCTGTTGGATACTAGCACAGGCGATCAAAACCTTCGCGGGAAGTCCTTCAGATTACAAGGTCCCGCTCTTCGCTGGAGTTGAATTTCACATGGCTATTCCGGAAGATTTTTCTGTCCACGGGGCGTTTGTTCTACTGATTTTTTTGCTATTCTCAAACAATGGTCGAAATGAGCACGTGACGCACACTCGCAGACTCCAACTGAAAACGATTCCCCTGATTCTGATCAGCATCATTTTGGGCCCTCTGGGAAACGTATTTCTCGGCAAGGCCATGAAAAGCGTCGGATCGCTCTCTTCGGCGAGGACTCTCGATCTCGTCCCCATCGCCTCTAGGGTACTGATGTCCGGTTATATCTGGCTGGGCATTTTTTGCTTGCTGGTATTTTTCACTGTCCACATGTTGTTGCTAACCTGGGCAGACTACAGTTACGTACAGCCTGCTACGTCCCTGTCCTACGTTTCCATCACCATGCTGAGCTACTTCCTTCTCGGAGAAGTAATCTCCCCGTTACGCTGGCTTGGGGTCACCGTGATCTGCTTCGGCGTTTTCCTCGTAGGTCGGACCTCCCCCAGCACAACAGGAGCGCCTGAACGTGCTTGAAGCGGTCCTCTTCTTTCTCATTGTTGTGGCGGGAACAGCCGGAGAGCTATGCGTAAGCCGCGCCATGAAAAGCATCGGAGAAGTCCACGAGTTTAGTCCCAAATCTATTCTGAGTTTCGTTCTGCGATCGTTGCGGTTGCCTTGGATGTGGCTCGGCGTCGCGCTGATGAGTGTTGGATTCTTTTCCCTGCTCGCGATTCTCTCATTTCAGGAAGTGAGTTTTGTAGTGCCCGTCAGCGCCCTAAGCTATGCGGCGGGAGCCTTTGGAGCAAAAGCCTTCCTGGGTGAACGCATCAGCCGAAATCGCTGGATGGGAATCGCCGTCGTGTGCCTCGGCGTCACCATCGTCTGGTGGAGCAAAAGGTAGCTGTTTGCCGACGGCCATTTCAAAGTCACTCTGAACGCAGCGCCTGAATGACATCCACACGTGCGGCGCGCGCCGCCGGCACCGCCGAAGCAACCACAGCCGCCGCAAGCAGCACAAGTGCCGACACGATTACCGGCAATGCGCTAGGCATGCGGATATCCGCGATGTACCCGCCGGCCAAGCGGGCAAGGATGTAACCCAACGCGGCGCCGGCAACGACACCCGCCCCAGCCATTACGGCGCCCTGGGCGATAACACCAGCCAGGAGCCGCGCTGGCTGCGATCCGATGGCCAGACGGATACCAAACTCGCGTGTGCGCGCGCTGACGGAAAATGCGAGCACGCCAGCGACACCGACGATGGCGATGGCCAGAGCAACGGCGGCGAACCCGCCGAAGACGATCGTGTTCAGCCGGTCGGGCGTGAGCACTTCTGCGCGGATGTCTTCGAGGGTGGCGGCGTGCTCGACGGGTTGGTCAGCGGCCATATCGCGGACGATGCGCGTGATCGGGGTCACCAGCGCGTAGGGATCCATCCGCGTGTGAACGAACATGCGGCCGCCAAAGACGGGCAGCTCCTTGCTAGCGGTCTCATTATCCGGTATCTGACCGAAAGGGTGGTAGACGGTAAGCGCCGCGCCAGGTACGACGTGCTCATCGTCCACATCTGCAGAGACGCCTACGATGCGCCGCGGCCCCTTGTTGATGTAAATGAAATCCATCACTGGGTCTGTCCACATGATGTGCCGGTTGATCGGATCTTGGCCGGGGAACATCGTCTGAGCCACGCTTTGGCTAACGATGACAACCGGCTCGCCGCCGCGACGGTCATTGTCGTTGAAGTCGCGTCCAGCAACAATCGGCACGCCGAGTGCCGCGAAGAATGACGGCGAAACAACTCGAAGCATCGCGCGAGGGTCCTCTTCGCGATCGCTTTTCACATGGCCCTCGCCGGTGAACGAGAAGCCCGGGCCGAAGCTGCCGGCATCGCGCCACGGGACGCTGGTGCCGAGCGCGACGCGATCCACGCCGGGAAGTTCGTTGATGCGGCGGATGGCCTCCCTGTAGAAGTTGATGATTTGATCCGAAGTCTTTCCGTAGGACATCACCGGCACGTTCATGGCAAGAACGCGATGCATGTCGAAGCCTGTCTGGGTTGATTGCAGCGTAAGGAGAGTTTTGATGAGCATGCTGGCACCGGCCAGGAGCATGAAAGACGCGGCGATCTGCGTAACAGCGAAGACACGCAGCCGCCGGCTGGTACTGCCGGTGATGCGCACTCCGCCGCTCGCGAGCCCGAATCCTTGCGAGGCGCTTGCGGAAGGCAGGCGGGGGACAAACGCCAGAAGAATGGCGGCCAGAATGGCGAGTCCGGCGCCAACCCACAGCATGCTCGCGTCAATGGTAAGGTCGAGCGCGCGGACGGAGAATCGTGAAGCATAGCGAGCAAGAATGGCAACCATGGGACGGGCGCTTAGTACGCCAAGAATCGCCCCGGCTCCGCAGAGCAGGAGGCTCTCGGCGAGAAGAGTGCGGCGCAGGGCTCCGCTGCTTGCGCCTAATGCGGCGCGGATGGCTAACTCGCCTTCGCGACGCACGCTGCGCGCCAGGATCAGGTTTGCAACGTTGGAGCAAGCAATGATGAAGACCAGGATGGAGGCCGCCAGCAGGACCCACAATATCGTTTTCGCCCCGGATGTGATTTGGTCCCGCAGGAGCACGGCATGTATACGGTTGTCGCCCTTCTGCGAGTAAGCCTCGGAATGATCGCGAATCATCGCAGCGTAGACGGTGCGCAATTCGGCGTTCGCTGACTCCAGCGTAGCGCCCGGAGCGAGGCGGCCGAAGAGTTCAGTCATGCGATGGACCCGGCCGGTGACCATCGTCGCGGAAAGATGATGCGGGCTGGTGACCACGTTGGCGATAATTTCCGTTTCGGCGGGATACGGAACCGAGGGCTCCAGCACGCCGACGATCGTGGCGGAACGTTCGCCGAGCCGGATCTGCTTGCCGATCACCGAGGGATCGCTCTTGAGCGTGGTGGTCCAGAAACGATAAGTCAGCACGGCAGCGCCAGCGGCGTTGGGGCCGTCGTCATGCGTGTAGAGGAGCCGCCCGAGAACCGGGCGGAGACCCATCACATCGAAATACGAACCGCCGACAACTCCGGCGCGAACTTCGCGGGGATCGCCGAGGCCGACCATGGTGAAGCCGATGGTCGAGAAGTCGCCAATAGAGCTGAGAGTTTTCGTGCCGGCGCGCAGATCCCGAATTTCGGGTACCGAGAAGTTAGCGTTTTCTACGCCAATGCCGGGGGCGCTCTGGCGGATGTAGATCAGGCTACCCTCGTCGCGATTGACCAGCGGACGCAACAGCACCCCGCGCACCAAGCTAAAAATGGCCGCGTTCGCTCCAATGCCCAGCGCCAACGTCAACACCACGGTAATCGCCAAGCCCTTGGCGCGCGCCAGGGACCGGAGCGCTACTGCCAGATCGTGCAAGAACAACTCTAGTTTCGGAATCATCGTTCCATCTCCTTGCAATTAGCCCGTCCGCGTCCCCTGTCCACGCCACTGGCATTAACTCCGCAGAGGAATCAGTGCGCGCAGCCGATCATCGCGCAAGTACAAACCAAGCCAAAGCATCACGCCCAAATAAGTTGGGAATAGAATGTGGCTGAACAACGGATCACCCGCGCGCAAATGCGTAGCGACCGCGCCACCTAGGTAGCCTGTCAACAGGATCGCCCCCAGGACTGACGTACGCGGAAATAAATAAACGGCTGTGCAGAGGAGCAGAAGGATTCCGAGACCATTAGCCAGGGTCAGCGGCAATCCTAAATGCGCGAACGCTTCCATGACAGGTGCGGGCTTTACGAATTTGATTATCCCGTCGGGAATCAAGAAAAGCACAACGAATCCGCTGAGGACCCGCCCAACCCACACGCCTTTCGTCGACGAGGAGGCGCGAGCGGCCGATTGTGCAATTGCAGTCTGGTTGGAAGACGACATATTTCTCCTTCATTGTTCTAAAAACGACGTTTAGTCGTGCGAGTTCACTCTTGTAGAAAAATCCGCATCACTGCTGCCTCACCCGCCCGCAATCGCCCCCACAATGAGCAACGGCTCCTTGCCGGAAACAACATCATCCGGCAGCGGCGCGTCCGGCGATTCATGAGAAAGATCCTCCTCGCAGGCAAAGAACCGCAAAAACGGTCGCCGCTGTTGCGTGACATGGTCGCGGATCGTCCCACGGAGCATCGGATACTTCGCCTCCAGCGCGTCGACTACGGAACGTTGAGTTGCGGGACCCGTGACATCCACCTGCACCTCGCCGCTTACGTGCGCCAGCCCCTTCAAGTGCGGTGGCAGCACAACCCGAATCATGGCAGCGTCTGGACCTCCACGGAAAGCACGGCCGGAAGATCCCGCACGATAGGCGACCAGTTATCACCTGCATCGGCTGAAGCGTACACCTGTCCGCCAGTCGTTCCGAAATACACGCCGCATTTATCGAGCGAGTCCACCGCCATCGCGTCGCGCAACACGTTCACGTAGCAGTCCCGTTGCGGCAAACCTTTCGTCAGCGCCTCCCATTCGTTTCCGCCCGTCCGGCTGCGGTACACCCGCAGCTTCCCATCCGGAACGAAATGCTCGGAGTCGCTTTTGATCGGCACAACGTAAATCGTTTCCGGCTCATTCGCGTGAACGTCAATCACAAACCCGAAGTCGCTCGGCAAATTCCCGCTGACCTCTTGCCACAATTCCCCCGCGTTGTCGCTGCGCATCACATCCCAGTGCTTCTGCATGAACAAGACTCCCGGCTTCGCTCGGTGCATCGCAATGCGGTGAACGCAGTGCCCCACCTCGGCAGTTGGGTCCGGAATGTATTGGGATTTCAGCCCGCGATTGATCGGCTGCCACGTTTTCCCGGCATCGTCGCTGCGAAATGCGCCGGCCGCTGAAATAGCTACAAAAATCCGCTGCGGATTAGTGGGATCCAGCACAACTGTATGTAGACACATCCCGCCGGCACCTGGCTGCCATTGGGGTCCTGTTCCATGACCGCGCAATCCAGAGAGTTCCTGCCAAGACTTGCCACCGTCCTTCGAGCGGAACAAAGCGGCGTCTTCCACTCCCGCATAGACCGTGTCCGGATCGCCAAGCGAAGGCTCCAGGTGCCACACCCTCTTGAACTCCCACGGATGTTGCGTCCCGTCATAAAACTGGTGAGTCGTCAGGGGTTTGCCGGTCTCCGCCGAAGTGTCGTACACAAACTTATTACTCTCCGCTTTCGGCATTCCCTCCGGCGTGGTGCGCTCGCCCGGCGGAGTTCCCGGCTGCGTCCAGGTCTTGCCGCCATCATCCGAGCGCTGAATGATCTGCCCGAACCAGCCGCTGGTCTGCGACGCGTACAGCCGGTTCGGGTCCGCAGGCGATCCCTTCAGGTGGTAGATCTCCCAGCCCGCGAAGTGCGGACCGCTGACCTCCCACCGCTCCCGCTTGCCGTCCGAGCTCAGCACGAATGCGCCTTTGCGCGTGCCAACCAATACCCGAACTCCGCTCATCGATAGCTCCTTTTCTTACGCGTCCCTATGAAGTATGAAGCGCGGCGATCACGCCGCTGCTTGTTCGCAGTTGATCATCCACGGTATGCCGAATCGATCGACCAGCATGCCGAATTTGACCGCCCAGAACGTCTGCTGCAGCGGCATCTGCACTTTCCCGCCCGCCGACAACTCGGCAAACATCCGCTCCGCTTCCGCAGGGTCCTTAGTGCCCACCGAAAGCGAAAAGCCTTTAGGTTCTTCGTAGTGGTTGGGCGGAGCGTCCGAGCCCATCAGCACCGTGTTCCCCACCGTCATGCGCGCATGCATAATCTTGTTTCGCCATTCTGCTGGTACCTGTTGCGCCATCGGCGAATCCCCGTGGGTCATCGTCGCTTCGATTTTTCCCCCCAGGCATTTTTCATAAAATTTGAAAGCCGCCTCGCATTGTCCGTTAAAGATCAAATACGCATTCACCTGTGTCTTACTCTCCGCCACGGGTGTTTGTTTCATTCCGGCTTGGCTCATTTTCTTCCTCCCTTTCCTACTCCGAGATTTACTGCCGGGCGGAAGGCCAGTCTGCCAATGTCACTTGCAAATTGCAAGCGATAATTGCTACTATGCCTTGTGCCCGCCAAAAAACCCGCTCCCAACCGTCGCTCCGGGTGCCCCCTCAACGCCTCCGTCGAAATGCTCGGCGACCGATGGTCCCTTTTGATTCTCCGCGACATGATGTTGCGCGGTTTCCGTACCTTCAAGGAATTCCTCACGTCCTACGAAGGCATCGCCACCAATATCCTCTCCGACCGCCTGAAGAGACTGACCGCTCATGGCATCATCACCACCCATGAAGATCCATCCGATGGCCGAAAGTTGATCTACGTACTGACGCCCAAAGGTCTCGATCTCGCTCCCGTCCTGACCGAAATGGTTCTCTGGGCCGCCAAGCACGAAGAAACCGGCAATCGACCGCTGGTCCGCCAAATGCAACAGGGCAAAGAACAATTTGTGGAAGCCGTGCGACAGCGCTACCTGGAAAGAACACGTTCACCCCATGTTGTGCATAGACGTGACAAGAGCCAAGACGTTTCTCAACGCTCGGCAGTTCGGCCGAACGCTGTAACGCCTGTAAAATGACGTGATTCGAGTCAGGTTGAGAGCCAGGAGCTTCAGCGCAGTTCTTGCGGTTTCCCGGTTCGCGCTGATTCCCGCGCGGCGTCCAGAATCTCCATCACTTGCACATTGAGCAACGCCGAAACTGGATCCTCGATCGGCTTGTTGTTGCGGATGCAATCGACAAAGTACGTAATCGGATTGCTTGTCTCCTTGGGCAGCGGTTCGAGCGCGAGGCTATCCCCATCCGGCGGAACATTCGGCCCGTGCGCGTCAGCGGCGCGGTGCAGCAAGCTGGTGTGGCGTGCCAGCAAGCTCCCCTTCGGCCCGAACACCTCCACCTGGTCCTTGGTATACGGCCAATTCCAGGAAGCCTCGATAATCGCCGTGGCGTCCGGATAGTCGAGCACGATGGTCGCATCGTCGTCGACCTTGTTGTTCTGCTCCACCTTCAACTTGCGCGTCGTCGCATACACCCGAGTCGGACGCCCCTTCAGCCACAGCGACAGCTCCGCTCCATAGCAGCCAAAATCCATGATCGCTCCGCCGCCATTCTTCACTGGATCATAAAGCCAGTTCGCGAATTGCTGCGTGACCCCAATCTCTTTCGGCCCGCGATGCCCGTATTGCACGATGATCTTCTGAATGGGTCCGACTTCGCCCGCACGCACGCGATGAAAGATGTCATGGCTCGGCGCCACCCACGCGTTCCAGTAATTCACCATCAGCTTGATGTTCGCCTCGTGCGCTAGGCGTTCCATCTCGCGCGCATCCGCCGCATTCGTGGCCATCGGCTTTTCCGTCGAGTAATGGATGTGCCGCTTGGCACATTGCCGCAAAATCTCCAGGTGCCGATCATTGGCCGTCGCGACGATCACCGCTTCCGGCTTCGCCTGGTCCAGCATCGCCACGTAGTCCGTATAGAACTTCACGCTGGCGGGAACTTCCTTTTGCGCTCGGCTTACCAACGCCGGATCCGACTCGGCAATCGCGACCAGCTCCGCGGACGGCTCGCCGGCAATGTCCTTCAGCAAACTCCACACGTGATCGTGGTCCAATCCAACCACAGCGAGGCGCGTCTTCGCAGCGCCGCCTGCGTTTTGCGCCGCACTGACATTCGCCGCGCCAAGCAGCGCCAACACCACGAACACAACAAAGATAATCCGAGACTTCAGGCTTTGCCGTTTCATCATTCGCTTTCCCTCTCGACCAAGTCATGTGCTACCGCATCGGACGCGCACGAGTCTCGGAGCTTAGCGGTCAGAAGTCAAGGCACAACCATAGGCGAGGCAAGTGATTCGCCGGATTTGCCGACACGGTGTAGAAAAAAGAAAGCGCCGCGTCGCCTGACCGCGCCTCAAGCGCAGTTCATCGAACGCTAAAGCAATTGGGAAGGACGGTGGGCGAGCCCCTGGGCTATGCGGACGCGGCGCGCGCCTTGCGCTTGGCCGCCTGGTCCGCGGGTTCAGCGACCCCTTCGCTGACCTTCGCCCACGTGAGCTGAATCTCCGCGCGCAACGCTTCCGAGACCGCTTCGGAGGTGCGTTCGCCGCGCGCCACGCGGCTCACATAGGATGGATCGCATCCCACCTTTTGCGCCACGCGATTGTAGATGCCCCGGCAGAGCGAGGGAAGACATCGTAGGTCGGGAGTTTGATTATTTTTATTGTCAACTAAGCCGTTCATTGGAGTTCTCGATGTGGAGTGTGGCCGCCGTGTCACCGTCGCGCGGTCGATCACCGTAACGCTTATGGTACCTCTAGCGCGTTATCCTTTGCAACGCCCAACCTGCTCCGCCATATTTTTCCTCATCCTCCCTTCCCTTTTATCGTTTCCGATATATGTGGACACGTACATCGCATGCCCTTAGACTATGCTCTTTGGGGTCGCAGCAGGTGAGCATGCGGCGTCGTCCCCTTCGATTTACCGGTAGACCCTCCTCCAGGCGCGGTGTCGCACCTGCCAGCCTGAACCCCGGCGTAATTCTGGATTTGTTCGCGCTCTTTGCCGATTTCTCTGTGGGCGAAAAAAGCGAGTGTAACGCCGGCCCGGGAAGCGGGCGAGGGCCAACAGGAAGCCAAGAGCTGTTGTGCCGCGCGTTGCAAGGCGCCATCGACGAGATCACGCAGAGGTTCGAAGAAGCGCAAGGCGAGTACCAGGCCGTGGTCGCCAATTCGCGCGATTGGCACAAGTGGAAGGGTGAGATGATCGCCTATGCGAATGTAGTCGCTCTTCTCGAAGATCTCAAATCGCGCGCTGTCCTCGTAGGGTGAAGCTGCTACGCAGCGAGGGAACTGAATGCCTAAAAGAAAAAGAAAGGATCACGGTCCCACCGAATGGGCCGAGCAGATCCGGAACCTGCGCCAAAGGCTGGCAATTTCGCAGGGTGAGCTCGCTAGGAAGCTGGACTGTTCTGCGATGACCGTATCGCGTTGGGAGAACGGACAGCTTGCCCCAACCGCGCGTTACTACGTCGAGCTCGGCAAACTGGCCGGCAAACAAGACTGCTGGTTTTACTGGGGACGTGCAGGCTTACAGAGTAGCGACGTCATGCCCGTGCTCACCGAGCGCGAGCGGAAACAATTTCCTTCGCGCCCAGAGGAGCAGATGGAATTGGCCGCCGCCGGAAGCGGCAGCAGGCAGGAAACCGCGCGCAAAGCAAAAGTGGTCCCAATTCCCGTTCTCCAGGCCACCGTCGGAACGCATGGCGGCCAGGGAGATCGCCACGGCAATCTAAACTATATTCCGGCGCGCGAGGTGATGGGTGCTCCGCTCGAGTGGTGCCCCAATCCAAGCTATACAAGCCTCCTCCGCGTGCGTGGACATTCCATGGAGCCCTTAATCCACGATGGCGATATCGCTGCGGTCGACTCCTCGCAGACCGATCGCACCAACCTTGATGGAAAGATCGTGATCGTGACGAACGAAGAAAAAGGCTTGTGCGTCTCGCGACTGCGCCGCTATCCGAAATTCGATGTTCTCGAGTCGGAAAACCGCGAATACCAAGCCGTGGTCCTCGGCAAGAGTTCCGGCTGGCGCATCGTGGCCAGGGTCTTGTGGTGGATCTCCGCGGCGCCTTAAGCCATTCGGACCACTCTCACAACTGCTGAACGCGTCCGTCCTCTTGTGCTTACCTGTTGCTGCCTCGCCCCTCCAACCACGCGCTGTTCAACTCGGTACATAGTTTTTGTAACGTTTATGGTATAAGCCCCTTGGTCACCCATGCTCCCGCCCCTCGACATCTTTCGCGTAGAAAGCGACGGTCACTTGGTTTGGAGAGCCGCCGCCGAAACCCTTGCGACCGCCCAACGCCGCGTCAGGATCTTGATGGCTTCCGAGCCCGGGGATTACATCATTTACAGCCAGGAAACCGGCCGGAAGACCGTTGTCCGTGCAGAAAATCACCATGACGGCCATGCTTAGCAGCGGATTGACATCAAGTATTCCCGGGAACTAGTATCAATTTTCAACGCCCCGGTCTCGAAACACTGACCTTCACCTCTTGCGCTGTCGGTTCGAGTTTCCGGGTGGTGTGGGGTGTCTCGCTTGAAGAAATCTTCAGCTCGCAAGCGCAAGAGCCGTTCGGCTGTCTCGGCGACGTCGACCTCTGCCCGCGCGGGTTCCCCCCTGGACAAACTCTTCCCCGTAGTGGGTGTGGGCGCATCCGCCGGTGGCCTCGAAGCATTCTCCGCCTTGCTTGCGAACCTGCCGGATTCCACGGGCATGGCTTTCATCTTTCTGCAGCATCTCGATCCCAAGCACCATAGCGCACTGGAGGAAATTCTTTCGCGCACCACCAGGATTCCGGTGACGGAAGTCACCGACGGATTGGCTGTCGAGCGCCGGCATGTCTATGTCCTTCCTCCTAATTACGACATGACTATCCGCGACGGGATCCTACGCTTATCCGCGAGGACTCTCACGCACGGCCAACACCGCCCAATCGATCATTTCTTTGTCTCCATGGCCGAGGACTGCGGCGATCGATCCATCGCCGTGATTTTATCGGGGACTGCTTCGGACGGCACGTCGGGCTGCCAGGCAATCAAAGCGGTCGGTGGCATTACGCTCGCCCAGGACGAGGCAACCGCAAAATACGCCAGCATGCCCAAGAGCGCCGTGGAAGCCGGCTGCGTCGATTTCGTTCTGCCTCCCAAAGCCATAGCCGAAGAGCTCGCCAGGATCGAAAGGCATCCGTACATCACGCGCGTTCCCCTGCGCCCCGATCAGCTGCTCGGACCCGCCGCGCCCAGCGACATCCACGCGCTCTTCGCCATGCTTCGCGAGAACAAAGGCGTTGATTTCACCCACTACAAGCAGAGCACCCTCCAGCGGCGCATCAAGCGCCGCATGGTCCTCAACCGCGTGGAAAGCCTGCAAGACTATCTACGTCTGGTCAAGCGCGACCCCAAGGAGATTGACGAGCTTTATCGCGACATCCTCATCCATGTCACCGGCTTCTTTCGCGACCCCGGCGCCTTCGAAGCCTTGCGCAAAGAAGTTTTCCCCGCGCTGGTGAAACATCGCAAGCCCTCCGAGTGGCCGCTGCGCGTTTGGATTCCCGGCTGTTCAACCGGCGAAGAAGCGTACTCCATGGCTATGGCCCTGTTGGAATACATGGGGCCGAATAACGCGAATATCTCGGCGGCGGCAAATTCCCGCGCCGTTCAGATATTCGCCACCGACATCAGCGAGGATGTGCTGGATCGCGCGCGCGCGGGAATTTATCCGGAGTCTGTCGTCGCGGATCTGCCCCCCGCTCGTCTGAAACGTTTTTTTGCTCGCGTCGACAAGGGCTATCAAGTCGTGCAGTCCGTCCGCGAGACATGTATTTTCGCCAAACAAAACATCGCTAAAGATCCCCCTTTCTCGGGCCTCGATTTGATCAGTTGCCGCAACTTGCTTATTTATCTCGGCCCGGAGTTGCAAAAACGCGTCATCCCCACCATGCATTACGGTCTTAAACCCGGCGCTTACCTCATGCTCGGCGGCGCCGAAAGCCTCGGCGTATTTTCCGACTACTTCTCGCTCGTCGAGAAAAAGTACAGAATTTATCGGAAGAAGACCGCCGGAGCGCGCTTGGTCACCTTTTTTACCGGCGTGGACTATTCACTGCGCCGGCGCGGGGACGCCAAGTCCCCCAAAATGCCGGTCGCTGGCCTGGGCATTGAAAAAGAAGTGGAACGCGAACTGGTCAACCGCTTTGTTCCCGCCAGCATCGTGGTCAACTCCGAAATGGAGATCGTGCAATTCCGCGGCAAGACCGGCGCCTATCTGGAACCCGCGGCCGGTCAGCCCACCTTCAGCTTGTCAAAAATGGCTCGCGAAGGCCTGCTGATCGATCTGCGCGCCGCGATAAACACCGCCAAGAAAGAGAATGTCGCCGTCCGCAAGGAGGGCGTTTCCATTCAATCCAATGGCGGCACTCGCGACGTGAATTTCGAAGTGATTCCCATCCGCGCAGAGTCCACCCAGGAGCGTTTCTACGTGGTCGTTTTTCAGGAGGCCATCCCCAAAGCCGCCGCGAAGACGGAGTCGAAACGTCTGGCTGCCCAGGAGGCCCGCAAAGAGCTTCCCATCGCGCGTCAGAAGGAACGCCTCACCCGCGAGATAAGGCAACTCCGCGGACAGTTGCAATCGCTCATCGAGGAACACGAAACCACCTCGGAAGAGTTCAAGACCGCTAACGAGGAAGTGCTTTCCTCCAACGAAGAATTGCAGAGCACCAACGAAGAATTGGAAACCGCCAAGGAAGAGCTGCAGTCCAGTAATGAGGAGCTCACCACCGTCAACGAGGAGTTGAACAACCGCAACCTCGAACTCAGCACCGCCAATAATGACCTGCTCAACGTCCTGGCCAACGCCAATATTCCCGTAGTCATCGTCAACAACGACGTCCGCATCCGCAGATTTACCCCCGCGGCGCAAACCCTCCTCAACTTGCTTCCCAGCGACCTCGGGCGGTACTTGGGCGAGATTCGCCCCAACCTGGACCTTCAGAGCTTGGAGCAAGTAGCCCGTCACACCATTGAGACAACCAGTCTCCAGGAGACCGAGGTCCGCGACACCGCGGGTGTCTGGTACATGATGCGCGCGCGCCCTTACAAAACTTCCGAAAACAAGGTCGAAGGCGCGGTCATTAGTTTCCAGGACATCGACGCCCTCAAACGCGTGGTCGAAGAAACCCGCGCCTATGCCGACACCCTTATTGAGACCGCTCGCGAATCCATTCTGATTCTGGACGCCAACTTCCGCGTGCTGGTGGCCAATCCTGCGTTCTATAATTCCTTTCAGGTCTCCCCCGCCGAAACCGTCAATCGCCTTATTTTCGAGTTGGGTAACCGTCAGTGGGACATCCCCGCGCTTCGTACCATACTGCAGAGCATCACCCGCCAGAACACGCGCACCGGCGATTTCGAAGTGCGCCACAATTTTGAGCACCTCGGCGAGCGCATCATGATTCTGAGTGCCCGTCGCGTCGAAGCAAGCACTACGCAAACTCTGATCCTTCTCTCCATCGAAGATGTCACGGACCGCCGGAAACAGAGGGAGGCTCTCGAAAGACAGGCCGCCTTGCTGGACCTTGCGCACGATACCGTCATCGTACGCACTCTCCAGGGCGAAATTCTGTTCTGGAATCGCGGCGCCGAAGAAATGTATGGCTGGGACAAGGAATACGCCCTCGGTATGACCACCCATGAACTTTTGCGCACGGACTTCCCCGTACCCTTCTCGGAAATCGAAGAAGCATTGGAACACAGCGGCCATTGGGAAGGCGAGTTGGTCCACGCCACAAAGGCGGGTGCGCTCCGCACAGTCAACAGCCGGTGGGCTTTGCTTAAGCAGGAAAATGCCCAGCCGGTCATACTGGAAATCAATCGCGACATCTCGGAACGGAAGCAGGCCGAAGAAACCTTGCGTCGACTCTCAGCTTACTTAATGACCTTACAGGATGAGGAGCGCCGCCGCATCGCCCGGGAGTTGCACGATTCCACCGGCCAGAAGCTTGCCGCCGCAAAGCTGCAGCTCGATACTCTGGTTAAATCCGGAAATCTCAAGTCCTACGAAAAAGCCATAGCGGAAACATCCCAGTGGATCGATGAGTGTTTCCAGGAAGTTCGCACCCTCTCGCAGCTTCTGCATCCCCCGCTGTTGGATGAAGCGGGCTTGATCTCCGCCACCCGCTGGGTCGTCGACGGTTTTTCCGAACGCGCCAAGATCGAAGTGGACCTCAAAATCGCACCAGAGCTTGGCCGCCTCCCTCAACCCATCGAGCTAGCCCTCTTTCGCGTGATTCAAGAGTCGCTCAGCAACATTCATCGCCACTCCGGCGCCAACAAAGCGCACATAAAACTGGCCCGCAATCACGGCGCGATATCACTCGAGATCCGCGACAACGGAAAAGGCATGCCCCCCGAAGTCTTCTCCGATTCCCCCCACCGCAAGCAGATCGTCGGCGTCGGCATTCTAGGCATGCGCGAGCGCCTGGCCCAACTCGACGGCACCCTCGAAATCGAATCCAACAAGAACGGCACAACCGTAAAAGTAGTCGTCCCAGTAGCCGCCGCAGCCGCAACCTAATTAGGCAGCCGATAATCTTTTGGAGTGCGGCGGTCTTGTTTACCCTGTTTACCCCGATCTTTGAGGGGAGCCTCGAGGGGCAGCCGCTTTAACGCCGTCAACATAACCACCACGAAATCAACGACCACCAACGCCCCGGCAAATGTAGCGGCCGGGCTTCAGGCCGGCTAGCGAGCAAAGCGAGCGCTCCGAACGCGCCTACTCTACATTTACGGGCGGCTCGGTAGAGTGTCCCACCCCGTCAGACGCGGCCACCTCGGAAAGTTCAACAAAATGCGATACTTATTTACTACTTGACAAAATACAGTTTTTCCGTATACTGTTGAGCGAGAAGAAAAACGCTTCCACCGACTTAGTATCTAAGCTTCTCCCCCGGTCAATTAAACTCTTTGCCTCAACTATTTGCAGTTGGAAGCACCTAAGTCCTGTAGAATCCGCACTTCCGAAAGATTAGCCACTTATTCCGAATATACCAAAGACAAAGTGCCGCGCATGGGCGCGGCCCTCGCGTATTACACGATTTTCTCCCTCGCCCCGCTTCTCGTCATCACCATCGCCATCGCCGGCTTCGTGTTCGGCGCGGAGGCCGTGCAAGGCCGCATCATGGGGGAAATCCAAGGGCTAGTTGGTTCCGAAAGCGCGCGAGCCGTGCAGACCATGATTCAGTCCGCTCACAAACCTGCTCACGGCATAATTGCCACCATCGTCGGTGTGGCCGTATTGCTCGTGGGCGCTTCGGGCGTTTTCAGCGGAATGCAGGATGCGCTGAATACCATCTGGAAAGTGGACACCACCTCGAAAACCGGTGTGTGGAATTTGATCAAATCGCGCTTCCTGAGTTTCGGCATGGTGCTGGGCATCGGATTCTTGCTGCTGGTTTCGTTGCTACTCAGCGCCGCGCTGTCCGCCGCCGCGGGCTACCTCGAGCGTTTTATTTCCGTTCCGCCCGCTGCGCTCCACGCGGTGGATTTTCTGTTCTCTCTTTTCTTTATCGCCGTGCTCATGGCGCTCATTTTCAAGCTGCTCCCCGACGTCAAAATCGCGTGGAGCGATGTGTGGGTCGGCGCCGCACTCACCTCCATCCTCTTCACCGCCGGAAAATTCCTGATCGGTTTTTATATCGGGAAGAGCGTAACCATGTCCGCCTACGGAGCCGCCGGCTCCGTCGTCATCATCCTCGCGTGGATTTATTATTCCGCCCAACTCCTATATTTCGGCGCGGAATTTACCCACGTCTATTCCAGGGAATGCGGCTCGCAGTGCAGCCCGAAAACGGAACCTGGCCTTCGTGCACGCGCAGCCTCGGCATAAGTTCTTAACATTAACTCGATGCAATGATGCCGATCCGGCAGGTTGGCGCTACAATGCGCCTCTGTTCCGGAGGCCGCATCCATGTTTTGTAAAGCGCCGTCGCTTCTTGCGTTCACGCTTTTCGCCGCCGCATCCCTCAGCGCGCAAAGCAAACTTTCCGCGAAGTGGGAGGAACTGACCGCCCCCGATTTTCGCCAGGGAATTCAGCAATCCAAGGGCACGTGCTTGCTTCCTTTCGGTATTCTGGAAAAACACGGACCGCATCTTCCGCTCGGGACCGATCTGCTGAACGTGCGCTACGCCTCGCTGCAAGCGGCCTCGCAGGAATATGCGGTGGTCTTTCCTGAATATTATTTCGGGCAAATTTTCGAGGCCAAGCACGAACCCGGCACCGTCGCCTACAGCATGGAGCTGCAGTTGCATTTGCTGCAGGAAACCACAGAGGAAATGGCGCGCAACGGCTGCAAAAAAATAATTATCGTAAACGGCCACGGCGGCAACGAGCACCTGCTCCCGTTTTTTGCGCAAGCACAACTCGACAAGCCGCACGACTACGTCATTTACGTTCTAGCTGGTGGGCGCAGCCGCCCGGGTGGCCCGGCGAAGAAATCCGCAGGCATCGACTACCATGCCGGCGAAAACGAAACCTCGAACACGTTGGTGTCGCATCCGGATCTCGTGCATCTGGATCGCGCAAAGGACGAGTCGGGCGCGGACACGAAGCGGCAGAACTTGCCGGAGAATTTGTACACCGGAATTTGGTGGTATGCGCGTTTTCCAAATCATTATTCGGGCGACGGCTCCGTCGCAACCAAAGAGCTAGGCGAATGGAACATGAAGGGCTGGATCGATTCCATTGTCGAATGTATTCGCTCCGTTAAAGCAGACGATGCCAGCCTAAAAATCCAGAACGAATTCTACGAGAAGAGCAAACACCCGCTGGACACGCGTCCATAGCGTGGAGCACGAAAGGGCCGCATTCAGCATGGACACCTCAGGAAACCAGCCTAACCCTTGCTCAGGGCAATTGCGGCTAGCGTTGCCTTCGCGACCCTGAGGTAGTCCGCAGGCGCAAGGAGAATTTGCAAGCCCCGCACGCCCGCGGAGATCGAAATCGCGTCGAAGAGTTCGATACTCTTGTCCGCATAGACCGGATATGCCTTCTTCGCCGCTAGCGCGGTTACTCCGCCCCGGATGTACCCGGTAAGCTTCTGCAACTCCTTTACGGGCACGAGGTGAATTTTGCGATCACCGGAGGCGGCAGCAAGCGCCTTAAGGTCCAATTCCGTATCACCCGGAATAACCGCCATGCAGATGCCGTTCCGATCGCCTTGGGCGACTAGTGTCTTGAAGAGTTGCGCAGGTGGCAGGCCGATCTTGGCGGCAACCCCTTCGGCGGCAAGGTCCTCGGGATCCACTTCGTATTCGCGCAGTTCGTAGCGGACTCCCATTTGATCCAAAAGGCGAGCGGCGTTGGTCTTCTGTGTCACTGCACTCCTACATTGGGAGCTTGGGATCTCAATAGACAGGCCTTCCGCTTGGTCCTTGCCAGAAGCCTACGGCTGAATCTCGCAAAAAGGGGACGCGCGCTAAAAAGTCTCGACGGGTTTGCGGTTGGGCATACTTCTCTGATGCCAGTAGGGATAGATAGGAGTTACGTCGCTGACCGCGTCGAGCTTGGCGACGTGGTCTTTTGAAAGGCTCCAGCCGGCGGCGCCGAGATTATCACGCAACTGCTTCTCGTCGCGCGCGCCCATAATCACGTTCGCGACGGTGGGCCGCTGCAGGAGCCAATTGAGAGCAATCTGCGGAATGGTTTTGCCGGTTTCTTTCGCGATTTCGTCGAGCACATCTACAACCTTGTATAAGAGTTCGTCCGGAACCTGCGGACCAAATTCGGCGGTCTTGTGCAAGCGGCTCTGTTCCGGAAGCGACTGGTTGCGGCGGATTTTCCCGGTAAGGCGGCCCCAGCCAAGCGGACTCCAGACCAGCGCGCCAACTTTTTCCTCCAGACCCAGCGGCATCAGCTCCCACTCGTATTCGCGGCCGACCAGCGAGTAATAAACCTGATGACCAATGTAGCGAGACCATCCATAACGCTCGGAAATGGCCAACGACTTCATCAGATGCCACCCGGAAAAATTTGAGCACGCGATGTAGCGGACTTTGCCGCTCTGCACCAATGTATCGAGAGTTTTCAGAGTTTCCTCGATCGGCGTGAGGCTGTCAAAACCGTGCATATGATAGATGTCGATGGTTTCAACGCCTAGGCGGCGAAGGCTATCCTCGCAGGCTTTCATGAGGTGGTAGCGTGACGAGCCAAGCCCGTTGGGGCCGTCCTCCATTCGGAATGTTGCTTTCGTGGAGATAAGGACGCGATTCCGCTTGCCTTCGATGGCTTTCCCGAGAATTTCCTCGGACAGGCCCCGAGAATATACATCGGCAGTATCGAAGAGATTCACGCCGGCTTCGAGGCAAATATCCACGAGGCGCTTGGCGCCCGCAACGTCTGTGTTGCCCCAGGCCTTGAAAAACTCGTTGCCACCGCCAAAAGTCCCAGTGCCGAACGAGAGCACCGGAACGAGCAAGCCAGAAGAACCAAGCTGTCTGAATTCCATGCTAGGTAGATGCCAGCAGGATTACGGCGGTTACGCTAGAGCCGGCGGGAACGAATCGTCGCTCCCTCGAAGACTGATCCGCTGCCACAGCAAACCCCATAATGTCGGGAGCTACTTTTTTCCGAAATGAGTGATTTTGTCGTCGCTTACTGCGGCGATGTAGCGGCCGCCGATCAAGAATTGCATCACCTTGGCGCCTTTGCGGGCAAGCTCGGCCCATCGCGACGCGGTCGCAGGATTCTGCTCGAGGCCGCGGATGCGCTGGCCGGCAAATTCGAAATCCACTTGCGCGAGCTTGCGTTTCGCCGTGCGCTGCACGGGATAGGAATCGTCGCCTACGACTACACGCTTTTTGCGTTCGACGAGCGCTTGACGCCAGACGGACAGCAGCGCTTCATCCAGGTTGGCCTTCTTGTCTTCTTCGGCCATTGTCAATCCGTTCCGCGACAATCGCTGTCTTCGGAAGCAAATCATAGCGCACCTCTGTTACCATCTTGCCGCGTAAAACGGGAGGGCCATGAGACACACATTCTTATTTATGCGGTTGGCATTTGTTTTTGCCGTTGCGTTTGCCTCTGCTGCTTTTGCGCAGACGCCGCCCGCTCCGGTGGTTTCGCCGGAGGTGCACCCGGACAACCGCGTGACGTTTCGCTTTCGGGCCCCGAATGCGAAAGAAGCTAAGCTCTCGATGGAAGGCACGTCGAAAGACTTGACGATGCAAAAAGACGAGCAGGGCGTTTGGAGCGTCACGACCGAGCCGCTAACCCCCGACTTCTATGGCTACGCATTCGTCGCCGACGGCGTGCACCTGATTGATCCATCGAATCCCCTGGTGAAGCCTAACTTGCTGAATACAACGAGCCAGGTGCACGTGCCCGGGCCAGATATTCCTTGGGAAGTCGGCGAAGTTCCGCACGGCGAGGTTCATCATCATTTCTACAAGTCGGCGGTAGTGGGAGACCAGCGCGACTTTTACGTCTACACACCGCCGGGCTATGATCCTCGCGGGAAGCAGACTTATCCGGTTCTGTATCTGCTGCACGGATTCAGCGACGACGCGAGCGGCTGGACCGCGGTCGGACGCGCGCACGTGATTCTGGACAATCTGATCGCGCAGGGAAAAACCAAGCCCATGCTGGTGGTGATGCCGCTGGGGTATGGCGCTCCGGAAATTCTGCGCGGCGGGTTCGGCGCGTTTCGCGATGCTGAGCTGCGGGACCGCAACTACGCAAAATTCAGCGAGGCTTTGCTTCGTGAGGTGCTCCCGCGCGTCGAGGCGGCGTATCTTGTGAACAAGGATCGGAACTCGCGTGCGATTGCCGGACTTTCCATGGGCGGCAGCGAGTCGCTGCTCACGGGCTTGAACCATGTGGGCGATTTCGCGTGGATTGGAGCGTTCAGTTCCGGGGGCCTGCCGGAGGAGTTCGAGAAAGATTTCCCGGGCTTGGACGCAAAGGCGAATCAGCAATTGAAGCTGCTGTGGATTGCCTGCGGCGTGGATGACCGGCTAATTAATTTAAATCGCAAGCTGCGAGCGTGGCTGGAAGCGAAGGGGATCCGCAAGGTCGATGTGGAAACTCCGGGCATGCACACATGGATGGTGTGGCGGCGGAACCTGGCTACGTTTACGGGATTGCTGTTTCGATGATTTCGACTCGAAAGTCCAAAGATTAAAAGCTAACGCAGAGACGCTGAGAACGCAGAGGAGCGCAGAGAGGGAACCCTGCATACGGTTTTGTACTTAGAGCCAGTGTCTGGTAGCCTTAGCCATAGATAGTCCCGGCCCTCGGAACGCGAGGGAATCTTGCCAAATATCACTGAACATTTTGCGCACGTTCTGCTGTTTGCCTGCCCGCAGTGCGAGCGGCCGCTGGCCTCAGCCTGCGCCAGCACGAAGCAAAAACTTGGAAGAAGCGGACGCGCACTTTTTCAATCCTCACTCCCATTGTGGATGGACCGGGTCGGTCATCGGAATAGAAGCGGTCAAGCATTGGGTGCAGCCGTGGCACGAGTTCACCGCCGAAGTAGGAGCGGCAAGCCCTAACGATGGAACGTGCGACGGCAAAGCTCATTGAGCAAGTCACGCCTGCGGTTGCGTAAATCATTTGCACGCTTAGCGTTGGCGGAGTTGGTCGATCCAGCGAGAGAGAATGCCGAGGGAAAAAGATTCGACGTCGAGGAATTCAATGCCCATGCCGATGCGCGGCTTGACGATGCGGACGACGGCGAGGCCTTTGACAACTTGCCCCTTGCGCGAGAGCATCATGCGCACGCGTGATTGCAGCGGCAGGGGCTTGCTGGTGCAGATAAAGCAGCCGCCCAAAGAGATATCGGAGGTTACGCCAGTGGCCTGCGTTCCGGTTTCCAAATCGATTAGCTCGACGTCCGCTGCGAAGGGATAACGAATCGCGAAGCGGCGATCGCGCACCCCCGCCTTCGGCGATGGTCCTTTGGTCGTGCGGTTATCCATGATGATGACGTTGCTCACAGGCGGTTCGCCGTCCAGACTGCGAAGACGGAGTTGCTCGGGAGGGACAGATCCCGTCTCTTCAGTTTGCTGGAAATACGGGTAAGGAAATGTAAATCCGGCGGCGCAATTAGCCAAAACAGCAATAGCGAAGGCTCGACACCCGCGTCGATACGGTGCGTTATTAGCGGCTAGGACAAAGCTCGGTTCTGGAGCGCCTCTCGCGTGCGGCGGCATGCTAGCCTGAAAACAGCAACATTTTTCCGCGCGAATAGAGGCTATGCGTCCCGAAGGACTTCGGCAAAGCGACCGCATCAGTTTCCGTATGCCCGTGGAGGCATCGTGGTTTGCAGCCGGAGGTGTGGCTGTGAAGCAAGCGGCGCAGACCCTGCTGGTGAGCCGCAATGGCGGCGTGCTGTGCCTGGCGGAAAAAGTGCTGCCCGGACAAGAACTGACGCTGCGTCGCCAGAACGGCGACGAATCGAAGACGGCGCGCGCGCGCGTGTTGGCCGAGTTCGACCGCGACCCAGACGGATTTCTCTATGCCTTTGTGCTTTTGGACCCGCGCGCGGATTTCTGGGGCATCGACTTCCCTGCGCCGCACACCGCCGAGGAAGCCCTGGCGCGCTTGCTGATGGAATGCAGCTTTTGCCAGCGCCGCGAGGTGGTCTACCTGAACGAATTGCAGTTGAAATCGTTTGAAGTGCGCAAATGCGTGGCACGGCTGTGCACGCATTGCGATGCGCCATCGATTTGGATCGAAGCGCAGTCGACGGCGAGGCAGGATGGAATACCGAAGCCCGTTCCGGAAGAGCGCGTGAATCCGCATCGCAAGAAGAATCGCGTAAAGGCGCGCGTGCTGGCTTGCATACGGAGGCGGGGATTTCAGGAAGAAGTGGCGGTGTGCGAGGACCTGTCAAAAGGTGGGCTGAGTTTCCGCAGCCGGAATCAGTATCCGGAAGGCACGCGCGCGGAAGTTGCAGTGCCGTTCACGCCAGGGGCGGGCGCGATCTTTGTGCCCATTCGCATTGTGTTTTCGCAGGCGCTGCCGACTGTGGGACTCTATCGGCATGGCGCCGCGTACGTGAAGCCGCCGATGGATGGCGTTTAGCCTCAGCGAAGAACTCGGCGTGCACGTCTGGAAAGCGGCGGCAAGACCGCCGCACTCCATAATCCATACTAGGTTAGTCGAGCGCCGAGGCCGTTTCTCGCTCTTGGCGGCGGCGATGCAGATAGTGCATCGCGATGTTGAGGTAGACCTCGCCGCAGGGTGTCTCGATGCAGATGACCATGGCTTCCGTGTCGGCGCTGCCGGCGAGCCCTTGATCGTTCATGTGCATTTCCGGCGGGAACACCTTGAACCGAAAGCCTTGATCGTTGAGCAGCGTAACGGAATTCCCGATGACCATGTTGGCGAGCTCGCAGACCGTTTCGCGCGCGACTTGCTCGCTTTCTTCGACTGCGGAGCCGGCGAGTTGGCTTGCCACCTTCAAGGCCACTTCCGGAGCCAAATCGAGAATGACGCGGCCTTCGATTTCGCCTTTGATGATGATAAGCGCGGCAATTCCCTTGCGCCGGTAGGTCTCTTCATCCATCGCAAGGTCCACGATTTTCGTCGGCGCTTGCAGGGACTCAGCGAAAACGGCGTCCGCGGCGTTGATGAACGGCTGGATTAGTTCCATTCTCATGAGCGGTGCTCTCCCGCGAGCGCGACGGGCGCACCGGCGGCGCTCGGATCGTCGCTCAGAACATAGCGCAGAATTTCGTACAGGACTTCGGGCTTGACCGGCTTTTGCACGAAGTGTTTCGCTCCCTTCTGCAGCGCGGCGAGAATATTTTCCTGATAGCCGACGGAGCTGACCATCACAATGCGTGCTCCAGCGTGCTGGCGGACGATGCGCTCGACCGCCTCGATGCCTTCCATTTGCGGCATGGTGATATCCATGAGCACGATATCCGGCTGGCTGCGGTTGTACTCCGCGATGGCTGTGAGCCCGTCGCCGGCCTCACCTGCCACTTCGCCGCCAAACATCTCGATCATCTTGATGAGATTCTTGCGGGCGAATACGGAATCGTCCACCACCAGATAGCGTACCGGCCGGCTGTCTTTCCGGAGCAGAGCGGCGAATTGTTGCATGGCCTTCTCCTTGTCCCATCGCACGGAACTAGCTGCGCTGGGAAGAAACGTGTGTCCTGTCGCTTTTTTCGTTCTTTTCGTTCTTGTCGGCCTTTGCGTGGCGATCGCCTTTTTCGGCGCGCTCCCGCTCAGGAGCGTGGTCGCTGCCACAATGGCCCACAAGGAACGCACTCAAAGACTCGAGAGGAACAATTTTGTTGGCGTAGCCCTTTAAGATCGCGGCGCGCGGCATTCCGCTGACTACGCAAGTATCTTCGCTTTGCGCGACGGTCATTCCGCCGGCCGCTTTGATGGCTCCGAGGCCCTCGGCGCCATCGTCGCCCATGCCGGTCATAAGCACACCGACAGAGGTCAGCGCGAACTCATGAGCTACGGAGCGGAAGAGCACGTCGGCCGACGGCCGGTGTCCATTGACCGGCGGACTGTCAGACAGCACGGCCATGTCGCCGCGCGGCATGCGCCGCACCATGATGTGGCGATTGCCGGGGCAGATCAGCACGCGGCCGGCAAGCAGCAAGTCGCCGGAGCGCGCTTCCTGCACGTCGAGCGCGCAGCACTCATCCAAACGTTTCGCGAACATTTCCGTAAAGCCCTCGGGCATGTGCTGCACGATCAAGATGGCGGCTGAAAATTCCGCGGGTATTTGTGAAAGCACGTACTGAAGAGCGTTGGGGCCGCCGGTGGAAATTCCGATGGCCACGATGCGGCTGGGCGGAAGCGTTGCGCGCGAGGTCTTCTTCTGCGGCGCCTTAATTTCCACGGCCACACTGGCGCTAATCTTGCGACCGGAAGCGCGCTTGGCCACTTTGATTTTCTCGATGAGCTCCACAGCGATGGCGTCGAGATGACCGGCGGCGGCGTCTCGAGGCTTGGCGACAAAGTCGATGGCGCCGAGGGCTAGGGCTTTGAAGGTGGAGTACGCGCCTTCTTTTGAATGCGTACTGAAAACGATCACCGGCATGGGCGCGCGGCGCATGATCAAACGCAGCGCCTCGATTCCATCCATTCGCGGCATTTCGAGGTCCAGCGTGACTACGTCCGGATGAAGCTCTTCGATTTTCTTCAGCGCGAACGCGCCATCCATGGCCGTGCCGACGACCTCGATGGACGAATCCCTTTCGAGGATGGTGGGAATCAGCTTCCGCATCAGCGCGGAATCATCGACGACCAGGACTCGGATGCGCTCGCTCATGCGATGGCTCCAAGAGGAGTCGCGCGAGAGAGGCGCGAGAGCACCGCGGGAACGTTCAGAATCAGCACGACCGTGCCGTCGCCGAGGATGGAGGCGCCGCTGACCAGATCGCTGGAGATGATTTCAGCGGGAAGCGCTTTGATCACCAATTCCTCTTCGCCGACCAGGCTGTCCACTACCAGACCGAAGCGTTTCTCCGCGGCGCCGATCACGATGACGAAACTGCGCTTTTTCTTCTGGCTGTCTTGAACGGCGACCGCGTGAATCTGGCTGAGGCTGTTCAGGCGCACGAGCGTAAGGATCTGCTCGCGGAGGCGCAAAACTTCGCGCTGATCGACGCGATGAATTTCGGCGTCGGTGATGCGCGCGATTTCGACAACGGAGGAGAGAGGAACCGCAAACAGGCGGCCGGCGACGCGGAACAACAGCGTCTGAATGCTGGCGAGCGTCAACGGCACGCGCAACTGAATCGTTGTGCCCCGGCCCTTGACCGACGACACGTGAACTGTGCCCTTCAAATTGTCCAGGACGGTGCGTACCACGTCCATCCCCACGCCGCGGCCGGAGACTTCGGTAACTTCCGCCGCGGTGCTGAAGCCCGGCTCAAAAATAAGGTTCAGCGCTTCCGACTCGGAAAGGCGTTGAATTTCCTCGGCTTTAACAATTCCCTTTTCGACCGCCAGCCTGCGGATTTGCGCGAGATCGATGCCGCGGCCGTCATCGCGGACCTCGATAACCACTTGCGTGCCCTGATGGTACGCGTTCAGGTAGACCGTGCCGCGGGCGGGTTTACTCGCGGCGATGCGCTCCTCGGCGTCTTCCACTCCGTGGTCAACAGCGTTGCGCACAAGATGCATCAACGGCTCAGCCAGCGCGTCCAGGATGCCCTTGTCGAGATCGGTGTTCTGTCCGGAAAGCTCGAGTGCCACGTCTTTGCCGCACTGCTTAGCGACGTCGCGCACCAAGCGCGGGAATCGCCGGAAAAGCTGTTCGACCGGCACCATGCGAATCTTCAAGACGCACTTGTGCAATTCGTCGAGGACGCGCGACTGAAAAGCCAGCGCGTCGGACAGCTTTGCGCGGACGGGATCGCGCGCGTGGCGTTGGTCAAATTCTGTCAGGCTGCGGTTCAGCATGGATTTCCCGATGATCAGCTCTCCCACCAGGTTCATAACCGCGTCGATGCGTGCGGCATCCACGCGCAGCGTGCTTTCGGCGACCGTGGCGGCAGCCGAGCCCACAACGGGCGTCTTTTGCGCTGCGGCGCTCGTGCCGATTTCACCGGCTTTGGGCGGGTAATTGGCCGCTTGCTTTTCCAAAAGGTCACCGAGCAGCTCGTGTTCCGCCGTTTCCAGCGCGGCAGCGCGGTCGACACGCAGATCGGAAACAATGGAAGGAATACGGCAGCGCTGTGCGATATGTTCCGGCGACTCGCGGCTCGCCAGCGCCGCTTCGACAATCTCTAACGCTTCGACAGCGGAATTATCCTCGGGACGCAGCGCGATGACCGTGCCGCAATCATGCAAGACATTCCGAATCAACTGGAACGCAGCGGCGTGCATCAAGCTGGCCGGATCAACGCGCAGTGCAACGTTGTAAACGATTTCGCCGCGATGCAGCGCCTCGGAAATCATGAGCTGTTCGTATTCGGTCCACTGAAAGCGAGCGGCGATGCCGCCGGCACCGGGCACCGTTGGCTCCGAAGCCGCGGGACCGTCAATCAAACTGCGGATCATGACGCGCAACGAGTCCGCCGACGGCGGCTCCGCGTTGCGTTGATAAGCCGAGAGCATCGCACCGAAATTATCGGCCGCAACCAAAACGATGTCCGCCAGGCGCGGCCCGGCGCTCTGGCCGATTTGCAGAGCCAGCACATCTTCCAGCTCGTGCGCCAGCTCGCTTAACTTATGAAAGCCACAGGCTGCGGAATCGCCCTTCAGTGTATGCACCGCACGGCGCACGCGACGGATGACCTCTTCGTCCGAGGGGTTCGCTTCGAGATCGAGCCCCGCCTCATTGAGTGACTGCAGGAGCTCATTAGCGCTCTCGAAAAAAAGCGCGCGCAACTCCGAATTGCGATCTTCGGGAAGGCCGCTCACGTGTTTGCCTCGAGCCGCTGGTACGCGGTGCCATTGTTTTCATGCACCATGCGAAACTTTTGCGTCAAGCCAAAGAGGCTTTCCGCGTGCCCTACAAAAAGGTAGCCTCCCGGATTCAAGCAGTGCCAGAATTTCTCGATCAGGCGCTTCTGCTCGGCTTCATCGAAATAAATCATGACATTGCGGCACAGAATCATGTCGTTGCGCCGTGGCAAGAATTCCGTCTTCAGGTTGTGAAAGTCAAACTGCACCAGCTCTTTGAGCTGTGGCTTGACCGCATATTTCTCGGCGGATTTTTCGAAATAACGCAGGCGGCAGGTGTAATCGACGGGCTCCATCTGGATCTCGGTGTAAAGGCCTTCCTGGCCGGAGCGCAGGCTGGCGTAGCTAATGTCTGATGCCACGATTTCGAGCTTCCACGGCGGCGGAATCAGCGGCTTCGGAGAAGGCATGTCGAAGGGAAGCGGGTTGCGCAGATAGTAGTAAGCCAGCGCGTCACAAATAAGAATGGCGACAGAGTAGGCCTCTTGTCCCGACGAACAGCCCGCGCTCCAGACGCGCAGCGTCCAATCGCGCCGCTCCTGCTTGCGCCGCAAGATTTCCTCGAGAACGGTTTTCTGCAAAAGATCAAGCTGCGGCCGGTTGCGGAAAAAGCTAGTTTCGTTGACCGTGAGATTTTCGAGCAGCAGCGCCAACTCGTTTTTGCCCTCGCGGCTGGTAAGCAGGCGATAGTAGCTGTAGAAAGAGTCGAGCTGGCAAGCCTTGAGCCTGCGCTGCAAGCGATCCTTGAGGAAATGCGAGCGGCGCTCATCGAAGAACATCCCGCATTCCTGGTAGACGAGCGTCTGCAGGAGCTTGAGCTCCGCTTCAGTCAGTTGAATCTGTGCGGTGAGCGTTCCCATGGGCACGTGCGGTGCGCGCAGAGCAACTTCATCCGCAATTCAGCGGACCAAGCGTTACTTCGCAGCGCCTACGAGTTCCGCGGCCTCCTCGAATCGTTTGAACTCCGGGCGATGCAAAAGCTTGGCAATATCGAGCAAAATGATGAGCCGGCCTTTGAGCTTGCCTACGCCGGTGACGTAGCCAGATTCCCCTTCCGCAAAAAGATTTCCCGGGGCCTCGATCTCCGAAGGCGCGATCCTCAAGACTTCCGAAGCGGCATTTACGATCAACCCCACCAACTTATTGTCCAGTTCGACGACCAGGATGCGGTTCTTTTTGTCCGGCTGAATCTCCGTTTGGCCAAAGCGCTTGCGCAGGTCCATCACCGGAATGATCTTCCCGCGCAGGTTGATCACGCCTTCGATAGTTTCCGGAGCGCTGGGCACCGCGGTAATCTCCGGAACACGGACGATCTCGCGCACCGAGCCGATGCGCACGCCGAACGTTTCGTTTCCGATGCGAAAGCCGACGACTTGGAGGTCTTTTTCCATCGCTACGTTCCGTTGAATTACTGGCGCGCCTCCGCGTATTCCATTTCCCTCTCCTTGCGCGAATCCTTCTTGCGGCGTCCTTCCGTGGAATCACGGCGAGGGCCACCCAGTTGTGGAGCTTGTTGGTCCAGAACAAAGCGGTCCATGCTGTCCAGAAGGTTGCGCGAGAGCTTGAGCATCTGCTCGGCGGCTGCAGAAAGCTCGGTGGAACTGGAGGCGGACTGCTGCACCAGTTCGCGCATCTTATCCATTGCTCGCACGACCGCTTGCGCGCCGGAAGCCTGTTCCTCGACCGCGGAATTGATTTCCTGCGTAATTTCGGTCAGGCGTCCGGTGGCTTTCGCAATTTGCGAGGAACCCACGGATTGCTCGGCGGTGGCCGCGCCGATCTCCTGGGAGAATTTGTAAACTTCGGTGACCACGTTGGAAATCTTGTTCAGCGCGGAACCTAGGTCGTTGCCGAGGCTGAGGCCTTCTTCAACGATTCGCGTGCTGCGCTCCATGTTTTCGACGGCCTGGCGCGCCTCGCGCTGGATGCTTTGGATCAAGTCGGCGATTTCCTTCGTGGACTGCGTCGATTTTTCCGCCAGCTTGCGGACCTCATCCGCAACTACGGCAAATCCCAACCCGTGCTCGCCGGCGCGGGCCGCTTCGATGGCGGCGTTCAACGCCAGAAGGTTGGTTTGCTCCGCCAAGTCGTCGATGACTTCAATAATTTTCCCGATGTCGTCGGCGCGGTGGCCCAAAACGTTGATGATTTCCGCGGAAGACTGAATCGCGTGATTGGTGCGATTGAGGCCGTCGGTGGCCTTCTCCATGGTGGAGATTCCATTGACCACTTCTTCGCGCGAGCGATTGGCGATGTCGAGCAAAACCTTGGCGGTATCCGCCACGCGATTGATGGAAGTAACCATCTGGTCTATCGAAGCGGAAGTTTCCGCGACGCTGGAAGCCTGCACTTGCGTATTTTTGACCACGTTCTGCACGTTGATGCTCATCTCGTGCATGGTGCTGGTGACTTCTTCGATCGCGGAAGACGCCTGCACGCTCACCTTGGCGGATTCGTCGGCGGCTCCGGCAACTTGGTTGGATCCCGCGGAAACCTGGCTGGCGGAGTCGCGCGTGGTGCGCACAAGTTCCTGAAGACCGTGGGACATTCGGAGAAAAGCATTCCCCAGCGTGTCGCGCTTTGAGCGCGGGACGACTTCCACGCTGAGGTCGCCTTCGGCAACGGCCATGGAAACGCCCGCCATTTCCTTCAAATAGGCCACCATGTTGTTAAAGGTGGTGGCCAGCGCGCCGATTTCGTCGTTGCGATGGATGTCAATGTTCTGGTCGAGGTCACCCGAGTCGCCAATTTCCCGCGCGACGGTGATCAAGTGGGTGAGCGGCTCAGTAATCGATTTTGCGGTGTAGAAGGCCACGAAGAGTCCGGCTAAAACGGCGGCCAGCGTCCCCAAAGTGGTCAGACCGGTGCTAAAGGCGCTGGCTCGCGCAGCAGATTTGGTGGACTCGTCAAGCGACTTCGTAATGTCGACGTTCGATTGGTCCAGGACAGCAGACGATTTAACAAGCCATGACGCGGGATCCTTTTGCAGATAAAAAATCTGGAGATCGGAGACAGTGGCATCGCCCGAATCCACTTGATGACGCTTGGCAAGAAGAGGCTTGGCAAAATTGTCGGCCCAGCTTGCTTCCGTTCCCTCCACCTGGATCAGTGCGGTGCGAAGAAGGTCGCTTCCGGCTTGCGACTCCCCACGCTTCATAACTTCGGTAACTTCCTGAAGTCCGCGAGTGACTTTTTCCTCGTCGCGAGGATCGCCGCTGAGCAGAAAATTGTTGAGGTTCAGCCGGTTGAGCATGATCTGATAGCGAACGGCTTCAATGGAGCGCACGCTCTCCAGCGCGGTTGAGGCTTCCTTGCGCGCCGAGCTCTCTTTAATTCCCGCGACGATGTTCACCAGCAGCAGAGCCACCAGCACACCCAGAATTGAACCAAATCCAACATAAAGTTTCTTGCCAATCGTCATCGCGAAAAACCTCCGCTCGCCAGCCAAACTCCCCAAAGGACCAGGTCGCCCCTGTCGTGGCGCCCCGTTGCGAGGCCCCACTTCAGTTGCTGCCGCTGAAATCAAATTCAACCACCTGCGTGGTTTCTTCCGGCGCCGCCACAAACTTCCATTCCTTCACGGCATCAAGGCACGCCTGCACCAGCAGCGGGTGGCCGCCCAGTGCGCGCGTACTTTTCACGCGCCCGTCCGGATTGATGATCACTTCGATCTTGACCCGGCCCGTTACGTTCATGCGCCGCGCGAGTTCGGGATAGGTAGGAGCAACCTTGGTCTTGACCTTGCGCTTGCCCTCTTCGGACGCCGACTGCGCCAGCGAGTACGTTCCCAAAACCGACGACAACGCCACGCCCACAAGTACTTTGCGAATCCAACTGGGTCTCATCGACACTACTCCTCCTCTGAATGGGATACCCCAGCGTTAGAGAAGGCACGTGGGTTGCCAGCGCTTTGCGGCGCGGCCGGGGCCGCCGGCCAGAGAAGAATTTCCGTCCAAGCGCAAGGGAACAGTGGAGTTAATCAGGCTCGAGCAAGCGGCAGGCATGTCGAATGCCCGTGCGAGCCGTCTCAGCAAATCGGGATTGCGCTGGTTCGGGTCTCACGCTGAGACGCACCGGACTCGACCCCGGTCAGCATGGTGGTCGATTCGGCAACACCTTGGCGACGTGTGATTGACTCACATTGAGATAGCCCGGTAGCGTGGTAGGGCGTGGTAGTCGCCAAATTGAGACGCCAGCACGCGGCTCAACAAAATGCCTAGAACTAAAGCCATCCGACGATCACCGCGAGCCGCGGCGCGACGCGACTCTGCCGGAGCAGCATCGCGTGCGTTGAACGGTCACGCCGAAGAATTGATGGAACTCGCGGTGGATGCGGCGCAGTCGCGCCACCTTCCGGGATTTCTGGAGCGATTTGCGGAGCGCGCGGCACGCATGCTCTCGGCGGAATGGTGCTCAGTGATGGTGTTTCGCGGACGCGAGACGGATTCTTACCAAACGTCCATCGGCAAAGACCGGCCCAGTGCTAACCAACACACTGCGTTGATCCGCAGCGCCCGGGAGCTTGGCAAAGAGATTGAGGTGCGGCCATTGGCGGCGGAGGCTGGCGCGGCTGACGGGGCGGAAAAGAACAAGTCGGCCGTTTTCGTGCCCATCACCGCAAGCGATGCGGAGAGCCTGGGCGCGATTTGCCTGCTGTGCGAGAAAAAGAAGCTGGGCGACGCGGAGCAGCGGCTCTTGCGGGCGCTGGCGAGTCATGCGGCGCTCTCGCTTGAGAATTTTCGCCGATTCTCGCAACTGGAGCGCTCCAAACGCCAGTGGGTGGAAGATATCGACGCCATCAGCGACTACATCGTGGTACACGATCGCTCCTGGCGCGTCGTGCGCACAAACCGCTCGCTGGCGTCGCACCTGGGAGTGCCGCCGGTGGCGCTCGTTGGCGAAGCGATGAGCAGCTTGCGGCAGATCGCGGAAACCGGCAGTGATCTTCCCTGCCCGTTTTGCCGGGACACCCACCAGCCCCGTGAAGAGTATGTTGTGGCTTCGCGGGAGCGAATCTTTCTGGTGTCCACGTCGCGCACTCCCGGCGTCTCCGACGACGATACGCGCACCATTCACGTTTTGAAGGACATTACCGATCGCCGCGAAGCCGAGCGGCGCTACCGCGAACTGTTTGACAGTATCCAGGAAGGCCTGTTTTTCGCGACACCCGAGGGGCGATTTCTGGACGTAAACGACGCCATGGTGCGCATGCTCGGCTATGACGCGCGCGACGAATTGTTGCGCGCCGATGTAGGGCCGCACTTGTATCCGGCGGCGGCAGCGCGCGAGCGATTCCTGCAAGCGCTGGCGGAACGCGGCGTTCTGCGGAACTACGAAGAGACCCTGCGCCGCAAGGATGGCACCCTGCTGCACACGCTGCAGAACATCACGGCAGTGCGCGATTCGCGCGGAAATATCGCGCAGATTCGCGGGCTGATGCTGGATGTGACCGAGCAAAAGACGTTTCAGTCGCAGTTGCAGCGCGAGCGCGACTTCAACCAGAAGATCCTGAATACCACGCAGAGCATGATCCTCGTGCTGGATACCGCCGGCCTGATTAGCTACGCGAATCGCCGGTGTTTTGAAGCCGGGTATCGGGAAGACGAGCTAATCGGGCACCGCCTGGTGGATTGGGTGGAGACTTCGCACCGCGCGGATTTCGAGGCCGCGTTGGAAACCACCGCGCACGGCCAGCAAGTGGAAAATCTGGAGCTTCGCGTGCGCCGCAGCGATGCCTCCATGGGGCATTTCTCGATCAGCTTGAGCCCCATGCGCGACGAGCAGAATGCGGTAAATAGCGTCGTGGTAGTGATGACAGACATCACCGATGCCGCGCTGTTGCAGGCCAAGCTGGCACACTCCGAAAAAATGGCCACCATCGGCCGGCTGGTGTCCGGCGTAGCCCACGAAGTGAATAATCCACTGGCGGCGATTCTCGGCTTCACCGATTTGCTGCTGGAAAATCCGCAGATTCCGGACAACGCCCGCGAGGATTTGCAAATTATTTTGCAGGAGACCCAGCGCACCAAAGACATCGTGCAGGATTTGTTGAGCTTCGCGCGGCAGCGGCCGGTGCAGCGCGAACTGGTGCAGGTAAACAGCGTGCTGAGGCAAACCATCAAGCTGCGCAGCTACGACTTTGCCAGTCACGGCGTCGAGGTCGTTGAGGAATTCGATGAGAAGCTGTCCCCGGCGCTCGGTGATTCGCAGCAGTTGCAGCAGGTTTTCTTGAACATTCTCAACAACGCTTATGACGCGGTGCAAGAAGCCGGGCAGCGCGGGCGCATCAACATCCGCACGTCGCGCCGCGGTGAATCCATCGAGGTGGCGGTCACGGACAACGGCACCGGTATCACCAATCCAGAGCGCATCTTCGATCCCTTTTACACCACCAAGCAAGCCGGCAAGGGCACCGGGCTGGGCCTCAGCATTTGCTACGGCATCGTGCGCGCCCACGGCGGCGAAATTTTGTGCTGGAACAATTCCGAGCAGCCCGGCAGCACGTTTGTCGTGCGGGTTCCGGTGGCGAATGACGCCAGTGTTGCCGCCGCGCTTGCAAAAGAGGCAGGGCGATGAACGCGCAGACACCCGTGGGCGTCGCACCCATCTTGCTAATCGAGGACGAGCCTTCCGTGACTGCGTTTTTGCGCGCGGCGCTCGAGCGCCACGGATACGCTGTAGCCAATGCCGCCTCCGGTGCCGAAGGCCTGAACATGCTGAGCGGCGGAAAATACTCGGGCGTCATTTCGGACATTCGCATGCCCGGCGCTGTGAACGGCGCGGAGGTGCACGCCTGGATCCAGAAGAATCGGCCGGAATTATGCGCGCGCATTATCCTGATCAGCGGAGACACCGCTAACAGCGAAACGCAGGCGTTTTTGGCGCAGAGCGGGACGCCCTGCATCGAAAAACCTTTTCGCGTGCAACAATTGATGACGGTCGTGGAGAAAACCTTCGGGAAGCCATGAGCGACGAACTGAAAACACGTTTACTGGTGGTGGATGACGAGCAAAGCATTCGCCGCTTGTGCATGACCATCGGCAACACGCTTGGATTTGCTTGCGCGGAGGCAGAAAGCGCCGAAGTGGCATTGGGGCTGCTGGACAGGGAAACACCCGACCTTGTCCTTACCGACCTCAAGCTGCCGACCGTGAGCGGAGTTGAGCTGCTGCGCCAGATAAAGACTCTTCTGCCGCGCACCGAAGTGGCCATCATGACCGGTCACGGCTCGATTGAGTCCGCGGTTGACGCCATGAAGCTCGGCGCTTACGACTACATCGAAAAGCCCTTCCGCGTGGAAAAAATGCGCCTTCTGCTGCAGCGCATGGCGGAAAAGGTTCGCCTGGTCACCGAAAATGCATTTTTGCGCGAGCGGGTAAGCACCGAGGAAAATCTCGACGGCATCATCGGCACGTCCGCCAACATCCAAGACGTCCTGCGCATGATTTCGCGTCTAAAGGATACGCGCACTCCGGTCCTGATCTCCGGCGAGAGCGGAACGGGCAAGGAATTGGTGGCGCGCGCGATTCATTTTCGCGGAACGATGGCACAGACGCCCTTCGTGGCCGTCGATTGCGGATCGCTGGTTCCGACCCTGATGGAGAGCGAACTCTTCGGCTACGAAAAAGGCGCGTTTACCGGCGCCACCAAAACAAAAGCCGGCCTGTTCCAGGCCGCGCATGGCGGCACGATTTTCCTCGACGAGATTGGCGAGCTACCCCTCGAAATGCAAGCTAAGCTCCTCCGCGTGCTGCAGGAGAAAGAAGTTCGACCCGTAGGCAGCAACGATCACGTCACGGTGGACGTGCGCGTTATTGCAGCAACCAACCGCGACCTGGAAACAGCCTATCGCGACGGCACCTTCCGCAAGGATCTCTATTTCCGCTTGAACGTCGTGACCGTACATCTTCCCGCGCTGCGCGATCGCCGCTCGGACATTCCCATGCTCGTGCACCATTTCCTGGATCGCTATGCCGCAGGCACGAACCTCCAGGTCACTTCGGCGGCGATGAAGAGCCTGCTGCACTACGAGTGGCCCGGCAACGTCCGGGAACTGGAGAACTGCATCGCTCGCGCGGTCACCCTGGGCGATCATAAGATCATCGACGTAAACGATCTGCCGCCGGCGATCCGCACGGAGCAGCCTTCCGCGGCGCCCATGTCTCCGCAGGATGCGGTGTCGCTTTCCACCACTGCGCTGGCCGACATGGAGCGCATGACCATCCTGCGTGTCTTTGAGCAAGCCAACGGGGACAAAGCGCTTGCCGGCAAAATGCTAGGCATCAGCCGCGCCACGTTGTATCGCAAGCTGAAGCGCTACAACATTCCCGTGAAAGCCGGCTCGTCGCCCGCAACTCCTGAGCAGCAACGCGCCGCCTCGCACTAGCCGCCGCCTGTCTCACCAAGCCTTGACCTCGGCTCCGCAGGCGCGAGAGCTGAGACGCAAGCGTTTCACGCTGAGACGTGTGAGCCGCCAGTACCAACCGGCATGTCCCTAACCCCCATCCTTTCAACTGTTTCACCGCTCCTCACAGCAAATCTATTTTGGTGTCCGACGTGCATCCCTCATCGCCGGGACACTCTGTTTCGTGGCGCTACGTGTGTGCAGGCCCGCGACAATTGTGAACCGTTACGCCGGCACGTTGAGAGGCTGCGTGAAGCGTTCCACCGAAATCGCCGTCAGCGAACACGAACTGGATTGCGCGGAGCAATTGGCGCGCTTTTTCCCCGGCGCCGCGCCGGTTCGCGTCCCTGTGCAGGTGACCTCCCTTCGCGGCGGAAGAGCCAAGCTGCGGGAAGCTACGCTTCTTGAATTCGGCGGCGCGCAACACGCAATTTTTCTTTCCACACTTCCGCTGGAGTTTGAGGACCGTGTGCGAGTGGAGCGCGATTCGCATCGGGGTGCGACGGCGGATGCCACCGTCGTTGCCGTGCAGTATTACGAAGGACGAAAGGCCGTGGCCGTCAAATTCACGCAAGGATTGTGCGATTGGGTGATGCAGCCGTGAACAAGCCTACTACGACACTCAACCCCGCTTCACCACGGCCCGAAGTCACACGCCAGGAACAATGGGCGGAGCTTCGCTCCGTCTTCCCGATCTATCTTGCGCTGGCAAAGCAGTTGGAAATCGCCATTCCTTTTCCGCAGGAAACGCGCAACCTGCCGGAAAAGCCCTCTCTCGATCTCTTCAAGCAAGTACAAAGTTGGCTGGACGCGCTGGATGCGCGAGTGCTCGTTCACCAGCTGCGGCACCTGCTGCAACAGACCACGCTGAACGCCAGCGAGAGCGGTCTTCGCGCGCTGATCCAGCGGCACCTGCGCAAGCCGTCAAAATCAAATATCGATCGCGACAAAATCGACTTCCTGCTCGTGCAGTACTTCGCCTTGTGCGCGCCGGCCAAGATCTATCACAAGCAAATCGAACTATCAGACACCGCCGCCGTGATGAAGCCGGTCCTCGGCGAAACGGACAGCACGCCGCTCGCATGGTGCGAACCCTTGGAGAAAATGATTACTTCCTTGCGCGGATTCCGCAGCCTGCGCGACATGTTGAAAAACAGTTTCATAGCCGAAGGCCGCAAAGTAAAAGAGGCCGCTGGCGGAATGTTTTACGACCCCTCGGCTCTCCTTTCGTTCATTCGCTTCAACTTTTTGATGCGTCGCACGCTGATCGAGCTGATGCATGCCGACCTTATCGCCATTCGCTCCGGACTACAGCAACTTGAGGAAGCGGGTACGCCCACCATGGATTGCCACAATTCGGGCCTCTCGGCCTTGGAGCCGGTGGCCAAAGTGAGGCAACTCGCCGATGAATGGAAGCAGCCGTTCCAAAAGGACTACACGGAGCGCACCGTCAACGAAACCTTTGAAAAACTGCTGAATTTGCGCAGCGACGTAGACAAGGCGCTCGAGCAGTTGGCCGCGAAATCCGCCGCCCCCGCCGCCTTGCGCGCTCCTGCGCCCGGTGCCAAGTCCGCAGCGCCGCCGGCAAAAACACCTGTCAAGGCAGCGAAGGCAAAACCACCCGCGGAACCGGAAATCGATCCCGGCATGGACTTTGAGAATTGCCTCGAGCAAATCTGGGAACAGCTCATTGCCACGCCTCCGACGCGCGGGCGTTCGATGACCACGGTCAAAATCGGCCGCGCGCGCATTTTGTTGTCCTCGTGGGAAGTCACCGCGTTTGTAAGCGAAGACGGTCCGGCCGCCGACGATCTGCGCCGAGCCGTAGTGGCACGCGCCATGCTCACCGGCGCGACCGAGGCTGCCAAGGAAACCGGGAACGCCACGGGACTCGATCGCGCTCTCTCGGTCGCTCGCGTGGAAGTCTCGCGTCTACAGGAGCGTGTCGATGTAGCGAAGCAAGCCAAAGACACCGAAGCAGCGGTGAACCTGGGCATCAGCACGAAGCGATTGCTGTCGGCGCTCGATGAAGCCGAAAAGTTGTAACAAGAACTGCGGCGGCGGAGCGCGGTCGCCGAAAAAAATCTTTCCGGGGAGCGGGCCACTTTTGCGAAGCGCAAGCGTATTGATCCTGACCGATGAAACTGATTTTGCACGGCTGCTGACCGCGTGCTGGCAAGCGGAAAAGCATGCGCCGGGAATCACCGTGCTGGGCAGCGACCTCTGGAGAGATCACGAAGCGGTGCCGCACGATCTCGTCGTGGTGGGGCCGCTACGCGACGGTAAACTCTCGGAGATTCTGCGCTCGCTCGACCCTGCCGCCGCTTTGATCCTGTGCGCGCCCGCGGATTCCCGCGAACTGGGCCATCTACGCGGCAAGTACCCGCGGCTGGTGCACATCCCGCTGCGCGAGGATTGGACGCAAACGCTTCTGCTCGTCGCCGGAGAGTCCTTGCGGCGCACCGAAGCTTTGCGGCTCGCGCGGCAAGCAGAGGGTAAGGCAGCTCGCAGCGAACAGTACGCCACTCTCGGCCGCTACATGACGGACATGAAACACAGCGTCAACAACGCGCTCACATCGATGATTGGCAATGCGGAATTGCTGCTGCTCGAGCCCGGCCAACTCTCAAAACAGTCGCTCGCACAGATCAAAACCATTCACAGCATGGCGCTGCGCATCAACGAAATCATGCAACGATTCTCATCGCTGGCCACCGAAATGAAAGCCGCTGAGAATGCATCTCAAGCTGAGACGGAGGCGGCCCCGGCAGCTCCTTCGCGGCGCCGCTGACGCCACCTAAGACATGCCGTAAGCCTCTCATTCGACTGGCTATATATCAAACCGACACCACATGCCTTGGCCCCGCTGCGCTGGCCGCTGACGTGCACCTCTACTCTGCGGAGAACTACGGGGAGAAGTCTGCCGTGCAGAAAAAAGTCCTGATCGTTGACGATTCGCCGGCGCAAGTGAAGCTGATTCAGGGGCTACTCGAACCTGAAGGCTATCCCTCCGTCGGTCTCAACGATCCCACGCGCGTCGAGGAGACAATCACGGCGGAACGCCCGTGCATGATTTTGCTGGATGTGGTGATGCCGGAGCGCAACGGTTTTCAGATCTGCCGCGAACTGAAGAACAACACGCTGTTCAGCGCCATCCCGGTGGTCCTGGTGACCTCCAAGGACACCCCAAGCGACCGCTACTGGGGCGAGCAGCAAGGGGCGGACGGTTACGTGACAAAGCCTTTTACGCGCGAGGAATTACTGCGCGCGGTACGCAGGTTTGCATGAAGACGGAAGCGAGAGCAACGAAACGATGAATGAAGATTTTCATCTGACGCCGCTGGCCGCCGATGCGGACGCCGCCGACCTCCTCGAGGCGCTCGGCCCGCTCGAAGAACGCCCGCCGGAATCGCAGTACTGCGTCTTCCGCAGCGGCCGCGAGCGTTTTTGCTTTCCGGTGCTGGACGTCGAGGAAGTGCTGGATTGGCCGTTGCTGACCAGGCTTCCCCTCGCGCCCGCATACCTGCTCGGTATTTTCAATTTGCGCGGCGTCATCGTGCCGCTGATCGACATCGCCATGACCGAAGGCCGCAAGCCGGGCCTTCTGCCCAAGCACGTGGTCGTCGCTTCGCTGCGCGGCGAGGGTAATCATGACGACGTGCGCATCGGGATAGCCGCCGACGAAGTCATAGGAACCTACAGCGCCCCATCGGAAGATTTGCTGGAGCAAGCGCCGGAAAATGTGCCGCACTGCGTGGGCATGCTGCGCCACGACGACCGGCTTGCGCTACTGATCGACTTGAGGAGATTGCTCGAGGTATACCCGGGCCCCAGTATTTGAGTGCGGAAGCCGCATCAACCCGCGGTGCGGCAACCGCCACAGTCATTTGGAGGAAGGCATGAAATCGCGATTGAGTTCCACAATCTGGACGCTGGTCCTGGTCAACGGACTGATGCTAATCGGCGTGCTGTGGCTGGCGTACAGCGCCGGCCGGCAGTCGAATGGCGCGTCCATGCTGGATTTTGGCTCCCTGCCCAGCGGTGCCAGCGGGTCGGTGGTGTTCGCTCTATTACTGGTGTTGGGAGCGATCGTGTTTCTGGCCTGGCGCCTGAACAGCACCTTTATATCTCCGGTTCAGGAGCTCGCGCAGTTCTCCGAGCGCTTTGCCGCCGGCGACGCTCGTTCGCGCGCGGAGGTCAACTCTAACGACGAGTTTGGCTTCATCGCCGAAAACCTGAATCGCGCCGTCGCTCGCGTCTCCAAGGCCGCCAGCAACCAGGAAGCCAGCGATCATCTCCAGCGCAGCATCACGGAGTTGCTCACGATCATTAACCAGGTGGCGCGCGGCGATTTGACCCTGCGCGGAAAGGTCACCAACGACGCGCTCGGCAACGTCGCGGACTCCATCAACTATATGCTCGACAACTTCACCAAAGTTCTCGAGCGCGTCCGCAAAGCGGCCATGGAAGTCACCGCGTGCTCCAACAACATTCTCGTCGCCGCCGACGAAATGCAGGCCGGCGCGACACAACAGGACCAGGAAATCACCAACACCTCGAGCGCCGTCGAAGAACTCACGGTTTCGATGAAACAAGTGTCCAACAACGCCGAAGCTAGCGCCGAAGCTGCGCGTCGCGCCCTGGACGCCGCCGAGCAGGGCAACCGCGCCGTACGCGATACGCTGGAAGGCATGCAGCGCATTCGCGCCTCCGTGCAAGCCACCGCAAAGAAAATCAAATCGCTTGGCGACCGCTCGCTGGAAATTTCGGAAATCATCAACGTCATTAACGACATCACCGAGCAGACCAACTTGCTGGCGCTGAACGCCGCCATCGAAGCGGCGCGCGCTGGAGAAGCGGGCCGCGGTTTCGCGGTCGTCGCCGACGAAGTCCGCAAGCTGGCGGAACACTCCCGCAGCGCCACGAAGGACATCGCCGCGCTCATCAAAGCGATTCAGGCCGAAACGAACGAGGCCGTCGTCGTCATGGAAGAAGGCACCAAGGAAGTGGAAGGCGGCGCAACGCTGGCCGATCAGGCCGGACGCGCGCTGGACGCCATTTCCAGCGTCGTTCGCCAATCCGCGGAACTGGTGCAGGAAATCTCGCTGGCATCGAAACAGCAGGTGCGCGGCACCGAAGGCGTCGCGCACGCCATGCAGATTATTTCCAACATCACGCGCCAGACTTCGCAGGGCACGCGCGGCACGGTGGCCACTGTCAGCCAGCTTGTAAAGCTCTCGGACCAATTGAACGAAGCGTTGGCCCAGTTCCGTGCAATCAACAAGCAAGGTAGCGGCAACAGTGCTTTGGAAGTCTCCGAGCGGCCCGTCCCGGCAGGCGCTCTGCGGTAAGCGGTCGGTGATTTTTTGCTCCGGCCGGTGGCCGGAGCCGGAACGTGGGCACGATGAGCGAATCCCAGGGACCAATGGCTGGTCTGAGCGAACATGAATTGAGCGAGATCCGCATGCTGATCGAAGAGCGGACCGGCATTTGTTTCGACGAATCGCGCGAGCGTTTCTTCTCCACGCGCGTGCGCGAACACTTGCGCGCCAAGAATTTCGCTAACGGGACGGATTTGCTGCGCGCGATGCGCAAAACCAATGTGGAGTACGAAGCGTTGCTCGAACGCCTCCTGACCCAGGAGACATCGTTTTTTCGCTACCCGGCGGTGTACGACACATTTGAGAAGCGCGTGCTCCCGGAACTGCACGTGAAGAAATTCTGGAAGAATCCGCGAACGCTGCGCGTGTGGAGCGCCGGATGTTCCACAGGCGAAGAGCCTTACTCCATCGCCATCACTGTTGCGGATGCGCTTTCGTTCGCCGATGCGTGGAATGTCGAGATTTTGGCCACCGACGTGGGGCGCCAGGCGCTCAAGCAAGCCGAGCGCGGCGTCTACTCCGGCCGCTGCCTCGCGAGCGTGACCCCGGCTCAGCTCGCCGCGCACTTCACCGCGGTGGAAGGCGGTCACCAGCTTAAGCCGCGTTTGAAGAAAATGGTCACCTTCGCGCAAATGAATCTGGCCTCCGCCGTGTACGTCGGGCGTATGGACCTGATTTTCTGCATGAATGTGCTCATTTACTTCTCCGAAGAGCGCCGTCGCAGCTTAGTGCAGCGCTTCTACGATTCGCTCGAGCCCGGCGGCTACCTGTTTCTCGGTCACTCCGAGTCCATCTCCAAAATGCCTGTGAAGTTTCAAGCCATCGTGCTGAACGATTGCATTCTGTATCGCAAGCCGACTGCCGAGGAATTGCAGAAACCCGAACTCGTCACGGAGGGACGCGCGTGAGCATGCCCGACCGCGAAGCCGTCGAAATCTTCCTCCAGGAAGCCTCGGAGCACCTGCAATATTTGCGGGAGTACGTCAGCGTGCTTCAGGAAGTCGCGCCGCGGCGCGAAGACCTCGAACGCTTGTACATCGCCGCGCATACCCTCACCGGAACCTCCGGCGGCTACGGCTACCCGCGCTTCTCGGAAGTTGCCGGCAAGCTCGCGCACGTCTTCCAATATGCGATGAACGCCACCCTGGGCGAAGACCTGCACGGCCCGCTGACGGAATTCCTCTCCGACGGAATTTCCGTCCTCGAAACCGATTTGCTGGAGATCAGCGACACCGGCGAGGAAACGGTGGAAGACATCGCCGCTTTCAAGGAACGCTACCGCTTCGCGTTTCCGGTCGAGCCGGCGCCCTTGAACTATGGACAGCAGCGCATTGCCGAGCAGGCCATCGAGCAGCATGCGCAAGAGGCTCAAGAAGAGGCGTCCACCGGCTCCTACTTCGACGCGCTGCCCGCCGACGACGAGGTTCCGGACGAGATTCTCGAATTTTTCCATCCGGAAGCGGAAGAGCATCTCCAGGTCGTCAGCGATTGCCTGATCTCTCTGGAAGGAAACAACAATCCGGAAGAGGTCAATCGCCTCTTCCGCGCGATTCACACCGTGAAGGGTTCCGCCGCGCAAGTCGGGCTCAAGCGCCTGAGCGCTATCGCGCACCGTGTGGAAGACTTGATCGGCCGCCTGCGAGATTTCGAAATCGAGCCATCCGCAGCGGTGGTCGACCTCTGCCTCGCCTCCGTCGATGTCTTGAAAAAGACTTTGCACTGCCAGTGGGCCGACGAATCCGAAATGCGCGCCGAAGTCGATTCCCTGCTCGGCCGCATCGCGGAATTCGCGCCGTCCGAGGAAGAAGAACTCCAGGCTACGCAATCAACCGTTGAGGAAATGAAAGCTGCGGCGGCGGACGAGAACGCTGCGCAAGCGCCGGCAATGACGCGCAAGCCGGGCAAGCAAGCCGGCGGAGCCAACGCCGCAAAGTCCGTACGCATCGCGCTGGAACGCCTCGACCGTATGATGAACACCGTCGGCGAACTGGTCATCAATCGTACCCGCATGGTTGGTCGCGTGGCGGAGCTAGAGAAACTCGTCGACACCCTCGGCTTTTCCAGGGAGCGACTGCACGGCAAAGTTTCGGAGTTCCAGGAAAAATACGAATTCAATCGCATCAGCTCCTCGCGAAACCCCGGGCCTTGGAACCCAGCAACCACACCGCAGCGCCTCAGCAGCGCCGCGGCCGGCGATACCTGGTCCGACTTCAGCGAACTCGAAATGGACCGCTACGACGATTTCAATATTCTTTCGCGCTCCATGGCGGAAATTTCCGCCGACGTCAACGAGGTTCTGACGCAGCTCGAAGGCTACATCGGGCGCGTCGAAGGCGACATCCACGAGTTCACCAAGCTCGCGCATCACCTGCAGGATGAATTCACCGCCGCGCGCATGGTGCCCATCGGCACGCTCTACTCGCGGCTGTCACGCGCCGTGCGCGACGCCGCCACTTCCGCCGGGAAGCAGGTCGAGCTCGATCTCGCCGGCAGCGAAACCGAACTGGACAACAGCATCATTCAGCAAATTTCCGACCCGCTTGTGCACCTCGTGCGCAACTCTGTCGCCCACGGCATCGAGTCCGCCGACGTCCGCCGCGCCGCCGGAAAGTCCGAAGCCGGCAAAGTTTCTCTCCGCTCCTACCATCGTGGCAATCACATTTACATCGAAGTCGCAGACGACGGTGGCGGCATCGATTACGATCGCGTGAAGCAAAGCGCACTGGAGCGCGGCCTCGTCTCTCCCGAAACCGCCGACCGCCTCACCGAGCGCGATTTCCGCGAGATGCTCTTCCATCCCGGCTTTTCCACGGCGCCTGCAAAGACCGAGCTTGCCGGCCGCGGCGTCGGCTTAGACGTCGTGCGCGCCAACCTCAATGTGCTGAATGGCGAGATCGACATCCAAAGCACGCGCGGCCAGGGCAGCAAGTTCACCCTGAAAGTTCCGCTGACCTTGATCATCTCCCCCGCGCTCTTCGTGCGCTGCGGCGGCACCAGTTTCGCGCTGCCGCTCGCCGTCGTCGAGGAAATCCGGCGCCTGCGCGCGGATGAAATCGAGGACGTCGGGGGCAAGCTGCTCACCAAGGTTCGCGACGTGGTCACGGAAGTTGTGCGCCTGGACTCCTATCTCGGCCTTCCGCCGCTCGAACCCATCAACGGTTACTTCCGCATGGTCGTTGCCAATGCCGGCAATCGCCAGATCGGCCTGGTCGTCGAGGAAGTAATCGGAAAAGACGAAATCGTCATCAAGAATCTCGGCGAGTACTTGCGCCGCGTCAAACTCTTCCCCGGCACAACCATCGCTCCGGACGGCAGCTTGATTCTTCTGATCGACTTGAACCGCATGGTAGCCACGGAACCTGGCGAGCGCCGCACCCTGCAAGCGACTCCAACGGCCGCGCGCATCTTCGCTCCCGGCTCCGCGGCAGTTGCTCGCGGCACGATTCCCGCCGAAGCTATCGACCGCGTCGAACACGAACGCGTCGTTGTCGTCGCCGACGACTCCATCAGCGTGCGCAAATTTGTCGGCCGCATGCTCGAGAAGAACGGCTATCGCGTGAAGCTGGCCGCTGATGGTCTGGAGGCCGCGGAGCACGTCGCGCAGCACGGTTGCCACTTGGTCATCACGGATCTCGAGATGCCGCGCATGACCGGCTACGAACTCATGGTGCAGTTGCGTCAAAGTCCCACAACGCGCCGCATCCCCGTCATGGTAGTCACATCGCGCGCAGGCGCCAAGCATCGCGATCGCGCCATAAAAGAAGGCGCCGCCGCTTTTCTGACCAAACCCGTCCAGGAAGATCAACTGCTCGCCGCGGTCGAACAACTCATGGGAACGGAGGCGACGCGTCCGGTCGTACCGGTGGCGTAGACCACGATGGCACCTGCGGCAAACAAAAAGTTTCGCGTCTTGATCGTGGACGACTCTGCCTTCATGCGCAAAGTCCTCGAGCATATTTTCAATGCCGACGATCAGCTGCAGGTCGCCGGGCATGCCAAAGATGGCCGCGAAGCCGTCGCCATGGCCGAATCGCTAAAGCCTGACATCATCACCATGGACATCAACATGCCGCACATGGACGGCCTGCAAGCCACCGCGCAGATCATGACCACAAATCCGCGGCCTATCGTTATCGTCAGCTCCGAATCGAAGGAAGGCGCGGCCAGCACGCTCAAGGCGCTCGAACTCGGGGCCATCGAATTTGTCGGCAAGCCTTCCAGTGGCGTCGACCTGGACATGCACAGCGTTAAGGATGAGCTGCTGCGCAAGGTGCGCATGGCGGCGAAGGTGCGCGTCGTGCGTACCGCATCGAGGCTCGCCCTCACGCTACAAGGTGCAAGTGGCAACGTTGCACCTGCGAAGCCATCGCCGGCCGTTCGCACAGCGCCCGTGATTCCCGCTGACCAGCGCTTCCCCGTCGTCGTCCTCGGCGCTTCCACCGGCGGACCCGCCACCGTGATGCGCCTTGCGCCAGGGTTTACGCGCGACTTCCCGGCCGCGGTTTTCCTGGTGCAGCACATGCCTGCATCTTTCACGACGCAGTACGCGGCGCAGCTCGCCGAATTCACCAGCATTCGTGTGAAGGAAGCCGAAGCTAACGAGACCGTGCAGCCCGGCACGCTGTACATCTGCCCCGGCGCGCAGCATCTGCGCGTGACCCCGGCCGGCCGCATTCAACTCGACACCACCTCCGGCCGCATTAACGGCTATTTGCCCAACATCGACGTCACCATGGAAACGGTCGCGGCCTACGCGGGCGCCATGAGCATTGGCGTGGTCCTCACCGGCATGGGCAACGATGGCGCGAATGGCGCCAAAGCGATCAAGTCCGCCGGCGGCATGGTTCTCGCGCAAGACGAAGCTACCTCCGTAATTTTCGGCATGCCCGCAGAGGCCATCAAGCTCGCCGCGGTAGACCAAGTCCTCGCCATCGACGACATCTACGCCGCCATTGAAAAACGCGTTATCGGCATCTGCAAATCCACACCGGTAGGAGTCAAGTAGTGCGCCCCAATTCTCCAATCAAGGCGCCCGCTCCGCGCTCCGAGCAAATCATTCTCTTTCGCGTCAGCGGCCAGATATTCGCCGTCTCTTCGGCTTCCGTGCAGGAAGTTCGCGGCATCGACAGCCTCTCCGGCGCCGTCAAGGAGGTTTCGCACCCGAGCCTGCGCAAAGTAAAGCACGTCGTGCGTCGCGGCGAAAATTCCGTGTACGTCGTGAACGCCGCCATGCATTTCGGCTTGCCGCCGGCGCCACCAGCTCTCGTTTTTGTGCTGCGCCGCACGCGTACCGCCCTGCTGATCGACGGCATCGAGAAAATGACCAGCATGACGCGCTTGCAGGCCCTCCCTCTGGCTTTTTGCCACGAAGAACGCGGCTGGTATCGTGGGCTCACCGCGCTCGACCAAACTGTCGTGCCGGTCGTGAAACCAGACGGTTTCTTGACCCCCGACGAGCTTTTCCTGTTGGACGCTTCGCTGTCGCAAGAAGCCGACGCAGAGGCAATCCGCATTGCCGAAGAGAACGCGCAAGACGCCCAAGACTCGAGTTTGACGCAATGACGCTGATCGCCGAAACCGAGCTGCAATCCTTTGTCCTGCTCCGCCTGGGCGACCGCCGCTTTGCGGTCACCGCCAACCAGATTGCAGAGCTGGTCGCGCCGAGCCGCATCTTCCGATTCCCGCACCACACCAGCGAAGTCGAAGGCGTGATTCTGCGCCGCGGCCGCATTGTGCCCGTCTGCGATGTTGCGGAGACACTCATCGGCAAGGGTTTGAAGTCGCGCCGCTTCTACTTGATTGCTCAGCGCTGCTACGGCGTGCAGACCGAATGGGTCGCCCTGCCCGTCACCGGGGATTGCGAGCTAATCAACACCGAGATGACTTTGCCCAGCGACACCGATGCCCCGCACGTTTCCGGCTGGCTTTCGCACGCCGGCGACGTCATCGAAGTGCTCAACCTCGCCGCATTGACTCCCGGCCCCACCGAAATCCCGCCCAGCACCGCGCCTCTGCAGCCGCAGGAGGCCCGGCCATGATTCCCAACGGGCGTGCCGCCAAGATTTTGCTGATCGACAGCAACGTCTACTTCGCCAAGAAGCTCGGCGATGCTCTGAAGCGCGAAGGCTTCGAGGTAATTTCCAGCACGCAAGCGGCTTTTGCGTTGACCACTCTCGAATACGACGCGCCCGCCGCCATCGTTTGCGCCACCAACCTGCGCGAGATGGGCGCTCTTGAAATCGCCAAGATCATTCATGCCGACCCGAAAAATTCCGCGCTGCCCGTGATTGCCCTCGGCGACGGGAGCCAGCGCGCCCTGATGGAAGCGTTTCAGGCCGGCTGCGACGACTACATCGATCGCCGCCGCGCGCCCGCGACCATCGCTTCGCACGTGCGCAACATCGTCACCAGCAAAGCGGAAGGTTTCCAGCCTACGCAGATGCTGGCGCAGGCCGACACCAGCCTCAGCGGCAGCCTCACCCATACCGACCTTCCCGGCGTGCTGCAAATGCTCACCCACGCGCATCAGACTGGCGCGCTGCACATCAACGCTGCGAATGCCGACGCCGTGCTCTTCTTCGATGCCGGCGAAATCCGCCACGCAGAGTGCGGCAGTCTCTTCGGTGATGAAGCCGTCGTGCACATCGTTAAGACTGTTCATGGAGGCCGCGCAGGCGTTTACAAATTTGTGTACGGAAGCACTTCAACGCAGCACACCGTGCTGCGCAATTCCACGGATCTGATGCTCGATGCCATGCGCGAATTCGACGAAGGCGCTCGCGACATGGCGGATAAGGAAGCGCTATGAGCGAAGCAATGACCATCCCGCCATTGGCCGATGCGCCCGCGAAGCGCACGCCCACGGTCTATTTCATCGACGACAGCGCCACCATGCGCGAAGTCATCAAGATTGCTTTCCGCCGCGAGAGCATCAACATAGTCACTTGTGCCGACGCCGCTGCCGCGCTGGCGCAATTCGCGCAGAATCCGCCGGACGCGGTCATCACCGACGTCATCATGCCTGACCAGGACGGCTATTCCGTCTGCACGCAAATTAAGCAGCACGCGGAATACAGCTCCGTTCCTGTCATCCTGATGTCCGGAGTCGTGAACAAAACTGTCGCCGACAAGGCCATCGCCGTGCACGCCGACGAATTGATCCGCAAACCTTTTCAGCCGCAGGAACTGATTGGCCGCGTAAAAAGTTTGCTCGGACCGAAATTTGCCGCGCCCGTGCCCGAACGCCATGTCGGTGCCAGTTCGCTGCAGACCCTCTTTGCGCCGCCCACGCCTACGCCGCAAGCGATTCCTGTTCCGCCGCCCGTGCACGCCCTGCCACAAGCGTTGCCGCCAGCGCCACCAGAAATGGCGCCGCCAGAAAACGCTTGGCCCCGCGCGTTAGCCGAAGCTTTCACGCCGCGGCAATCCGCGCCCGCGGCGCCTCCAACCCAGGGCTTCCGCGCACCCATAGCGAGTCCAGACATCGTTAAGCTGAAAACCGAAATCGCCCGTCTAGAGCTATTGGTGAAAAAACTCCAAACCGAGTTGCAAATCGAGCGCCAATACAACCAAGCCCTAGAACAACACCTCCACAACCTAACCACGGTCGACTAACGCACGTCCTGCTCTCGGCTTGATGTAACGGTTGGAGGAGTTTCTAACCACTGAATTAGGGTCGGACTCACTAAGACATCCAGGGGTTGAAGACCGGCACCTGGATGCCGGCGAAATCACTGTCATTCCGCGAAACAATCGTCAAATTGTGGTGAATCGCCGTCGCAGCTAGCAAACCGTCTATGGTCGACAACCCTCTTCCTTTCTTTTTTGCAGTTGCCGCAAGCGAGCCCCAGCGATCTGCTATTGCAGCATCAATCGGTAGAATTCTTGCGGAAAAACGCGCCTGCAGTTCCACATCGAGCCAGGTCTCCAGCGAGGTTCTGCGCCTGCTCTGCGGCAAAGAAGCCACACCCTTGCGAATTTCTCCCAATGTCAGAACGCTGAGATACAGAAAGCCTTCATCAACGCTTTCCAACCAGCTCAGGACCCTCGGTTCTGGACGTAAGCGAACTGCTTCCGAGACGCAGTTCGTGTCGAGCAAGTAACCCTTCATAGTTCGACTTCGCGCCCTTCATCCTTCTGTCGCTCTAGGTCGAGTTCGACGCCCACGAAGGGCGATTCCCGGAAAAATTGGACCAGGGTTTTTGGTTGGTGAGACCGCCCAACGAACTCGTCATACTGCTCGTCGGATATCATCACCACGCCTTCCTTTCCCTGACGGGTGATGAGTTGGGGCCCTTCCGTACGTGCCCGACGAAACACCTCGCTGAATCGTGCTTTGGCCGTTTGAACCTGCCACTCCGCACCGATGTTCTTCGGAGGTCTCTTTTTTCCCCGTGCTGCCCCTACGCGCTTGTTCTTCCCAAACACTCTTGCCATTTGCGCTGCTCCGGTATACTGACTAGTCTGACCGGTCCATTCTATCACAAACGGGTTAGAGAACAAGCACTTTTCGGTCGTTCAGGCAGTTTGAAGGGAAGCCCCATCAGGTTCATATTGAAAGAGGATTTCGTTTGAGGGGCTTATGCGCAGTTTCATTTGGCTGGCGTTAGCGTTACTGCTGCTCTTTGCGTGGATCGGTAGCTTCGTTATGTACCACGTGGCGGGCTTTCTGATTCACCTGCTCTTGATCTTTGCGCTCCTCTCGCTTGTGATTCACCTCTTAACCGGAAGACGCGCCACATAAAGCAGCTCGATCCGTCGGGACGCGGGCTCAATGGCGCGAGGGACCACGTCACAACGCAAATGCACGCTTCCACAGGGATTATGTGTGCGCAGCGCCTTCTAGAACCTCAATCAACTCTTCGACATTGTCGTAGCTGAGCCCCGGACGCAGCCCGACGGGATGCGGATGTACGACGAATGGCTTTCGCTGCTGCTTTCCAGATTTAATCGAGCCCAAACCTCGGAAATAACTGACCACTTCCCTCAAGGACGCAACCGAATGGCGAACCCTGCCGAGCAGCAGCTTGGCCAAATCCTCTATTGAACGCATATCTAGCACCTCATGAGGCTCGTACAATAGAAAAGCGGGCCGCTAGGCCCGCCCATCAGACACCAACACCTAACAACCAAAAACTAAAAACAGTCTACGCCTTCGCCGTCTTCACCCCATTGAACGCCAGCGCCAGACGCGACTTATACCGATTCCCCGTATTCTCGTGCAGCACGCCCTTGGTGATAGCCACATCAATCGCCGACAGCGTCGGTTGCAGCAACGTTCCCGCCGCGGTGGCGTCTCCCGAACCGATCGCCGTACGCAGCTTCTTGATCAACGTGCGCACCCGTGTGCGGTTGGCCCGGTTCACTTCCGCGCGTTGACGAGCTTGCGCCGCCCGCTTCAAAACGGACTTCTTCTTTTTCTTTACTTTGGTAGCCTGTCCCTGGGCCATCTGTTGCTCCTTGTGCGTGTTCCGGAAACCTCTAACGTTAAACGAGGCGTTTCCCTTTGTCAAACGACCCCAAAGCCGCTTCGTCGGCGCCAATCGCAACGCAAGCGCCTGGCACAGTCACCACGGCGCCAGTGAAACCTGCGGCTCCGCACCAGAACAAGCACGACGAGCTGCGCCTGCTGGTCAATTCGCACCATCCCATCATCACCGTCGAAACACCGGAGGAAGAGCGCGTCGAGCAACTACTCCTCGACGTCGCTGCGGAGCTTGCCGTTCCTCTCTACACCTGGAGCGTCACCGCGGGCTTGGCGAGGGCGCACGGCGCGCCGATCTACAACACCGATAATCCCGAGCAGGCGTTGGCTAATGTCGCACTGATTCAGGGCGATGCCATTTTCCTGCTCAAAGACTTCGCCCGTTACTGCGACAACGACCGCGTCTGCCGCCGCTTGCGCGAACTGGCCGAAAAATTCCGCGCCGAGCGCCGTTCCATCGTGATTACCGCGGCCGCTTTGCAGTTGCCTGCGGACTTACGCGGTGATTCCCTCCCGTTTCAGTTGGGTTTGCCAACCGCCGACGAATTGCTTGCCAGCGTAAAAAGCGTGCTGGCGGAAATGAACCGCACGCAACAGATTCCGCTGGCCCTGGACCTCTCCGGCATCGCGCAGCTCGCGCAGAATTTGGTCGGCTTGCCGCAGGAAGAAGCGATGCGCGCATTACGCATGTGCATCCTCGCGCGACGGCGCGTGGATGTGGGCCTGCTCGACGCCGTGCTCGATGCCAAGCGCGAAGCGCTGCGCAGCGACGGCTTGCTTGAGACGGTGCGCCGGGACGCATCGTTTGCTGATGTCGCTGGATTGCGGCGGCTGCGCGAATGGATTGCCAAGCGCAAGAGCGCGCTGACTCCAGAAGGCCGCCGCTTCGGGCTCGAACCGCCCAAAGGGATTCTAATCACCGGCGTGCAGGGATGCGGCAAGAGTTTGGCTGCCCGCTCCGTCGCCGGTGAATGGGGCTACGAAATGGCGCGCCTCGATGCCGGCGCGCTGTACGACAAATATATCGGCGAGAGCGAAAAGAAACTGCAAAAAGCCCTGGAGTTGGCGCAAAAACTCGCGCCCATGGTGCTGTGGATCGACGAAATCGAGAAAGCCTTCGCCTCCGCGGGCAGCAGCGGCGATGCCGACGCCGGCTTGTCCCAGAGGCTGCTGGCTACGCTACTGACCTGGATGCAAGATCGCGAGGGCGGCGTCTTCCTGGCGGCGACCTCAAACAATATCTCGGCTCTGCCGCCGGAAATGCTGCGCAAGGGCCGCTTCGATGAGATTTTTTTTGTCGACTTGCCCAGCGCGGAGGTGCGCAATGCGCTTTTCGCTCTGCACCTGAAAAAACGCGGACGCGACGTGGCAAGTTTCGACTTGCCCAAGCTAGCCGCCGCATGTGAAGGATTCAGCGGCGCAGAAATCGAACAGGCTATAGTCGCCGGACTATACACAGCGTTCGCGCAGAAGCAACAGCTCAACACGGAAATATTGATCGCGGAAATCCGCGGCACACAGCCCCTCAGCGTAACCCGCGCCGAAGACATCCAAGCCATTCGCGACTGGGCCAAAACACGCGCGGTCCCTGCCGACTAAGCCAGCTTCAAACTCGGATCTGCATTCAGAGAAGTGTCGGCGAATTCGTTCGCACGAAAACGAAAATACGCAGCGGCCGCGATCATGGCGGCGTTGTCGGTGGAGAGCGCACGGCTGGGGAAGAATACTTCGAGGCCTTTGGCGCGCGCGCGGTCCTCAAATGTGGCGCGGAGTTGGTTGTTGGCCGCGACTCCGCCGGAAACCAGCACGCTCTCGGCTGACAATTCTTCGGCTGCGCCTAGCGTGCGGTCGACGAGATCGCGCACCACTGCGTTTTGAAATTCGCGCACCAGCGCTAGCGTTTGCGGGCTGCACAGCGGCAGCAACTGCTCGTATTTGCGTTCGCCGCGGACAAGGGCTTCTTCCCTGCTGCGAATTTCCGGCGCGTATTCCGGATGCTCGCGCACGTGATAAAGGACGGCGGTCTTCAGGCCGCTAAAACTGAAATCGTACGGATTGCCGCGCGTTTTGATCGTGCCGAACTTCACCGGAGCGGGAACGCCATTCGTTGCAGCAGCAAGCCGATCGAGAATCGGCCCTCCCGGATAGCCGAGGCCCAGCAGCTTGGCGACTTTGTCGTACGCCTCGCCGGCAGCATCGTCGCGCGTCTGCCCGATTTTGCGATAGTCAAAGGTCCCGCGCGATTCGTCCGGCTTCACTTCATACAAAACCGTGTGGCCGCCGGAAACGATGAGGCAGACCGCCGGTAATTTCGGTTCGCGACCGCTTTTGTGCGCTTCGAGAAAAACAGCGTGGACATGACCCTCGAGATGGTTCACCGGCACCAGCGGCTTTTGCAGCGCTGCGGCCAGCGTTTTTCCATATGTGATACCGACGAGCAAGGCACCGACAAGTCCGGGGCCATGCGTCACGCCGATAGCATCGATATCCGCCAGACGCATCTTTGCCTGCTCCAGAGCTTCACGCACCACCGGAACAATTTGGCGCAGGTGCTCACGCGAGGCCAGCTCCGGCACCACGCCGCCATACTTTCGATGCGCATCGATTTGCGAGGCAACCACGCTGGACAGAATTTCACGCCCGTCGGCAACCACCGCCGCGGCGGTTTCGTCGCAGGAAGATTCGATACCCAGGATGCGCACGCTCATCGTTCCATTCTGCGCCACGGCCGTACAAGCCTGCAAACGCGCCGAACGTAGCGCCACCATGTTGCTGGCGCGCTCAGCCGTGGATTCGCGGTAACAGGTGTTTTCTCCGCGGCACTACAGCTTCCACGGTATTTTCTCTTAGCCGCGGATTGACAAATCTATTGCGACGCGTCTACTGTGCGAAAGGAATGCTGACCATCCTCTGCGGTTCGCGCTCGCGCTAAAAACTAATGACTACAAACGACTCGCAGTCGTCTCCGAATTCCGCTCCCGTACGTAAAGTAAGAAAAGCAGTCTTGCCGGCCGCCGGGCTGGGCACGCGCTTCTTGCCCGCGACAAAAGCCCAGCCGAAAGAAATGCTCACGGTTGTCGATAAGCCGCAGATTCAATATGTCGCCGAAGAGTGCGTGGCTTCCGGCATCGAGCACATCATCATCGTCACCGGCCGCGGAAAAAGCTCCATCGAAGATCACTTCGACGCTTCGCCATTTCTCGAAGCTTTTCTCGAGAAGCACGGCAAAAAACAACAAGCCAAGATGCTGCGCAATATCGCGGACATGGTGCAGGTCAGCTACACGCGCCAGAAGGAGCCGCTCGGCCTCGGCCATGCCGTGCTCGTCGCGCGCGACTTGGTGGGCGACGAGCCGTTCGCCGTGCTGCTCGGCGACGTGCTGATCCCGGGAGAAAATCCCGCGACAAAGCAGCTCATTGAAGTTTACGAAGCGACCGGCGTCGGCGCGATCGCAGTCGAGGAAGTGCCGCGCGACCGCACGCATCTTTACGGCATCGTCGACGGAGAGCCGGCGCCACAACCGCCATTTGGCGCGCGACTGCTGCGCATTCGCGATTTGGTGGAAAAGCCCAAACCGGAAAATGCGCCGTCGAGTTTGGCGATTACCGGGCGCTACGTTTTGCCGCCGGCAATCTTCGATTGCCTCGAGCGCACCAAACCCGGCGCGGGCAACGAAATTCAGCTCACCGATGGCCTGCGCATGTTGGCGCAAGAGCAGGGACTATGGGCCTACATCTACGAAGGCATTTCCTACGACGCCGGCGACAAACTCGGCTTCCTGAAAGCCACGGTCGAACTCGCGCTGCAAAACCAAGAACTAGGCGCGGACTTTCGCAGCTATTTGAAAACGTTGAAGCTCTAGACGCCAGCAAAAGGCCTAGAAGGCCGGCGCAGACTTTAGCCCATCACGCCAGTGCTGGGTCGCGACGCCAATAAGAGAAATCTCGAGTCCCGGAGGGACGGCGCAGACGCCATCTCAGGACTCGTATGACTGGGAGGGATTTCATGCGGTATCGTTTCCCCAGCACTACCGTGCTGGGCTAAATTCTTCGCCGTCCCTCTGGGACTTAAGAATAGTTACTTCTTCCTCCCCGATTTTTCCGATTTGTCGGTTTTCTTCTCTTTGCTTCCGGAATCTTTCGTTCCTGAATCTTTCGTTGCCGATTCCTTCGCGCTCGAATCCTTGGAATCCTTTGCCGACTCTTTCGATTCCGCCGCGGGCTTGTCGTCTTTCCCTGCATCGCCGCCGGACTTTTTTCCGCCGTAATCCGTTACGTACCAGCCTGAGCCCTTGAACTGGATCGCGGGGGCCGAGAAAAGCGCTTCCACTTTGCCGCCGCAGTGCGGGCACTTTTTCAGGTGCGGCCCGGCCATGTTTTCGATTTTTTCCGTCTTCCGCCCGCATTTCAGGCATTTGTACTCATACAGAGGCACAGAGATTCTCCTTAAACTGGCGCGGGATGGAAGAGTATATCATGCGCACCGCAATCGCTTTCCAGCGCGTGCTAGACTCCTAGTTATGTCTAAAAAGCGCGCCGCGAACAATTCACGCGAGCAGGCGTCACCCGCGCCAGCGAATGGGGCTGCGCCTGGCGGCGGATGTCTCTACGTCGTGGGCACGCCGATCGGCAACCTGGAAGACATTACTTTGCGCGCGCTGCGCATCTTGAAAGAAGTCGACCTCATCGCCTGCGAAGACACGCGCCACACGCAAAAGCTGCTGCAGCACTACAACATCGCAAAAACGCTGGTCAGCTATCACGAGCACAACGAGATGACTCGCTCTTCGGAGCTGCTGATCCAACTGGAGCAAGGCGCCAAGATTGCGCTCGTGAGCGACGCGGGCATGCCTCTAGTCTCCGATCCCGGCTACCGCCTGGTCACGCTTTGCGTGCGCCACAAGATTCCGGTCGTGCCCATCCCGGGTCCTTCGGCCATGCTGGCTGCGCTCGCTGCGGCCGGGCTGCCCAACGAAGAATTCCTGTTCGTCGGCTTTCTCCCCGCGCGCAGCGGCGAGCGGCGCCGCATGCTGGAGCGCCTGCGCATCGAAGAGCGCACCATGATTTTCTACGAAGCGCCGCACCGCGTGGCGGAGAGCATCGCCGATGCTCAAGAAATTCTCGGCGACCGTCCCGCTTGCATCGCGCGCGAAGTCACCAAGCTCCACGAAGAGTTCCTGCGCGGCAAACTCTCGCAGCTCGCGGAGTCGCTTGCGGAGCGGCCCGCGCGCGGCGAAATCACCCTCGTTCTCGGTCCGCCAGAACCATCCGCATCCGCCGGCCAAGCCGATTCCACGCAAAGCCTGTCCGACCGCGTCGAAGAGCTAATCCGCCAAGCCAAGCTCGACCGTAAAGAAGCTTTGAAGCTCGCCGCCAAAGAACGTGGCATAACGCGCCGTGCCGCGTACGAGCAATTGGTCGAGAGCAAGGCAAAACCAAACTGACAAGACTTGTACCGCGACTCGTGACCGGTGACTCGTGAAAGCCCGCGTGGCTCCAGTCCGGCCATGCAGCGAGACCGCCTGCCCTCGGCTGCGGCGAAGAGACCCGCAGCGGCAAATCCAAATCCCGGCACTTTTCTCTTTAATGGCGACCCGCTAAGATGCTCGCCATGCAACATCGACTCGATCGTCGCAGTTTTATCATCGCTGGCGGGCTGACCGCTCTTGCGTCAACCCGAGTCCTCGGCGCGAATGACACGCTCCGCGTCGGAGTTATCGGCGCCGGCGGGCGCATGGGTGACTTGCTAACTGCCGCCGACAAGGCCGGCAACTACCAGATCGTCGCGGTGAGTGACGTCTATGGGCCGCGCCGCGACGCCGTAAAACTACGGTCAAACGGCATCGCCACCACGCACGTCCATTATCACGAGGTTCTCGAGCAGCAACTCGACGCTGTCTTTATTGCCTCTCCTGACCACTGGCATGTGCGCATGGCCGTCGACGCAGTGGCAGCTGGCAAAGACATCTATCTGGAAAAGCCAGTCACGCACACCCTGGAGGAAGGCGCGATCCTCACCCGCGCGGTCCGCTCCGGCAAGCAAATCCTGCAATGCGGCATGCAGCAGCGCAGTTGGAGCCACTTTCGCGATGCCGTGGATCTCATTCAGGGCGGCAGCCTCGGGCGCGTACCGCAGGTCAGGACCTACTGGTGGCAGAACTATCTGGCATTCACGTTGCACAGGTCCGTCGACATCGACACCCAAGCCCTCGATTGGAAGCAGTGGCTCGGCGGCGCGCCCGATCAGCCGTTCAGCGAAGAAAGATTCTATCTGTGGCGCTGGTTTTGGAACTCTGGCGGTGGCGCCATGACCGATCTGTTCACTCACTGGATCGACGTCGTGCATTGGGCCATGAAATCCGACCAGCCCACTTACGCGCAGATCCTCGCTGATAAGCACGTCTTCGAGCACTGGGATTGCCCCGACACGCTTCAGGCCGCGCTGCGCTATCCCGGGTTCGATGTCGTTTACGAGGGCATGATGGCGTCTTCGATCGACGACGGCGGCCTCGAATTCCGCGGCACCGAGGCCACCCTGAAGATTAACCGCGGCGGCTTCAGCGTCCATCGCGAAGGCGCGGGCAAGAACAACCCAGTCCTCCGCGCCGACAGTTTCCAGGACGGCACCATCTCCCACATGCAAAATTTCTTCGACTGCATCAAGTCTCGTAAAGAGCCAAACGCTCCAGTCGAAACCGGAGTCGCCGCAGCCCGCGCCGGCCACATCGCCAATCTGGCCTACCGCCGCGGCGGCCAGATCGCATGGCCGCCAAAGTCCCCCGCTTGAACCTCATCACAACTGGAAACGACCGGCCGCTGCCCGGATACTTCCGCGAGCGGCTGGAGAAAGCGAATGTTTGAGCGTTCACGAAACGGCCCGAGGGCGTCGAATCAGTATTTGTCGAATGCGAGATTGTATTTGGGGCGCGGCTTGGTGTGGATATAAGAGGATACATCGAACGCCTGCTGCGGCGTCAGGGACCCCGGACTCGTCGGCGGCATATTCTTGACTACGAAGGCGGCCATGTTTTCTATCCCGTTCATGCCGGCCCCGTCGTTAAATGATTCCGGGCCCCAGAGCGGAGGGAAGGTCGAACCGACGCCGTTCCCCACTGAGCCGTGACACGCGGAGCACTGGGCAACGTATATCGCTCCCCCTCGCTGCGGACTACCGCTCAAGGTGGGAAGTTCCACGAGGCCGCGGCCGGAAGGCTCGGCACCGCCCTCATTCTGCGCGGATAGAGATTCGATGTAGGCGATCAGCGCGGCCATTTCTTTTGCGTTTTCCGGGAGCGGACGCCCATTTTCACTGCGGATAAAACATTCGTCGATGCGGTCTCTCAGAGAAATCATTCGTTTGGCGCGCTGACTGAACTCTGGAAACAGCGGTGCGATTCCAGTCATGGGAGCGGCATACGGAGTGGTGCCGTCGTTTAGGTGGCAACTGCTGCACGCCAGGCGAGCTCCGACGTAGGGCTTTGCCTCGTTCGGCGTGTCGTGGAAAATGCGCTTCCCGAGCGCAGCCAAGTCTCCAGTAGATCGCCTGGCTGAACCTGGCGACGAAGCGGAATGCGGCAACTCGCCGTTAGCGATCACCGCGTCCCGTTGTGCACGAACTAAGGAGGCGGCGCCGGTCATCACCAAGGTTAAAACTGTGAATCCCGCGACTGCGCGCGAGCGGCGAAACGTACTGAAGGCTGCCAAAGTAGCTATCACAATTCCACGCTTACTAGCCTCATTGGGGTGAACCAAAACCGCATGCTTTGCAAAAGGCATTGCCGCGGTCTCCTACCCGACTTCCCACACTGTTGATGCCAAGGAAGGTCGAAATGTTTTGTTTTGCTAGATTTGTGAAAGTGTTGAATTTAAAGAATGTTAGCCGACAGCTTCGTCCTAGTCATGAGCAGATCGGACATTGAAGATTTGGAGTGAGCGGATCGAGGAAAGCTCGTCCCTAAAGGGAATGACCTACAGGCAGGCGCAACTTGTCCGTTGCGAAAGCAACCGGACCGGCAAAGGACGCACGGATCGATTTTCGCACGGCGTCCTGCTGGCCTTCGACGTCGGGTGCGAGATGGCTCAGCAACAAACTTTTTACGCCACTATCTCGCGCGGCTTGGCCAATTTTCCTGGGCGGAGTATGGAAATCGTATAGCTGAGGCGGCGATCCCGGAGGATCAAGTACGGCGCAATTAAAGATCAGCAAGTCCGCGTTTTTCGCCAATTGGACCAGATTCGGCAACGCAGATGCATCCATATCTCCAGAGAAAACCACTACCACGTCCTTATAAGAAATGCGGTAAGCCACCGAGGGACAGTCGCCATGATGAGTGGCGATTTCCTCCACGATCAAGCCGTCGTCATCCACAATCCTGGTACGCGGTGAATCCAAGCTGATTGCCAGATCGCGAACGGCAAATGATTCGCGGGCGCCGAAGGTCTTTTGATAGGCAAAGGCGCCGTCAGGTCCCACGAGCAAATCGACAAATCGCGAAGTCTTGGGGAAGAGTCCTGACCCATCCGGGCCAAATACGCGATACGCGATTGGTCCATCGCTGGTAAGCGCCCGGGCGTTGAAGAAGGCGGGCAGATCGTCGCTGTGATCGATGTGCAGATGGGTCAGCAAAACTGTATCTACTTTTTCCAAATCCACGCGCAACTCTCCGATGCGGAGGAACGCTCCAGGTCCGGCATCGAGCAAAATCCGCGGGGTGCCGTCAACTAGGAGGATGTAGCTCGAGCCGCCCCTGCCGAACGGGCGTGGGCCGCCAGAACCAAGTACCACCACTTCCAACGCTGGCTTTGCGGGAGTTGCCCACAGCCACGCGGGGAACAACCCGGCGGCAGCCAGCGCGAGCACCAGCAAAGTCTTCATAGCCTTTTCTCCTAATCCCCGCAACATTGCGAAGAAGGCGAAACAAGCAGCCAAGATTTCACTTAGGGGTAAGCGGCTCGATCAATACTGAGGCTGGGCGGTCTCACGACGGTCGACGACCTTGAAGCCTTCCGGCAAATCGAACAGCGTCGGGTCCGGCTCGGACAGAATCAGATTGGTGGCCGTAAATGTTTGTGTGCCAATTCGCGGATCGGAGCGTTTGGAAAGCAGATTGAATCCCAATTTCGGCGAATACCAGTATTCCCGCTCGATCGTCATTTTTCGGTCATTTCCAAATAAACCCGGATTGTAAATGACGGCATCCCGCGTGCCGGTGGTCTCGACCCCGCCGACCAATTGAGTGCCAAGCTCTTCATGAATGGCCTCGCCTGCATCGTCGGGAAGCGGGCCTGTGGGCCGCCCTTGAAACTTGAAAACCGCATTCGGCGACGGCGTATAGGGGACGATCACGCACTGCTTTTTGGGATCCAGCATGAAACAGTTATATAGCGTGTGGTTGCTAGCGTCAGAGATTTGGATGGTGGTCATCTGGGATTTCACTTTCCCATCCTTCGGAACCAGAAACCAGCGCTCCTGGTAAATGCGCCCTTCCGTGTCCCGCGCAATGCGCCGTTGGTTAACGGTTGTTATCGTGCCTCCGTCAGGAAGGCCTCTGACCCACTCGGTCTGCAGCAACAGAGTAAAAGGCGCATTCAGTTTCGGCGGGACGACGATGCTCTCGAGGATTCCGCCATGAGCGCCCCCATCTTCGACATAGTATTGCTGGACCGGTTTTTGTGGCCCTACCGGTTGGGCATTGGGAACGATGGCGGGCTCCCCTTGTGCCCTTGTTCTCTGGCATGTGACAAGAGCGACTAGGATTAACAGCGAGGTAAGGGTACGCATGATTACCTCCCGCGAAGTCAGTACTATGACACAAAGCGGGCTGATAGAAAACGGCCTGTCCCATACTTCATGCAAGCTAAGAGAAACGCCAGGTTGGCAAGCTCATTCTGCGCGCGTGGAGTATCGATCTTCATGGGTTCTTCTTACTCCGCTCGTCTGCGATATCGGTAAGATGAAGAACGGTAGCGGCGGCGGAGAATCGAACAATGTCCTTTTTGTCCGACATCTCTTGCGCTGCACTCTCCAGAAGAGCCGGATCGCCTCGCTTGGAAATGGCCTCGAGGGCGGCAGCGCGGACTACCCAGTTCTTATCAGAAGCGGCTTGGGCGAGAGCGCGGCTAGTGCGCGGGTCCGGGTCTTCCGCCAACTCCCTTGCTGCTGCCGCGCGCGTCGGTGAAGTGCTTCTTTTTTGCCAGGCGTGAACCGCCTGCATTCCGTATCCCCCGTAGGGGACAAAGCCGATGCCCTGGTCAAAGGCAAATTTGATGGCCCTCTCCGGAGTTTTCAGGTCATTTAACTGGCCGGCGATCAGACTGCCTCCCCCCTTCTTCTCGCCCACCAGAACATCGTAATAAAGTTCGTAACCCGAGTTTTCCTTGAGCTGGATCAAGGAATGAGCGGCGGCCAGGCAAACAGAGATGTCTTTGTCGGATAATGCGTCTTTGAGCTTTGGGATCGACTTAGTGGAATTCATTGCCCCCAGGGCTTTGGCTGCAGCGGCCCGCACCGTTGGTTCCTTGTCATGCAGCGCGTCTTCCGCGAGCTGCACCGCGCCAGGGTCTCCCAAGGTCAGCCCCAAAGCCTGTATTGCGTTGGCGCGTTTGTCAAAATTCGCCACGCGCGCGCCTGCGCGAAGAATGTCCCAAGCTTTGCTCCGAGAAGCCTGTTGGGACGGTATTTGGTGAGGCTCTTGCGGCAGGGCGCGAGGACAGAGTAAGAGCCCGGCCAAGGCCAGAAGGTGCTTCCATACTGGACGACGCGTCATGTGGGCCGCCTGATCTACTTCCACTTTTCTGGTGACTTTCGTTAGGAATGTGATGCTAACGGTAAGGTGCAGGTCTTACTCAGCGATACTCATCTCGGATCGGGTTTCTCACTGGTTGACGCGGAGCCGTTCAGCTTCTCCAATTTTGCCAACTGTTCCCGTACCCGGTCGGCGTCTTCCGCATGCGGAACTAACTCCAAGTAAGTTTGTATCTGCGCGATCGCCATGGCGTAGTTGTTTTTTCGCGCAAAGATTTCCGCCAGTAAGAGATGCAGCTGCGGAAAATGAGTGCGCAGGTCGACGTGTTCCGCCTTGAGACCGCTCTTTTCCGCGTCTTCGAATTTGTTGAGCTTGTAATTTGCCATCGCGTTATAAAAATAGGCGTCGGCGTAATTCACCGGATCGAGATCCAGGATGTAACCACTGACGTGATTCAACGGATCGAGGTCCAAAATGTGACCAGTAAGATCACGGACCTCGGTCCAATTTCCCGTCTCGAAGGCCATGGACGCGAGCGACAGATAAGGCGGCAGGAACTTGCTATCGACAGTGGTGGCTTGCGTATACGCTTTGCGGGCCGCATCTTTCTCGTTTTCTTTCTGTAGCACGGAACCCAACTGAAACCAGGCGTTCGCCGAATTGGGGTAGAGCTTCACTGCAGCTTCAAAATATTTGTGTGCGTCGGCAAGTTTGCCGTTCTTCTCGGCCTGGACGCCTTTCTCGTAGGCTTTCCTGGCGTCTTTCGGTGCTTTGTAGGGGATGGCGCTCAGCGTCATGCCTTTAATCTTTGTACCTCTCTGCACCACAATAACGCCTACGTCAATGCTGCTGCCGAAATCGAGGTCCACAAGGCTGATTTCACGGGAGTGAAAACCCGAGGCCGAGGCCCGTAACTCACAATTCGTCAACTCGCGCCGTGAAATTCCCGTGAGCGAATCTTTGGCAGCCGTGCCATTTTGCGGGGCCGAATCGGCGCTAGCGTCAAGGAAAGAATCGGTCCTCGACCCCAATTGCATGCTGAAATCGCCGCGGAGAGATGCATACACCTGTTGACGCACCCTGTTGTTGCAAATCCGTTCCACCATCACGTTGTTTGGAACCGGCGTGCCGTCGTCGGTTGCCACCCGGCCCCGCAGAAACATCACCAGATCCTCTCTCGGTTGACTTATATCCGAACTGGCTGGGGTGGGAATCGCAGAACGGCTTGGGGGAGCGGAAGGTGCGGAAGGAGGAGGGGCAGGAGCAGGCGTCGGGGGCCTCTGCGCCACCGTGACCGGTGCCAGAAGTGTTATTGCGATCGCCAGCCCAACGAAGGTGCGGATGCGGTGGCTCATAGAGCGATTCCTAGGGAGGAAGCATCAGAAGCTCAAATCGTAGGGCGCATGTTAGTGCAAGTCAAGGCTCCCGACTCGAATAACGGGACAGCCTGGATGTTGTGGTGCCTCGGGAGCAAGCGGGAAGCTTAAACGCCGGCGCCTGCATCGCTATTCTGCCCTCAGATGTTTGGTTGCCGATTATGGTGTTCTAGACTGGGCTTTGAGCAGCGTCGTCACGTACGCGGGGGTGAGCGGGATGCGGCGAGCGTGGACGCCGGTCGCGTCGAAGAAGGCGGCAGCGACTGCTGGAGGGCCAAGGGCGTTGGCAGCCTCTGAGCCTCCGCCGAAGCCTTTATCGTCGCGGGAGATCTGGACGACCTTGATCTCAGGCGTCTCTTCCATAGTCAGGATTTTGTAGCGCGTCCAATTCGTGCTGGTCACCTTGCTCTTGTCAAAGGTGACCTCTTCCTTGAGCGCTTCGCTGAGGCCCATGACGACGCCGCTCTTCATGCAGCGGTCGAGCTGCCGCGGGTTGATGATCTTGCCACAGTCGACGCCGATGGCGAACTTGGTCACCTGCACGGCTCCCGTGGATGGGGTGACGGCGATTTCCGCGATGCCAACCCAGTAGGCGTTGTTGCGAACGACGATGCATAGGCCGCGGCCGGTCACGGAAGCGCTGCCGCTTTTGCGCGCGCGCGGGTGCGGCGAGGGACGAGGCTCCCATCCGGCGGCCTTCGCGGTGGCATTGAGTATATCGATCAGACGCTGGTCGGTGATGTGGTTGATGCGGAACTGGATGGGATCGGCGCCCGCGGATGCTGCGGCCTCATTCATCAGCCCTTCTACCGCGAAGTTTTGCTGGCGCTGTCCCGGCGTGCGCATGATGTTGCCACGCAGCCCGCCTGACGCCGATTCCGCGGCAAGGTTCGGCATGCCGTAGGCTTCTTCCAGCCTGGTTGGAATCTTGTCGTACGCCCATGCTGAGAAAGGCGATTCGGTGGCAACCCAACTGCCCGGTCTCGGCAAGCAACAGGGCATCCCGGCGAGGATTGCGCCGAGCAGCCGGGCATCGCTCTGATGCGGCGTGTACGAAGCGCTGCGAAAGGCGATTACGTGGCCGTTCGGGTCAAGCGCAGCTTTGAGATCGAGCACATACGCTGGCGAGACGCTCGACCAAGCCAAGTCTTCCTGCAAGGTCCACTGCACGCGCACGGGCTTGCCCGTAAGTTGGGAGAGGATCACGGCGTCGGCTTCGGCGCCATCGCCGCCAAAGGTGGTGCGCCCGTACTGACCGGAGTGGTCGAGCCAACGAACGACTACCTTATCCGTGGATATGCTCAGCGTATTCGCGATCTGCGCGCGCAGGCCTTGTAACTGCGCCGAATGGGTCCAAACGATGACACTGCCGTCGCTGCGCACGTCGGCGACGGCAAGGAAGGGCCCGATCGGTGCGTGCCGTACGTAGGGCAACTCGTACGTCGCGGACATGGTTTTGCGAGCGCCCTGCAAAACTGCGTTCACTTCGGCGGGATTACCTTTGCTTTGCGAGGGGGCGCCCCATTTGTAGTCGCGAATGGCTTTGGTGAGGTTGTCGCTGCCGGGGAGTCCGGCCCATTCGGTCCACTTGGTTGTGGCAGCGACAGAATTCGCGGCGCCGATCGCTTCCCATTCATTGGGAGAAAGGACGGCGACGAGATTGCCCTTGGTGACGACTTGCGCGGTCGGGTATTGCTTTTTGTCGAGCGCGCCGACGGAGATCAGGGTGGAGCCTAACGTGGCTGGCCGCACCATACGGGCATGAAGCATTCCGGGCAAGGTGACGTCGCAAGTCCATTGGGTCTTCCCGGTGATTTTGTCGGGGATACCGGGCATAGGATAAGACGTCCCGATGACCTTGTACTGGCTCACTGGTTTGGTCGGGGGATCTCCCGTCACGGTGAACCCGTCGAGTCCCGCCAAGCCATTGCCTTCGGGCGAGGACGGATCGACCTTCGCGCGCATGCCAGTAACTGGAATTTTTAGATCGAGTTGCTGGCCTTGGACGAGCTGGCCGTAACTGATGCTTTTGCCGCCGCCCGAGACGATGGCATCGGCGACGGTAAGCTTGGAGACGGGAACACCAAGTTGCGTCGCGGCCAGGCCCAACAGCGCCTGGTGCGTGTAGGCGGCTACTTTGCGAACGTTGGCCATGCCATCGAGAAAGCCTGCGGAAGGGCCGCCGTCCGGCGTCCTGTCGGTGTCACCGAGGACGAGCGAGATGGTTTCCGGGCGCACGCACAATTCTTCGGCAATGGTTTGCGCGTAGTAGGCGCTCATGCCTGTGCCGGTTTCGGTTCTGCCGGTGCGGGCGAGGATGGTGTTGTCGCTGTGGATTTCGAGCCACGAGGCGAGCACGGAGGGATCGAGCGACGTGGGGCCTTCGGCGGCATGGAGGGAAAGTCCCGCTGGAATCGAGAGCGAGACGAAAAGAGCGCCGCCCATTTTGACGAAGCCGCGCCGCGTGAGCGTCACGGTAATTGGGGAATCGCTTGAATTTTCTGTTTTTAAAGTCATGGCAATCCCTCCTCAGGCCTTCATGGCCTTGGCAGCGCGCTGCACGGCTTCGATGATGGCGGAGTAGGTGCCGCAGCGGCAAAGATGCGGCGACGGCGGCTTGTTCGTGAAAGCGTCCTTGATTTGTGCAACGGACGGATTGGGGTTCTTGGCGAGCAATTCCACGGCGGCAATCATCATCCCGCTCTGGCAGTAGCCGCACTGCGGAACCTGTTCGTCGATCCACGCCTGCTGGATCGGGTGCAGCGTCTTGGCTGCATCGGCCGCGCTTAAGCTCTCTTCCGCCGCCCAAACGGCCGGCAATCCTTCGATGGTGGTCACCTGCTTGCCCACGGCGTAAGAGATTGGTGTGATGCACGCGCGGACTTCTTCGCCATCGAGCAGCACGGAGCACGCCCCGCACTGCGCCATCCCGCAACCGAGGCGCGGACCGGTTAATTTCAGTTCGTTGCGAAGCACGAACAGCAAAGGCGTCTCCGGCGCCGCGGACACAACCTGCTTCGCGCCGTTTACGGACAGCGTACGTTCATTCGCCATGACTGTGCCTCCCGAG